>Ga0207701_10000037_pt1 | contig 102370 bp, 93 predicted proteins | sample KBSSwiSSwithPhiX_FD_184294 | JGI IMG/M metagenome (GOLD analysis project Ga0207701, IMG submission 184294) | Switchgrass rhizosphere bulk soil microbial communities from Kellogg Biological Station, Michigan, USA, with PhiX - S5 (SPAdes) (version 2) | ecosystem: Environmental > Terrestrial >...
CTCACGTTATCGAAGGAAATTCGTAGGTGTCAAGGAGCCGCGCTATACTCGCGCCGCTGATGAGCGATCGACGCAAGACAGTTCTCATTGTCGACGACGACGAGGGAATGCGCGACACGTTGACGGCAGTTCTCAGGCGTAGCTTCCGCATCCTGAAAACCGCCACCGGCGAGTCGGCTCTGCAGATCATGGAAAAGGAGGACGTCGATCTGATGATGCTCGACGTCCGATTGCCCGGCATCAGTGGTTTCGAGGTCCTCAAGATCGTCAAGGAGAACTACTCCTACGTCGAAGTCATCGTCATCTCGGCCCTGAAAGAGCTGGAGATTGCTGTCGAGGCGATGCGGCACGGCGCCTATCACTACATCTCGAAGGACTTCGATATCGAAGGCGTTCGAACGCTCGTCAACAATGCGAGCGAGCGGCAGGACCTGAGCCGGCACGTCATGCGGCTCAGCGCAGAGGTCGCCGAGCAGAACGACCGTGAGTTCATCGTGGGGCCGAGCCGCACAACCCGGGACATCATCGACCTGGTCCACAAGATCGCCAAGCTGTCGGCGACGGTGCTGATTCTCGGGGAGAGCGGTACCGGCAAGGAGCTGCTCGCGCGACTGATTCATCGTGAATCGGGCGATCCAGCCAGTCCGTTCGTCCCGGTCAATCTCGCGGCAATCCCGAAGGAACTCGTGGAGAGCACCCTCTTCGGACATGAAAAGGGTGCGTTCACGGGAGCCATCCGTCAGCAATTGGGCAAGTTCGAGCTGGCGGGCGGCGGAACGCTGTTTCTCGACGAAGTCGGAGACCTGCGGATCGAACTTCAGGCGAAACTGCTGCGCGCGATCCAGGAGGGTGAAATCGAACGCGTTGGCGGGACGCATCCGATCAAGACCGAGTTCCGCCTCATCGCGGCGACAAATGTCGACCTAGATAAGGCGGTCAAGGAAGGGACGTTCCGGGAGGACTTGTATTGGCGACTGAACGTCATTCCCATCCGGATGCCGGCGCTTCGCGACCGCATCGAGGACCTGCCGGAGCTCGCGCGATTCTTCATCCGTCGGTACAACCAGAAGTTTCGCAAGAACATCCAGGGGATCGCCGATTCGACGCTCCGGATCCTCAGCTCGTATTGGTGGCCGGGCAACATCCGCGAACTCGAGAACTTGATCGAGCGCATTGTGGCCATTTCCGATAAGGACTGGATTACCGATGAAGACCTGCCGTACGAGCTGCACGTCGCCCAGCTCGATACGGAAGGCCCGTCGGGTGAAAACCTGCTCGAGCGTGCGCTGAACACCTTCGAGCGAAACTTCCTGATCCGTGCGCTCGAGAAATCGGGATGGAATGTAACGGGTACGGCCAGGACGCTCGGCATTCCGCTCAGCACGCTGAAGTTCAAGATGGACCGCCTCGAGATCCGGGAGTACGCGAAGAAGATTCGCGGGAGTTAGACGCTCGAGCGGCCAAAAACCCACCAAAGACTTGCCTGTAGCGGCCTAAAAATTGGCCGCTCTTAACGCCGCGTTTTTCACAAGAAATTTGCGGATCCCCCCGAACGCCGCCGCGAAGGCACAAGTTGTTGGCCGCGCGACGCTGAGAGCGAGCTCGCTTGCTCTGAGCGCCGACAGTCGACACGACGCGAAAAACTCCTAACAAATTCAACGATCTCGGCACGCAACAGACGCGTCACGGAGTCACTGGTATACGCGTTGCTCAGTAAAACTACTGAAAGGCCGTGGTGAACGCCCACCGTGTCTTTCTTCTCAAGAAATCAGCAGTCGGCATTCGGAAGGCGGTTCGCGCTTCGGAAAAGGGTCTTTATGCAGACCTCGATGTTCAACCTGCAGGTACCGCTCCCGGAGAGTAACGAGGTGTTCCTGATGAACACCTTCTCCGACGCGCAGCTCCTCGTTTCGACCGATGTAGCCGTCCTGCTCGATCGGATCAAGAACGGCCAGCGCACGTTCACCGCCGAGGAACGCGAGGCGGTCGAAACGCTTGTTGAGAACGGGTTCATCGTCGACAACCGTGACGACGAGCAGGGGGCGCTGAAAAACTACTTCACCGCAATGCGCGAAGACACCGATCAGCTTCGCGTGACAGTGCTCACGACCCTCCAGTGCAACTTCGCGTGCGACTACTGCTTCCAGGGCGACCACGGCGACTACAACAAGTTTGCCGCCAAGATGACCATAGAGCAGGCGGAGGGGGTTGCACGCTGGATTGAAACGCGGCTCGACGAGGTGCGGCCGCAGAAGTTCGTGATGGCGTTCTTCGGCGGCGAGCCGCTGCTGAACCTTCCGGTCATGTACTACCTGGCCGAACGATGCCACGCGATGTGTGAGGAGCGCGGGATCCCGCAGCTTGTCAACGTCATCACCAATGGCCTCCTCCTGACACGCGATGTTGTGCACCAACTGGTGCCATACGGCCTGAACGGCGTGAAGATCACGCTCGACGGCGACCGCGACACGCACAATCGCATGCGTCCGCTTCGCGGCCGCCAAGGGACGTTCGATCGGATCATCGACAACGTCCGCGACGTTGCCGACCTGGTTCCGATCACCATCGGGGGCAACTTCGACGAGTCATCGGTCGACAGTTATCCACACCTGCTCGATTTCCTGAAAGAGCAGGAGTTCGCGGACAAGATCGCCAAGATCAACTTCAAACCGATCATCAAAGGCGCCACCACTCCGAAAGGCATCATTCCGCTCACCGTTGTGAACGGCGACAGCAAGCCGCTCAATGGCACGTGCATGACGAGCGCGGGCGCCGGCAAGCTGTCGGAGGTCGGCGGCAGCATGTGCGATTCATGCCACTTCGTCGACGAGAAGATGGCGTACCTGCGCGACGAGACACGGCGTCGTGGCTTCCCGACGCCCGACGGCGTCCATATGGGGCCCTGCGAAATCCATCGCAAGAACGCACACACCATCGGCCCCGACGGATCGATTTACGCCTGCCCTGGATTCACGGGCGAGCCGACCTCCTCGATTGGCCACGTGGACGGGCGGGTCGAGAGCTGGCGACAGGTTGCGGCCGAGCGATTCGAGCAGCTCAGTCCCCACAAAGAGGAGTGTGGCGATTGTTCGTACGTGCCCGTGTGCGGCGGCGGTTGTTCCGTCGCCTCGCACGCGGAAGCTGGTGACATGCACGTGCCGACTTGTCACCGCGGAGCATTCGAGTCGGCGTTAGTGAGCTTGGCGCAGCGGACAGCCGCTGGTGCCAGGATGTGAAGACCCCAGTCAATCAACCCAATTGGAGTAAACTCATGAAGATCACGGTCATCAAGAAGGCGACGACGGATCGCAAGCCCCAGAATTTCTGCCCGTGGATCCAGGACGAAATCGCCGAACCAAAGAAATAGCCGACGGTCGCCCGGCGTCCGCCGGGGCAACACTTGCTCGAAAACGCCGCACTGCCACCCGGCTTAAGTGCGGCGTTGCTTTCTTGTTCCCCCTCATTGTCCTTGGGTGTACCTCGGAACCTTCACAAAGACCTGCCTCCAGATCAGAACTAATCATTGGTAACCCCGAAGGACTCGTCGAAGGAACGGACCTCGGAATTCGCCAGACGGCCGCAGCCCTGAGTCTTGAAAGTCTGACGCAACTGGGGCCTGATGGGCGCCCCGTTCCGAGGCTGGCGGAAAGTTGGTGGTGGACCAACGATGGCAAACGGCTCAACGTCAACCTTCGCCGCGGAGTCACATTTCATGATGGAACGTCGCTGACGGCGCCTCTTGCCGCGAAGATACTCACCGAAGCGATTTCACGTTCTTCAAACCGTGCCCTGTTCATATCGCTCAGCGACGTAACCGGCGTTCGGGCAGAGAACGATCGACAGATCGTCTTCGAGCTGTCGCGGCCGTCTGCATTGCTCCCTGACGACCTCGAATTACCGCTCGCGTTCGGATCCCCACAGGTAGGCACCGGACCGTATCGCATTACGAAATCCGATCAGTCGGAGCTGGTGCTCGATCGTTTTGACAAGTACTACCTTGGAGTTCCACAGATCCCACGTGTGGTCATCCGATCGTTCGACACCGTTCGTACGGCCTGGACCAGTCTGCTCCGTGGCGATGTCGACATGGTGACGAACGTGCCTCCGGACGCGGTCGAATTCATCAGCAATGACGACGTCCGCGTTGTTTCGTTCGAGCGGCGCTATCAGTACCTGGTCGCATTTAACTCGGGCAGGGCGCCGCTGAATTCTCCGGTTGTACGCCGCGCATTGAACATGGCGGTGGATCGCGAGGCGCTCATTCGAAAGGTCTTTCAGGGCCGCGCGCAGGCTTCAACTGGCCCCCTCTGGCCGAAGAACTGGGCCTATAACCGGTCCATTCCCTCGTATCGATTCGACCCTGGCCTGGCAAGATCACTTCTGCAGTCAGCTGGCTTAAAAGCCGATACGAAATCAGCCAAACCCGACACTCGGTTTCGTTTCACCTGTTTGATTCCGGAGAACTTCAACGTAAACGAACGTGTTGCTCTTGAGGTTCAGAAGCAGCTCTATGATGTGGGTGTCGAGATGCAGTTTGAAGTCGTTCCAAGCAAGGACTTCGATACCCGCGTTCGACAGGGACGATTTGAGGCCGTTCTCATTGCAATGATCAGTGGTCCAAGCGTCGGCCGATCGTATTTGTTCTGGCGTTCAGCGGGTCGCGCCAACGGGCTGAATGTCTTCGGTTATGAGAACGAGCAAGCCGAGCGCCTCTTCGACGTTCTCCGTACATCCACCAACGACGTAGCCACGCAGTCTGCATTCACTCGCTTGCAGCAGGTTTTCCTGGACGATCCGCCCGCGCTGTTCCTCGCGTGGGACGAACGTTCGAGAGCCATTCGGCGGCAGTTCGACGTTGAGCAGGAGATCGGTGGGCCTGTAGACCCTGTGTACACCATCTGGCGCTGGAAGCCTGCCGTCGGCCCGCAACTTGCGGTCGCGCGGTGAAGAGAATCTCAACCCGCTTCGCTCTCCTGATGGCCGCCGCGGCGGTCATGCCGCTGCTCGGATACGGCGCGGTATCGATGTACTCGCTGCGAACCGGTGCGCAGGAGACGGTGGTCCAGGGCAACCTGAATGTCGCGCGTCAAGTCAGCGAACAGATCAGCCTGTATGTGACTGGCAGCGTGAAGATCCTGAAGGCGGTCGCCGCTGATTTGCAGCAGACCGGCTTGGCGCCGTGGCAGAAGGATCGCATTCTCAAGAATTACGTACTCGAATTTCCCGAGTTCAAAGAACTGACGTTGATCGACGAGAGCGGGCGTCCAACGATTACGAGCCGCTTGGGAAAACCATCGGTCACGGTGCCGGGCAGCGCGGTCACGAAAATCGACGATGTCCTCATCTCAAAGTTCTCTGTCGACAGCGACCTGCTCCCGACCGCGGATCTTGCAATTCGTCTGAACGATGTTGAAAGCACAGGATGGCTCGTCGCTCGATTGAACCTGGAAGAACTATGGCGAATGGTCGACCGCATTCGCGTCGGCAGCAACGGATATGCCTCGGTAATCACGAGCGAAGGACAGCTCCTGGCGCATGGCGATCCGGATCAGAAATCACGCGTCGCGCGCGGCGACAACATGACCGGTCATCCCTTGGTCACTCTGCTGAACGCAGAGAAATCGGAGCGTATCGCCTCAGCAGAGTATTCCGATGAGCGTGGGGCTTTTCTCGGCGTCGCCGCACGCATTCCATTGCTCGATTGGACCGTCATTGTCGAACAACCGCAGTCGGAAGCCTTCGCGATACCGATTGCGCTTCAACGACAGCTCGAAATAGCGATCGCCCTGGCGCTGTTGGCGATGCTCGCAGTGGGTTATTTCTGGGGCCGCAGCTTCATCAATCCGATCCTCGCCTTGACACGCGGGACGCGAGCGTTGGCGGCCGGCCGTCTCGACGAGCGGGTGGTCGTCGGAACGAAAGACGAGCTCGGGCAGCTGGGCGACGCATTTAACAACATGGCCGACCGCCTCGTCGAACTGCAGGAAGACGTCAGAAAGAAAGAGCGACAGGCGACCTTCGGCCGCGTCGCCGTCGGTCTCGTCCACGATATCTCGCATCCGATTCAGAACATCGGCAACAGCTGCAAGCTGATCGTGAAGATGTTCGACGACCTCGAATATCGAGAGAGTTTCAAACGAACCGTCGAACGCGAATTCGAGCAGGTCAAGCGCGTGCTGGAGGACCTGCGAAACCTCGCGAAACCGAAACCGTTGGAGAAATACCCCCTCGACATCAACAAGGCGCTGCACGACACCGCAGAATCGATGTTGGCAAGCGCCGAACGATCGGGATTGTCGCTCGATCTTGAGTTGGTATTCGGCCCCCTATACATCGAGGGCGATCAGTACGCATTGAACCGCATCCATCGCAATTTGCTGACGAACGCATTCCAGGCAACGCAGCCTCAGGGTCGCGTCGTCATCCGGACGCTGCGGCAGAACGAAGAAGCGATCATCGAGATCGAAGACACCGGAAGCGGCATCCCTGCCGAGCGCCTCAGCACGATTTTCGACGACTACGTCACCACCAAGAAGCAGGGTCTCGGCCTCGGCCTGGCGCTCTCGAAGAAACTGGTCGAGCAGCTGGGAGGGACCATCTCGGTGAGCAGTCAGGTCGGCGTCGGAACGACGTTCGCGCTGCGCTTCCCGATCACCAAAGCCCGCCCCTCGCAGCTGGCCGCCGTCTAATCCGGAACAGTCTGGCTGGAAAAACTAAACCCGGCGCGTATCGCGCCGGGTCCAGGGGGGATCGTCTTGCCGCGGAGAGCGACCGTCCGGTCCGCCTCTACTTCTTCGGCAGGACGGTGTCTTTCAACTGCTTCGCAATGCGCGCCTTGACGACAGTCTTCGCGGGGATCTTGATGGCTTCACCCGTCGCCGGATTGCGGCCCATGCGCGCCTTCCGTTTCTGCACGACGAGCTTCACCATTCCCGGCAGCACGAACTCGCCGGAACGCTTCAGCTCCTTCTCGGCGAGCGTCGTCAGCTCGTCGAAGAACTCGCGCGCCTGCGTCCGCTTCACTTCGAACCGTTCGGCGAAGTGAGAAAACAACTCCGATTTGCCCATGCGTCGGGCGTCTGCCATCACGTCCCCCAAGTCTGGTGCGCGCCGACCTTTCGAGCCGCAGGACAGGTTGCGCGCTCACGCTGTCGCGGAAACTTTGAGAAAAGCGTCGTAATGCTAGCGCGCCAACTCCGGAGTGTCAACGAAACAGCCCATGAAATCGAGGTATTTCGGGGGTGAATGCTAGAATTTTCGACAGTGCCCGCCGCGACGCCGCTCGAGACATTTCCCAATCCGCGACCCGGGCGCGAGTTCGAAATCGCGATCAACTGTCCGGAGTTCACCTCGGTTTGTCCGAAGACCGGGCTGCCCGACTTCGGCGAGATCCGGATCACCTACGTCCCGCGCGATCGCTGTATCGAGTTGAAATCACTGAAGTACTACATGATCGAGTTTCGAAATCGCGGCATCTTCTACGAGGCGGTCACCAACCAGATTCTCGACGATCTTGTCGCGGTATGTCAGCCGCGACGCATGACTGTCGTAGGCGACTTTTCTGTGCGCGGTGGCATCAAAACGGTCGTGACCGCGTCCTACGACGAAGAAAACCCCAAATCCCAAATCCCAAATTCCAAATCCGAATAAGAAGTCGTTGGAATTCGTACTTGGGATTCGGGTCTTGGGATTTGGGGTTTGGGATTTGCTCTATGCGAATTCCCATTGAGGACGTTCTCGACCTCCACCCCTTCAATCCGCGCGACATCAAGTCTGTCGTAGAGGAGTACGTGACCGCGGCCTGGGAGCGTGGACTTCGCGAGGTTCGCCTCATTCACGGCCGCGGCCGTGGCATCCAGCGCGGCATCGTTCAGCAGGTGCTCGAACGTCACCCGCTCGTCGTTGAATTCTGGGATGCCCCCGAGTCGCACCTCGGAGCGACGGTCGCGCGGCTCCGCGACCCAAACGACATTTCATAAATCACAACATCGGGCTCGCTTCCGGATTCCAAATCCCGCAACGCCCGCCACCTGACGCCCGCGATTTCAGCGTCTTGTCAGAGGAACAGCGCGTGCAGCGACGAGCGCGGTGGGGCAACTCCGTTTGCGCACGGGCGATACGGTAAGGATTCGAGACGAGCGGTGGCGCGTGGCCGCCGAATCGTCCTTCGGCGCAGCCTCCATCATCGAAGTGGATGGCTGCGATGTCACGAACCATGGCACCAGGGCGCGTTTCCTTCTGCCGTGTGAACCCGTGGACTCCGCGGCGCCGCCTTCGACGCCGCCCCGTTTCGTCACGATAGACCGATGGAGGCGCGCGGCGCGTTCGGCACTCGCCGGTGCGGTGCCGCGATGGACCTCGCTGCGAGCTGCCGCCGGGGCCAATCTCACCGTGCTCCCGTTTCAGCTCGAACCTGCCATTGCCGTGGCGCGCGGCGATGCCTGCCGCGTCCTGATCGCTGACGAAGTGGGACTCGGCAAGACGATTCAGGCAGGTCTGATCGTCGCCGAAGCGCTCGCTCGCGCTCCGGACGCGCGCGTGCTCATCGTCGCGCCGGCTGGACTGCGCGAACAATGGCGCGATGAGTTGCAGTCGCGCTTCCACCTGCGCGCCGAGGCACTGGACGCGCAACGCATCGCGCGCATCGCCGCCGAGCTTGTCGCGGACGTCAACCCATGGTCGATTCATCCGCTGGCAATCACTTCAATCGACTTCATCAAGCGGCCGGAAGTGATGCGATCGCTCGAGACGCTCACCTGGGACGTCCTCGTATTCGACGAGGCACACGCACTGGCCGGCCACTCCGACCGTGCCGCCGCCGCCGGCGCACTCGCATGTCGGGCACGCGTGGTGGTCATGCTGACCGCGACACCGCACTCCGGCGACGAGGAGGCGTTTTCGCGCTTGTCCGCCGTGGGCGACATCGGCGACGCGTTTCCATTGATGACATTCCGGCGATCACGCGTTGACGTCGGGTTACCCGAGAATCGTCGCTCCTCGGTCCTCACAGTGCGGACGACGGCGGACGAGGCGGCAATGCACCGTGCACTGGGTGAGTACCTACAGCGACTCACCGAGGAATCGTCAATCCGCGGCGCTGGAACGTCACTGCTGTCGGCCGTTCTGCTGCGCCGCGCCTGCTCGAGCGCGGCTTCACTCGCACGTTCGATCGAGCGTCGCATCGCGCTTCTCTTCGATGCCGGAGTCGGCGCACAGGAACAACTCGCCCTTCCCTTCGCCGGGGCAGATTCCGATGACGAACCCGGGTTCGAGCTTGTCGTGACAGGCCTGCGGGACGGAAACGAGGAGCGCATGTGGCTCGAACGCCTGACGGCACTCGCGGCCGTCGCCGCCGGGCGCGAGAGCAAGGTGCATGCGCTGCGGCGGCTTCTGCGGCGGATCAATGAACCGGCCATCGTGTTTACCGAATATCGAGACACGCTGCAGCACATCTGCTCGGAACTTGACGAGTTTGATCCGCTGACGCTGCACGGCGGCCTCTCGCCCGGTGAACGCGCTGACGTGATTGGACGGTTCAACGAAGGACAGACGTCGTTATTGCTCGCGACTGACGCGGCCAGTGAAGGACTCAACCTCCACCACCGCTGCCGTGTCGTTGTAAACCTCGAAATCCCATGGACGCCGCTGCGACTGGAACAGCGCATCGGACGGGTAGACCGTATCGGACAAGCTCGTCGTGTTCATGCGTTGAACCTCGTCGCGTCCGGTACGCACGACGAGGTGATGACTCGGCAGCTCTGCGATCGCGTGCGGCAAATAAGAGCCGCTTTCGACAAGCCAATCCATCCTTGCGACCTTCGGCACGAATCAGAAATCGAAACGGCTCGCGTGCTCACGACGAGGGCTCTTTCCACGTCGTCGCCTCAGCCGGCAGCATCGCACTCGGCGTTCTTGACGTCTGTGCGTCGACGACATGGTCATAACGGAGACGTCCGAGCATTTCACCTGTCGTTCGCAGACGAGAGCGGACGCGTCGCGTTTGAAACGATCGCGGGGATGCGTGTCGGCACTGAACCCGTTGACCTGGAGCAGCATGGCCATGTTGTCGCGGACTACCACGCGCGGGCACTGGCATCGGTCACGGCCCAGATCGCACCCTGGCTCGAGCTCTCGCGGCGTCGGGAAGACGCCATCGCGCGCGCAGTTCATGAGAGCCATGCGCGACTCTCTGCCAAGCTCCTGCAACCGGGTCTCTTTGACCGGCGCACTGAACGCGTTGCCGCCGCGCAGGCGGCACGCGTCCATGAAGCGATGCTCAGGTCTCGCGACCGATTGCATGGCCTCGACCGATTGCGACGGCTCCGCTGCGGTGAACGCCGGCTGCTCTTTGGAATTCGATTCCGGTCATGATTGCCGGCGTCCGTGGCCGGTTGATCACGGGGGCCTTCGCGGCAACTGAACTTCCTGCCATCGCGGCGCCCGCAGTCCCTCCCAGGGAAACTCTGCGGGCCCTCCACGAATGGTCCGCCCGCCGCGAGGCCGCGTTCGGGCCAGCATCAGGCGTGCGCGCGATCGCCGACGGTATCGCGGTCCCGCTGCTGAAAATCCTGGGATTCACCATCATCCGTCGTCACGATGGCCACGGTTGCGCACGCCTCGAGGCAGGCTGGCGCGGCACGCCGCTCCTTCCAGTTACCGTAGCTGGATGGGACGACCCCCTCGACGGGATTTGGCGCCATTCGATTCTTGACGCCGTACGGGTGGATGAGCGATGGGCATTCGTCTTCAACGGGTCGTCACTGCGAATCGTCGACGCCCACCGAACCTGGTCGCGCCAGTATCTCGAGTTCGATCTCGCACTCCTCTCGCACGAGCAGGGTCGCGCATTTGCACTGCTTTGGCATGTCGGCCGGGCGGAGGCGTTGGCGACTTCGCCGCGGCTCCTCGATCGCGCGGTCGATCTCTCGGCGCGCCATGGCGTTGCGATCTGCGGCGCGCTCGCCGATGGCGTCCTGGACGCGCTCGAACTGCTCCTGACGACGCTGGCGACGCGGAACAAGCGCGCACCCATGCAACTGCTCCTCGAGCAAGCGCTGACTGTCGTCTATCGGATCCTCTTTCTCCTCTTCGCAGAAGCACGCGGGCTCGTACCGATGTGGCATCCGGTCTACCGCGACCGCTACACGATTGATTCGATCGTCTCGACCCTGTTGACAGGAACACGCGTACGAGGCGTGTGGAGTGCCGTGAACGCAATCTCGCGGCTCGCGCATGACGGCTGCGTCGCCGGTGAATTGAAGGTGACCGCGTTCAACGGGCGGTTGTTTTCGCCGTCGGCAACTGGAGCCGTCGATCGGACACGAATCGACGATGACCTGATGTCGCGGGCGGTCCTGTCCATCAGCACCACGCCTGCATCCCGCAGCATTGGACGAACGCGCATCGCCTACCGCGACCTCGACGTGGAGGAACTCGGCGCGGTGTACGAACAGGTGCTTGAATACGAGCCTCGGGCCGGCCAACTCACTCGCACGCGCGATCTTCGCAAGTCCACAGCCGCGTTCTACACGCCGCGGGCGCTGACGGCGTATCTCGTTCGCGAGACCCTGGCTCCGCTGCTGGCAGGACGAACCGCCGCTCAAATCCTTTGCCTGCGCGTCCTCGATCCTGCGATGGGAAGCGGTGCCTTTCTTGTCGCGGCGTGCAGCCAGCTCGCCGATGCCGCCGAGGAGGCCTTGATCCGCGAGGGAGCATGGCATCGATCCGATGTGACTTCGTCCGACCGGGTCGCCCTTCGGCGCGAGGTTGCCCAGCGCTGCCTGTATGGCGTCGATCTCAATCCTACGGCCGTGCAGGTTGCCCGCCTGTCTCTCTGGCTCACGACGCTCGCTGCCGACAAGCCGCTGACGTTCCTCGATCATCGTCTCGTTGCCGGCAATAGCCTCGTTGGCGCATCGCCCGGCGACGTCGCGCGGCAGCCAGGCGGCGGAACGAAGCGCGGCAAACGGGCGCACCGGAACGGATTATTTGAAACGAGCGATTTCTCTCCCGTGCTGAGGACCGCGGTGATCACCCGAGCGCAGCTGGCCGATCAGGCGGACGAAAGCGCCGCGATCGTCCGAGCCAAAGAAAAGACACTCGCCGCCCTTCATTCGGCAGATGGGCCCCTTGGGCGATACACCCGCATCCTCGACCTGTGGTGTGCAGCGTGGTTCTGGCCCAATCGCCAGCCACCGGACCGAGGAACGTTTGGCGATTTGGTCAATCTGCTCCTCGAGCGCGGCAGCGCGCTGCCGGCGCGCACCGCCAACCCGCTTCTGGAGCTCGTCGGTGAGGCGGCCGTCGCCCACCGATTCCTGCATTGGCCGTTGACGTTTCCGGAGGTGTTCATCGACGAAGACGGACAGCCGCTGGCCGACGGAGGCTTCGATGCCATTGTCGGCAATCCACCGTGGGACATGGTGCGCGGCGATAGTGGCGAGGGCGCGGAGCGAACCTCGCGGCGGGCGCACGCGCAACAGCTCACGAGTTTCGTTCGCGAATCTGGCCTCTACCGCGTCGACACACGTTCACACGTCAACCGCTACCAGCTGTTCGTCGAGCGTGCATTGCAGCTCACGCGCAAGGGCGGACGGATCGGACTCGTCCTTCCGGCCGGGACTGTGACGGACACTGGATGTGCCCCGCTCCGCCGCCACGTCTTCGACCACGCCCGTCTCGATTCGATCGTCGGCTTCGACAACCGGCACGGCATCTTTCCTATCCATCGCAGTGTCAGGTTCGTCGCGATCACCGCGACCAACGGCGTCCCGACGGAAACACTTCGTTGCCGATTCGGACTGAGCAGTCCTGAAGATCTCGAAGAGGTCACTCCGGACATGCCGAAGAGCGTCGCCTTGACGCGCGCCTTTGTCGCCCGGCTGTCCGGAGATGACGACCTCGCCATCCCCGAAGTCCGCGGAGCGATTGATCTTCAGGTGCTCGAGCGAATCAGCGCACGGATTCCGACACTGCACGAAGGCTGGAACGTCACTTTCGGTCGCGAACTCAATGCCACCGACGACCGTCACCGCTTTGCGCCGTTCGATCGCGACGCTCCGGGCCGTCCCGTGCTCGAAGGCAAACAGATCGACTCATTCCGCGCGTCCATCGAGGGATGTCGCTATCAGCTGCGTGCTGACACAGTCGTTCGGATTCCACGACGTCCTCGTCTCGCGTATCGGGACATTGCAAGTGCGACCAACCGGCTGACGCTCATCGCGGCCCTTCTGCCCGCGGAGGCTGTTACCACGCACACGCTGTTCTGCTTGAAGACCCCACTTCCACTGGATGCCCAGCATGTCCTCTGTGCGCTGCTCAACAGCTTCGTTGCGAACTACGTGATCCGCCTTCGAGTGAACACACACGTGACCGTCTCGCTGGTCTCACGTCTGCGGGTCCCGGTGCTCGATCGTGACACTCGGACGTTCAAACGCTTGTCCGTGCTCGCTCAGACGCTGATGCACTCGCCGACAGCGGCGGAGCCGCAACCGGAGTACGCAGAGCTGCAGGGAATTGTTGCGCGGCTTTACGAGTTGAGCGAGCCGGAGTTTGCTCACGTTCTGTCGACGTTTCCGTTGATTCCGGAGGAGATCAGGTCGGCATCGTTTGCTGAATTCAACAACTTTCACTGACTTTGGGGGTTCTCATGGTCACCAACCACGGAGACACGGAGGACACGCGGAGGTAAGGCTTGCTTTACGGTGATTCAGACCTTAACGATCTGACGGAGGGGATCAGTGAAGGATGTCCGTTAGCGTTCGTTCAACGCGAACCGCCTCATCGCCTCCGCCAGGCCCGCATTCTCGTTATCCCCGGTCATCGCCCACCCCTGCTGCTTCAGCCCGTCGACGGCATTCGCCATCACCACTGGCAGTCCCGCGAACTCGAGCATCTCGAGATCGTTGAAGTTGTCGCCGACCGCCATGACCTCCTCACGTGAGATCCCGAGTTGTGCCGCGCGCCAGGCGAGCGCGCGCCCCTTCGTCGCGGTCGGTGCCGTGACGTCGATCAGCGAAAAGTCCCGGTGGGGGTACTCGGTCAGCGATACCGCGAATCCATTCGCCTCCGCATGGAGGGCGAAGTACAGCGACCGCATCGCGTCTACTCCACCGTTGAACATCACCTGAATCGGATCTTCAACGAGAGCGTCCTCGAGCGGTACCGATTTGGCGATCAGCGACTGGTTGCGCGCCCAGTAGGCCTTTCGGCCCGGATGTTCCCAATCCATCGTTTCGAACATCACCTGACGATCGGCGTCACGATCGAAGACAAGCGCCGCCAACTCGCGGAACGGCCGGGTGAAATCGAGCACGGCGCGGGCGGTGTGCCGATCGAGCAGGCGCCGTGCGACGCGCGATCCGTCCATGTCGCGCTCCACGGCGCCGTTGCTGACGATCAGCGTGATTGAAGCGGGAAGCGGGTCTGCGATCGGACGGGCAAACGGATAGCTGCGGCCGGTGACAAGAGCGATGTGAATACCAGCCCTGACGGCATCGTGAATGGCGTCGATGTTGGCCTGCGGGATCTGCCCGCGTGTGTCGAGCAGTGTGCCGTCGACGTCGATGGCGATCAGCCGGATCATGCGCGTCCGTCAGTATTGTGCCTGTGACCGGTGGGATACGATACGTTCACGAAGGTTCTAAATGCGTCTGGATGAGTTCAGCGGCGTGAATGCCGGTTACGTGCTCGAGTTGTTCGAGCGTTATCAGCAGAACCCGCAGTCAGTCGATCCGCAGACGCGCAGAATCTTCGAGTCGTGGACACCCGCGGCGGATGAGGCAGCCGGACGTGCATCGGCACCGCCGACCGCGGTGGAGGTTCACAAAATCGTCGGCGTCGTCAACCTGGCGGAATGTATCCGTCGTTATGGACATCTGGCGGCGCGGCTCGATCCGCTCGGTTCCGAGCCCGTCGGGGATCCATCCCTTGCTCCGGCGGCCCACGGGATCACGGATGCGGATCTCAAGGCGCTGCCCTCATCACTGGTCGGCGGGCCGGTCGCCGAATCGTCTGCAAGCGCGTACGAGGCGATTGAAAAGCTCCGCCGGATTTACTGCTCGACCACGGGATTCGACTACGCGCACATCTTCGTGCCCGAGGAACGCGAGTGGCTCAGGCATGCCGCTGAATCCGGCTGGTTCCTGCCGCCGATGGATCCGAACAGCGTCGAGGCCGTTCTCGACCGTCTGACCCAGGTCGAGGTGTTCGAGCGATTTCTCCATCGTACGTTTCCCGGCAAGACGCGATTCTCGATCGAAGGACTCGACATGCTCGTGCCGGTCCTCGACGAGATCATCTGTGGCGCCGCCGAGCATGGCGCGCGTCACGCGTTGCTCGGGATGGCTCACCGCGGCCGCCTCAACGTCCTCGCACACGTCCTCGACAAACCGTACGCGGAGATTCTGGCGGAGTTCAAGGATCCAGTCGCCGCCAGGTCACTGCGTACCGACCTCGGATGGATGGGTGACGTGAAGTACCACGCAGGGGCGCGTACGACGGCGCCGCGTGGCCAGATGTACATCACGATGCCGCCGAACCCGAGCCACCTCGAAGCCGTCGATCCGGTTGCCGTCGGCATGGCCCGTGCGGCTGGAACTTCCGCGAATCAACGTGGCGCCGCGCAGTTTGACGGCGGCATCACCGTGCCGATTCTCATACACGGCGATGCGGCGTTCTCGGGCCAGGGGATTGTCGCGGAAACCTTGAACCTCTCGCGCCTCCCCGGCTACTCCACGGGCGGTACGATCCACGTCATTGCGAACAACCAGCTCGGATTTACCGCGACGCCTCAGGATTCTTACAGCACCAGTTATGCGAGTGGCTTGGCGCGCGGTTTCAAGATTCCAATCGTCCACGTGAACGCCGACGATCCGGTTGCCTGCCTCGAGGCAGCTCGCCTCGCATGGGAATACCGCGCCCGATTCGGGCTCGACTTTCTGATCGATCTCGTTGGCTACCGCCGTTACGGACACAACGAGGGTGACGAGCCCTCGTTCACGCAGCCCATGATGTACAAAGTCATCGGGTCGCATCCGACTGTTCGCGAACGATGGGGCCAAACGCTCGTCGACAACGGCAGCATTCCGGCGGAACTGCCGGAGGCGCTTGTCAGGAAACACTTCGACGAGCTCGAAGCCGTCTATGCGGCGCTGAAGCCGGAGCAGGCGTACGTTCCACCGGTAACATCCGTGCCTCCTCCTGGAAGCGCGTCCAGGGTCGCAACCGGCGTGCCCCTCGATCGCCTCCGTGAAATCAACGATGCGCTGCTTGCTCGCCCCGCCGGTTTTGTGTTCCACCGCAAGCTGGAGCGCGGCATGGAGCGGCGCCGCGCGGCATTCGCGAATGCCGATGAGCGCTCGATCGACTGGGCGACGGCCGAGGACTTGGCGTTGGCGACAATCCTTGTCGACGGCATCCCGGTCCGCATGACAGGCGAAGATGTCGAACGCGGCACCTTCAGCCATCGTCACGCGGTGTTTCACGACGCCGGCACCGGCACGCAGCTGATTCCGCTGCAGGAATTTCCGCAGGCGCGCGCGTCGTTTGAGATTCACAACAGTCCGCTGAGTGAAAACGCGACGGTCGGCTTCGAGTTTGGGTACAACGTCCAGGAACCGAAGCGGCTGGTGATTTGGGAAGCACAGTACGGCGATTTCATCAACGGCGCGCAGGTGATGCTCGATCAGTTCGTGACCTCTGCGCGCGCCAAATGGGGGCTGACACCGTCGCTCGTGTTCCTGCTGCCGCATGGTTATGAAGGTCAGGGCCCGGAGCATTCGAGCGCCCGTCCCGAACGCTTTCTCGACGCGGCGGCCGATATCAATCTTCGTCTCGTCAACTGCACGACAGCGGCTCAATATTTCCACGTGCTTCGTCGTCAGGCAGCGCTGCTCGAACAGGATCCGCTGCCGCTGTTCGTTCTCACACCCAAGAGCCTGCTGCGCCATCCACTGGTCGCATCGACGCCCCGCGACCTCGAGGAGGGGCGCTTTCTGTCGGTGATCGATGATGACGATGCGCGCGACCGCGCCGGCGGCATCGATCGCGTCGCGCTGTGCAGCGGCAAGGTGTACGTCGATCTGATCACCAGCGACCATCGCGGCACCGCTCGCAATGTCGCCATCTGCCGCGTCGAGCAACTTTATCCCTTCCCGAAAATTGCCCTCAACGAAGTGCTCGGCCGCTATCCATCGGTGCGCGACGTCGTATGGCTGCAGGAGGAGCCCGAGAACATGGGCGCCTGGCAGTTCATGCGGCCGTTGCTCGAGGACTTGATTGGCGATCGCTGTCCGCTCCGCTACGTCGGCCGCGCCCGCAGCGCCAGCCCGTCGGAGGGCTCGGCGGCCTGGCACCAGGTCACCCAGCGGAAACTCATTCAGCAGGCATTCGACATCGACGGCACGATCTCCGAACCGTCAATGGTGCTGTCGAAGGAGGTCTGACCGAAACCAATGACGAACATCCTCGTCCCCGAGCTCGGTGAATCCGTTGTCGAAGCGCGCGTGGCGCGTTGGTTGAAAAAGGAAGGCGAGCGCGTCGAAGTGGGCGACCCTGTCGTCGAGCTCGAGACCGAGAAGATCGATCTCGAAGTCAATGCCGACCGCGGTGGCGTCATCACGAGCATCAAGCACAAGGAAGGCGACGATGTGAAAATTGGCGAGGTGCTGGCGGTGATGGACGAGACTGCCAGTGCCCCGGCCGCGAAGCCTCCGGGAAACGGATCCGAGCGCGGACCGGAGCCGCAGCTCCCTGCTCAAGACACGCGAGCAACTCCGACAGCCCGCAACGTCGCGAAGAATCACGATGTCAACCTCGCGTCAATCCAGGGTTCGGGCGCGGCCGGGCGCGTCATGAAGCAGGACGTGCAGAAGGCGATTGAGCCACAGGTTACCAAGGCACCCTCACCCGCCCTATCAGCCCCACCCGCTCGACCCGCCGCAATCGCCGCTGAGCGGCGAGAAGAGCGTCACCGCATGTCGAAGCGTCGCGCGACGATCGCCCGCCGGCTCGTCGAGGCGCAGCACAACGCCGCGATGCTCACCACGTTCAACGAAGTGGACATGACTGCAGTGATGGCGCTGCGCGAGCGCCGCAAGGAAGCCTTCAAACAGCAGCATGGTGTTTCGCTCGGGATCGCATCGTTTTTCGTGAAGGCGAGCATTGCGGCGTTGCGCGCGTTTCCGCTGCTGAATGCGGAGATCCAGGGCGACGAGATCCTGACCAAGCACTACTACGACATCGGCTTGGCGGTGGGCGCGCAAGGCGGCCTGGTCGTCCCGGTGCTCCGTAACGCCGATCAGATGTCGTTCGCCGAGCTTGAACATGCCATCCGTGACTTTGCAAAACGAGCGGCAGATGGAACGTTGACGCTCCAGGACCTCGCGGGCGGAACATTCACGATCACCAACGGCGGCGTATTTGGCTCGTTGATGAGTACACCGATTCTGAATCCGCCGCAGGTTGGCATCCTCGGCCTCCACAAGATTCAGGACCGCGCGGTAGCTCTGAACGGGCAGGTCGTGGTTCGGCCGATGATGTACCTCGCCCTCAGCTACGACCACCGCATCGTCGACGGCCGCGAGGCCGTGCAGTTCCTCGTCCGGGTGAAGGAGTACATCGAGGACCCGGGGAATCTGCTCCTGGAATCCTAGGCGGGTCTACAAACCCGCGTCTACGCGGTCGTAGAGGCGGACCTTCAGGTCCGCCTATTCCTCTGACATGTACGGGTACTTATGATCGCGCGGGGGCGAGAAGGTCTCCTTAATCGTCCGCGCGCTCACCCACCGCGTCAGATTGAGTTTCGACCCGGCCTTGTCATTCGTGCCCGACGCTCTTGCCCCACCAAATGGCTGCTGACCAACGACAGCGCCCGTCGGTTTGTCGTTGATGTAGAAGTTGCCGGCGGCGTTTCGAAGCGTGTCCGTTGCCTCGAGAACTGCGGCACGATCGGTGCTGAAGACTGATCCAGTGAGCGCATAGGGCGACGTGCGATCGATGGTTTCCAGCGTCTTGCTCCACGCTGCATCTTCGTACACGTAGGCAGTCACGACGGGGCCGAAGATTTCCTCGCAGAGCAGACGGTAAGCCGGGTCTCTTGTCTCGACGAGCGTCGGCTCGATGAAGTACCCGGCCTCCCCTCGTGGCGTTCCGCCCTGGATAACCTTCGCGTTCTTCTTCGCGTCCTCGAGATAGGAGCCGATCTTGTCGAACGCCTTCCGGTCGATGACGGCGCCGAGAAACGTGCGGAAGTCCGCGACGTCGCCCATCTTCATGTCGCGCATCATACCGACGACGCGATCGCGTACGCCGGGCCAGAGCGACTGCGGGATGTAAATGCGGCTCGCCGCGGAACACTTCTGACCCTGATACTCGAACGCTCCGCGCGCAACAGCAACCGCAACCTCCTGCGGGTCAGCCGACGGATGCGCGACGATGAAATCCTTGCCGCCTGTCTCGCCGACGATGCGTGGATAGCACCGATAGCGGCCGACGTTCTCGCCGATTTTCCGCCACATGCTGTTGAAGACGGCGGTGCTCCCGGTGAAATGGATGCCCGCCAGATCTGGCGAATCGAGCAGGATGTTGGTGATCTGCACCGCATCACCGGGCACGAAGTTGATCACCCCGGGAGGAAGACCGGCGCGCTCGAGCAGTCGCAGGATGTAATAGCCGCTCAGCATCGCGCTCGATGCAGGCTTCCAAATCACCGTGTTGCCCATCAGCGCTGGTGCCGTCGGAAGATTTCCTCCAATCGCGGTGAAGTTGAACGGCGTGACGGCATAGACGAAGCCTTCGAGCGGCCGGTAGTCGATGCGGTTCTGCACTCCATGCGAGCTGACCGGCTGTTCGGCGTAGAGCTCCTGCGCGAAGTGCGTGTTGAAACGGAGGAAATCGATCAGTTCGGACGCAGAGTCGATCTCGGCCTGAAACGCCGTCTTCGACTGACCCAACATCGTCGCAGCGTTGAGCGTCTGCCGCCACGTTGTGGTCAGCAACTCGGCGGCGCGGAGAAATATGGCGGCGCGATCCTCCCACCGCCAGTTCGCCCATTCGCGGGCGGCCGCTTTCGACGCCGCGATCGCCTCATGGACGTGTTCCGGATCTGCGGCGTGCCAATCGGCCAGCACATGCTTGTGGTCGTGAGGCATGACCGCCTGCTGCGTACGCCCCGTCCGAATCTCGCGGCCTCCGATGACGACCGGAATATCGATTCGCTCGGCGGCTATCGACTTCAGTCGATCCTTCAACGCGGCCCGTTCGGGCGAACCCGGCAGGTATCCGAGGTTCGGCTCGTTGACCGGCGGCGGAACCCTCGAAATGCCCGCGATACCGGGTGAAGCCTTGCCGTCGACGCGCGACGCGGTTGCAGGTTGATCAGCGACGACAGATTCAGTTGGAGCAGCCATGATTTGATCCTAGGACAGTAATGCAAAATTCAAAATGCAAATACTCCCCGCTGAGCCTCTCTCAACGATTCCCCGAAGCGCGGTCGTGAATGCCCTTGGTCGTTGCGTATTGCCACCAAGAGGGTGCACGGCAGGCGCCGCGCGACGAGGAGCGAAATGACGAGAGAACCGAAACAAACCACAGAGCACGGAGAGCACGGAGACAGACCTCTCGATCTCCGTGTCCTCCGTGCCTCCGTGGTTCGTCTATTTAGTTTGAATTTTGCTTCTTGTTACCAAGCTACGGTCTTGCCGGCTCGATGTCCACGGCGATCGTTCGCCACTTCTGCTGCCGGAATCGCGCGACGCTGAGGACGCAGCGGGTGAAGTGCCCCAGGACGATCGCGGTCCAGATGTCCGCTGGCATCAACGTCCGCGTTGCCTCGATGATCGTGCAGAGTCCAAGCGGAATCGCAATCTGCGAGATGACGGAGATGTAGAGCGGGCTGCGGGTATCACCGGTTCCCTGCAGGCCACCGGTGTAGCTCAGAGCCACTGTCACAAAGAGACCAGAGACGCTCAGGTATCCGAGCAGCTGCCTTCCAATCGACAGCACAAGTGGATCGGTCATGCCGAAGGCAGCGAGCAGGTATTCGGGCGCGAGCACAAACGCGGCTCCCACGACAGCAGCGGCGGCGAGACCGATCTGCGACGCCACGCGCACACCTTCTGCCGCGCGGTCCGGATTGCCCGCACCGAGGTTTTGACCGGCAATCGTGGCCGACGCGCCGAGCAGGCCCGTGGACGTCCATGTGATGAGCGAGAACAGCTCGGTGTAATCCACGGCAAACGCGGCCTGCGCGGCCGCGCTGTGCTCGAGCGAGCCGATGAACCGCAGCAGGAACACCCCGCCGACATTCATCGCAATGCCTTGAACGCCGGTCGGAAGGCCGAACTTGAAGAGTGAGCGGATGATTCCCCAGTCCGGCCGACGATCCATGCCGTGTTCCAACTGGATCACTGAGTCCGCCCGGGTCAATCGCCAGACGCCGTAGCAGCTGACCAGCGTGCTGCTGATCACGGTCCCGAACGCGGCCCCGATCGTCCCGAACATGCGGATGAACGTGACGTTCAGCGCGATGGTCAGTACTGTCATCGCGAGGCCGAGCCGTAGCGGCGTGCGCGGATCGCCTGCGGCGCGGAACGCACCGCTCAGCATGAAGAACAAGATCAGCCCGACGCTGCCGACGAGCACGGTGCGCAGGAAGGGCAGCGCCTCGCGGCGGACCTCTGGCGCCGCATTGACCAGCGTCAGCAACCACGGCGCCGCCATGTAACCAACGACGCCGAGCAGAATCGACAGACCAGCGGCCGTCAGAAATGACTGATAGACGACGCGGTTGACCTTGTGAGAATCGCCGGCGCCCGCGAAACGCGCGACGAGCACCGCCATCCCCGTGAACACCGAGCTGATGAAGACGATGACGACGAGGATGATCTGCCAGCTGACGCCGATCGCCGCGTTGCCGACGTAGCCGACGTAATGGCCGACCATGACGTGATCGATGATTCCCTGCAGGCCGGCAATGACGTTCTGCAGCATCGTCGGCCAGGCGAGCTTCCATACCGCAGGTACGATCGGCCCTTCAATCAGGGACCGGTCGTAGCGGAAAGGTTTCGCGGCGGGTTCGGTGGCCATGTGCTCGATCGTGCGGACTACTTCGGGGGCGCGCCCATCTGGCGACCCTGATCGCGGTACGGGCGGTGGCACTCCATGCATGACACCGTGATCGTGTCGGTGGCCGCCTCGAGAGCCATCGCGTCTTTCTTTTCCGCCGCCGTTGCGGCGAGCGCCGCCGCGTCGACCATCGCCCGCGACATCTTCATCCAGTTGCCGTTGTCGCGGACGCGTGTGCCAACCATGAGCAGGTTGCCCGATTCGGCCAGCACGAGCGCCTGATTGCGCACCGCGGTCCAACCCTTCCCGTCGAGCGGCTGATTCGAGCTCGCCTCGAACACGGCGTCGGACGCGGGAGAAATCATCAGGTCGTGCAGCTCACGCACGTTCGCCAACGTGCGAACACCTGTCGCCGGCGCACGCTGCGCTGCCAACGGTGCCACGACCAGCGCAATCATCCCGACGCGGACCCACAGGGTCCGCACGGCACCGTCGGGCCGCGCCGCACGGTTGGATAGCAACCTAGACGTCAAGCTCCTGCGCATCTTCCGCTCGCTCCATGATGAAACGGAACCGTGCCGACGCATCCTTCCCCATCAGCTCGTTTATCACGCGGTCAGTCACGATCTGATCCGAGATCTCGACTCGCAGCAGACGTCGCGTTCTCGGGTTCAGTGTCGTTTCCCACAGCACCTTGGGCATCATCTCGCCGAGCCCCTTGAATCGCGTGATCTCGGCGTTGGAGCGGCCGTTGCCGTGCAGCTTCAGCAGCCGGTCACGATGGGCATCGTCGAGCGCCCAGAACGTCTCCTTGCCGATGTCGATCCGATAAAGCGGTGGCTGCGCAAGAAACACCTTGCCGCCCGTAATCAGCTGCGGGAGGTGGCGATAGATGAACGTGAGCAGCAGCGTCGCAATGTGATGACCGTCGGAATCGGCGTCGGCGAGGATGATGACGCGGCCGTAGCGAAGCCGGGAGAGCTCGAAGTTCTTTCCGAGGCCGCAGCCGAGCGCCGTAACGAGATCCGCGAGTTCCTTGTTCTCGAGCACCTTGGCTAGCGTCATCCCTTCCGTGTTCATCACCTTTCCGCGCAGCGGAAGAATGGCCTGACGGCTGCGATCGCGCCCCTGTTTGGCCGACCCACCCGCCGAATCGCCTTCGACGATGAACAACTCGCTGTCTTCGCGTCCGCTGCCGGTGCAATCACTGAGTTTGCCCGGCAGGTTCAGGCGACCCGACGTCGCCGTCTTGCGCGTGACCTCCGCTTGTGCCGCGCGGCTCGCCTCGCGCGCCCGCGCCGCGAGGATGATGCGCGCGACGATCGCTTCTGCCACCGTTCGGTTTGTATTGAGCCAGTGCTCTAACGCTGGGCGGACCGCGGAGTCGATCGCGGAGGTGAGCTCGGGATTGTTCAACCGATCCTTCGTTTGGCCCTGGAATTGGGGCTCCTCGATGAAAATGCTCAACACGCCGGTCAATCCCTCACGGATGTCTTCGGCGGTCAGCGTGACGCCTTTGGGCGAAAGGTTGTGCGTGTCGATGTAGTTGCGGACCGCCTTGCCCAGACCCGCGCGCAATCCGTTCTCGTGCGTGCCGCCCGAGCCGGTCGGAATCCCGTTGACGTAGCTGCGTACGTGTTCGTCGGTCGCTTCCGTCCACTGCAGGACGAGGTCCAGCCGAGGCGACGTGTCACGTGCGAGCGTGAAGGGAACGTCGTGAATCGGTTTCGCGCCTCGTTCGGTGACGATCTTCTTCAGGAAATCGGCAAGGCCTTCCTCGTGCTGAAAGATTTCCTTCTTCCCCTCGACTTCGTTGTCGAACGTCACGCGCACGCCTTTGTGGATGTAGCTGACGACTTCAAGGCGTTCGCGAATGAGCGCCGGATCGAATTCGACCTTCGGGAAGATCGTGGGATCGGGGTGGAAGTAGACCGTGGTGCCGGTGCCGCGCGCGGCACCGGCTTTCTTGAGCGCCCCGGTCGGCTTCCCGCGCTTGAACGACATCTCCCACGTCGTGCCATCACGCTTGACGCTCGCGCGCAGCTCCGATGACAACGCGTTGACCACGCTGGCGCCGACGCCGTGCAGACCGCCGGCTGTCTTGTAGTTGCCCTGCTCGAATTTGCCGCCGGCGTGGAGCGTGGTGAAAATCACCTCGAGCGCGCTCGTCTTCGATTTCGGGTGCTTGTCGACGGGGATGCCGCGGCCGTCATCGGTGACCGTGACCGAACTGCCGTCTTCGTGAAGGGTCAGGGCGATGTTCGACGCATACCCGTTCATCGCCTCGTCCACGGCGTTGTCCAGGATTTCCCACACAAGATGATGCAGGCCAGCGGTGCCGACGCCGCCGATGTACATACCGGGACGCTTCCGAACCGGCTCCAGACCTTCCAGAACGGTGATGTCTTTTGCTGTGTAATTCGTTGCCACTGAAGGTTTCAGGTCTCAGGTATCAGTCGGTATCAGCGATCAGGTTTAGGGGGTGTCGGAGCTTGCGTGTCACGATACAGGTTACAGCCTGCAGCCTGACACCTGAAGTCAAAAACCTGATGACACCTGAAACCTGATACCTGTAACCTGACGCCGGCAGTATCAACCATGCTCCGGCTGCTCGTTGCCGGCGTTGCGTGGCTCGCCGCGATTGGGTCGTTTGCGGCGCTCGTCGAGTATTCTGCGCGTCCGCGGCCGACGCCGACTCCGCCCGCCGTCAACGACCTCGTCCGGGCGCTGAACAAGATGACCACACCGTCGCCCTTTGCGCGGCACGAGCCGTGGATTGTCACGCGCGCGACCGCCGCACGGCGGGCCATGGTCATCGACGTCGAAGCGGACAAGCCGCAGGATGCGCGCCGCATTGCCGAGGAAATCATCGCGCCGCTGCGCGGCCGGTACGAAGAGGTGCTCGTGTACGTAAGACCGATTGGCAGCCCGCAAGATACTCTGACGCGCCGTATCGAATGGACGCCGAGCACTGGCTTCATCGAGACAAGTTACTAGACCACGAGAGATGACATTGCGACACTTCCGATCAGTTGCAGCCCTGTTCATGGCGCTCGCCGCGACGATTGCTGCCGTCGTCTCGAGCAGAGCCGCGACACAACTCCCACCCACGTCGGTCCCTGTCGATCGAGACGACATCGGCGGCGTGGTCACCGGCAACAACGGACCAGAAGCCGGCGTCTGGGTGATCGCGGAAACGACGGACCTGCCAACGAAGTTCGCAAAGATCGTTGTGACCGATGACCGGGGACGTTACCTCGTGCCGGACTTGCCAACCGGGCGCTATTCCGTCTGGGTACGCGGCTATGGACTCGTCGATTCGTCGAAGATGCAGGCCACTCCGGGCACGACGCTGGACCTTCGTGCGACGGCCGCACCGAACGCGTCGGCGGCGGCGCAGTACTACCCGCCGATCTACTGGTTTTCGATGATGCACGTGCCCGCTGCGCGTGAGTTTCCGCTGCCGAAGATCAAGAGTCAGGGAGAGTGGCTGAACATCATCAAGACCGGCGCGTGCCAGTCATGTCATGCGCTTGGAACGCCAGGGACTCGCGCGATCTCGAAGGAGCTCGGCACGTTCGAGAATTCCGCCGAGGCCTGGCAGCGCCGGCTGCGATCCGGCCAGGCATCCCCGCTCATGGCGAGGGACATCACGCGCCTCGACACACAAGTCGCGCTACAGCTATTCGGCGACTGGACTGATCGCATTGCCTCAGGCGAACTCCCCTTCGCAAAACCGGAACGGCCGCGCGGCATCGAACGCAACATCGTGATCACGCAGTGGGATTGGGGCCGCCCAACCGCGTACCTTCACGACGCAATCTCCACCGACCCGCGCAACCCGCGCGTCAACGCCAACGGCAACATCTACGGGTCGCCCGAGGACAGTTCGGATTTCGTGCCCATCCTTGATCCGAAGACGAACACCGCGAGCGAGGTACTGCATCCGGTGCGTGACCCGAACACGCCATCGACCAAAACGAATCCGATGGCACCCTCCGCGTTCTGGGGGCCGGACCCGATCTGGGATGGCAAGACGCTGAATCACAATCCGATGATGGACGAGAAGGGCCGCGTCTGGTTCACGCCGCGCGTGCGGCCCGAGGCGAATCCGGACTTTTGCAAGCAAGGCTCGGATCATCCGTCGGCGCGTGCATTTCCGCTTCAGACCTCCGGCCGTCACCTGTCGATGTTCGATCCCTCCACAGGTACCTTCACGCTGATCAGCACCTGCTTCGCGACTCACCATCTCAATTTCGCGCACGACGCGAATCAAACGTTGTGGACGAGCGCGGGTATCGCGGGACCGGGCGTCATCGGATGGCTGAATCGAAAGATGTTCGAGGACACGCGTGATGAGGTGCGCTCGCAAGGCTGGACGCCGTTCGTGGTTGATACCAACGGCAACGGCAAGCGCGACGCCTATGTCGAGCCCGGCGAACCATCCGATCCTGCGAAAGACACGCGCGTTGCGGTCAACACCTATGCGGTGGCTGTCAGTCCCTCCGACGGCTCTGTTTGGGGAACGGTGGTCGGCTATCGTGGAGCAATTGTGCGTGTCATGCCGGGGCCGGATCCCACGCACACAGCGCTCACCGAAATCTACGAGCCGCCCGCGCCTGGTTTTGGACCGCGTGGTGGCGACGTCGACAGCAACGGTGTGTACTGGGTATCGCTGGCGAGCGGCCATCTGGCGAGCTTCGATCGCCGCAAGTGCCGCTCAACGGCGAAGCCGTCGGCGACCGGTGAGCAATGCGCTGAGGGATGGACGTTCTTTCAATTACCCGGGCCGCAGTTGAAAGATGTGACCGAACCAGGCAGCGCCGAGGCGAGCTACTACACCTGGATCGACCGGTTCGACGTATTCGGGCTCGGGAGGAACGTCCCGATCGCGATGGGCAACCTGAATAGTTCGCTCTTCGCCCTCGTCGGCGGACGGTTCATCAACATCACACTGCCGTATCCGATGGGGTTCTTCGCGAAGAATGTCGACGCACGGATCGACGATCCGAATGCCGGGTGGAAGGGACGTGCGCTCTGGTCGACCTACGGCACGCGGACGATGTTCCACCTGGAAGGCGGGACGGCCAACCAGCCGAAAGCGGTCAGGATTCAGCTTCGTCCCGATCCGCTTTCGCGATAACGGCGTGCGGCGGATTACCGATCCGCGGCTTCAGCTTTCGAACGTGTGCTCTTGCGCGCGCGCGCGCCTTTGGTAGCGCGCGGTTTCGGCGCTGGCGTTTTGCGCTTCCGCGCCGTCTTCCTAGGCGGCGCAACAGGCTCGGGTTCCGATTCGGTTGGCGGCCTCTCCGACGCTTCGACAGGCTGCACGTCGACAATCGGCGGCTCTTCGATCGGTTCCGTCGTGATCGTCGACGTTTCCTCCTCAACGACTTCACCGGCAACGTCCAGGGCGGGCTCCTCGACGTCGACGCGCGGCTGTTGCGGCGCGGTCAGCTTCGGCCCGGCAAATACACGGAAGGCGCCATGACGGTCCCGTTCGAGCTTGAGCACGCCGTCCTTGGCTGCCGCGCGCAACACATCCACGACCGACGCAAAGCCATACTTCCGCTCGTCGAACCCTTCAATGCGCGCCTTCAGAAACTGTTTCGCCTGGCGCACGTACATCGGCCACCGTGGCGGCGGAGATGCCTGCGCGAACGCGTGCTGCACCGCGCGGATGCCGTCCTGCATCGTCATTGGCGATTGCGGGAGGGACTCCTCGTCGTCTGTCGGGTCCGAAAGGGCACGGCCTCCATCGTCGTGAGGCCGGCGGTCATCGTCGCGCGCCATCTCGGCCACCGGTGCTGCTTCGCCCGGCGGCGCGGCAATTTCAACTTCGCCGTTTTCCCGCGATTCGACCATCATGCTGCGGCCCGCGTTCTTCAACGTCACCGCACCGGTCTGCGCCACCTTCTCCATGAAATCGCGGAAGCTGTTGGCGCCGTACTCACGCTCGGAGAATGTGGAATCGAGCTGCAGCAGCGTGCTCTTCAGCAGGCCCAGTTGCGGGGCGACCTCGCGCTCGGAGAGCACCTTTAACGCGCGCTTGACGAGCGGCAGCACCTTCGAGACGTCTGCAGGTGCGCCGGTCGGCTTCTCGCCGCGCCCGCCGCTTCGGCCAGAGCGTGCACCACCGAGGTTTTCATACGCGATGAACTCGTGACAGTTCTTCTGCATCGTCAGGCTGGTGAACTGCCGTCCGCCGACGACGATCACCTTCCTGCCGTACTGCTTCAGCTTCTCGACGAGCGAGATGAAATCGCTGTCGCCGCCGACGATCACGAACGCGTTGATATGGTCGTGCGTGAACGCCATCTCCAGCGCATCGAGCGCCATCGTGATATCGGCGCCGTTCTTGTCGCCGCCGGGCGTCATGTTGCGCTGGACCATGCGGATGGCGTGCTGCGTGAGAACGCGGCTGTAGTCTCCAGCGCGCTTCCAGTCGCTGTAGGCGACTTTCGTCACGATCTCGCCGCGCTCCTTGATGGCCTCGAGAATCAGGCCGATGTCGAACTGTCCGCCAATGGTGTTCTTGACGCCGATCTCGACATTGTCGAAATCGATGAACACCGCGATCCGGTTACTGCTTGTCGTTGTTGTGGGGATATTCACGTTTGCTTTCACTTGCCCCGACCAGAGTCGAGGGGCCAGGCGGGGTGCCCGGCTCACTCAGAGGGATGAGATTCTATCGGTTAATTATAGGCGGCGCACCAAGCGCGCCGCGAACCCTTTCAAGACCGGCAGCGCGGTCAAGCGCCGCCCTCCACTCCCGATTTCGGTCGAGGCGGGGCTTTACGCCCCGCCCCATCATTCAGGAGACCTTATGAGCCACCCGCGAGCGGGGGTGGGTTTTCGAGGTCGTTCGGGACGATTCGCGTGAACTGGCCACGCTGGAGCAGTTCTCGCCCCTTCCCGCCTCGACCAGTGACTTCGTACTTCGCCGTGCTGATCGTCTGCTCGCCGCCGCGACTTGTCTCGACACGGAGCAGGTCGCGATCGCCGCTCGACGCGATGAATCCGAGGACGCGATCATCGTCACCGGTCAGCTTAATGAGGATGACGCCCTTGCCGGGCCCCGACAGGTAATTGACTTCGTCCGCGCGGCAGAGAAGCCCGCGCGCGTCAGCGGTCGCCGCGATGATGATCTCGTCGCCGGTCAGGCGCGCGACGCCGACCACCTCGACGCCCTCACTTGGCCGTGCATACCGCCGGCCCGCGCGGGTGCTCGGCTCAACGAATGGCTCGAAACTGAATCTCAGGCTGTATCCGTCGCTCGTGACGGCGATCGCATGAACCGGCGGAGGCTCGCTTTCCTTGCGCGTACCAATGTCGCCGATCGACCGCTGATCGAGACTGAACGCCGCGACAATGCGTTCGCCGTCGCGCAGCTTGAACAGCTTCTGCACGGGCTCGCCATAACCGGTCGAAGCCGGGACGTCGATGATGCGCGACGAGTAGGCGGCGCCAAAGTTGCTGAAGAACACCGCCACAGCGCGGGTGCTTCCCTGCAGAACCGCGAGCACCGAATCGCCTTCGCGGAGCCGGGTGGTCGACAGATCGCGCACTTCCTTCTGACGCTTCACCCATCCGTCGCGTGACACGATGACAACGTTGTCCTCTTCGACGATGAAATCATCGGCGGTGAAGGAGACCTCCTCCTCGCTCTCGATGAGCGTGCGGCGTTTGTCGTCCTTGCCGCCGTACTTGCGCTGAATCTCTTCGATCTCGTCGCGGACGACCTTCCAGCGCCCTTCCTCGTCTTTGAGCAGGCTGCTGATGTACCGCGCGCGTTTCCGCTTGTCCGCGAGCTCATTCTGAATGACGAGGATCTCGAGCCGCGCAAGTCGGTAGAGCTTCAGTTCGAGGATCGCGTCGGCCTGCTCGGCATCCAGGCCGAAACGCTTGATGATCTTTTCCGCTGAATCGGCTTTCCCTTCGGACTTGCGAATGATCCGGATGATCTCGTCCAACGCATCGAAGACCTTCTCGAATCCTTCCAGGATGTGTATCCGCTTCTTCAACGACTCGAGCTCGTGCTCGAGTCGATTCGTGACGACCTGCAGGCGGAACTGCAGGAAGTACATCAGCGCCGTGTGGAGATCGAGCCGCTCGGGGCGTCCGACCTCGGGGTTCTCGGTCGGAATCAAACACGTGAAGTTGACGATGAAATTTGTCTGAAGCGGCGTGTTCTTGAAGAGATACGCCATGACCATCTTTGGATCGGCGTCTTTCTTGATCTCGAGCGCAATCCGCACGTCGTCGGTGGAGACGTCTTTCACATCGAGGAGCGGCGGCAGCTTGCGCGACAGCACCACGTCGGCGATCCGCTCGACGAGCGCGGCCTTGTTCACCGCGTACGGAATGCTGGTGATGTACAGCGTCCGCCCTCCGCGCGTCGCGGAACTCTCTTCCCACGTCGCGCGCAGTCGAATCGTGCCTGCACCCGTCTTGTAGATCTGCCTGATCTCCTCGGAGGTATTCAGGATCTGGCCGCCGGTCGGAAAGTCTGGACCCTTCACATGGCGGCACAGCTGCGCGCTGCTCAAGTCTGGGTTGTCGAGCAGTTTGACGAGCGCTGTGCAGATCTCCGTCAAGTTGTGCGGAGGAACGTTGGTCGCCATTCCAACGGCGATCCCGGTCGTGCCGTTGATGAACAGGTTCGGAATGCGCGCCGGCAGCACGACCGGCTCGGTTTTCGTGCCGTCGTAATTCGGCCGGAAGTGCACCGTGCGCTGCTCGATCTCCGACAGCATTTCGTCGGCGATGCGTGCCAGCCGGCATTCCGTGTAGCGCATCGCGGCGGCGCTGTCGCCGTCCAGCGATCCGAAATTGCCCGACCCGTCGATCATCGGGTAGCGCAGTGAGAAGGGCTGGGCCATCCGAACGAGCGTCTCGTAGAGAGCCGCGTCGCCGTGCGGGTGGTAGCTGCCCATCACATCGCCGACCACCTTCGCGCACTTGCGGTGTTTGGTGTCCGCGGTCAGATTCTGCTGCCACATCGTGTACAGGATGCGGCGCTGAACGGGCTTGAGGCCGTCGCGGACGTCGGGCAGCGCGCGGGCCGTGATCACCGACAGCGCGTAATTCAGGTACCGGCTCTGCGCGGCTTCGTGCAGCGGAACGACCTCGGGTCCGCCGGGCGGCGCGGGTGGAGGCGATGTGCTGTCGGGGAGGTCGAAGAGAGTCGGTCCGGACTTTCGCTTGGCCAACTAGGCTCCAGGAATTGACAGGTTACGTTTCAATCATCTTACCCGGGTTCATTCGGTTTTCCGGGTCGAGCGCACGCTTGATCGCTCTCATCACGTCAAGCGACGCGCCGTGTTCCGCCTCGAGGTACGGCATCTTGCCGATGCCGACACCATGCTCGCCGCTGCACGTCCCACCCATCGCCAGCGCACGCGCGACGAGCCGGGCGTTCACCTCCTTGGCCTTGAGCAGCTCGGTCGCGTCGTCAGGATCCATCGGAAAAATCAGATGGAAGTTCCCATCGCCGACATGACCGACGAGCGGGGCCAGCACGCCTGCTTTTTGCACATCGGCGCGCGTGTCGAGAATGCACTCCGCGAGGCGTGAAATCGGCACACAGACGTCGGTCGTCCACGGCTTGCACCCCGGGCGTAAGGCCACGGCCGCATAGAACGCGTTGTGCCGCGCCGCCCACAGTCTCGATCGCTCCTCAGGCGTGGTCGCCCATTGAAAATCAGGACCGCCGTGTTCAGCGGCAATCTCCTGAACCGCAGTGGCGCTCGCCGTGACTTCCTGCTGACTCGTGCCGTGGAATTCGAAAAACAACGTCGGCCTCAGCGCACAGTTCAACTTCGAATAGCGATTGACGGCATCGAGCTGCGCCTCGTCGAGCAGCTCGATGCGTGCAACCGGGATTCCGAGCTGGATCGTCGTGATGACCGTTTGCACAGCCCCTTCCATGGTGTCGAACGGACAGACCGCGGCGGAGACCGCTTCCGGGAGCCCGAACAGGCGCACGGTGATCTCCGTGATCACGCCAAGCGTCCCTTCTGAACCGACGAACAGTCTTGTCAGGTCGTAGCCGGAGGAGGACTTCCGGGCGCGGCTGCCCGTGTGAATGATTCGACCGTCGGCAAGCACGACTTTCAACGCGAGGACCGCCTCGCGCATCGTGCCGTATCGGACCGCGGTTGTTCCCGACGCGCGCGTTGCCGCCATACCGCCCAAGGTGGCGTCAGCACCGGGATCGACCCAGAACGCGAGCCCGGTGTTGTTCAGCGCCTTGTTCAATTGGCGATGGGTGACGCCCGCTTCAACCGTGGCATCCAGATCGTCCGCGTTCACCCGCAGCACACGATTCATTCGTGAGAAATCGATGGAGATGCCTCCGCTGAGGGCGTTCACGTGCCCTTCGAGCGACGAGCCGATGCCGAACGGAACAACGGGCGCACGATGCCGTGCCGCCACCTTCATCAGGGCGCTGACTTCATCGCTGCTCGTCGGAAATACGACAACATCCGGCGGCGCATGGTCGTGCCATGATTCACCGTGACTGTGATGCTCGAGCTGGGTCGGGTTCGTCGTCGCGCGATCGCCAATGAGCGCGCGCAGATCCGCGACGAGCGCCTCGCGCACGTCCGCCGGGAGGACCGAGGGCATCAAAGGATTGTATTATTTGTGATTTGTGATCAGTGATTTGTGATTCAACGACGAAGCACAGTAGTCGTACTAACGATGGGGAGACACCAATGAATTGCTATGGAGCCAAGGAGCTCGCGCGTGCGTTTCGCACGGTGCGCGACAACACCGTCAAGATTGCGGAAGAGATTCCCGAGTCGGGCTACGATTTCGCCGCGGCGCCGGGAATTCGCACGGTGCGCCAGATGCTGACGCACATCGCACTGCTCGATGGCTTTGCGACATTCCACAAGGACAAGCGGACCAACTTCGACGGCGTCAACTTCCCAGCGCTGGTCGCGCAGATGCAGGCCGAGGAGGCCAAGCCGCGGACGAAGGCAGAGGTGATTGCAATGCTGAAGCAGCGCGGCGAGGAGACCGCAACGTGGCTCGAGTCGCTCAGCGACGACTTCCTGGCGGAGCAGTTTACCCAGCCTGCAGGGCCGCCCGCGACGAAGAGCCGCTTCGAGATGATCATGGCCATGAAGGAACATGAGATGCACCATCGCGCGCAGCTGATGCTCATCGAACGAATGCTCGGCATCACGCCGCACCTCACGCGCCAGATGCAGGAGCGGTTCGCCGCGGCGCAGGCTCGCGCATAGGTGGCTTCGCCGTTCACCCGAAAAACGCTCGCGTTCCTGCGAGCGCTGAAACGGAACAACGACCGGGAATGGTTCCGCGCGCGCAAGGCCGACTACGAGCAGCACGTTCGCGCGCCGATGATCGCGCTGCTCCAGCAGCTCGCGCGGGACCTTCCCGCCCTTGCGCCGGATCTCGTGTCGGATCCACGTGTCTGCCTGTTCCGCATCTACCGCGACACGCGGTTCAGCAACGACAAACGGCCGCTCAAGACCAACGTGGCGGCGCATTTTCCGTCACGGAAGTTCCCCAAGGGTGAGGGCGCGGGCCTGTATGTCGAGGTTGCGCCGCAGTGGGTCTGGATGGGTGGCGGCATCTACATGCCCTCGTCCAGCGAGCTGAACGCCATTCGCGGAGCCATTGCCGACGACCACCGGCGGTTTCGCCGCGTGGTGACGGCACCCGCATTTCGGCGCGCGGTCGGTGAGTTGAGCGGCGAACAACTGACGCGCGTGCCTCGCGGCTACCTCAAGGATCACCCGGCGGCTGATTACCTGCGGCACCGGCAGTTCATCGGCGGACGCGAATATCCTGCCGACTTCGCCATGAGTCCCCGTTTTTATCCAGAGCTGCTCACGGTGTTCCGCGGCATCGCGCCGCTCGTCGGTTTTCTGAATCACGCGATCATCAGCAGGACCAACGACACCCGCGAATTCATGCGTTCACTAGCGGGATAATCGGCGCGATGGGTCACGCGCCGGCGGACGAGTATCGTGCACGTCTCTCCGCTCGGCGCGCGACACACCTGACGCTCACGCGCAGCGACGAGCGACTGAGCTACGCGCGCCTCATCGTCTTTGCGGCAGGCGCCATCATCCTGGTCGCGGCGTGGCGAGGCTGGCTGCCGCCCTGGTGGAGCGCACTCCCCGGCGTCGCGTTCCTCATGCTCGTCGTCCGACACGACCGCATCATCCGCGCCCGTGATGCGGCGGCACGCGCAATCGGGTTGTACGAGCGCGGACTGTCACGCATCGAGGATCGCTGGGCCGGTGGAGGCGAGCAGGGCGAGCGGTTCAGCGATGCCGGCCATCCGTATGCCAACGATCTGGATGTGTTCGGCTCGGCGTCGCTCTTCGAGCTGTTGTCGAGCGCACGCACCCGCGCCGGCGAGGAAACACTTGCGGCGTGGCTGCTGGCCCCTGCCGGAATTGCGGAAGTCTCCGAGCGACAGGCTGCGGTCGCGGATTTGACGGACCGTCTCGACCTGCGGGAGGCGATTTCGCTTGCGGGCTCCGAGGTGCGCGCGGGCGTCCACACCGACGCACTCATCGCGTGGGCCGAAGCACCGGCGGAGCTTGGCAATCGCTGGCTTCGTCCGGCCGCCATCGCCCTGACCATCGCCGCCATTGTCACCGCGTCGGTCTGGCTGATCACTGGGAATTCAGCGCCGTTCGTCCTCACGATCCTCCTCGAGATCGCATTCTCGATGCCGTTGCGCCGCCGCATCATGAAAGCGCTCCACGGGGCCGATCAGGCTGCCCGCGACCTCGACGTGCTGGCGATCGTCCTCGCCCGGATCGAGCGGGAATCGTTCACAGCACCCCGACTCGTGTCGTTGCAGCGGTCGCTGACCGATACCGATGCGAGGCGCAGGATCGCAGCATCCGTGTCAATTCATCGCCTGCACTGGCTGGTGGAGCTGCACGACTGGCAGCACAACGCGATTTTCGCGGCGCTGGCGGCCGCGGTCCTGTGGGGCACTCATCTGGCGCTGTCGATCGAAACCTGGCGCCGCGCGCACGGCCGCCACGTTCGTGAATGGCTTCGGATATCCGGCGAGTTCGAGGCGCTCGCCTCATTTTCGGCGTACCGGTACGAGCACCCCGAGGATCCGTTTCCTGAACTGATCGATGATCGTCAGCGGCCGCCGCTGTTCGAGGGATCGCGGCTCGGTCATCCGCTGATTCCCGCGGCGCGAATGATCCGCAACGACGTCGAGCTCGGCACCGGCACCCAGTTGCTGGTCGTCAGCGGCTCGAACATGTCGGGGAAGAGCACGTTACTGCGAACGGTCGGCGTCAACGCCGTCCTCGCCTTTGCCGGGGCGCCAGTCCGCGCCGAGCGTCTGCGCATTTCGCCGCTTCGCATCGGCGCCACGCTGCGCATCCAGGACTCGCTTCAGGAAGGACGCTCGCGCTTCTACGCGGAGATTAGCCGCATCCGCGAGGTGGCGGATCTGGCGGCCGGGCCAACGCCGGCGCTGTTCCTGCTCGACGAGCTGCTGCACGGCACCAACTCGCACGATCGGGCGGTCGGCGCCGCAGGGGTGCTTCGTGCGCTCGTCGATCGCGGCGCAGTCGGTCTTGTGACGACCCACGATTTGGCGCTGACGGCAATCGCCGACCAGTTCGAAGGACGCGCGGTGAACGTGCATTTCGACGATCGCTTCGATGGGGGCACGATCGCATTCGATTACGTCATGAAGCCGGGGCCGGTGACCCACAGCAACGCGCTGGCGCTGATGCGCGCCGTCGGTCTCGAAGTGCCCGTCGATTTCGCTCGGGACAAGGTGCAGGAGTGAGATGGCCGAGACCAACGCCGCCGTAACCTACGGCAACTACCTGAAGATCGACGAGCTGCTCTCGCTGCAGCAGCCGAGATCGGAAGGACCGGAGCACGACGAACTGCTCTTCATCATCATCCACCAGGTGTACGAGCTGTGGTTCAAGGAGCTGCTTCACGAATTCGATCGCGTGAGCGCGCTGCTCACCGCCGACGAAACGCATCGCGCACAGCACACGCTGAAGCGCATCCTCACCATCCTCAAAGTCATGGTGGCGCAGCTCGACATCCTCGAGACGATGACGCCGTTGGAGTTTCTGAGCTTTCGAGCGAGGCTCGAGGCGGCGAGCGGATTTCAGTCCGACCAATTCCGGCAGATCGAGTTCGTGCTGGGCGCGAAGAGTGCAGGAGCGCTCGCCCGTTTTCCCGAACGCAGCCGCGCGCGCGAGGCGTTAGGCCGCCGCTATCGGGAGCCGACGGTGTGGGACGCGTTTCTTCACTACCTGTCGCGTGAGGGATATGCGGTTCCGCCGACGCTGCTTTCGCGAGATGTTACGGGGCCGCCGCAGCCGTCATCCGAAGTGCAGCAGATTCTGGTCGACCTCTACCGCCGCGACCCGAAGAACGCGGAGTTGTGCGAACGGCTCGTCGATCTCGACGAAGGCCTGCAGGAATGGCGCTACCGCCACGTCAAGATGGTGGAACGCACGATAGGCATGAAGCCGGGAACGGGTGGTTCAAGCGGCGCGGCGTACCTGGCGACGACCGTCGGCACGCCGCTGTTTCCAGACTTGTGGCAGATTAGAGGTCGTCTCTGAGTGTCGAATCCTCTCGCTGCGCACTATTCGCGCTTCCGAGTCGCCGAACGAATCCTTCTCACGGGACATTCGCACCAGGCCTGGCCTGACGTCGCGTTCGAGGCGCAGCAGCGCGCGTGGCTCGATGCGGCGGAGCTGGTCGATGCCAAATGGGATCGCGCCTTCGAGCAGGCGGCACGCGTGCGTGCCGGATTCGCGCGGCTGCTCGGCGACGCACCGGAGCACATCGCACTCGGTCAGAACACGCATGAACTGGTGACGCGCTGGTTGTCGGCCCTTCCGTTCAAGACGCGACGACGCATCGTGACGACCAACGGCGAGTTCCACACGATCCGCAGGCAACTTGGCCGACTTGCCGAAGAAGGCCTCGAGATCATCAGGGTGCCCGCGCGACCCGTGGAGGAGCTGTGCGCCCGAGTGGCGCGCGAGGTGGACGACCGGACGCTTGCGGTGATGGTGTCGTCGGTGTTGTACGAAACCGCCGAGATTGTTCCGGACCTGAATCGCCTCGCAGCGGCATGCGAGGCACACGGTGCGCCGTTGCTGGTCGATGCATATCACCATCTCAACGTCGTTCCCTTCGATGTGCGGCGCATGGGACTCGAGCGGGCCTTTGTCACCGGTGGCGGCTACAAGTACTGCCAGCTTGGCGAGGGCAATTGTTTTCTCCGCGTGCCGCCGGATATGCGATTGCGACCCGTGCTTACCGGGTGGTTTGCCGAATTCCAGGCACTCGAGACAGCGAACCGTCAGCCGACCGCGGTCGCTTATCCGACAGGCGCAGCGGCCTTCGCGGGTGCAACCTACGATCCGACGTCTCACTATCGCGCCGCTGCCGTGTTCGACTTTCATGCGGCAGAGGGACTCACCCCCGACCGTCTTCGCGCGCTCAGCATGCATCAGGTGGGAGTGCTGGGCGCCGCGATCGCTCGGCTCGATCTCGATCCGTCCAAAGGGAGCGTGGTGGAAATGGCCGCCGAGCGTCGTGCGGGCTTTCTCGCGGTCCGATCACCGCACGCGACCGAGCTGGTCCGCGCGCTGCGCCACGACGGCGTTGCCGCCGACTCGCGCGGGGACATCCTGCGGCTTGGGCCCGCCCCTTACGTCAGCGATGAACAGCTCCAGGAGGCGATCGCAAAGTTGAGTCGGGTCATCACCAGGGTCTGAGCCCCTTCACAACCCATCACCGGGGTCCGCCCCCCCGGCGTGGGTGTAGCATCCGAGCCATGCGGTGGAAGATCCCGGCGGGCGCGTGGGCGACGATCGCGGGCGGCATCACGGCGACGTCGCTGCTCATCGCCAGGCCGTCACACCCGGGCTCGTACACGCCAATCGATGGATTCTCGCCGTCGCATCTCGCCGCGCAGCAGGCGATCGAGCGAACCATTGGACGCTTCCCCTCGACGCGGCGTATCGAAGCCGACCACCGATTCCTGACCGCCGAGCCGCATCCTGCCGGGTCGGCGCGCGATCGTGCGCTCGCGGAATGGACGCGGGATCAGTGGCTCGCCGCCGGCCTGGACGAAGTGCAGATTGTCGAACACAGAGTGCTGCTGCCGAGCGCGCACGATGCGAGCGTCGAAATGGTCGCCCCGCATCGGTGGACGGCAACGCTGCGCGAACGTCCGGACGATCCGCTCGCATTCCACGCATACGGCGCAAGCGGCGACGTCACCGCAGCCGTCGTTGACGCGGGCGTCGGCGCTCCTTCGGATTTCGATCGGCTCGCCGCGAGCGGGACTGACGTCCGCGGAAAAATCGTGCTCGTCCGGCACGCAGTCCCGTACACCTACCGCGGGTACGTCGTGTATGTCGCGCAGCAGCGCGGCGCCGCGGCAGTGTTGATGTATGCCGACGCATCGGACGGTGGGAGCGTACGAGGGCCCGCCTATCCTGCCGGACCGTGGGCGCCCGATGAGCGAATCCAGCGGGGCAGCGTCGGATTCGATTTCATCGCGCCAGGCGATCCGTTGACACCGGGGCAGCCGTCACGACCCGATATTTCACGTGTGACGAGGCGTGACGCCCGCTCGACGCCGACCATCATGAGCGTCCCGATTTCGACACGTGACGCGCGCACGATCGTCGATACGCTCCGCACGGGCGACGTCACACTGCGCGTACGCGTGGTGAATGACGACGCGATCCGGCCGGTCTGGACGGTGATTGGGCGCATCAACGGCTCGGTGTTTGCCGACGAATGGGTCATCGCCGGCAATCATCGCGATGCCTGGTTGTACGGCGGCGTCGATCCGTCGAGCGGGTCGGCGGTGATGATGGAAATGGCGCGCGCGCTCGGATCGCTTGCCCGCAAGGGCATGCGTCCGAAACGGACCGTGATCCTCGCGAGCTGGGACGCCGAAGAGTTCGCGCTGACCTCATCGACCGAATGGGGCGAACAGCACGAACGTGAATTGCGCGACAAGGCGATCGCCTATCTGAATGTCGATGGAGCCGTGTCTGGGCCCGACTTCTTCGCGCGCGCGGTTCCGTCGCTGGCTCACGTCGTGGCCGAATCCGCGGGTGTGCCGGACTCGTCTATCGACACACGCATCGGCGCAGGCTCCGATTACACCGTGTTTCTCAATTTCGTCGGCATCCCCATCGTCGATATGCGCTTTCAGGGTCCGTACGGTGTCTACCACTCCGCCTATGACACCCACGAGTGGGTGGCACGATTCGCGGATCCGGGCTTCCTTCGACACGCCGCACTGACACGGATCTGGGCGATGCTGGCGCTGCGTCTCGCCAACGCGGATCTGCTGCCGCTGGATACCGTACGCTACGCGGCTCGGATCGGAGAGTTTCTCGACGAAGTTACGGGGCGAGACGGCGTGCGACTTGACCGAGTCGCCGCTGCCCTGGGGCGGTTCCAAGCAGCGGCTCGCGCGCACGCGACGGCTTCACGTGAGGCGCTCGATCGGAATGACGCATATGCGCTCCACTCGGCGAACCGGGCGCTGATGGACGTAGAGCCGGCCTTCCTCGATAGTGCCGGCCTGCGCGGACGGCCATGGTACCGCCATCTGATTTACGCCCCGGCCTTCACCTACCAGCCGCAGGTCCTCCCGGGCATTTCCGACGCGATCGAGGTCCGCGTTCCCGCACACCTGGCCGAAGAAGAGCGCCGGCTGGCCGCCGCGCTGGACCGCGCCGCCCACGCGCTGGCTCTGAGCAACGTCGAAGGGCTCGCCCCGAGCCGGCCTTAAACTCTTCACAACTTTCAGCGCGGCCCGCACGTCATAATTTCGCCATGAAACACCCGGCAGTTCGGCTGCTTCCTCCTCTGCTCATACTCGTCGTGATGGCGTCGTTGCCGTCCTCCGACCTCGTCGCACAGGGACGGCAAGGCGGCGCCGGGGCAGGAGCGCAGGGCGGCGCGTTCGGCCAGGCGGGGCGTGGACAGCTACCGACGCGCGACGCCACCGGCGGAAGTCCTGGCGGCGATCAGGCGGCCGGTACCGCGGTGATCCGCGGCCGCGTCGTCTCTGCCGACAACGGGACACCGATCCGCCGCGCGCAAGTCCGCGCCCAGGCCGGCGAACTGCGAGCCAATCGTCTCGTCAGCACCGACGCGCAGGGGCGCTTCGAGTTCAAGGATCTGCCGGCGGGGCGATGGAACCTGACTGCGTCGAAAGCCGGTTACATGACCCTTCGTTACGGTCAGAAGCGTTCATTCGAGGCAGGCTCGCCGATCGAGATTGCGGACGCGCAGGTCATGGAGCGCGCCGACTTTGCGTTGCCACGGGGCGCGGCGATTACGGGACGGATTTTCGACGAGTACGGTGACGCGGTCGCGAATGCCCGTGTGCAGGTGCTGCGTTATCAGACGGTCCAGGGGCAACGGCGCCTGACGCCGGCGGGCGGCGGAGACCAGACCGATGACACCGGTTCGTATCGCATCTATGGACTCGCGCCTGGCGACTACTACATCAGCGCGACCCTTCGCGGCGACAATGGGCCGTTCTTCGACGACAACAACAACGACACCACCAGCTATGCGGCAACCTACTACCCCGGTAGCGGTAATGTGGCTGAAGCGCAGCGGGTCACGCTTGGCGTCGGCCAAGAACAGCCGAATGTGAACTTCGCATTGCAGCCGGTGAGAACAGTGAAAATCACCGGCACCGCGTTGAACTCGATGGGGACGGCGTTGTCCAACGGCATGGTCACGCTGATGCCCGCCGACGGCGTCGGCGGACCCGGTGGCGGACCGGCGATCTTCGCGTTCGGCGGAGGCAACGGCCGCGTGCGGCCTGATGGCAGCTTCTCGATCGCAAACGTCGCACCGGGCAACTACACACTGATGGCGGTCGCGGGTCCAGGCGGTGGACGTGGCGGCGGCTTCGCCATTCGGGTCGGCGGTCCCGGCGGCGGTGGCTTCGACGAGATCGAGATGGCAACGTTGCCGCTCACCGTTGGCAACGAGGACGTCACTGGCCTGACCGTTGTCGCGTCACGGGGCGCAAGTCTCAGCGGCAACGTCGTCGCCGCGGAAGGCTCCGTTGCCAAGCTGAGCACGAACCAGATTCAGATTGTGGCGCAGGGAGCCAACGGCCAGTTTCTGCCTGGCCCGCTCGGGAACCGCCCCACTCGCGTCGAACCCGACGGAACGTTCGTGCTGACGGGATTGACCGGACAGAAATTCATCCGTGTGAACGGGCTGCCGCAGGAGTGGACGTTGAAGGCCGTGATATTCAATGGCGTCGACGTCACCGATTCGGCGCTCGAGTTCCGCGGCACCGCCGAAAATACCGGGCTGCAGATCATCGTGACCGACAAGGTCAGCGATCTGAACGGTAAAGTCACCACAGCGAAGGGCGACATCACGCGCGACTACACCGTGGTCGTCTTCCCTGACGATCCTGTGAAGTGGGTGTTCCCGTCACGCTATGTGAAGACCGCGCGAGCCGACCAGCAGGGGCAATTCCGAATCAAGGCGCTGCCACCGGAAGATCGATACCTGGCTGTCGCGGTCGATTATCTCGAGGATGGCGAGGGCACCGATCCGCAGTTCCTCGAGCAGATGAAGAGTCGTGCGACGCGCTTTACGATTGGCGACGGGGAGGCGAAGTCTCTCGATCTGAAAATCGTGAACCGATGAATCGTTCGTAGTCCTCAGGCGTATCGATGTCGATGAAGGCACCCTCATCGTCGACATCGACATTCACTTCCTCGGCTGCGTGCGCGTGAACCACGGGTTTGGCACCCTTTGACGGATCCGCGCGATGCAGCTCCCCGAAAATGCTGCGGTTGAAGATTACTGGATGACCGTAGCGTCCGCCACGCCGCGGCCGCACCAGGGGCGCGACAGGGTTTGCGAGGAATGCTTCCCGTACGGCGCGGACGGTTGCCTCGGAAATGAGCGGCAGGTCCACCAGCGTCATCATCACGGCATCCGGGTTGTCATACCGCCGCTCGACTGCTGCAAGACCGACGAGCAGCGACGACAACTGTCCCTCCTCGTAACGCGGATTTTCGACCGCCGAGATCTGGGCATCGTCGCTGGGCAGCGACCCGCGCACGGCCTCGGCATCGCCGCCGATCACCACGACGACGGCATCGGCGCCACCGTCGCGGAGGACCCGCACAATCCGTTGGAGAAACGTTTCGCCAGAAGAGCCGAGCGGCAGCAGCGCTTTCGTGCGCCCCATGCGGGAAGACTTCCCCGCGGCCAGCACGACGGCTGGGATCATTCCTTCGCGAGCGAGGCGGGTAGCTTTTTCCACTGCAGCGATGCCGCTGCGACGTGGGCTGCTTCCATGCGGCCACGGCGGACTGCGATGAGCTCCGCAAGGATGCTGACAGCGATTTCCTCAGGGGTCACCGCGCCGATGTCAAAGCCGATCGGCGCGTGCACCCGCGAGAGGCACTCGAGCGGCATGCCTTCCTCGAGCAGCGCGTCGTAGATCTTCTTGACCTTGGCCTTGCTGCCAATCAGACCCAGGTACCGCAGGTCGCGCGCGGCAAGCGATCGCAGCGCGTCGAGGTCGTGGCGATGTCCGCGGGTGACGACGACGACATACGCCGTCTGCGGAACGTCGGCTTTATGGAGCCAGTCCGGAATTGAATCAACCGTGATTTCATCCGCCTCGGGGAATCGCTCCGCATTGGCGAACTTCTCGCGGTCGTCGAGGACGTGGATGCGGAAGCCGGCGGGGCGCGCGATCTTCGCGAGCTGTTGGCCGACATGGCCAGCGCCGACGATATACAGCTGCGGGGCCGCTTCGACGGGCTCGATGTACACGGTCATCTGTCCCCCGCAAATGAGACCCGATTCCTCCGCGAAGTCATCGGTGAGATCGTACTTGACCAGGCGCGGCTTGCGCGCAATGAGCGCTTCCCGTGCTTTGCCGAGCGCGTCGTTCTCATAGCAGCCGCCGCCGATCGTGCCGGCAATGCGGCCGTCGGGATAGACGAGCATCTTCGCGCCGACACGCTGTGGAGTCGACCCTTGCGCCGCGACGATGGTGACAAGCGCCACCTCCTCGCCGCGTTCAAGTGCTTTGACGAGCTCGGTCAGGACTTCCTGGGACATGCTGCTTATCTTATCGGAGGCTACCGACTCCGGGCTGCCGTTCCGGGCCGGTTATTAGGCGGTCGATTGGGCCGGCCAAAGCCGGCCCCAACCGTACGCCACCGTCGCCCTAACCCCGCGTACGTAGGGGCCGACTTTAGGCGGCCCTCTTTAGCCGGCCCTAGAAATAATCCGATCTCCAGTAAAAGACGTCTTCCGCTCGAGATGGGACTCGGACATCGCCAATTGGCCGCAGCATGAAGACGTCGCGCGCCGGAACCCGGTTCACCAGACGCAGCTGCGGCGGAACGGCCATCGCCGGCGGCCACCACGCACGAATCAAGGGCGGTGGACGCGAGGGTTCGCGCGCGAGCAGCACCTGAAGGATGGCGCCCATTCGCGCACCGGCAGGATCGCGGTCGCCGGCCTCCTCGAGAGTCCATCCTGCAGGCGACACCGTGAGGACAACGTAGGCGACGGCCGACACCCCTTCCTCTGCAACGAAGAATTCTGTTTGGCGCTGAGCACGTGGGCCCGCACCCTGCCCAAAACCGGCAAGCAGCCGTTTTTTCGACAGCGCATATTCGACGAGCGGGGGGTCGCGGCGTAATGCGAAATCAACACCGGCGGCGCGAGCGGTATGCATCGCCGCGAGCGCCGGCAGGTCGCGTTCTTCGCCCGACCGGACGAGCATCGCCGGCGCTCCGTGCCTGCGCTCGACCTGCACGTCGACCTCGTCGAGCGGAGCAGTTCTGAATCCGAGCCGCTCGTAGAAGTGTTCGCCAATCTCGGAGAACAATCCCGCGATCACTGCGCCTTCGCCGCGTGACTGCTCGATCAGACCTTCGATGATGGTTCCTGCGTATCGGTGCCCTCGTTCCTCAGGCCGCGTGAACACCGCGCCAACACCGCACATCACGCCATCGACGCCATCGAGACGGATCGGCCACAGGTAGCGCTTCGCGCTTGCGACCCACCGGCCGTGATCGTCGAGAAGAACAAACCGCCGAAGATGGTCCGCACCCCAGCGTGTTCGCAGCTGTGCGGCGTTCCAGCGGGCGTAGGCGTCCCGCGTCAGCCCTTCATTCCATAGGGGATAGGTCGCGTCGAGAATCTCTTCCAGAATCGGCCCTTCGGCCACCACTAACTGCATCCGAAATTTCGCATTGTAATGCTCGCCGCCCAGCCGTTTCCGTTGTACAAGATGCGCATGACGAGGGCCGACTTAAGGTATCCGATCGGCGAATTCACGCTGCCGGCCGTGATGACGACGGCCACGCGCAACGACGCGATCGAAGCGATCGCCGCGCTCCCGGAGCGGATGCGGGCAGCCGTGGACGGGCTATCCGAAGCGCAGCTCGACACACCATATCGGCCTGGCGGGTGGACCGTCCGGCAGGTTGTCCATCATGTGCCCGACAGTCACGTCAATGCGTACATCCGGGTGAAGCTGGCCATTACCGAGAACAACCCGACGATCAAACCGTACGATCAGGAGGCGTTTGCGCAGCTGCCAGATCAGCGGCTGCCCGTCGCCGTATCGCTCTCGATGCTCGATGCGCTCCACGCCCGCTGGACAACTGTGCTGCGCGCGCTGACCGTTGAACAATTCGCGCGCCCGCTTATCCACCCGGAGATTGGGCAGATCACCGTCGATTACCTGGTGCACCATTACGGCTGGCACTCGCGCCATCACGTCGCGCATATCACCCGTCTTCGCGACCGTGAACGATGGTAGAGTTAGGCGGGCCTGAAGGCCCGCCTCTACGTCCAATGGGCCGCAGACTCTCGTAGGGGCGGATCTTCAGGTCCGCCTACATCCAATGGCAGATTCAAAGAAATCCTCTCAGGGCGGCGACGAACGCGAAATCGGCGACGCGCTCGGCATGATCGAAACGCGCGGTCTGATCGGCATGATCGAAGCGGCCGACGCGATGTTGAAAACCGCAAACGTGGTGCTCGTCAGCTGGCAGAAGGTTGATGCAGGGCTGGTGACCGCGTTGATTCGCGGCGACGTCGGGTCCGTCAAAGCGGCAACCGACGCAGGCGCCGCCGCCGCGCGCCGCGTCGGCGAACTGATCGGCGTTCACGTCATTGCCCGGCCCGCCGACGACCTCGAGAAGGTGTTTCCGATCCGCTGAGCCGACCGATCCCCGGCTTTCTTCGACGACGCTCCCGCGCCGTCAGGGGACGGAGAGGTAGCTCTTCTCCAACCATCATCAAGGCCTGCGCCGGGCGATCGAGGTTATAGAGCTGCCCGTCGGCAGTACGTGCGAAGAGTCGATCGCCTCCGATAAACAGCGTCAGCGGACCGCCGTCGCCAATCGCTTCGTAGAGCCGCACGCTGAAGACTTCCCGCAGCGTGGACAGAAGCCGCCGCAGCCGGGGCACCGAAAAGCCCCGCCTCCGAAGGTCGGCGAGCACCTGAAGTTCGAGCACATCGAGTGGCGTGTATCGTCGCTCGGTAAAGCCGCCTGCCTCGGTTCGCTGCGGCGCGATCGCCGGCAGAAACAGCCGCCGCGCGTCCCACCATTGCAGCTGTCGCGCGGTGAGACCAGTCATCGACGCGACCTCACGAGACGAGTAGTACTTCTTGAGCCTCACACCTGCTCGCGGGCATGCCGGTCGGCCATCTTTGCCCCATCAATGTCTTTGACCGTCAGGCCGCCTTCGTCGTGCGTCGACCAGGAGAGCGTGACGCGTCGATAGTTGATGGTGATGTCCGGATGATGATCCGCACGCTCGGCATCGGGTACGAGCCGGTTGATGAAGGCGACCGCGTCGGGAAATCCCTTGAACGTGTACTGCTTGCGGATGGCGTCGCCCTCGCGCGTCCAGCCCTCGAGTGTCTTCAGCTGCGTGTCAATCTCCGCGTTGGACAGGAGTGTCATCGCGCCTCCCCCCAGATCACAGTCCAAATCGATCGGGACGAACCAGCTCCAGATCCGGATCACGCCTGCCCTCGACCACGAGATCTGCCACCAGCTTCGCAGTCAGCGGCGACAGCAGGACGCCGTTTCGATAGTGGCCCGTCGCGTAGTAGACGCCCGGCATTGTTGACGATGGGCCAATAAGAGGCAACTCGTCGGGAGTCCCGGGGCGAAGTCCCGTACGAACCGCGTCAAAACGCGCCGCCGGCATCGTGGTCAACAGTTCCGCACTTGACTCGAGCAATCGTGTCACGCCGGCAGCCGTGGCGGTCTCGTCGAAGCCCACTTCTTCAACCGTGGCGCCGACGAGGACCGAACCGTCGCGCCACGGGACAAGGTAGCAATCGGTGCCCCACACGACTCGCGACAACGGACGCTTTTCGAAATGGAGATGAAGGAGCTGGCCTCGTACTGGACGGACTGGCGGCGTCAGCGGCGGCACGCGGCCACTCCAACTGCCGGCTGCGACGACGACCGCATCACTCTCGAGCCGACCGGCCGACGACTGGACGAAGCATGTACCTTTCCCCGAGGAGATTTCCTCGACGCTGCCGACGATCATCTCCGCGCCTTGCTGTATCGCCGCCGTCAGAAGGGCAGACGTCAGCTCGGTGGCTCGCACGTACCCATGTTCGGGCATCAAGAGCGCCGAGATGATGCGCGGTGACAGCGCCGGCTCGAGACGCTGCGCCTCGTGGGGCGGCATCAACTCGTGAGCGACTCCCGCATGCGCGAAGCGGCGCGCCGCAATTGCCAGCTCCATCGCCGCCGCTTCGTTTCGGGCGACATGTAATGAACCTGACCGCTCATATTCGATCGGCTGCCGCGCGTCAGCGGACACCCGCGCCACGAACTCGTCGTAGAGCGCCAGGCTGCTCACGCCGAGCTGCAGCAGTGCTTCAATGTGCCCTTCGATGTATGGAGCAAGGATTCCCGCGGACGCCTGCGTCGCCCCGCGGCCGGCGCCGCGCATATCAACGATCCGAACAGCGGCGCCGCGCGACGTCAGCGCATGCGCGACCGCGCACCCGATGATGCCGCCGCCCACAATCGTGACCTTCACCCCGCGATTGTACCGACCATGGCTGAGTTTGCACTGGTCTTTGAGGGCATCACATACTTCCGAATTCGTGTCGCCACACCCCAGCCGGCGCGCACCATCCGCATCTGTCGAGCTGGTGCTGTACGTCAGCGCCGCGTCGACCTATGCAGCGTCAGCCGCGCGCAATTGCGAAGCGCTGCTCGCGCGGTTCGACCGGCGGGCGGTGCGCCTGGAAATATGTGACGTGAGCGAGCACCCGGACCGCGCGGAAACTGACGGAATCTGCTTCACACCCGTACTGCTCAAGAAACAGCCGCTGCCGCGCACCTATATCCTCGGCGATCTATCCAATACGGCGGCACTTCTCGACCTTCTTGTTTCCTGTGGAGTGGAACCTCTGGATGAGCATTCTGAAAAAGATTCGCACCGGCGTTCCAGGCTTTGATGTCTTGACCACCGGCGGCCTTCCCGCCAGCCGGTCCACGCTGGTCGTCGGTCGAAGCGGCACGGGCAAGACGATTCTGGGGCTTCAGGCTGCCGCACACTTCTGCCGAACAGGCGTGAAGACGATCGTCGTCGGCATCGAGGAAACCGCCGACGATCTCGTCGCCACGGGCGACGCGCTCGGATTCAACTTGAGCGGATTGAGGGCGCAGGGGTTGCTGCACGTCGCCGACATGATGCGTGCGCTCGACGAGCCAACCATCATCAGCGGCGACTACGACATCATGGGCATGGTCCACAGGCTCGAACATCTCGTCGCGCAGACCGGCGCGCAGGCGATCGTGCTCGATTCCGCGACGGCCTTGTTCACACCGCGTCCGCCGCAGGACCTGCTGCGCAGCCATTTCTTTCAGCTCGTTCACTGCTTCCGTCGTCTCGGGTTGACCGCGATCATCCTGGCGGAGGCGCCATCCGACTACGCCCAGCTGACCACGCTGGGCGTGGAGGATTACGTGTGCGACATGGTGGTCATCCTCCGGCTCGTCGTCGACGGAGACCGACGCCGCCGCTCAATCGAGGTGAACAAGTACCGTCGAAGCGCGCATTACAAGGGAGAGTTTCCCTGCACTATCACCACGCGCGGTCTCGCGATATTCCCGCTCGACGCGCCCGATCGGCCGGAAACCGAGCAAGTCGAACGTTACTCGAGCGGCGTTGCCGGACTCGACGAGATGACACACGGCGGCTTCCTGCGCAACTCGATCATGCTCGTACGAGGACCAACGGGCAGCGGCAAGACCATGCTCGCAGGACTGTTCGCGCGTGCGGGTGCGCTTCGAGGTGAGCGCGTCGTCTACTACGGGTTCGAAGAGCCGCGGCCGACCTTGATCCGGAACTTCGATGAAATCGGGCTCGGCATCGCCCAACTCGTACGCGGCGGAGATCTGAAACTCCAGTGTCGCTATCCGGAGGCGACGAGCCTCGAGGATCTGCTCGTCGACCTTCGGCTTGGCCTCGAGGAGTTCCAGCCGTCGCTTGTCGTCATGGACAGCATCTCATCGATCGAGCATGCCTCGTCCGAGAAGGGCTTCCGGCAGTTCATGATCGGTGTTGCGTCGATTCTGCGCGGCCACGGGCGCAGCGCGCTCCTCACGCAAACTGTCATGGCGGGCACCGCGTCAGAGCACACCGCGCCGTACCTGTCCACCATTGCCGACGCGATCATCACGCTCGATTACTCGCCCGCCGCATACGAGTTGAACCGGACCATGCGCGTGGTGAAGATGCGGGGATCCGCGCACGAGACGCATCCGTACAGGCTCGAGATCGGCTCGGGCGGTCTCAAGATCGAACGTTGGTCCGCCGCCCACCATGGCGAATCGATGAGAGCAGAAGAGCAATGGAGAGACGCCAGATCCTCATAGTCGATGACTACCCCGGCGCCCGGTACCTGCGCAGCCGAATCCTCAGCGAGGGCGGCTACGAGGTGCTGGAGGCCGGCACCGGCGCGGAAGCACTCGCCCTCGCGCGCGCGCGCAAGCCGTCGTTGATTCTGCTCGACGTCAACCTTCCCGACATCAGCGGATTCGAAGTATGCGAACAGCTGAAATGTGACCCCACGACCGCGGCGATCCCGGTCATCCAAATCACAGGCGCCTGGTTGTCGGAAGAAGATCGCCGCCGCGGGCTTGGCAGCGGCGCCGACGCCTATCTTGTCGAACCTGTTGACGACATAACGCTGCTGCGCAATGTCGTCATGCTGATTGAATCGCCGACGTAGGCCAGCTGTTGGCAATTTTTTTGCTCCATCTCGGACGAGATGGAGCTGGATACCACCTGGCGAGAGCCGACGACGCCTGTTCTCCCTCTTTTGGTGGGGGACACCGCCTCGAGGAAGCGCGCATCCAGGCAAACTCGACATACCGCGTCCGACCACGCATCATCCTCGAGATCGCAGGGAACGGCCGGCAAGCCGTCTATTGAGCTGGTGCTCTATGTCAGCTCCGTTTCGCCCCACTCCATGGCTGCGCTTCGCAACCTGCGGCGCACGCTGGCGCAGTACGCGGGCGACGCCGTCAGGCTCACCGTGTGCGATCTGTCCAAAGATCCTTCACTCGCCGAACGTGACGGTGTTCATTTCACGCCTTCGCTCGTCGCCGGCGGACGAGGACCGCGCACGTGGATCGTCGGCCATCTAGGTAATCCGGAGGTGCTTCAGGCCTTCCTGGAATCGGCGCTCGAACCAAAGCAGTAAACTGGGCGTCTGCCTTCGACGAACAATATTGCGCCAGCGGTGGGGCTTCGCCGCATCTGCGTGTTCTGCGGATCCAGTACGGGAGACAACCTTCAGTACGCGCAGGCAGCAGTGCAGCTTGGCCGTGAGATGGTGCGGCGAGGAATCGGTCTTGTCTTCGGGGGAGGGTGCGTTGGCCTGATGGGCGTCATCGCTGACGCGGTGCTCGAGGCGGGTGGTCACGCGATCGGCGTCATCCCGCATGCGCTGGTCGCGCGCGAGCTGGCGCATCGTGCCCTGCCGGATCTCCGCGTCGTGAACTCGATGCACGACCGCAAGGCGACGATGGCGGAGCTCGCCGATGCATTCGTGGCAATGCCCGGCGGATTCGGAACCTTCGAGGAGTTCTGCGAGGTCATCACGTGGACACAGCTGGGCGTCCATCGGAAGTCCTGCGGGTTGCTCAATGTGCGCGGCTTCTACGACCCGCTGATCGAACAGTTTGATCGCGGCGTCGCAGAGGGGTTCATCAAGAGAGGCAATCGGCAAATCGTCGTCGCGAATGCCGACCCCGGAGCGCTGCTGGATGCGCTGGCCACCCCGCCCGCACCTGCGGAAGCCGCCTGGATCAGCCGCACGGATGAGACCTAGCGAAGTCGAGCGTGCGCCCACAACCGGGGACAGAGGCTAGTGAGGCAGCATCTGGACTATCGCGAGAATTCACAGGAATTCTCACCAATGGCGGGGCATAGGCCTTGCTCTAAAGGTCATCCATGGAGATTAGATCGTCCACTGTCGCGGTCGTCGCCGCGTCATGCATCACTGTTGGCGCCGCAGGCGCATTTCTCGCGACCCGTCCGTCGAGGGACGCGGCTCCAGCACTTACCGCTGCGGCCGACGTCGCCACTGGCGGCGTCGAACAGTCCGAAGGGGTCATCGCCGACGCGCCGTCCGCGCCAGCACCCACGGCTGCCCCAGCAGCACCGGCACCCGCAGCGGTTGTTGCGCCGCCGCCGAAACCTCGCGCCGAAAGTCCCCGTCCTGCGCCGGCTCCGGCGAGGAGCGCTTCCGCTCGAGTGCCAAACACGCCGCGAGCGACGGAACAACCGCGCGCGGCCATCGTCGATTCACGTCCAATCGCGACGCCGCCGACGACTCTCGACAACAGGGTGAATCAGCCGAAGCCCGTTCAACCGATTGCCGCTGAACCGGTACTTCCGCCTGCTCCACCGGAACCGCGTTTCGTCGATCTCGTTGTCGCGCCCGACTCTGTGCTGGGTCTCCAGCTGGAGAGCTCGATCAGCAGCGAAAAAGCGCGCGTCGAAGACGAAGTCACCGCGCGCGTCACACGCGATGTCCGCGTCGGCGACCGCGTCGCGATCCCGGCAGGTTCGACTGCTCGTGGCGAGGTGACGGTGGTCGAGCGCGGAGGCAAGGTGAAGGAGCGGGCTCGCCTCGGCATCCGGTTCACGTCGGTGGTGCTGGCCGATGGCACGCGGGTGCCAATCGAAACGGACACCATCTATCGCGAAGGTGATAGCCCGACGGGTGAGAGCGTGGCAAAGATCGGCGGCGGGGCGATTGGCGGTGCCATCATTGGTGGGATCTTCGGCGGCGCAAAGGGCGCAGCCATTGGCGCGTCCGCAGGCGCCGGCGCCGGCACGGCCGCAGTGGCGGCCGGGGGACGCAATCCCGCGACGCTGCCGTCCGGAACGCCGTTGACGGTGAGGGTTGTCAAGCCGGCTACCGTGACCGTCGAGGAGTAATTCGGTCATTCCTGATTCGTGGTTGGTCGTGGGTGGTTCTACCATCAACCACTAACCACCAACTACTAACCAGAACACCCAGCCACCCACCAACCGAAGTAATATCTCCGGCCGAAGGAGATATGCCATGAGTGCCTACCGTCTGGTGGCGGCGCTTGTCGTCGCAATGCTTGCAGCGCCGGTGTTTGCTCAGGTCAAAAAGGTTGAAGTGCCTGGCGTCACGAACTTCAATCAGATCGACGCCGTGTTTGCGTGCGGAGGCGCGACTGACGCCACAGGCGTGGCGAACCTGAAGAAACAAGGGTTCGCCTCGATCATCAGCTTCAGGCTCCCCACCGAGCAGGGTGTCACGGAAGAAGAAGCGGCGGTCAAGACGACTGGCATCAAGTACATCCATCTGCCGCTCAACGGCGCGATGCCCGATCCGAAGGTCGCGGACGAATTCCTCGCGGCCGTTACCGACAAGAGCAATCAGCCGGCGTACATTCACTGCGGCGGTGGCGGGCGTGCCGCATCGATGTGGATGATCAAGCGTGCATTGAAAGACGGCTGGACCACCGATCGGGCGGCCGAGGAAGCCAATGCGATCGCGATGCTGTCGCCCGCGCTGAAGACGTTCGCGACCAACTACATCGCGGCACACAAGTAACCTGTTGGTGGTTGGTGGTTGGTCGTTAGTGGTTGAACGTTAACCACCAACCACAAACCACCAACTACCAACCAGATGGATCCATCCGAGTTCCGCCGCCACGGGCACGCGCTCGTGGAGTGGATCGCCGCCTATCTAAGTGGATCGGAGCGGTATCCGGTTCTGCCACGCGTCGCGCCAGGCGAGGTGCGTCGAGCGCTGCCGGAGCGCAGCCCGGAAGCCGGCGAATGCTTCGACGAGATCTTCGCCGACTTCGAACGGATTCTCGTTCCTGCACTGACGCACTGGAATCACCCCGGATTTTTCGCCTACTTCCCCGCGACGACGAGCGCGTCCGGCATCCTCGCTGAATTTCTATCGGCGGCGCTCAATCAGCAGGCGATGCTGTGGCGTACCTCGCCAGCGGCGACCGAGCTCGAGGAGGTCTCGCTGGCGTGGCTGCGCGGTCTGGTCGGCCTGCCGAACGCATTTGACGGCGTGATCTACGACACCGCCTCGATCTCGAGCCTTCATGCGCTGGCGGCCGCGCGTCAAGTTGCGGTGCCAGAGGTACGGGCGCGAGGTCTCGCCGCACGACCCGATGTCGGCGCACTGCGCGTCTACTGTTCGGAGCAGGCGCACTCGTCGATCGACAAAGCCGTTCTGACGCTCGGACTGGGGCAGTCGTCGTTGCGGCGCATTCCAGTCGACGATCAGCACAGCATGCGACCGCACGCCTTGCGTGCGGCACTCGATGAGGATCGGCTGGCGGGCATCCGACCGGTCGCTGTCGTCGCAACGATAGGAACCACCTCCACCACGGCGATCGATCCGGTCGACGCGGTTGCGGATATCTGCCGAGACCATCACATCTGGCTGCACGTCGATGCCGCCTACGCCGGGGTGGCGGCGATGCTGCCTGAGTGCGCGCCATTTTTCGCCGGCTGGGATCGCGCCGACTCCATCGTGATCAACCCGCACAAATGGCTGTTCACCCCGTTCGATTTGAGTGCGTTCTATTGCCGACGAATGGAGGTGGTGCGGGAGGCGTTCTCGCTCGTTCCTGAGTACCTGCAGACACCCGAAGCCAGCGAGGGTGCGCGGAACCTGATGGATACGGGCATCCAGCTCGGCCGCCGCTTTCGATCTCTAAAGCTTTGGATGGTTCTTCGGCATTTTGGTGCGGCGCGGCTCCGCCGTATTCTGGCGGGGCATATCCGTCTCGCTCATGAATTCGCCGCGCGCGTTGATGAGCATCCTGACTTCGAACGACTCGCGCCGGTGCCGTTTGGCGTCGTTTGCCTTCGCGCAAACCCGCGAGCGTTGCGTCTTGGACCTGCCGAACTCGACCGCTTCAACCAACGCCTCCTCGACGCGGTGAACGGAACCGGCGAGGTGTTTTTGTCGCACACACGCGTCAATGGCGCGTTCGTCATCCGTATCGCGATCGGCCATCTGCGCACGACGGGAGCGCACACGCACCGCGCGTGGGAACTGCTCTCGCAGCACACGGCCGCGCTCGCCGTCGCCAGCTGACCTCCTGCAACTTCAGTTCTTTCAATTATTTAATTAGCTCTGCGGGAGCCCGCGGGCACCTCGCTTGCACCCCGCAGCGACGGACAAACCCCGTCGCAAGAAGGCGACGACGGACGGAGGAGGACACAGATGTTAAAGAAGTGCGCACTGATAGCGGCAGTGCTGCTGGTCATCGGACCTGCGAACGCGCGCGCCGACTGGTTGTTCACGCCGAACATCGGCATCGGCTTCGGCGGAGACACACCATCAAACGATAAGCTCACCTACGGCGCGACGCTTGGCTGGATGGGTGCCGGCATCGTCGGATTCGAAGCCGATTGGTCGTACACACCGACGTTCTTCGAGAACGACACCGACAACATCAGCTTCGCCGACAGCGACAACGTTCAGAACCTGATGGCGAACGTGGTTCTGGGCATCCCCGTCGGCGGCCAGACGGGCCCGGGCTTCCGCCCGTATGTCAGTGGCGGCTTGGGGTTGATGAAGACGCACGTCGAAGATGCGGAACAGTTGTTCAGCGTTGACAGCAACGACTGGGGCATGAACATCGGGTTCGGTGCGATGGGCTTCATGACCGACCATGTCGGTTTCCGCGGCGATTTGCGCTACTTCCGCGACCTCGAGGACACGGAACAGAACGCAGGCTTCACGCTCGCGACCGGCAATTTCGATTTCTGGCGCGGGACGGCAGGTCTGACGTTCCGTTGGTAGATCGTTCGGTTCGTTCGGATCGTTCGGTTCGTTTGAATCGTTCGGTTCGTTCGAACCGTTCGGATCGTTCGGAATGTTGGATGTGAGTCGATGTTCTGAGCGGTCCGAACGGTTACGATTCCAGTCTCCAGATCTCTTTCCACGCAGCTCCATCGGCCTCGAGGGCCACACATCCGTGCAGCGGGAATGACACGGCATGGTCGTCGCGTGCCCCGGTCAGCATTCCGAGCAGCCGCGGCAGATACGGCATGTGTCCGACAATAAGAATGGCTCGCTCCTCACCCGTGAGGCGATCGCGCATCCACTGTGGCGGATCGTCAGGGAGCAGGCCCCGCTCCGCTGTGAATGGCGACAGTGGATTGCAGACCTTCCAGAAGATTTCCGCTGTCTGACGCGCGCGGAGCTTTCCGCTGTGCCAGATCGCATCCGGCTTGACGCCGAGCGCCATGGCGGAACGTGCAAGTCTTTCCGTTGCGGCGGTGCCCACCGATGACAGCGGACGCATTGGATCGATCTCCGGACCGACCGCGTCACCGTGGTGAACGAGGATGATACGCATAGGGTGGAGTACCGTGAGCCCTTAGCCTTGAGCCCAACGCCAGTGTTATACTGCCCCGTTTCGTGGCGCGCGGCGATTTCCCCGACTTGATGGGCCGCGCGTATGGTCGTCCAGGCTTGCGTCCGGACGCTACCGTCTAAGTCGCGAAGGATTGCCCGCGACCAAGTCGCGGGCTTTTTTGTTGGCCGAAGGAGTTACATGTCGCGTTTCATCTTCACGTCCGAATCGGTGTCGGAAGGTCATCCCGACAAGGTGTGTGATTACATTTCCGACTCCATCCTCGATGCCTGCCTCGAACAAGACACGGCGAGCCGGGTTGCTTGCGAGACGTTGTGCAAGAGCGACACGGTCGTGATTGCGGGTGAGATCACGACAAACGCGAAGCTCGATTACGAGCGGATCGTCCGCCAGGCGGTGAAGGAGATCGGCTACACGGATACGTCGGAGCCATTCTGCGACACGACGCTGAAACTGATCCCCATCATGACGCGGCAGTCCACGCAGATCTCGCAGGGCGTGACGGCGACGACAAGCCAGAGCGGCGATCAGGGAGCCGGCGATCAGGGAATCATGTTCGGCTACGCTACCGACGAGTCGCCCGAAATGATGCCGCTGCCGATTCTCCTCGCGCACAAGCTGACCAAGGGACTCACCGACGATCGCAAGCAGAGCCGGGTTCATTTCCTGCGTCCGGACAGCAAGTCACAGGTTTCCGTCCTCTACGAGAACTACGAACCGAAAGAAGTCACCGCCGTCGTCATCTCGACGCAGCACACACCTTCCGCCAATCAGAAGCACATCACCGAATACGTTCGCGAGCACCTTGGCCCTCGCGTGCTTGGCTCGTGGTGGCGCGAGGACGTCACGCTCTACGTGAACCCGACCGGTGACTTCAGCCACGGGGGTCCTTCCGCCGACGCCGGTGTCACCGGCCGCAAGATCATCGTCGACAGCTACGGCGGCTGGGGCCGGCACGGCGGGGGCGCGTTCAGCGGGAAGGATCCCTCGAAGGTCGATCGCAGCAGCGCATATTTCTGCCGCTACGTTGCGAAGCAGGTTGTGGCGGCCGGCCTCGCGAAACGTGCCGAGCTGCAGGTCGGCTACGCGATCGGCATGGCGAAGCCGGTGTCAGTCAAAGTCGATACGTTCGGCACTGGCGACGAGCGCGCAGCGGCTGATTTCGTGATGAGCGCGTTTGATTTCCGTCCGCGCGCGATTATCGAGAAGCTGAATCTGCTGCGGCCGATCTATCGCAGCACGACGAACTACGGTCACTTCGGCCGGCCCGGATTGCCCTGGGAAGTGGTGGAAAAACCGGTCGCGGTCGCTCGTTAGGTTCAGGGCGGGTCTTCAAACCCGCCCAACGCATCACAGCCGCTCGTACCAGCGGCGTTGGCGAGCCGTCACCGCCTTCTGGACGACGCCGACCTGGTCAGCGACGCTTTGCGCCTGCTGATCGTTCACGCCGAGCGCCATCAACTCCGATTTCATCTCGTTCTTGAGATTTTCGACCTGCTGCTCGCTCAACTGCCGCGCAGCGACCGCGACCCACGCGGTGTGCGCCACGGGCATCGCCTGGGCGATCTTGAACATTTTCCCCGCCAGCGCCTGGGCCAGACGACGGGCGAGCTCCTGAGCCGCAGCTTCGCCGCCATTGGTGCCCTGCGCATAGTGGCTGATATCGTCGGCGAGATCCTGCGATCCGGACGGATTCTGGTACGCCACGTTCTGCAAGTCGCGGCTGATGTCGCCGAGCTCATTGGCCACCGATTCGGTGGCTTCGGGCATCGGACCGTCAGCTTGCCGGCACCCGGCGAGCGACATTGCGAGAACGAGGATCAACGCGCAAGCAATCTGTCGTAGCACGGATTGAGCATAACATCCGTTCCATGCGGCAAAACATCTCCAGCGGTCGGCCGTGGGAGCCGGTGGTTGGTTACTCCAGAGCGGTGCGCGTCGGCTGCTATGTTCACGTCTCCGGCACGACGGCGACGGATGCGGACGGTCATGTTGTCGGCAAGGGCGACGTGCGCGCGCAGGCGACGCAGGCGCTGCGCAACATCGAGGCGGCGTTGCAGCAGGCTGGCGCCCGACTCGAGGACGTCGTGCGGACGCGCATGTACGTCACCGACATCAGTCGATGGGAGGACGTGGGCCGCGTCCACGGCGAGTTCTTCGGAACGATCAGACCGGCGACATCCATGGTGGAGGTCGCAAAGCTGATCGATCCCGACATGCTCGTCGAAATCGAAGCCGACGCTTACCTGCTCTGAACGTTCGAGCGAAACGATCCGAACGTATCGAACGTTTGCTTCGGCGGCCCTTCCGCGAGAATCCGACCGTTGTCGATCAGCACCGCCCAATCGGCGACGGTGAGCGCTTCCTCCGGCAGATGCGTCACGTAGATCAGCGGCACGCCCAGTTGATCGCGGATTCCAATCAACGCATCGACGATCCGGCGGCGACGCGGCAGGTCGACGGCCGCGAGCGGCTCGTCGAGCAGCAGCACCTCTGGATGGGAATAGAGGGCGCGCGCCATGGCGACACGTTGACGTTCCCCGCCTGAAAGCGAGCCGACCCGTCGATTCATCAACGGTGCGAGCTCGAGGAGATCGATCAGCACGCTCAGATCGGGACGACTCCCTGCCCGACGTCCGTACGTCACGTTGTCGCGTACGTTCAGGTGAGGAAACAGCAGAATGTCCTGCGGCACATACCCGGTGTGTCGATGGCGAACCGGGATGTTCATGTGCCCGTCGGTGTCAACCAGGACGCGTCCGTTCACGGCAATTCGTCCCCGGCGAGGCATCCGTAGGCCCGCCACGGCTTCGAGCGCTGACGTCTTGCCTGAACCAGACGGACCAAACAGCGCGAGCGCACGGGCATCGACGTGAACCTTGAACGACAGCGTGAACTCGCCTTGCTCGAGGGTGAAGTCGAGATCGAAGGCGGCCATCAGGCCTCCCTCGCTAATCGGTTCGACGCGAACACCGCCACAAATGCGATGACCACTGATATTGCCAGCAGGACCGCGGCCTGCTCGTCCTGGCCACTCTCTGTGAAGCTGTAGATGCCGACCGCCAGGGTACGGGTGCGGCCGGGAATGCTCCCGGCAACGACGATGGTCGCGCCGAATTCGCCGAGCGCTCGGGAGAAGCCGAGTACCGCGCCTGCGAGAATGTTGCGCGCGGCCAGCGGGAGCGTCACGGTCGAAAACACCCGCCACGGCCCCGCTCCGAGCGTTTCCGCAATCTGTTCGTATCGCCGCGTGACCTGTTCGAAGCCCGCCCGTGCGGTTCGGACGAGCAGGGGCAGGCCCATCACCGCCATCGCGATGACCACGGCTGCAGGCGTGAAGACGATTTCGATGCCTATCCGCGCGAGCGCGGCGCCGAGGGGGCCGCGGCGGCTGAACAGCCACAACAGCAGAAGACCCGTAGCGACGGGCGGCATGACGAGTGGCAATGAGACGAGCGTCTCGACGAGCGACTTGCCGCGAAAGTCGCGGCGCGCCAGCAGCCACGCCACGGCGACGCCAGGCACGAGCATCAGCGCCGTCGCCGCGATGGCGGCGACGGTCGTGAAGATCGCGATGTCGCGGATCTCGGCGGTCACCGCGGCTCGTTCGGCGCGCCGGGTAGCGGGATAAAGCCTGCGCGTGTGAAGACCGCGGCTGCCGCCGGCGTCTGGAGAAACGCGAGAAATCGCCGGCCCCCTTCATGGTTCTTGCCCGCTCGGACGATGGCCGCGGGATACACGATTCGTGGTCCTTCGGCTGCGGGAATCAGGAGTGCTTCTCGCGCGTGTGTGGCCGTCGCCACGTCGGTGTGGTACACGAACGCGGCGTCCGCTCCCCCGCTCTCGACCGCCGCAAGCGCGAGCCGCACGCTGCCGGCGGGTACCACCTTTCGCGTGACGTCCGGCCAGATCCCGATGCTCTGCAAGTACTGCTTCGCGTAGATGCCCGCCGGCACCGCGGCGGGGTCGCCAATCGCAATGCGCCGGAACGCCGGATCGAGCAGGTCACGTGCCGACATCATCGTGCGTGGCCGATCGTCGGGAACGGCAATGGCCAGCTGATTCGAAAGCAGATCGATACGGCTCGCAGCATCAATCTGCGTCGCGACGGTGTTCATCTGCGCTTCGTCCGCGCTGATGAAGACATCGACACCCGCGTCGAACCGAATCTGGCGGGCGAGCGTATTGGATGCTCCAAGATTGAGCACGAGCTGATCGCCAGTCGCCTGTTGGTACAGCGGCGCGATCTGTTGGAGAACGTCGGTCAAGCTCACGGCGGCCGACACGACGACCTGGCGATTGGCCGCCGGCCTGCGCTGAGCGGCCGCCGGCAGCGCGACGGCGCACGCCGTCGCCACGAGCACGACTGTGCGGAGGCGAACCATCGATGTAATTTAGTATGATTCACATCGATATTGAATACGATTAGCAACGTTTTCAGGCAGGCATCGATGGCTCCTCTTACCGTTCGCGCTGCCGCCGAGCGTCTTGGCGTCAGCTATTCGGCACTCAAACAGTGGATCTACAAGGGAACCGTCCGGACCGTTCGCACCGGGGGTGGTCATCACCGCGTGCCAGAACGCGAAGTCGACCGGATGCTGGCAGCACAGGGAAAGCTGCCCCGGATACGCGCCAGGCGGCCGCGGACGACCGGATTACTGGTGTCGATTAGTGGTCGAAACCAGTTGCGCGGCATCGTCGAAGAAGTCCGAGCGGACGGCCTGCTCGCACAGGTCCGGCTGCGGATCGGCGATCAACGGCTGACGGCTGTCATCACCCGCGATGCGGTCGACGAATTGAAGCTGCGCCGGGGCGAGGAAGCGCTGGCGATCATCAAGTCGACGGAGGTGATGATCGCCAGGAGTTCGTCGTAAGGCCTGTTGCGCTCCCCTCATCCCATTTGATAGGCTTCTGACGTCAATGGTTCGGTTCCAGGCACACGTGCACGTCCATCATCACCACGGCCATCTTGGTCGTCCGGCAGGACTGCGCGCGTAGGGAAACCAGAACCTCACGAATCACCAGACGCAATGCAGACCCCGCCGGAATCGAGGCGGGGTTTTTTGTTGTACACGGGTCGGTGCGCGTGGGTGCGAGCGGGCTCTCGGTCGGTGCAAAGGGTGCAAGAGGTGCACGATGGATTTTTCGAAACTCGATGGCTTGATACCTGCGGTCGTGCAGGACCACGCGAGCGGTGAAGTGCTCATGGTGGGGTTCATGAACCAGGAGGCGTGGGACGTCACGCGGCAGACAGGCTACGTGACGTTCTTCAGCCGCACTCGCAACACGCTCTGGACCAAGGGTGAGACGTCGGGCAACCGACTCGCCGTGCGCGACGTGCTGATTGACTGCGATGACGATACCGTCCTTGTGAAAGCGGAACGCCTCGGCGACGGCAATGTGTGTCACACGGGCGAGCGCACCTGCTTCTTCCGCCGCGCGGAGGGCGTCACGCTTCCATGAAGCTTCGACTCGGCATTCCGAAGGGCTCGCTGCAGGATGCGACGGTTCAGCTGTTCGCGCGCGCGGGGTTCAGCATCTATGTCAGCTCGCGTTCCTATTTTCCCGCCATCGACGATCCCGAAATCGAATGCATGCTGATCCGGGCGCAGGAAATGACGCGCTACGTCTGCGAAGGCGTGCTCGATGCGGGACTGACGGGGCTCGATTGGGTTGCCGAACACAGGCTCGGGCGAGACCCGCACACCTGCGCCACGAGTCTCGCGGATCTCGTGTATTCGAAGCAGAGTTTCGGCAAGGTGCGCTGGGTGCTCGCCGCGCCGGAAGATTCGCGCTTCCACTCGCCGGCCGATTTCGCCGGCGCGACGATTGCGACCGAGCTCGTGCAGGTTACCAAGAACTACTTCGAAAAGCTGAAGGTTCCCGTCAAGCGCGTCGAGTTTTCGTGGGGCGCCACGGAGGTCAAACCACCGGTACTCGCCGACGCGATCGTCGAAGCGACCGAAACGGGCTCGACGCTCCGCGCAAACCGGCTGCGGATTCTCGATACCGTTCTCGAATCGAATACGCAACTCATCGCGAATCAGGATGCGCTCGCCGAGGCGTGGAAGCGGACGAAAATCGAGAACATTTCGTTGCTGCTTCGTGCCGCGATCGAGGCCCAGGGGCGCGTCGGCCTGATGCTGAATGTTCGTCGACGTGACCTCGACAAGGTGCTGCAGCAGCTGCCGGCGCTGCAGCGTCCGACGATCTCGTCGCTGAGCGACGAGGAATGGGTCGCCGTCAATACCATCATCGAGGAACGCACGGTCCGCGACCTGATTCCGAAACTCAAAGCGGCAGGCGGCCAGGGGATCGTCGAGTACCCGTTGAACAAGATCGTGCTGTGAGAGTTGAAACGTGTAGGCCGGGTCCTTTCGGACCCGGCAGATGGGCATCTCGCTCGTGAGAATCGTCGAATCAACTGATCGGAACGCGGTGCGCGAGTTGCTGTCGCCGCAGCGGGTGCGGGACGCGGAGACGGACCGCCGGGTCGCGGAGATCGTCGCCGACGTGCGTCAGCATGGTGACCGAGCGCTGCTGCGCTACGCGCACACGTTCGACGGTCTCGACGGGCAAGCCGAGATTTCGCCGAAGGAAATGGCGGCAGCCGCGCGTCGGGTGCCTGCCTCCGTCCGCGGCGCTCTGCGACGCGCCGCGGCCAATATACGCATCGTTTCGAAACGGCAGGTCCCACGCGGCTGGAAAGCACGCATCGGTCGCGGCATCGCGGTCGAACAGAGGATCGTGGCGCTGGATCGAGTCGGCTGCTATGTTCCCGGCGGCCGGTATCCACTTCCCTCTTCGCTGCTGATGACGGCCATTCCAGCCGTCGCCGCAGGCGTCCACGACGTGATCGCCGTGTGCCCGCGTCCTGAGCCGGTGGTGATGGCGGCAGCGCTCGAAGCAGGCGTATCGCGCATGTTCCGGCTCGGCGGTGCGCATGCGATTGCGGCGCTCGCCTATGGCACCGAGTCGGTTCCGCGCGTAGACAAGATCGTTGGTCCGGGCAATCGATACGTCGCGGCGGCGAAGGCGCTCGTGGCCAGCGATTGCGGAATCGATTTCTACGCGGGGCCGACCGAAATCCTCGTCGTTGCCTCGAAAGGCGACGCAGGCTGGCTCGCGGCCGACCTCATCGCGCAGGCCGAACACGACCCTGACGCGCGGGCCGTCCTCGTCACCCCAAGCCGAGCGCTGGCGAGCCGTGTCGCACAGGAGATCGAGGCGCAGATGCCTGCCGACGGCCCCGCACGCGAGTCGCTGGCCACTCATGGCGGCATCATCGTCACCGCATCGGTGCGCGAGGCGATGGAGCTGGCCAACGACGCAGCGCCCGAGCATCTCGTCGTTGACGATGAGCGGTTGGCGAAGCAGGTGAAGAGCGCCGGATCGGTATTCGTCGGAGCGTGGTCGGCCCAGGTTGCGGGGGACTATGCGATTGGATCGAATCACGTGCTCCCGACCGCCGGCGCAGCGCGCGTTCGTGGAGGGCTGTCGGCCAGCGACTTCGTCCGGCAAATCACCGTCCAGAGACTCACGTCAAAGGGGCTGAAAGGCATCGCTCCGAGCGTCGTTGCACTGGCGCGCGCAGAGGGGCTTGAGGGGCACGCGCGGTCGATTGAGATTCGATTCTCGGACCGGAAGGGTTCGCGCGTACGTGGGGCGGGTTCCGCGAAGCGGACCCGCTTTCGGAATTCATGATGCTGATTCAGGGCTATCCGGATCCGGGCGAAGGCCTGCGGCTGCACCTCAACGAGAACACGGGCGGCTGCTCGCCTCGCGTGATCGATGCGATCCGTCGTCTGAAGCCGACGGACATATCGACCTACCCGTCTTACCCCAGCCTCGTGTTGACGATCGCGAAGTACTTCGACGTCGACCCAGAGTGGGTGCTGCTGACCAATGGGCTCGACGAAGGCATTCTCAATGCCGCCATCGGCCACATCTCGAAGGCCCGTATCCATGACGCCGAGACGATTGTTCCGACGCCGGCTTTCGATCCCTATCCGAATTCGACAGCGGCAGCGGGAGCGAGTGCAGTCCGGGTACCCGCGAACCCCGACCTGAGCTTTCCGACCGATGCCGTCATCCGGGCGATTACGCCGCGCACGCGGATGATCTTCCTGAATACGCCGAACAACCCGACTGGTCAGTTGATTTCGATCGACGACCTGAAACGAATCAGCACCGCGGCCGGCAATGCGATCGTGTTGATTGACGAGGCGTATATCGAGTTCGGCGGCGAGAGTTTTCTGCCGCAGGTCGCGCAGCATCCGAACGTGCTCGTGGGTCGAACGTTTTCCAAGGCCTACGGCCTTGCGGGCATGCGCGTCGGCATCGTCATCGGTCAGCCACCAGCACTGCAGCCGGTCCGCGATGTCACACTGCCCTTCAATATCAATGTGGTTGCGCTGACGGCTGTTCAGGCCGCGCTCGAAGACACCGATTTCCTGCCGCGCTATGCCGCGGAAGTGGCCGAGTCGCGCGAGTTGCTCTATGCGGCCTGCCGCCGCCTTGGGCTGCAGTACTGGGAGAGCGCGGCGAACTACGTTCTCGTTCGCGTCGGCGACACGACGCCGTTCATCCAGGCACTCTCCGCGCGCAGGATCCACGTCCGAGATCGGTCGAAGGATCCGGCGACGCCCGGATGCGTGCGGATTACGACCGGCGTGCTCGAGCACACCAGCGCCGCCATTGCCGCGCTCGAGTCGGTCATGGCAGCGAGGCAGGCTCAATGAAGCGCGGCGCAGCATTCAATCGGCGCACCACTGAGACGCAGATCAAGGGACGCCTGACCATTGACGGCGAGGGGCGCTACAACGTCAGCACCGGCATCCGCTTCTTCGATCACATGCTGGAGCTGTTGACGCGACACGGCGGTTTCGATCTCGCGCTGAAGGCAACAGGGGACCTCGACGTCGATCAGCACCACACCGTCGAGGACGTCGGCATCACGCTCGGCGAGACGCTTCTGAAGGCGCTGGGCGACCGCAAAGGCATCAACCGCGCGGGCTACTTCCTGATGCCGATGGATGAGACACTCGCCGTCGCCGCCATCGATCTGAGCGGGCGCCCGCATGCCGTCGTCAACCTCAAGGTGAAGACCCCAATGGTCGGCGACCTGCAGACCGAGCTGGTACACGACTTCTTTGACGGGTTCGCGTCCGGCGCGCGGGCGAACGTGCACGTCAAGGTCCTCTACGGGCGCTCGAGCCACCATCACATCGAGGCGGTCTTCAAGGCGTTCGCGAGAGCGCTGCGCGTCGCCTGTGCGCGCGATGCGCGACTCGCGAAGATGCTGCCGAGCACGAAAGGCCTGCTGTGATCGCGTTGATCGACTACGGCGCCGGGAATCTGACGTCGGTTCGAAAAGCGTTGACCGCGCTCGGGGCGAACTTCGCCACGCCGGCACGGCCGGAGGAATGTCCGCGATTCTCGGCGCTGATCGTGCCCGGCGTCGGCAATTTTGCCTCGACCGCCGCGCTCGTCGGACCGTGGCGCGACGCCATCGCGGAGACCGTGAGGCGGGGGACGCCGCTTTTCGGGATCTGCCTCGGTATGCAGTGGCTCTTCGAAGGAAGCGATGAGGCGCCAGACGTCCCTGGCCTTGGCGTGCTCGAAGGACGTGTGACCCGGCTGCGCGGTGATGCCGAAGCCGGCCTGAAGATTCCGCATGTAGGTTGGAACGCCTTGAAGTTCCGCGGACCCACTCCACGCGGCGCGGACCTTTCAGGTCCGCGAAGCCGGATGCTGGCTGGCCTCGACGATGGCGCACACGTGTACTTCACGCACTCGTATGCGGCGCCGATAACCGAGGCCTGCGTCGCGGCGACCACGCACGGCGACACATTCGCCTCGGTGGTCGAACGCGGCAATGTCTTCGGGGTTCAGTTCCATCCCGAGAAGTCGAGCGACGCCGGCCTGCAGATCATCCGCAACTTTCTCGAGGTCACACGCACCCTGCCGGCCGCAGCGACCCGTGCGGAGGCCGAGTGCTGACCAAACGCATCATCGCCTGCATGGATGTTCGCGATGGTCAGGTCGTCAAGGGCGTTCAGTTTCAGCAGTTGCGCCATGCCGGCGATCCGGCGGAGCTGGCGCAGCGCTACAACGTCGAAGGGATCGACGAGGTCGTCGTCCTGGACATCACCGCGACGCTGGAAAGCCGGCAGGCGCTCGCCAAGACGATCAGCGCAGTCGCGCATCGAATTTTCCTGCCGCTGACCGTCGGCGGCGGCATCCGGAAGGAAGGCGATGCGGCTGCGGCCGTGGACGCGGGAGCGGACAAGGTCAGCCTCAACACCGCGGCATTGAACAATCCCACCCTCATCAGCACGCTGGCGCGCCGATACGGCAGCCAGGCCGTCATCGTCGCCATCGATGCCAAGCGGCGCGGAAACGGGTTCGCGGTCTATGTCAGAAGCGGGACGTCGGACGCGGCGCGTGATGCCGTCGAATGGGCGCGCGAAGCCGAGTCGCGCGGCGCCGGTGAAATCCTGCTCACGTCGATGGACCGCGACGGCACGCGCTCCGGATTTGACTGCGACATGACCGCCGCTGTCGCCAACGCCGTCAACATCCCCGTCATTGCATCCGGAGGTGCCGGAGATCTCGACCACTTCTACGATGTCTTCACGCACGGCCGCGCCGACGCCGCGCTGGCCGCTTCGATCTTTCACTACGACGACACCAGCGTGAGCGAGTTGAAGAAGTATCTGAACGGGCGGAACATTCCGGTCCGGATGTGAGTTCTCCGCCACGAACCGCCAACCACCAACCAAATGCTGATCCCCTCGATCGACCTCCAGGGCGGCCGGATCGTTCAGCTGGTCCAAGGCGAGACGCTCGCCATAGAAGCGACCGATCCCGAGACGTGGATCAGCAGGTTCTCCCGGTTTCCCCGCGTGCAATTGATCGATCTCGACGCGGCCAAGGGAGAGGGCGATAACGCCGCCATGGTCGCGGACATCTGCCGGCGGCTTCCCTGCCGCGTTGGCGGCGGCGTCCGTTCGATTGACCGGGCTACTGCGGTCCTCGGCCACGGCGCCCATGCCGTCATCGCCAGCTCAGCGCTTTTCCGCAATGGAGCCGTCGACGTGGAATTCGCGCAGGCGCTCTCAGCCGCGGTCGGCGCCGAGCGCGTCATCGCCGCGGTGGACAGCCGCGGCGGGCATGTGGCCATTCACGGCTGGCGGACCATGCTGCCGATTCGTGCCGTCGACGCTGTCCGGGCGCTCGAACCGTTCTGCAGCGAGTTTCTGTATACGCATGTCGACAAGGAAGGGCTGATGCAGGGAACCGACATCGACGCCATCCTGGCGGTCCGCCGGGCCACGGGCCGTCGGGTCACCGCCGCCGGCGGCATCACGACGTGGGAGGAAATCGACCTGCTCGACGGGCATCAGGTGGACGCGGTCGTGGGCATGGCGGTCTATACGGGCCAGCTCCCGCTTGACCGTTACGCCAAGTAGCGTAATCATTACGCCAAGTAGCGTAATCTAATTGCGCCCACTGGCGTAATCAGTACGCCGATCAGCGTAACGACATGGACAACCCCTTCGTGTATGGTGAGGTGGTCCCGCGCGACGCGTTCGTGGACCGCGAACCGGAGCTCGACCGTCTCGTGTCCGATCTGGGCAACGGGCAGAAGGTCTTCCTCATCTCCCCGAGGCGGTACGGCAAGTCCTCGCTCATCCACCAGGCCCTCGACGCACTCCGACGACGCGGAGCGCTCACCATCGAGCTCACCGTCAGCAGCTATAGCTCGTACCTCGCGTTCCTGGAGGGTTACGCGCGGGCCATTGCCTCGGTCGAATCGAAATGGGATCGCGCGCGGACGTGGCTCACCGAGGCGATCGTCTCGACGCGTCCGGAGATTCGCTATGAACCGAAAGAATCAGGTCTGGGGCGGTTCTCGGTTGCATTTCCGCAGGTGACGACCACACGCGATCTGAATCGCCTCGCGAACGAAGTCTTCATGCTTCCCGGCAAGCTCGCCGGCGAGCGCAAGCGTACGGTCGTCGTCGCGCTCGACGAGTTCCAGGCGATCGACAGTTTCAACGGCGGCAGCGTCGAACATGCGCTGCGTGCCGCGACACAACATCAGCGCCAGGTCGGATACATCTTCGCCGGCTCAGAACCGAGCCTGATGGAAAAAATGATTGGCCCGAGGCGCCCCTTCTACAAAGCTGGTCCGGTGATGCGGCTCCACAAAATATCGCCGACGTTGTTCGGCGATTTCATCGAGCAGCGCTTCGTCAAGACCGGCATGAAGCCGGACGCCGGCGTCGCCGAAGCGATCGTCGAGCTCGCCGGCAACCTGCCGTACGACGTGCAGCGGCTCGCGCATGAAACGTGGGACGATGTGCGGGCCAAGGGCGCGAGGAAAGCGACGCTCGAAGATCTCCACGGAACCCTGACGCGGCTGTTGTCCGAGCAGGAGACGATCTTCGAGGCGCTCTGGCAGCGCTTGACGCTGCAACAGCGCGCGACCCTGCGCGCGGTCGTGCTCCAGGGAGGACGTGAAATTCATTCCGCCGACGCACGATCGCGTCACCGGCTCGGCGGACCCTCAACGATTCAAAAGTCGCTCGCGGCGCTGACCAAACAAGACGTGCTGCTGAAGGAAGGTCCGCGTTACGTCGTCGTCGATTCTTTGCTCCGCGAATGGGTCGCACGCCGCACGTTCTGACATGAGCCTCCTCGATCGCCTCGGCCTCAATCGCCCCGAGCTCCGCGCTTGGGCGATGTACGACTGGGCGAACTCCGCGTTTCAATCGACCGTCATCACCGCGGTCTTTCCGCCGTTCTTCAGCTCGTTCGCCGCGGCCGGACTGCCGGCGGCGACGGCGACGGCGCGGTTTGCGTGGGCGACGACGATCGCCGTGACGATCACGGCGATTCTCGGCCCGATCCTCGGCGCGATCGCCGACTACCGCGCCATCAAGAAACGCATGCTCGCGATCTTCGTTGCCCTCGGCGTCGTCGCCACGATGGCGTTGGCGACGATCGGTCGCGGCGAATGGATGTACGCGGCGCTGCTGTTCATGATCTCGAACATCGCCATCGCGTCGAGCTTCGTCTTCTACGACTCGCTGCTGCCCCACATCGCCGCGCCGCAGGAAATGGATCGCGTCTCGACCGCGGGTTATGCGATCGGCTACTTCGGCGGCGGCATCCTCCTCGTCATCAACCTGCTGTGGATCCTGACGCCGACGACGTTCGGCATCCCGGACACGGTGACCGGCATCAAGCTGTCGTTCATCAGCGTCGGCGTCTGGTGGCTGGTGTTCTCAATACCGCTGTTTCGCGGCGTGCCGGAGCCACCCCGTGTGCTCGAGTCCGATGAAACGGCACACGAGAACGCCGTTCGCGCCGCGTTCGTGCGCGTGTGGGAGACCTTTCACGAGCTGCGCGGCTATCGCCAGGCGTTTCTGATGCTCGTCGCCTTTCTCCTCTACAACGACGGTATTCAGACGATCATCCGTATGGCCGCGATTTACGGCGCCGAAATCGGAATCGATCAGAACGCGCAGATCGCGGCGTTTGTGGTCGTGCAGTTCGTCGGCATTCCATTCTCGTTTCTATTCGGCGCGCTGGCCTCGCGCATCGGCGCGAAGACGGCGATCTTTCTTGCCCTGGGCGTCTATACGGGTATCAGCGTGCTGGGCTATTTCATGAACTCGACATGGCAGTTCTTTGCGCTGGCGTTTCTCGTCGGAACGGTGCAGGGGGGCAGCCAGGCGCTCAGCCGGTCGCTGTTCGCGCGCATGATCCCCAAGCACAAGTCGTCCGAGTATTTCGGGTTCTTCTCAGTGTTCGAAAAGTTCGCGGGCATTGCCGGCCCCGCGCTGTTCGCTGCTTCCGTCAGCATCTTTGGTTCAAGCCGCGCCGCGGTGCTGTCCGTGATTGTCTTCTTCGTCTGCGGGGCCCTCGTCCTGATGCGCGTGAATGTTGCTGAAGGCGAAGCGCACGCGCGCGAAGTGTCGGCCGCATGAAGGTCATCATCGCCGGTGGCAGCGGTTTTCTGGGAACGGCTCTCGCCGGTTCGCTTCGCGCGGACGGTCATCACGTCACGATCATCAGTCGCCATCCACAAGGCCCGAATCAGGCAGCCTGGACCGATCGAGCCGCGCTCGAACGCGCCGATGCCATCGTCAACCTTGCCGGTACGTCGCTGGAGTCCGGACGCTGGACCGAAGCGCGCAAGGCGGACATCCTCCACAGCCGTGTGCACGCGACCGAGACGATCGTGAACGCGCTGTCAGAGGTATCGCGGCGGCCATCAGTGTTTCTGAATCAATCCGCGGTGGGCTTCTACGGCGCGCACGGATCTGAAGCGCTGACCGAAGATTCGCCGTCGGGATCCGATTTCCTGGCATCGGTCTGCATCGCCTGGGAAGCCGCAGCGGTGAAAGCGGCGCGGATGACACGGGTCGTCCTGCTTCGCACGGGCCTTCCACTCGATCCGTCAGGCGGTGCGCTTCCCAGACTCGCACTCCCCTTCCGCTTCTTCGCGGGCGGGCGCCTCGGATCAGGCGAGCAGTACTGGTCGTGGATTCATCTCGACGACTGGATTCGCATGGTCCGATGGGCGATTGACGAACCCGGCATCGACGGTCCGCTGAATGTGACGGCGCCAGCCCCGGCCACCAACCGCGAACTTGCCGACGCGCTCGGGCGCGCGATGCACCGGCCGGCATTCGCGCCGGCCCCTGCATTCGCACTGCGGTTGCTCCTGGGCGAGATGGCCGACGCGCTGATCCTCAGCGGTCAGCGCGTCCTGCCCGCGAAAGCGACACGGGCCGGATTCCAGTTCCGGTATCCGGATCTCGATTCAGCGCTGCAACAGATTTATCGATAGAGGCCACCGCCAGGTTCGGCGGCCCCGACGACGATCGCCGCGGCAACCGAGACCAGACGGGAGCGCCTGTTCATGGCCGCAGGCCGGACGGGTCCAAGTTGGTCGAACCAGGGTTCGAATGCACCCGTGGGCCGCCTGTTTCATTGCCCGGATGCGGCGACGACAGGAACGGGAACGACGAGAAGAACGGCGTGTCGTTTGCGTCGACCCCATCGGTGAGCGCGTTGTTCGGCGCGATGTTGAACGCGGGCGTGAATGGCGTCCCGCCAGCGAGCGCGCGCAGCTCGATGTCAACGACATCGTCTGCGGGACGCCGCCCATTCGGAAAACCCGCCGTGTCGCCGCCGAGCAGGCCGAGACGGCTCGGATTGCGCGACGGAGCAACAGCCATGTTCAGCCGAATCATCTCCGCTGGGCGTGGACTCGTTCCGATTTGATTGAGTCCGGGAATGCCCGTCAGAAAAATGGTGACGAGATCGTTGCGCGGCGTTGCAGGCGTTCTCAAGCCAAACAATGCCTGGAGCAGTGGTGGCACGGTCGGATTGGTGACGAAACCGAGTGCGGCCCCGTCGCCAGTGGGCTCGAGTCCGTTGAACGTATCTTTCACACCGAGTGGGACCACCGCTTCATTCACCAGAGGCATGCCGAGGCGCGACACCTGAACGAAATCGCCGCTTGTCACCGCGTTGCCCGGGGTTCGTGTGGTAATCGCCGGACGGCTGGCAGTCGACCATACGCCGATGCTCGCGTTCGGATCGGAGCTGCCGGCCGGCGCCGTCCCGGTGCGCGTCAGCCGCGAGATCGGCACTTCGATGGCCATCGTATGCACGTTGTAGTTGCCCAGGCCGTCAACCGCACTGCCGGTCTTTCCATTCAACGTGCGCAACTGCAGCAGGTCGAACGTCGCACCGAGATCGACGAAGAACGGATCGTCACGTGGACCGGCAAACGCTCTGATCCCGTCCGTCGAGAGTTGATGGACTCCAGAGCCGAGGTCGCCCACGTAGTTCGGCACCGAGATGAGGCCGACGTGAGCCGGCATCACATGGAGGTTCTGGCCAATCATTGAGCGCGCACCCGTGCGACGCGGCCCACGCACCTCTGTCAACGTAAAAAACTGGCGCACGTTCAGATCCGGATCGTCGATCGACGTGACCTGGCCGGTGTTGTAAAGGAAGGTGTTCGCGTTGGCGATCTGCGTCGTGAATCGGAACTGATAGGTGATGTCCTCGACAGCATCTCCGGTGTTATCGACCATGATTTCGTAGAGCACGTTGTCGTCGAACTTCCAGAAGTTCGGTCCCGAGCTCGGGAACTCCAGCGGGATGAAGTTCGCGATCAACACCACGCGATCTGGCCGCTCCGGACTGACAAACGCGTAGACATCCGTGTTGTCCGCCAGCGGATCCTGGCTGATGAGCGGTGCCTCGCGGTGGCTCGACGCGCCCAATGGATTGAGACACGCGCCGGCCGCCACCACCGCCAGCACGACACAAGCAAGCTTCCTCACGGAACACCTCCTGCTTGGTCTACGGAGGGATGCGGCTACTGGATGTGTGAACCTACGGCATGCCGACCAGGAATCGTTCGCCGGTGGGCGCAGGTACACCGCCTGCCGGTTCGAGGGTCACGGCGACGGCGACAGGCGGTGCGATGTCGGCGGGCGTCATGTAGAACTGCGTGCCGGCGCCGCTCGGATCCGGGGTTAGTAGCCCGGCACTGATCGGTGCCTGCGCCGTGACGACCCACACTTGATACGCCTTGCCCGCGGGTGCAGGTGGAAGGTTCGCCGCGGTGAACACGAGACCGCGCGAGCGGCTCCACAACGCCCGCGCACGGGCGTCGGGCGCGACTTGCTGACCCTGCAGATCGATACGGGCAAGGTCGGGGGCAGCCAGAACGGCAGTCGTCGCCTGTGCCTGATCGAAGCGTGCCTGCAGCTCTCCAATCTGACGCTGCAGCCGCACGGCGTAGACACCCGCGCCAACCGCGATGATGATGGCCGCCGCGAGCGGCAGCCATCCGCCTACGCGCGTCTCCCACGCGCTTCGGCGCGACTGCGCTTGTGCGCTAGCAGCACCCGCGAGAACGCGCGCACGCAGCTCCGCACGTGGCGTAACCTGCGGGACCGCGGTCGCGAGCGCACCCACGACAGGCCGGAGCGAGGCGACCTCCTCCGCACACTCTGCGCATCCCGACAGATGCGACTCAAACGCGCGCCGTTCCTCCGGGTCCAGGCTGCCGAGCACGTAGCCGGCGGCGTTCGCCTTCAGCTCCTCGTGCGCCGTCACGCCAGTCCCTCCGTCAGCACATCGCGAAGCTTGAGGAGGCCCAGCCGAATCCGTGTCTTCACCGTGCCGAGCGGCTGCTCGAGACGTTCGGCGATTTCGCTGTGGCTGAGTCCTTCGTAGTAGGCGAGCTCGATCGCCATCCGCTGAAGCATCGGCAATTCGCCGAGCGCTTGCCGCACGAGGCGCGACCGTTCCTCGTCGAGCATGGTTGACGCCGCGTCAGGCTGCGCATCCGGCATCTCACCGAGCGTCTGCTCGCCGGTGCGAGCCTCCACGCGCGTGCGGCGTGCGCGAAGACGATCGATGGCGCGTGAACGCGCGATGGTGAGCAGCCACGCGGCCACGGCACCGCGGCGTGCGTCATATCGCGAGGCCTGACGAAAGGCCTGCGCAAACACCTCCTGCAGCACGTCCTCCGCCTCGGTTTCGTTGCCAAGGATGCGGAGAATGAGCGAATAGAGCGGCCGCGCGTGACGGTCGTACAAGCGGGCCGCCGCCGCCTGATCGCCGGACGCAAGGCGCCGCAGGCTCGATTCGTCTTCCGCCTGCGACTCGGCCGCGGGCTGCAGACGCGCGAGTACCGCTAGAAGCCACATGTGCCCGAAACGTACTACGAGCGGTTAGCCGGATCGGATGTATCGGACCTACTTCGCGTATTTCGCCAGCGCGGCGCGCCATTCGCCGACGGCTTCCGGTGCGCCCGCCTGACCCTCGAGCACGACCTGCCTGGTCGTCAGACGCTTTCCATAGAACCGCTGGTTGGCATCCTGATCCTGGCGAATCGTGCTGCCGTTGATCGTGACGCCGGCAAACAAGCCGCGCGCGCGCGAGTAGCTGAGAATTTGCGCGCGCAGTTGAATATCGGTCGCCGCCTGCGCATCGCGGCCGACCGGTCCCGCGGCAAGCGCGGCGTCCGCGCCGACCTTGAACTGGTTGCTGACCAGATTCTGCAGCCCGCGATCACCGTTGATCACGAGGATGATGTCCGCGGACTCTCCACCAATCTGCAGGCCGAAACTGCCGCCGGTCAGTGTCAGAAACGCCGGTGAGGACCATCCGTCGGCGGTCCGCCCGCTCAGAACGCCGCGGCCGCGCACGCCCCCAATCACCAAGCCTGCCTTGATCGTGCTCGGGAAGATCGCGATCCCCGTCGCCTTGCCGAGAATCGCCGTGGGAATGGACTTGTCCTCGGCGGCCATGATCTCGTCGAAGATCGTCGTCGCGTCGTGGACCCGCTTCGCCTCGTCGCTGTCCTTCTGCGCCCGCGGCTGCGCATGAAGGAACGTCATGAGGCAGACGGCCGCCGCGGCAGCCGTCCAGAGTTTTTTCATGCGGGCAATCATACGTTGACGCGTCCAAAAGGACGCGCCCTACTTGTTCTAAGGGTGGTGCAAGCGTTGTCGGGTAGGCGGGTCCTTTCGGACCCGGCACGTCAAATGAACGCGGGGGCGTTGGTCCGGAAGTTCCCGCCGAGAATCACGGTTGAGTCGGCTCCCACCCAGCCATCGAGCACCGTGGCGTATATCGACCGGAAGTCCGTCTCGTAGGTGACGTCGCCGCCGGCGTTTTCCAACGTGCTGTTGTCAGGACGCGGATTGAGGTCCGCCGCGGTTCCGTAGATGCCACCGCGGACCGGTCCGCCAATCGCCATCATCAAGCCGCCTGCGCCGTGATCGGTTCCCTGGCTGCCGTTTTCAGAAATGCGGCGACCGAACTCCGAGAACCCAATCATCAGCGTGCTGTCGAGCAGTCCTTGGTTCCGCAGGTCGCTGTAGAAAGCCAGCAGGCTATCGCCGACTGTGGTCATCAGGTCGGCATAGTCGCCGCCGCCCGCGTTGCCCTGACCCGAATGCGTATCGAACCCGCCGGTTTGTACCCAGTAGACGCGCGTGCCAATTCCTCCCACGATCGACCCCGCAACGGTCCTGAGCGCCTGTGCAAAGCCGTTGTTCGGATACGTGACCGTGGGCTGATAACCGACAACGGATCCGACCCGATCGAGCGTGGCGAACGCAGCGGTGGCGGTCGCATTCACAAACGCAAGGTTCGGTCGCTCCGATCCCGCCATCGAAGCAAGACGGACCGCGGAGTTGCGCTCGTCGATCGCGTCAGCCCCGCTGTTCGGGCTCGCGAAACTGTAGTTCCGTGGATCAGTGATGGAAGGGAGTGACAATTTGTTGCCGGTCAACGCGCGATACGTGGCGCCGGAGGTATTCCATCCCGCGAGCGGATCGATCGGTGAGGGCAGAGTGTCGAGATAGCGTCCGAGCCACCCAGGGCCCCCAGAGTCGTTCGGATTCGCCGTGCCCCAGATGTCAGTTCCGTGGAAATGCGAACGGCTGGAATTCAGGTAGCCGGCGCGTTGGATGATCGCGAGGTTTCCCTGATTGAAGATCGCTTGGAGGCCGGTGAGCCGGGGGTGCAACCCGAGGGCCTTGCCTGACGCATCGGTCCCGATCTGCAGAACCTGCGCAGCCGGCACGGCAATCCCCGGGCGACGGCTGTAGTAGAACGGGTCCGTGTACGGGACCAGCGTGCTCAACGCGTCGTTGCCACCAGCGAGATAAATGACGACGAGGTTGCGAGACCTCGCGCCCTGAGCGCGGGCGATGTCGACGAGGAATGCAGGAGCCGCGAAGCTGAGTGTGAACGCGGCAACGCCCTCACGGATGAATTCCCGCCGCGTGACTCTGGTCGCCATCTTCGTTCTTTACACAAACTGATATTCGCCGGATCCGGCAATCAGGTGCGCAAGGCCCGGCGCCTTTACACTGATTTGCGTATCGGAGCCTGTCCACGGTCCACCGGCGGCGAGGTAGCCGAGCAGCTCGGTGGTTTCGTTGGACGCAAATGGCGCCGGAGTCATTCGTTTCAGCATGCCGTCGAGTACGTCGTCGGGCTGCCCGCGCTCTGCGGGGCTGAACGAGCGCGCGAGATTGAATCTCTGGTTCGACGCAAGCATCGCGGCGAAGTTCATGCGAGCGAGCATCTGCCCTGTGCCGAACCACGCCCGTCCCAATTGCCAGCCGGCAACGGTCGGCGGTTCAAACAAGGTCTGGCCCATGTTGGTGAGCGGAACACGCGCGGAGTCGACCGAGAAGCCATTCCACCCCATTTCCTTGATGGTGCGGACAACGTATTCAACGGGCCACGAGTACCGCGCGTTGAAGTTGCCGGGGTCCGTGAACCATCGTGAGTTCAGAATGTACCGAAGTACCGCGCGCATATCGGTACCGCTGCTCACGTACACATCCGTGACGCCCTCGATAAAAGCCGGATCGGCGGCATCGAGTTCCGATACGAAGAAGTTCCACAGCTTTCCCGCAAGACGACGTGCGGTCTCCGGATGATTCGCCAGCGACAGCAGCAGATCAAACCCATCCTGGATGCCACCCGCGGCGCTGCGGGCCGGAATCGTGTTCGAGCCGCCGTTGATCGGGAACGTGAAGGTCTTCGCCGTCGTGTCATGCGCCGCGGAGCGGTAGACGAACTCTTGATACGCTTCAGCCTCCTGCTTGTTGGCGCCGGGAACGCTTCGGAGGTTCCATCCGGTGAAGACGCGGGCCGCCGCGTAGACGTCAGCTTCGACGTAGTGGCCTAGTCCCCACGTAAAAAGCTCCATCACCTCGCGGCCGAAGTTTTCCTGCGGCCTGGTGCTCGTGTTCGTACGACCATCGAGAAACCAGAGCATCGCCGGGTCTTCCGCGACGGCGATCAGCAAATCGCGGAACCTGCTGAGCCCCATCTGACGAAGCAGCTCGTAATGTCCCTGAGGCCCTGGTGTGTCGCCGGACTTGTTGGCGATCATCTTCGTACCAAGCACCGCTCCCACAGTGCCCGCTACCTTGCTGTACGCGACGCCGAAGTGGTTGTGCCAGAAGAGCGCCATCTTTTCCTGGAGAGGGCGCTTGCTGTGGACCATCCGAAACAGCCAACGTTGCCGTGCGTCTTCGATGTTCGTGCTCGGCGAGAACTGCCCGCGAGACGTGACGGCCACGTACTCTGCCAACCCGATCTTCGAATCCACGTCGTCGGGCTGCTTTTCGAAATCGACGAAGTAGTCCACGGCCGCCGAATACGAGAGTCCGGCGACGGCCTGCAGGTCTGCGGCGCTTGCACCGAATCCCGCGCGTCGAAACAAGTGGTCAAGTAGCGGATTGCCCGATTGCATGGGCGTTCTCCAGCGGCTTTGCGCTTGACCGACGCTTGCAAGCGTCCGATCGCGCACGGCCGGCTGCAGTGTTCGTACCCAATGTTTTTCACTGAAAGACGGGAGGTTTCGCTGCGTGGGGACTAACGACCGCAATATTCGGGTTGTCGAGAAACAGGCGGCTGGGATCGGCCGGGTAGGCCGGGTCCTTTTGGACCCGGCGAATCAGATAAACGCGGGTGCGTTGACGCGGAAGTTCCCACCGAGAATGGCAGTTGAGTCGGCTCCCATCCAGCCATCGAGCACCTTGGCGTATACCGACCGGAAGTCCGTCTCGTAGGTGACGTCCCCGCCGGCGTTTTCCAGTGTGCTGTTGTCAGGACGCGGATTGAGGTCCGCCGCGGTTCCGTAGATGCCGCCGCGGACCGGTCCGCCAATCGCCATCATCAAGCCGCCTGCGCCGTGATCGGTTCCCTGACTGCCGTTTTCAGAAATGCGGCGGCCGAACTCCGAGAACTGAATCATCAACGTGCTGTTGAGGAGCCCCTGATTCTGCAGGTCCTGATAGAACGCGAGGATGCCGTCGCCAACCGTCGACATCAACGTGGCATAGCCACCGCCGCCCGCATTACCCTGGCCTGAATGCGTGTCGAAGCCGCCGGTCTGCACCCAGTACACGCGCGTCCCGATGCCTTTCGCAATCGATCCGGCGACCGTCCTCAACGCCTGGGCGAAGCCATTGTTCGGGTAGGTCGCCGACGGCTGGTAGCTGACGACAGAGCCGACGCGGTCGAGGGTAGCAAAAGCCTCCATGGCGCTGGTGTTGACGAAGGCCAGGTTCGGACGATCGGGACCTGCGGCCGATGCGAGTCGGATGGCACTGTTGCGCTCGTTTATCGCCTCGGCGCCGGCGTTGGGGCTCGCGAAGCTATAGCCTGCTGGATTGGTAATCGAGGGGACGGCAATGGTGGTGCCTGTCAGCGCTCGATATGTGGCCCCCGACGTGTTCCATGCAGCAAGTGGATCGATGGGCGACGGCAGCGCGTCGAGGTAGCGGCCCAGCCATCCAGTGCCGCCGGAGTTGTTCGGGTCCGCCGTGCCCCAGATGTCGGTTCCCTGGAAATGCGAGCGACTCGAGTTTGCATAGCCCGCGCGCTGGACGATCGCAAGGTGACCTTCGTTGAAAATCTTCTGCAGGCCCGTGAGCCGCGGGTGAAGACCGAGCGCCTTGCCGGACCCGTCGCTGCCGATCTGCAGCACCTGGCCTGCGGGAACCGCGATCGCGGGGCGGCGGCTGAAATAGAAGGGATCCGTGTACGGGATGACGGTGCTCAGCGCGTCGTTGCCGCCTGCGAGATAGATGACCACCAGGTTCCTGGAGACCGCACCCTGCGCGCGCGCGATGTCAACCAGAAACGCCGGCGCCGCGAAGCTGACCGTGAACGCTGCAACTCCGCCGCGAATGAATTCCCGCCGCGTGACTTTGGTCGCCATGTTTGTCCCTCAGACGAACCGATTCGTCCTCACACGAACTGATACTCACCGGACCCGGCGATCAGCCGCGCCAAGCCTGCGGCTTTCGCATTCATCTGCGTCTCGGAGCCGGTCCACGGTCCGCCGGTGTTCAGATAACCGAGAAGTTCATTCAACTCCACCGATTGGTACGGCGCCGGCGTCAGGCGCTGCAGCATCGCGTTGAGCACGCGCTGCGCCTGCGCGCGATCCGTCGTGGTGAACGAGCGTGCGAGGTTGAACTTCTGATTCGCGGCGAGCGTGGCCGCAAAATTCATGCGTGCGAGCATCTGCCCCGTGCCGAACCATGCGCGCCCAAGCTGCCAACCCGCAACGTTCGGCGGCTCGAACAACGTCTGTCCCATATTGGTGAGGGGCACGCGCGCCGAATCCACCGAGAATCCTGTCCAGCCCATCTCCTTGATGCTGCGGACAACGAATTCGGCCGGCCAGGAAAACCGCGCGTTGAAGTTGCCGGACTGCGTGAACCAGCTCGAATTGAGAATGAAGCGCAGCACGGGACGCATTTCGGTGTCAGAGCGCCGGTAGACGTCCGCGACGGCATCGACAAAGGCCGGATTGGGCGCGTCCAGATCCGAAACAAAAAAGTTCCACAGCTTCTGCGCGAGCCGGCGCGCCGTGTCAGGGTGACTGGCAAGCGAGGTCATGAAGTCGATCCCGTCCTGCATGCCTGAGGCAGCCGCACGTGCGGGAATCGTGTTCGAACCGCCATTGATCGGGAACGTGAACGTCTTCGCCGTCGTCTCGTGCTGGGCCGCGTTGTACAGAAATTCCTGATATGCCGCGGGATCGTTGGCGATCATTCCCGGCACGTTCCGAAGGTTCCATCCTGTGAACACGCGGGCCGCAGCATAGACGTCGGCTTCCGTGTAGTGGCCGATGCCCCAGGTGAAGAGCTCCATCACCTCACGGCCGAAGTTTTCCTGCGGGCGTGCCCTGGTGTTGGTGCGTCCATCGAGGAAGACGAGCATGGCGGGGTCCTGCGCGACCGCAATCAGGAGGTCGCGGAACCTGCCGAGCGCCATCTGCCGAACCAGCTCGTAGTGCCCTTGCGGACCAGGGGTTTCGCCGGCCCTGTTCGCCATCATCTTGGTGCCAAGGACGGCGCCGACTGCGCCGGCAACCTTGCTGTAGCCGACGCCGAAGTGGTTGTGCCAGAAGAGCGCCATCTTCTCCTGGAGCGGCCGCCGCGTGTGCACCATGCGGAACAGCCAGCGCTGGCGCGCATCGTCGATGTTCGTGTTCGGCGAGAACTGACCGCGCGTCGTGACGCTGACGTAGTCGGGCAACCCGATCTTCGAATCGACGTCGTCAGGCTGCTTGTCGTAGTCGACGAAGTAATCGACCGCCGCCGCATAGGACATTCCGGCAACCGCCTGAAGGTCCGATGCACTGGCGCCGAACCCGGCGCGCCGAAACAAGTGGTCGAGAAGGGCGTCGCCTGATTGCATGACCTGATCTCCTGGAGCGGTCGAAGCTTACCCGATCGATCCGGATGCGGGAGGCTCGTTTTCGTCGCGGCGATTACGGTTTTGCACGGAGCGGCACGCCTCGCCTCGTGTCGCGCACAGACGTTCTGACTGAAAAACCGTCCGCCGCGTTGCCTTACTTGACCGGCGTCGGGAATCACCCCAAAAACGATGCCGCCATATATATTTGCGGTCTATGGCTTCCAAGCGGAGATCCGCATCGCGGCGGCTTCGGAAAACGCGGCCGTCGTCCCGAAGCGCCAAACGTTCCGCCAGCAGCGCGCGCGCCGCGGATAGGCTGAAATTGGCGCCGGGGTCGAAGCGCGTGCGGACCCAAAGCGGACTCTCGCCGGAGATGCAGACACTCAATGCCTACCTGGCGGTCGCCAACGTCAACGCTTCCATGCAGTTTCTCGAGCGCGCGTTTGGCTTCAGCCGCGGCGTGGTCCTCGCGGGGACGGATGGCCAACCGCGCTATGCCGAGATGCGCCATGGCGACTCGGTCGTCATGTTGATCCCCAAGGGCGACTCGACAAGCGCGAGCGGTGGGGCGCCGGCGCTCTATACCTATGTCGGCGATGTGGACAAGGCGCTGACCAAAGCCCGAGCGGCCGGAGCTGGCGTTTCGGAAGCAGAAGATCGCCCGTGGGGTGACCGAACCGCGACCGTCACCGATCCTGATGGCTATCGCTGGGTGCTTGCGACGTTCAAGAAGCTCGTTCCGTTTGCCTAACCACCAACCACCGACTGATAACAATCCTCATACATCGGGACGATCTTCTCGGCGCAGAATTCCTCACGTACGCGTGTACACGCAGCCTGAGCAATGGCGCGATGCTTGTCGCAGTCGCGCAGCACCATAACGCCGCTGGCCGCCATCTCATCAAGCGCATCGGGGGCATGGAGAAAACCGCTTACGCCGTGTTCGATCACCTCCGGCAATCCTCCCACCCTGGACGCGACCACCGGCACTTCGCACGCCATCGCTTCGAGCGCAGCAAGACCGAAGCTTTCCTGCGCCGACGGCAATAGAAAGAGATCGGCAATCGACAGCAGCGGCACCACCTCTTCCTGCGCCCCGAGCGAGTGCACCAGCGTCGCGATACCGAACTCGCGGGCGAGACGGTACGCTGTGGCCAGCTCCGGGCCGTCGCCGACGAGGAGGAGATGCGCGGGTACTTCACGGCGAATGCGATCGAAGATGGCCATCACGGCATCGATCCGCTTCACCGGCCTGAAGTTCGAGACGTGGATGACGATCTTCGCCTGTTCGTCTTTGCCAACGAACCGCTTGCGGAGATCACCAACGCGCTGTCGCCGGTGAATTCCGCAATCCAGAAAATTCGGGATCACCGAGATCTCGCGCTTGACGCCGAGCTGCTCGTACGTGGACGCACGAAGGCTTCGGGAGACTGCTGTGACCAGGTCGGATTGCTCGATTGAGAACGCGACAATCTCGGAATACGACGGATCGCTGCCAACCAGCGTAATGTCCGTCCCGTGGAGTGTCGTCACCACGCGCGGCGCTTTGCCGCCGTGTGCGCCAACGACCTGCCGCGACAGAAAGCCGGCGGTTGCGTGCGGGATAGCGTAGTGTGCGTGAATGACGTCGAGGCTGAATTCGCGTGCCACTTGCACGATCTTGTTCGAGAGCGAGAGCAGATACTGCGGTTCGCGGAACAGCGGATACGTTGGCGTCAGCACCTGATGAAACGACAGCCCGGCCTGAAACTCGCCGAGTCGGAACGGCGTCTCCGTGCTGATGAAATGCACCTGGTGGCCGCGCCGCGCAAGCGCCTTCCCCAGCTCGGTGGCGACGATGCCGCTTCCGCCGACCGAGGCATAGCAGATGATTCCGATGTTCACGATCGGCCCCGGTTCGTGGAGGGCGGGTCGTTTTGGACCCGCCACTCTCGCAGCAGATGCGGGCGAAGCACCGGCTCACGAATGACGAATCCCTCGGCGAAGTCGACACCCGCCAGCACGCCGAACTGCGCGTCGCGGCTCTCGATGAGCGTCATGAATCGCGGAGACGTCAGCCGGGTCTGCACGCCGCCGGCACCGATCGGGCGAAACTGACTCGCGTGGCATGCGAGTGCGCGCCGCTTGGTCTCGTAGTGTTCGCTCACATCGACCACAAACGATGGCTGCGTCGATTCGTTGATGAAGTAGTAGGACGTCATCTCGGGTTTCCACGGTTCGCCTTCGGCTGTGTACCGTCGAAGCCCCGCGTTGAAGATTGCGTCGGTCAGGACACGGCTGGCGGCAACGTGGTCCGGATGTCGATCGGACCAGTACGGCAACGCGATCGCTTGCGGGCGGGCCTGACGGATCAACTCGGTTGCGACCAGAATGTGTCTGGTCTCAGTGCCAATCGCGCGGTCAGGCCACCGCAGGTTCACCCTCCACACTGCACCCAGCACTTTGCGCGCGTCTTCGGCTTCGGTCAGTCGCTCCTCGACGGTGCCGTTGCTCCCCATTTCGCCGGCGGTGAGATCGCACAATCCGACGCGAAGTCCCATCGACGCGTGCCTGGCGACGGTGCCGCCGGCGCCGATCTCGAGGTCATCGGGATGCGGACCGAAGACGAGGAGGTCAACCGGTTCAAGCGATCGTGAAGGTTGCATGAACTCGTCGAGACGGTCCGCCTACCTGGTGAACCCCCACACGGCGTCGTCTTTGTCGGGAGCGCCGTGAGCGGCGCGCGCGAGCATCCGAGCGGCGAGAAACGCGCCGGTCACGGAATCGCCGCCCCCCCCGAGTGCAAAGAGGTGATGTGGGTAATTGCGATGAGGACCGATGTACATCAGGCCGTCGGCCGTTTCGCCGGTGATCAACTCCCAGCCGTACTCGGGCATCAGCCCCGAGATCACCGGAAACATCGTCAGCAGTTCGTACATCAACTGACCCGTACGCTGCACGAGCACCGCAGGCCGCTTTCGCTCCGGCGTCTCGTCCTGCGCCGCTCCCGCGACGAGAATGCGATCGTCATCGGTCCAGCGCACGCGCCGGTGTGGATTGCGGCTGTCGCGGAACGTCGTATCACGCGCCCCAAACTGCTTCCGAATCGCCGCCGGCATCGGCGCGGTGAGCACCAGATAGTTTTCGCGTCGCTTGAAGTGACGACGAAGCTGTCGAAACTCGAGCGTTGCCGTGCCGGTGGTCACGATGGCCGTCGATGCGCGAATCGTGCCGCCCTCGACAATCACGTCCACGTGTTTCCGGGTGAACTTGACCTTCTTCACCGGTGAGTTCTCGCAGATTACAGCTCGCCTGACCGCCGCGGCGGCCGCGAGCCCGAGGCATGCACGATATGGATCGAAGGTAAACGCGTCACGCATGCGCATTCCCGCTGGTGCTTCGGGGACAGTCAGTTTCCCCAGCAGCGTCCGTGTCAGCCACGTTCCCTCGGCGCCAGCTTTCGATCGTGCGTCGAACTCGCGTCGCAGCAGTTTCTCGTCATCTCGGTCCGCGACGATGAGCGGTGTTACGGGCTCCAACCCGCACTTGATGTTCAGACGACGCAGCAGCGCAGCGCCGTCGAGCGTCGCGCGCCGCCAACTTTCGAACGCGGTCCGCGCGCCGCGAAGACCGTGCGCCTGCTCCACATCGCGAAAGGCCGGACCCGGTTCCGGCAACAGCAAACCAGCGCTGCGGCCTGAACTGCCTCGTCCGATGCGCTCAGCCTCTAGCACAAGCGTCTTGAGGCCACCGGCCGCGCAGAGGTACGCGGTCGCAGTACCGGTCAGCCCGGCGCCGATGATGACGACATCGAACGTGTGGTCGCCTCGCAAACGTGGATAGTCAGGCATGCGCGAGGTGGGAAATCGATCGACCCAGGGTGAGATGCCGTAACGGGTACGCAACTACGCGGTCTCCGCAACGTGTCGTGCAGCGAGCTCGAGGAGTGGCGCAAGCCGGTGAGCCTCTCGCGTGGTCCGCGGGATATATTTGATCCACGCTTTGCTCGGCCTGCCGCGGCGTGTGAACGGAGTGGCATTGCCGCGGCGAAGCTCTTCCCTGGCGAGTTGCTGGGGAAGCTTCATGATCAATCCGTCTTCAATGAGACAGACAAACATCTTCCGGCCAGCGTAGCCGGCCGGAAGACCGAACATGCGGCCTTGTCGAAGGCCGCGGTGGTGTTCGATGAAATCAACGAGGAATGGCTGAAGATCGGCTCGAAACGCAATCGGCACGCGACGAGCGATTGTAAGTTATTGCTTTTCCTTCTGCAGCAGTTTGCGTTTTCGCTCGGCGCCCCAGCGGTAACCGCCGAGCCCGCCCCCCGTCTGCACCACGCGATGGCACGGGATGACCAGACAAACGCGATTGGTCGCGCACGCGCGTGCGACCGCGCGAACGGCCCTGGGCGCACCAATCGCCTTGGCGACGTCGGCGTAGGCGCGCGTTTCGCCATACGGAATCGACTGCAGGTATCGCCACACCTTCCACTGAAACGCCGTCGCCGTGACGTCGATCGGCAAATCGAGGTTCGGCGCGCGGCCGTCCAGATGCGCGACAAGCGCGCGCACCCATTGTGCGAACGCCCCGCGCTCACGCTGAATCGTGGCGGACGGATATTCGGCACGCAGATCCTGCTCGAGCGCCTCGTCTCGATCGCCGAGCTTGACCGAACACAGTCCCTTGTCAGTGCCTGCGACAAGCAGCCGCCCGAGCGCGGAATCGACGACCGTGAACGAAATCGAGGTCCCTGCTGCCCCGCGGCGATAGTGGGCAGGCGTGATACCGCGGCCGGTCGGATGCTGCTCGTATACCCGGCTGCTGGATCCGTATCCCGCGTCGTAGATCGCGGCGCTGAGCGCCTTGCCATTCCGCAGGTCGCCGCGGAAGCGCCGCGCGCGGAGCGCGTCCTGGTACGCCCGCGGTGAGATGCCGAGCAGCTGAGAGAAGGTCCGCTGCAGGTGAAATGGGCTCATGCCGACGTGAGCGGCAATAGCGCCGAGGGTGAGCGGTTCCTCGGCGTGCGAGGCGATGAAATCCGCCGCTTTGCGGACGTGATCGATCGCCGGCGGACGCGGCGTGCCTGCCCGCGGACGGCACCGGCGGCATTCGCGGAAGCCTGCAAGCTCCGCCGAATCGGCGTTGGCGAAGAACACCACCGACTGCCGCTTCGGTCTCCGGCTTGGACAGCTCGGCCGGCAGTAGACGCCGGTCGATTGCACGGCGTAGACGAACCGGCCATCGCTACGTGAGTCGCGCGCAAGAACGGCGCGCCACCGTGAGTCGTCTGTAACGAGCCGGGTTCCGTTGAGATGCATGGGGATTGCGGTATCAGCAGCAGAAAGTGCGTCTGTCATGGCACAACGATATCGACCATGGCCGATCGCAATCTATCCGCTCCTTGCGGTCGTTATAACATGCCGGACGGCGTGCGCCGCTTCCTCAAGATATTGCTGATCGCGTTCGTCGTGATCGTGGTCGCCGGAATTGCGGGCGCCCTCTGGGCGCGTGGGCAAGTTCGCGGCAGCTTGCCACAGCTCGAAGGCTCGCGCCAGGTCGCGGGATTGACCGCGCCCGTGTCCATCCACCGCGACCACCTCGGCATTCCGTCCATCCGTGGCGCCACGCGTGAAGATGTCGCACGCGCCCTCGGCTTTCTGCACGCCCAGGATCGGTTCTTTCAAATGGATCTTGCGAGACGTCGCGCGGCGGGCGAGCTGGCGGCGCTCATCGGAGTTCGCGCCGTCGCTCTCGACCGCGAGATTCGCGTCCACCGTTTCAGGGCCGAGGCCGAACGCGCGGTGAAACTGCTGACGTCTGCCAATCGCCGCATCGTGGAGGCATATACCGCCGGCGTCAACAGCGGCCTCGCTGCGCTTGCTGCCCCGCCGTTCGAGTATCTCGTCCTCCGTCAGCAACCGCAGCGATGGCAGGTCGAGGACTCGTTCCTCGTCGTCCTGTCGATGTTCATTACGTTGCAGGATACTGACGGCTCCTACGAATCGACACTCGGAACGATGCACGACGTGCTGCCGGAGCCGATGTTCGAGTTCGTCGCGCCAAAAGGCACGGAATGGGATACGCCCGTCGTTGGTGAAAGCTTCAGCACGCCGCCGATTCCCGGTCCGGATGTTTACAACCTCCGTTCGCGCCGTGCTGGCCGCACAACGCTACCGTTGCCCGAACGCCCGCCGCGGGTGCAAATCCCAAACCGCACAAATCCTTGGGACTTGGAGCTTCGGATTTGGGATTCGGGATTTGCCGAGCGCTCAGCGCTCGGCAGCAACAACTGGGCAGTCTCTGGAGCGCTCACACCCGACGGCCGCGCCATCGTCGCCAACGACATGCACCTGGCCATACGTGTCCCGAACACGTGGTATCGCGCATCGATGGAATGGCCCGATGCCGTGCGAACAGAGCCGCACGTCCTCATAGGCGTGACGCTGCCTGGGGTGCCTGCGCTCGTCACGGGCAGTAACACCCACATCGCCTGGGGGTTCACCAACACGTGGGCGGACTGGGGCGACCTCATTGAGCTCGAGGTCGACCCGGCGAATCCGAATCGGTACCGCACACCTGACGGATGGCGTGACTTCGAGCGGTTCGACGAAACGATTGCCGTCGCGGGCGGGTCGGTCCAACACGAGCAGGTGACCTGGACCATCTGGGGTCCGGTGTTGGGAACCGATTATCGTGGACGACTGCGCGCCTACGCGTGGGTGGCGCACGCGAGCGACCGGCTCGCAACGACCATCACGCCGCTCGAATCGGCGACGACGGTCGAGGAGGCGTTTGACGAGGCGAATGGTCTCGGCACTCCCGGACAGAACCTCGTCGTGGCCGATCGGACCGGCCGTATCGGCTGGTCCGTGTACGGCACGATTCCGCGTCGCGTCCACATGGATGGCGTGCTGCCCTCGTCCTGGGGCGATGGATCGCGCGGCTGGAATGGCTGGCTTGATCGCGCCGAGTATCCACGCATCCTCAACCCGCCAGGCGGGCGTATCTGGACCGCGAACGCGCGCGTCGTTGACGGGGCGATGCTCGAGAAACTCGGCGACGGCGGCTACGAAGTGGGCACGCGCGCACGCCAGATTCGCGATCGCCTGATGGCGCGCGATCGATTCACCGCTCACGACATGCTCGACATCCAGATGGATGCGAGTTCCCGGTTTCTCGATCGGTGGCGAACGCTGCTGCTGAACGCGCTCACGCCGGCGGCGCTCGCTGGTCACGCGAATCGTGCCGAGCTGCGTCGCATTCTCGATACCGGTTGGAGCGGGCGCGCGGCACCCGATTCAGCGGCGTACGCCTTCGTCCATCGCTATCGCGATCTGCTCTCGGAGCGGATCATCGCGTTCGTGCTTTCGGAGTGCTATGAAGCCGACCGCACGTTCGATTACGCGACGGTGCGACGCCGTGAGGGTCCGATCTGGAAACTCGTGAACGAGAAGCCGATGCATCTGCTCGACCCGCGGTATGCGTCCTGGGACGACCTGATCCTGGCGACGCTCGACGAGGTGATCGCAGAAACGATCCAACAAGGCTCATCGGCACTCGGCGAACACCGGTGGTCCGAGTACAACGTGACGATGTTCCGGCATCCGTTGTCGGCGGCGATCCCGTTCGCCGGCCGATGGCTGGATATGCCTGCTCGACCGCTTGCAGGCGACCTCTACACGATTCAGGTGCACTCGGGATCGCTCGGCGCGTCGGAGCGGATGGTGGTCTCGCCGGGACACGAAAAGGAAGGCATCATGCACATGCCGACCGGACAAAGCGGCCACCCGCTGTCGCCGTTTTACGCAAACTCCCACGAGGCCTGGGTGAACGGCGATCCGACGCCGTTCGTTCCCGGCCCCGCCGAGTATTCGTTGACACTTACCCCCTAGCTCAACGACGCATCGTGAACCCGGTGAGCATCGTCACCCTCGTGCCGGCTTTTGTGGGCACTACCGCGAAATTCATCGGCACGTTGAGCACACCGGCCCGCATCGTAACGCCCGCTGCGAGCGCGAGCGCAACGCCCGCAGGCGTGACGTTCGGGCCGACGCCGAATTCCGCACCCTCCTTTGTCCGGAGTCCCACCATCCAGCTCAGACTCGGAATCGCCACGTCTTGATCGAGTCCGCCCAGCAGAAACACCCACTCATTGAGTGCCGTGACGCCGCCCTGCTTCGAATAGAACTGCCGTTCGAACTGCCATCCGAACTGCGAGATGTTCTGCCCGACGTCGACATGGCGTTCGTGCAGCTTGTTCACCACCCCATCGCTGAGAAACGTCATGCCGACGCGCGGCCCCGCAAGGCTCAGCGTACGAGCCGGGGGAGGCGCCTCGGTTCCTGACTGCGCATACAACGGCGAAGCAAACGCAACGCATACCAATGCCGCAACTACGTTCCGCATAAGTGAACCTCCTGCGGGGTACCGTAGCCGGCCGCCGTGGCCGGAGTCCTGATGATTGGGCTGAAAAAGGCTGAAACGCGTTATGCCGCGCGATCGCGCAGCATGGCGAGCGTGCGGCCCCAGACATCGGGGTGACGCAACGGGTTCAGCAACGGATCCACCGGCAGGATCCACCCTGCAGGGCCGGGTTCGGCGTGCCCGAGCGCTTCGCCGCAGACTCGCGCCGCGAGGTCATGCTTGCCGTTGAGGACCAGCGCCGCCGCGTTCGCCATGGCGAGATCCACGTTGTTCATGCCTGCGAGTTGTGGCTGCGCGCCAGACACGTCTGCGCCGCACATCGCGGCCGCGAGTGGATGGCCTGGGACTCGGTTCAAGGCTTGGCGAAAGGCAGCGTCGGCATCCGCGCGACGACCGCGGCGAAGATGGATCGCGCCGATGGCATACCAGGTATTCGCCGCACATTCACGCGCATACAACTGACCGTCGCGTTCGAATTCGAGCTCGCGCGCAAATGCCTCGAGCGCGCCCTCCTCGTTGCCACGTGCCGCCAATACGAGCCCATGCAGCAGGTGCAGGCCCACGGCTTTGAATCTTCCGTTTTCCGTACGCTGTGCGTCCTGGGACGCGCATCCCGCGCGCAATTCTTCCAGGGCCGCATCAAATGCCTGACGAGCGACGAATACCGTCGCCGCAAACCAGTACGCGAGCGCCAGGCCGGGACACAGCGTGAGGATGCGATGCGCCGCGCGAAGCCGTTCTTCACCCCAGCTGACGAACGCGAGGCGCAGATGGTGGTGCCAGTTGCCCGCGTCGAGCGTGACGGCCTTGCGGGCCGCGGCCATCGCTTCGGGAGCGCTGCCGCTTCGGTGCAGCACGAACGCAAGGGTGCTCCACGCTTCGCCGGAGGAGGAATCGAGCCGGCATCCTTCGCGCCCATGGTGCACGGCGTCCCGCAGCGCCTCGACATCGGGGGCCGCGTGCGTACGTGTCGACTCGAACGTAAGAGCGCAGGCGTTCGCCATCCCGATATGAGCGGCCGCATAGTCCGGCTCGGCACGCAACGCTTCCGCAAACGCGGCACGTGCGCGCGCCACAGCGTCCCGGTCGAGCGTTTCCAGCGCGGCGCGCCCCTCGACGAACGCCCGATAGGGAGCGAGCAGGGCGTCGAGCGACGCGTCCGATTCCCGAGGTTTGCCGCGTTCTACCGCGGCGCTGAATCGATAACCGCGACGGGTCAGTGTCTCGATATACGGACCACCGTCCGCCTGGGTGCCGAGCGTCTTCCGAAGACTGGAGATTGCCTGCTCGATGCTGTTGTCCGCGACCGCCACGTCCTGCCACGCGGCCGTGATCAAGTCGTCTTTCGAGACCGTTCGACCTGCATTAGCGGCGAGCTGTAACAGGATTTCGAGATGTCTATCCGGCAGCAGGACCGGGTCGCCGCCGCGGAGTAGCCGCCGGCGACCGGAATCGAGCTGAAAAGGTCCGAAGCGATAGATGTCGGCTCCGCTGCTGCGCACCTGGATGCGCAGATTATCGCCGCTAACGTGCCAAAGCGACGACGGCTGATGACGCGCCGACGTTGACTCCGTTGATCATCTCGTAGTCATACGTCATCGTCATCGTCGAGGTGCCGGCGAAGCGAATCTGCGCGGTGGACTCGACGCGAATCGGGACGCGAAGCCCCCCGACACGCGCGTACTGCTTGATGACATCGACCCGGCGCGTCCAGAACGAGGGACTCTTGGCCAGCCGTCCTTCGACGCGAACCAGATCCGCGTCGGTATCGGTAATGTAGACAGCGCCGTCGATCAACGTGATGTCCTTTCGCTTCGGCTTGGCAAACAACTTGACCAGGCCGGGCTCAGACCCCGGGGCGGGAGACAGATCGTAATTGGTTGCCGTGATGCTCGAGCGTGCCAGATCGCCATTGGCGAAGATCTGCTCCTCGTTTTCGAGCATCGACCGGAACACACGGCGTCGAATGAGGTCGCTGCCGCCTTCGTCGATGACACGGAAGTGGAATCCGTCTGCCGTCAGTTCCGCGGCGATTTGCATCCACCCCGAGACGTTGTATCGCTCGTTGTGCCCCTCGAGGTGGCGAGTCCCGCGGTAGGTGACAAGCGGTTCGTCCGCGCGGGCAAGAAACCGGTTCAGTACCGGCTCGAGGGCGTTCGGCGCTGACGCCGGCTCAGCCATCAGGAAGGCTGTCGCCATCGTGATCACAGCGAAGAGAAGTGCCAGGCGCCGCATGGCTGCCCATGTGTGTGCAAACCGGGCGCCGCATCACAGTCCAGCTGCGGCGATTGCGATCCGGTCTAAATGAGCAACGCATCCCGTGCCGAAATCACACGATCGAGTGCTTCGTCCGTCGTTTGCCCCATGGCCGTCATGTGGCCCATCTTTCGACCGCGCCGGGCCTCGGACTTTCCATACAGATGAAGCTTTACGTCGCTGAAGCGGGATGCCGCCGCCCAATTCGGTTCGTCGTCTTCCCAGAGTTCGCCAAGGAGATTGGCCATGGCTGCCGCGGGGGCAAGCAGTCGTGTCGACCCCAGCGGCAGCGCGCAGACGGCGCGCACCTGCTGTTCGAACTGGCTGGTAATGGCCGCATCGAATGTGAGGTGGCCGGAGTTGTGCGGCCGTGGAGCGATCTCGTTGACCAGCAATTCGCCGTCGGTGTCCACGAAAAACTCGACACACAGAACGCCGACATACTGCAGTTCTTCGAGCAGGTCCCGCGCGATCTCGGCCGCGCGCGCGGCGAGCGAAGGTGTAATCGCGGCGGGCGTCGTCGTGACATCCAGGATGTGATCACGATGGCGGTTCTCAAACGGCTGATAGTGGGCCATCTCGCCGTCGATGCCTCGTGCGGCGACAACCGACACTTCCGTCTGGAGGTTGACGAATTTCTCGACCACCGCCTCCTGATGACCGATCGCCGTCCAAATGTGTTCGACGTCGGCCGGGGTCGTCACCTTGTGCTGTCCCTTGCCGTCGTACCCGAAGGCAGCCGTCTTGATGACAGCCGGCGTGCCAATGCGGGCGACTGCATCCCACAACTCGTCGAGAGTCGCCGCGCGCCCGAACGGCGCCGTTGGGAAACCGCGATCGGCCAGAAACTGCTTCTCGCGGGCACGCTGTTGCGCGGTGTGCAGCGCCATACCGCACGGCCGCACCGGCGTAATGGTTTCAATCGCGTCAACCGCGACGATCGGCACGTTCTCGAACTCGAAGGTGACCACGTCGACCTGACGCGCGAACGCTCTCAGCGCGTCGAGATCCTCGTACTCGGCGACGACTTCGACGTCGGCGACCTGCCCGGTCGGTGTATCGGCTTCAGGAGAAAACGTGTGGACGCGGTACCCCATCCGGCGGGCGGCGATGGCGAACATGCGTCCGAGTTGACCGCTGCCCAGAACGCCGAGAGCGGCGCCCGGCCCGATGACGCGCGTCACGGCAGCCGTTCCTGGCGAACTCTCTGGGTCTGTTCGGCGCGGAAATCACGCAGCCGCGCGCGCAGATCCGGTCGTGAGTTCGCGAGGATCGACACCGCGAGAATACCGGCGTTGGTCGCTCCTGCTTTGCCAATGGCGAGCGTGCCGACGGGTACCCCTCCCGGCATCTGCACCATCGACAGCAGCGAGTCGAGCCCCTGGAGCGCCGCGCTCTGCACGGGAACGCCGAGAACGGGCAACACCGTGTGAGCGGCCACCATGCCCGGCAGGTGGGCGGCACCACCTGCCCCGGCAATGATGACCTCGATGCCGCGTGCTTCCGCGCCGCTGGCAAACTCCGCCATCCAGACCGGGGTCCGATGGGCCGACACGATGTGCCGCTCGTGCTCGACGCCGAACTGCTCGAGCACATCGGCGGCGTGTTTCATCGTGTCCCAGTCTGACGAGGATCCCATGATGACGGCGACCAATGGATGCGGCATTGACAGGAGGGGAACCCGAATTTTACCGCGTCCCGCCTCTCCCTGTCGTCGGGCGGTCAATCAAGCGTGGAGAGCGCGATCAGCCAGAGCACCCCGACTACAGCGCCGGCCGAGCCGAGCGCGATCGCGGCGATTTTTCCTCCGGACAGCTTCGATGTCTGCGCGCGCGACAGCGATGCAATCGAGTCGTAATTGACCTGCTCCACGCTCACCGGAACCCGAGTCTTGCGCTGCACGAGCATCGCGTCGGGACGCGCCGCGATAAAAGTCGCCTTGAAGTGCTGCCCGTCGCGAAGCCGCACGTCCACCGCAACACCACCCTCGAGTTGTTCGGCGAGTGCGCGCCAGGCGCTGTCGTCGTTGGACTGCGCCGACGCCGGAATGGACGTCAGCGGCAAAGCCAGCACCGCGCCCATGATCAGTCGAAGAACCTTCATGATCTACCTCCTCAGAAATCGAAACCAATCCCGCCGCGCCACTCCCATGCGACGGGCCTGTCTGTCGACAGCGCGGTCCGGACATCTGTTCGCACAAACGCATGTGGACTCACGTAGAACTTGAATCCGCCGGTGAGCACCGGCCTGACCGAATAGCTGACGGTGTCAATAGCGGGAACCGGGGGCAGCGGCAGGCTCGGCACGGCTGTCGAGAACCGGATGCTTGCCGCCGGCATCGCGTCGGCGAGGTGCCGCTCGCGAACCAATTCCGCGCCGACGCCGACGAACGGATGCACCCACTGGTTTTCGAAGAACTGATAGAGCGCGGTCGCGCCGACCGTCATCTCGCGGAGCTTGTGATCCCGATAGCGCAGGTACGGAAAGCTCTGGCCCGGCACTGGTGTTTCTTCTTCGGCGTCGATGGTCCCCTCGCCGCTCATGCCGATTTCAAATTCACTCTTCCAATGCGGCGTCCAGTAATAGCCTCCCGTGCCGTTGACCGCTGCCACGGAATACCAGTGGTCCCACTGCGACAGCTCAGACTTGTTGCGGTTCAGCATCGAGAGCTGACCCGAAACGTCCCATCGCGCGGCCGCCGGAAGCTTCAGATGAGTTGACTGCTGCGCGTACGCATCAGCGCTGAATGCGAGCGCCGTCAGACAGAGAAGAGTTCTGACCGTGTTCATTCCGTCCTCCTGCCCGGTAAGGTGCAGGAAGGCGGAAAACGGGCTCATCACCTATCTTCTTCGGGCCACTTTCGCTGACTTTCGTGACTTCGACTGGCTCTCGTGACTTCACTAATCACAGGCCACAGAGATACGGAGGCAGAGAGAATTGCTGTTGCTGAGCGGACGATGCCCGGCCGGCGGCGACGATTCAGCGGGCGTCTCGCAGACGCGCACACGTGAGGTCCGTCATTTGCCTCCAGACCGCAACTTCGGCCGGCGAGTGTTGCGGCTGATCGGGAAATCTCGCATCACAGCGCAGGAACGGAAACAGCGCTGGGTGGCGCTGCACGACCGTGTCGATATCGACAACTCGGCCTGAAAAGCGCGGCTCCACGCGCATCGTCTCGACGATCCTCGGTCCCGGGGCACCGTCCACCTCGTCGACGAGAATTACGTTCGCATTCTGCGACGAGATGCTCTGATCCTGGACTCGCACACGGCCAGTTCCCGGATCGAATTGAACCTCCAACCTGACACCGCCAACATTGATGAACTCAGTCATCGGCCCAGGCCGTCCGTCCGGCAGACCTGTCGACGTTCCCCCGCCAGACTGCGCGCCGGGATCGCCGGCTGTGAACCATCCAGGAGTTCCGCGCCAGAACACGGCCACATCCAGAGTGGAGGTGCCGTCGGCTTCGTTGTGCGAGATCGTGGTAACGACGACCGAAGCGGATACGCGGGAGCTGGCACTCGACGTGCCTCCGGCGGACTGCGCACGAGCCGGTGCACCGCAACCGAATACGGCTGCAACAGCGAGCAGGAGCCACAATTCCCGTCGCATAACAGATAGCCTACGCCGATTCGCTCGCTCTCTCGTTCCTGAGTCCTGACGACCAATTCGTCGTCGCTAGGCGACCGCTCAGGAGCTATCGTCAGTTCAACCACGTGCGCTAGTCTCAGACGCATGGCGCAAACCTGGGACCCCGCGTCCTATGCAAGAAATGCTCGATTTGTCTCGGATTTAGGATCGCCGGTATTGGAGCTGCTGGCTCCCAAGCCGGGTGAACGCATCCTGGACCTCGGGTGTGGCGACGGCGTTCTGACGAAGAAAATCGCGGATCTTGGCTGCGACGTCGTGGCGGTTGATTCGAGCGCGACGTTCATTGAGTCGGCACGAACACTTGGCTTGGTCGCCTATGTCGTAGACGCCGTGGCCCTGCCCTATCGTGAGGAATTCGACGCGGTCTTCAGCAATGCGGTGCTGCACTGGATCAAGCAGCCTGACGAGATGCTGACGGGAGTCCATCGTTCTTTGCGCCCAGGCGGACGCTTCGTTGCTGAGTGTGGTGGATATGGGTGCGTCGACAAGATTCGGCGCGCCCTGGTCGACGCCCTCAACAAGCGGGGGATGGATGGAGAATCACGAGTCCCTTGGTACTTTCCAACACCGGGTGATTACGCGACTCGCCTCGAGCGCGCCGGCTTTCGAGTCGATAGCATCGCCTTGATTCCACGTCCAACCCCTTTGCCCGGGGACATTACAGGCTTTCTTGAAACCTTTGGGCAGTCATTTCTCGACGCCCTATCCGACCGAGAGCGCGGAGAATATCTTCAAGAAGTGCATTCCGTTCTGAAGCCCCAACTTGTAAATGAGGCCGGCGTGTGGATTGCCGATTACGTCCGGCTCCGATTTGCCGCGACGAAGACCACCACTGGCCGATAACTCGCAACAAACGCCGTTTTGAATCAGTGAATGACGCTCCCGATCAGGAAATCGCCTCGAACACCCCAGTCTCTCGATTCTTCCTCACCTGATCCCACTCGAAGTGACGTCCGTTCATCGCGATGTAGATGCCGTGGGGCAGTACTTGCACCAGCGATAGTGCGCTCCCCAGGTTGAACAGCCCGTCGGAGCTGCCGAACGCGTAGGGAATCATCGCCCCAGTGAGCACGATCGTCTTTCCAGAAACGCCGCGCGCGAGGGCCGCCGCGGTTTCCACCATCGTGTCGGTGCCGTGTGTGATGACGATGCAGGACTCCTCGCACTGCTGGCAGTTGCCGACGATCAGATCGCGATCGGCGCCGGTCATCTCCAGGCTGTCAATCATCATCAGCGTGCGGACGCTGACCTCGACGTGCGACCGGCCGAGTCTCAGCATCTCCGGCAGATGCGTGTCGCCGAACGAGAGCTTCCCCTGAATCTCGTCGTACGTTTTGTCGAAGGTGCCGCCGGTTACAAAGACGCGAATCATAATCGTCAACGAGGCTGATACCTGAACCACCCCTGATACCTGATACCTGATACCCGTCAGGGAACGACTACTATCTCACCGTGGCCGACACTTCCACACGCATCGAATCCACCGACCATCTCGTGCGCGGAATCGGGCTGGCGCACGCGACCGCGCTGAACATGATCGACATGATCGGCGTGGGGCCGTTCATCACCATTCCGTTGATGGTCGCGACGATGCACGGCCCGCAGGCGATGCTCGGCTGGGTGCTCGGCGCCGTCCTCGTGGTCTGCGATGGGATGGTCTGGGCCGAACTCGGAGCGGCGATGCCCCAGGCCGGCGGTCCGGTGCGCTATCTGCGCGCGATGTATCCCGGCCGCGCCGGGCGCTGGCTCTCCTTTCTGTTTGTCTGGCAGCTCACCTTCAGCGCACCGCTCTCAATGGCGTCGGGCTGCATCGGCTTCGCGCAGTACGCGGGCTATTTGTGGCCTGCGTTGATGGACACCATCACGTCCACGAAAATCCCTATCCCGATTCCCGCCATTGGGACGACGACCATCGAGTTCACCATCACGAAGGGAACGTTTCTGGCGATGGGTGTCGCCGCGTTCGCGGTGCTGCTGCTGTACCGACGCATCACCGTCATCGGCCGGATGGCTGCACTCCTGTGGATCGGCGTCGTCGGAACCACGCTCTGGATCATCGGATCGGGCATCACCCACTTCAACGCCGCGCAGGCGTTCGCGTTTCCCGCTGGGGCCTGGGAGCTGTCGCCTGAGTTCTTTACCGGCCTCGGCGCCGCGTTGTTGATCGCGGTCTATGACTACTGGGGGTATTACAACGTCTGCTACCTCGGCGCCGAGATTCGCGACCCGGCGCGTGTCATTCCGCGCGCGATCCTGTTGTCAATCGCGGGCGTCGCGGCGATGTACCTGACGATGAACGTCTCCATCCTGGGATCGATGCCGTGGCAGGAGGTGGAGAAATCGAGCTTCATCGCCTCCGATTTCATGGCGCGCATCTGGGGACCACGTGCCGCCGCGATTGTCACGGTGCTCATGCTGTGGACCGCGTTCGCCTCGGTCTTCTCGCTGCTGCTCGGCTACTCGCGAGTGCCGTATGCCGCGGCCCTCGATGGCGACTACTTTCCAGTGTTCGCGCGCGTCCATCCGAAATACCAGTTTCCACATGTCTCGCTGCTGGTCCTCGGCAGCGCGGCCATCATCTTCTGCCTGTTCCGCCTGGCCGATGTGGTGACGGCGCTGGTCGTCATTCGCATCATGACGCAGTTCCTCGCGCAGACCCTCGGCATCATCGTCCTGCGCACACGTCAGCCCGAGTTTCCTCGGCCGTTCAGCATGTGGCTGTATCCACTCCCCGCTCTACTCGCCTTCGCCGGTTATGTCTACACGATCGTCATGAGACCGAAGTCGATCGAATCGATCAGTCTGGCGCTGCTCGTGGCCATCGTGGGAACGGTTCTGTTCTGGGTGCGCCAGCGGGTCGGGGTCAGAGCCGTTTAAAGCGCCTGTGCGCGCGCGCGCCTGCGCGTGTCAGCGTCTTCGATCTGTTTGTGAGCGGCTTCGAGCCACGTTCGGTCACGGTGCAGCAATTCCCGTGCAACCTCCAGCGCGCGCGACGTCTCGGACGGCGCCGGGCCTCCAGGCGAGCGGCGCGTCTCGACGAAGTTACGTGCACTGAGAATGCGCGTGAGCTCCTCATCCGTGTACCCGAGCGACGTCGGTGGAACGATGCCAGACAGCAACCCGGCAGCGATCGAGTGTGCCATCGTGAACGACAGATTCTGATCGCGCACGAGCCGATCGGCAAGCTCCGTCAGGGTCGTGCCCCCCTCCGACGCATGCGATTGCATCCGGTCCACATTCAACTCGGCGCCGCGGATTGACACCGCCAGCAGCGCAACCGCGCGCTGCGCGTCTCGGAACATCGCGGCCACGAGCGGCTGCAGATCGTCTTCGGTATCGACGATGTCGCCAAACGGCGTGTTGTGAACGGCGGTCGTGATCGCCACCGCCTCGCCGAGCGCCTTGCTCGTAATCGAGCGCGCGTGTTCGAGTGCGACGGGGTTCCGCTTCTGCGGCATGATGCTGCTGCCCTGGACGAGACCGTCGGCGAGGCGCATATACCCGAACTCCCGGGTGCACCACAGAAGCAGGTCCTGGGTGACGCGTCCCACCCCGACGAGCATCACCTGTGCGGCCCCGACACTCTCGAGCAGGTAGTCCACCGTGGCGATACTGCCGTACGTATTCCCGGTGGGCTCGTCGAAACCGAGCAGCTCGCTCGTCAGTTGGCGATCGATGTCGAAACCGGTGCCTGTAATCGCACACGACCCAAGCGGACACCGGTTCGTTGACGAGTACGCCGCCCGTAGCCGGACGTGATCGCGTTCGAGCTGCTCGCTGACCGCCAGCAGATAGTGAGCGACCGTCGTCGGCTGTGCCGGCTGGGTATGCGTGAGCGCGGCAAATATGGTCTCGCGATGTTGCATGGCGAGGTCGATCACCGAACCGCGCAGGTCGAGTGCTGCCGCCGCAAGGGCGGCGATGAACTCCCGCTGCCGCATGCGGAACATCGTCATGTCGATGTCGTTGCGGCTTCTGGCGATGCGTAGCCGCCCGGCGATTTCTTCGCCGCACGCGGCGACGATCCTCCGCTCCAGATGGAAGAACAGATCTTCGCAGGCGTGGTCGTATGGAGCAGTCTTGAGATCGGCGACCGAGAGTGTATCCAGCGCCTCGCGCAACGCGCGGGCATCCGCGGCGCTGATGATTCCGCTGGCCCGCAGCATCACGAGATGTGCGTAATTGATCGCGATCAGCGGTGACAGGAAGAGAGCTTTCGCGTCCTCGAAGTTCTCATGCAGGACTCGTGAGACGTATTCGGGATCGAAAGCCACCGAGGTCACCGTCGATTATGCGCGCGCAACGGCCTCTCCGCGCAGCCATCCGTCGAGCAGCCGTCGCTGTGCCTCTGGCGCGGCAGGATTCACTTCCAGGCGCCAAGCTCTCTGCGGTTCCGCGCCGAAGGTCGTCGGAATGCGCACAAGCTGCTCCCTGCGCGCCACAAGAACCGACACCTTGTCGCCGCTCTTGTACTGGTCGAGCCGGTTTTCGAGCCGATCGGATCGAACGCGGAAATCGTCGATCGCGAGGATCTCATCGTCGACATTCAGGCCGGCGACATCCGCCGGAGAACCGCGCTGCACCTGTGCAATCACAAGCCGGCCATTGTCGTTTCTGGTCGTCATGCCCAGCCACGGCCTGGACGCCCGGTCGGCGGGCTGTTGCGCAGGGACTTTGAACCGCAGACCAAACGCATCGAGTGCTTCCGTGTAATCCAGCTCCGAGGTGCCCTCAACCGTCGATTCCCAGTATCCCTGTAGGCTTCGGCCGGCAACCTGCTCGATCACTGCCCGGAATTGCTCGGGCGTATACCCTCGGGGCCCGGAGAACTTCTCATAGGCCACCCGCATGACGTCGTCGAGCGACTTGGCGCCGTTGGTCGCCTTGCGAATCTTCGCGTCGAGCAGAAACGCGATGACGGTTCCCTTCGTGTAATAGCTGATCGACGTGTTGTTCGAGTTCTCGTCGGGCCGGTAGTACTTGATCCACGCATCGAACGACGCCATCTCCGCTGACTGCACGAGGCGGCCTGGAGTTGTCTGCAGCAGCTCAATCGTGCTCGAGAGGTCCTCGAGGTACTCTTCGCGCGTCTGCAGCCCCGCCCGCAGCACCTGCAGGTCCGCGTAGTAATCAGTGAAGCCTTCGGCGATCCACAGGCTCCGGGTGATGTTCTCGTTCTCGTAATCAAATGGACCGAGTTCGGCAGGGCGCAGCCGCTTCACGTTCCACGCGTGGAAATATTCGTGGCTGGCGAGCTCGAGCCAGCTGAGATACGCACGGCGCGTGCGCGTGGACCAGCGGTTCGTCATCAGCACCGTCGAGTTCTTGTGCTCGAGACCGCCGCCTGATTCGGTGATCATGTTGAAGAAGACGTAGCGGTCGTACGGCAGAAATCCCCAGAGCCGGCGGTCTTCCTTGACGATGGCCTCCAGATCGCGGGCCGCACGGGCACCGTCGAACACACCGCCCTCGCCAACGTTAACGAGGGAGTGCTTCTTCCCGTCCACCTCGAAGTCGTACACCGCCGGATTACCAATGACGATTGGAGAGTCCACCACCGTGTCGTAGTCGGGCGCCCGGTAACGGTGCTCGCCGCCGTTCATTGGCGGCAGCGCGGTCACCGATCGTTTCCAGCCTTCGGCGGGGTTGATGGCGATCTCGTGCGGCCGCGGCGTCAGATCGGCAAGCGTGATGAACGTCGGCGCTCCATTGAGCAGGGCGAAGTCGGCTTCCACCCAGTTGGTTCGCACCGACATCTCGCGACAGTAGACGCGATATTTCACCGTGATTGTCGGCGCCCCGCCGGTTGCAATCCGCCAATGGTTCTTTTTTGACTTGTCCACGGCGAGGGGGCGGCCATCCGGTCCAGCGGCAGTCACTGTTTCGACGTTTCGTGCGTACTCGCGAACCAGATATGAGCCTGGCGTCCAGACCGGCATCATCAGTTCGACGTCGGGCCGGCGTCCGGTCGGAACCGTTGCCGTGATCTCAACGTAGTGAGTTTGTGGCGCTGGGAAACTCAGCGTGTAGCGGATAGGCTCCGGCGCGCTCTGCGCCCGCGCCGCGGCGGCATGCATCATAAGCAACAGGGCGACCCAATACTTTGCGGCCATGTCGCGATTCTATAGAATCCGATCGGTTTTGTTCCGAAAATACATCTTCTCGCTGGATCACAAAGTCATCGGCCTGCAGTACGCGCTGACCAGCCTCTTCTTTCTCCTGATTGGCTTCTCGCTCGCCGTTCTCTTCCGGTGGCAGCTCGCCTATCCCGGTCAGCCAATACCGATCATCGGACGCTGGCTCGGTGAGCTGAATGCGCCGGGTGGCGTCATGCTTCCCGAGTTCTACAACCAGCTGGTCGCCATGCACGGCACCATCATGGTGTTCCTCGCGGTTGTGCCGTTGTCAGTCGGGGCGTTCGGCAATTACCTCATTCCGCTGCAAATCGGCGCACCCGACATGGCATTTCCGCGGCTGAACATGGCGAGCTACTGGACGTATCTGGCAGGCGGTCTCGTGATGCTCGTCAGCTTTTTCGTCCCTGGCGGCGCGCCGAACTCCGGCTGGACGTCATATCCCCCGCTCGCCGATTTCGCGACCTTGGGGCAGACGTTCTGGTTGGTTGGAATGTTTCTGCTGATCGTGTCGGCGCTGTTTGGCTCCGTCAACACGATTACGACGATTGTGCAACTGCGCGCGCCCGGACTGACGTGGTTCCGGCTGCCGTTTTTCGTCTGGGCGCAGCTGGTCACCGCGTTCCTGCTGCTGCTGGCGTTTCCACCGCTGCAGGGCGCGGCCATTCTGCAGTTTGCCGATCGCGTCCTTGGCACCAGCTTTTTCCTGCCGTCCGGACTGTTCGTCGGAGGACAGGCGGTGAGCCGCGCCGGCGGCGGCAATCCGCTGCTGTGGCAGCACCTTTTCTGGTTCTTGGCACACCCCGAGGTCTACGTGCTGATTCTGCCGGCGATGGGGATTGTCGGCGAGATCATCGCCAACAACACGCGCAAGCCGCTCTGGGGCTATCGCGTCATGGTCTACGCCATCATCTTTCTCGGGTTCATGTCGTTCGTCGTCTGGGCACATCACATGTTCCTGACGGGGATGGGCACCGTCATCAGCGCGTTTTTTCAGACGACGACGATGATCATCTCGGTGCCGTCGGTGATCGTGCTGACAGCGTTGCTGCTGTCGCTGTACGGCGGCTCGATCCGGTTCAACACGCCGATGCTGTTTGCGCTGGCCTTTCTGCCGATGTTCGGTATTGGCGGGCTGACGGGGCTGCCGCTGGGGCTCGCATCGAGCGATATCCCGCTGCACGACACGATGTATGTCGTCGGCCACTTTCACTACGTCGTTGCGCCGGGCACTATCTTCGCGCTCTTCGCAGGCATCTACTACTGGTATCCGAAGATCACCGGTCGGATGATGAACGAAGCGCTCGGCTTGGTTCATTTCGTCGGCTCGTTCATCTCCATGAACGGCATCCTCTTTCCGATGCTGATTCTCGGCCTCGGCGGCGTGAATCGCCGGCTCTACGATGGCGGAATGCAGTATGCGCTCGGGCAGCCGCTTCATGGCCTTCAGGTCGGGATGTCGTACGCGGCGTGGACATTGGCACTCTTCCAGTTGCCGTTCATCTGGAATGTCTTCGCAAGCGTGAAGTTCGGACGCGTCGCGGACGCGAATCCGTGGCATGCCACGACGCTCGAGTGGACGGCCGCGCCGACGCCTCCGATCGCCCACGGCAATTTCGAAACCATCCCTGCGGTGTACAGACCGGCGTACGAGTACAGCGTTCCGGGCTCGGCCGAGGACTTCGTACCGCAGAACAGCGGGCCCGTCTGATGGAGATTCCCTATACCGCCTCCGTGCGGCCCGACACCGGTGTGACAAACCAGACGCTGGGAATGTGGCTGTTCCTGGCGTCGGAGGTGATGCTCTTCGGATCGCTGTTCTCGTCCTATGCCCTGCTGCGCAGCGGCGCAATGTCGTGGCCGGACCAATCGTCGATCGTGAACGTACCGCTGGCCGCGGTGAATACGGTCATCCTGATCGCCTCGAGTGTAGTGATCCTGCGTGCGACTGCTGCGTTACGCGGCGGCGACGTCGCGCGGTTTCGTGCGCTCATGGCCACGACGGCAACGCTCGGCATCGTCTTTCTCGCGATCAAATCGATCGAATACCGGGGCGAGCTCGCCGAAGGACTCAGGCCGTCCACGAATAATTTCGTCGGCCTCTACTTCGTGATGACGTTTCTCCACGCGATGCACGTGACCGGTGGCGTGCTGGTCAACCTGTTTCTCTGCGGACCAGGGATGGTGATGAATCGCCGTGACGCGCCGCGGTTTCTGGGCCGCGTCGAAGCCGCGACGCTCTACTGGAACTTCATCGACGTGATCTGGATTCTGATGTTCGTCGTCTTGTATTTGTTGTGATTTGGGATTTGGGGTTTGGGTTTTGGGTTTTGGGTTTTATGAGCTGCCCAGTCTGTTTCAACGCGTCCGCGGCTGACGAAAGCGTCCGCGCCAGCTTGAATCTCGGCATTCTCGTCCTGATGGGCGTGACAGGCGTCGTCCTCGCCGGATTCCTGCGCTTCATCATGTCGATCGCCAGGTTGTCGAAGGCGGACCCGTCCAAGGCGGACCTGAAGATCCGCCTCTACGACGACAACACTCGTGCTGAATCGGCGGTCGTAGAGGCGGGCCTTCAGG
>Ga0207701_10000038_pt1 | contig 102263 bp, 83 predicted proteins | sample KBSSwiSSwithPhiX_FD_184294 | JGI IMG/M metagenome (GOLD analysis project Ga0207701, IMG submission 184294) | Switchgrass rhizosphere bulk soil microbial communities from Kellogg Biological Station, Michigan, USA, with PhiX - S5 (SPAdes) (version 2) | ecosystem: Environmental > Terrestrial >...
CCCTTGCATCCGCCGTCGTTTCCGCTGTGCTCGACGGGACCGGGGCGGCGAACTGGCGGCTCGACGGCATCAGGTTCGAATCCGTGTCGAATGGTCAAGGCGATGTGATTGTTCTGCAGGATTCGACCAACATCTATCTTGATCGCATTCTGATGGTGGCAGGAGCGTACGGGCAAAAGCGGGGGATTCGCGGGAACGGCAAGCAAATTACGTTGACCCGCTCGTACATCGCGAACATTTGGCGCAGCGGACAAGATAGTCAAGCCTTCTGCGCGTGGGACGGCGCGGGCCCCTACACCATCGTCAATAACTATCTGGAAGCCGCGAGCGAAAACGTGATGTTCGGCGGCGCCGACAGCAAATCGCCCGATCGCGTACCCTCAGATATCCTGGTTGAAGGCAACTACTTCACGAAACGCTTGGAGTGGAAGGGTGCCGGCGTTGCCGTGAAGAATCTGTTCGAGCTGAAATCAGCGCGCCGGGTCACCATTCGCCTCAATCTGTTCGAACAGAACTGGACCGACGCCCAGACGGGTTTCGGCATCCTGATGAAGGTCGTCAACCAGGATGGAACCGCCCCCTGGTCAGTTCTGGAAGACGTACTCTTCGAGCAAAACCTCATTCGCAATACCGAGAACGGATTCAACCTCCTCGGCTACGATTACGCGCATCCCTCGGGGCGCGCGACGCGCATCACAATCAGGAACAACGTGCTGACGACGCCCGGCGTGGCGTTTCAACTGGGTGGAGAGATTGGCGAACTCGCCATCGATCACAATACCATCGATCAAGGCTACACGCTGATGTCGCTGTATAACGGCACGGTGTGGCTCGCGGGCGCCGCCGCGGCACGACCCGGTGCCTACGCCGTCGAACGTCTGACATACACCAACAATCTCGCGCGGCACAATGCGTACGGAGTGAAAGGACAAGGGACAGCGGTCGGTACACCGAGTCTTGTCACTTACACCGTGAGTTACCTGTGGACGAATGATGTTCTCGCGGGAGGCGCCGGTCAACCGTACCCGCCAATTACATGGCTGCCATCGGTTACGGAGTACGAGACCCAGCGGAATGCGGACTATAGTCTGATGCCATCGAGTCCCTATTGCGGTGCGGCCACCGACGGCCGTGACGTCGGTATCGACTGGACAGTGCCCATGCCAATCCTTCGATCACCCAGGGCCCTTCGAATCATGAAGTGAAAGTGACTCTACCCGCAACCGACGGGTTCGTCCGTTCGAATACGAACTCATTGCAGCCGAGGCCCACGCCACCGCATTTCATCTTGATCAGCGTGAAGCCGCGAGGCCGGTAGAAGTCAAAAATCTGATCCGGCGTCGCGAACTCGTACGGGTAGCCACCCACCCAGTCGACGATGTCATACCACTTGCTCATCCCGCGCCGGCGCCGGTACTCGGTCCACGACCGCACGTAATCGCCGGGTCGCCCTCTCAGCACTGCGCCGGCAAGCGCCTTCGCTTCCGCCGGAGCGGTGACGGCAATCGCGAACGGTTTTCGCGCGAGCTTAGGGATCTCGTTGTAGATCCGTTTGATGGCGTGCCAGCGGCGGCTTTGCGTGCCAGTATCGTTGTAGATGGCGATGAATAGCTTTCCACTCTGCGCAACCGGGATCACGGCGTTCTCGAGCGCGTGCCACATCTGTCCGGTGTGATGCAGAACGCCCCAGGAATAAACGATGTCGAATTGGCCGAGGCGCCGCAGGTAGTCTGCGTCTAGAGCCGAGCCGCGTTCGACAGTCCATCGGTCGTCGGCAGGGAAGTATCGGCGTCGCAACTCGCTCGTACAAGCGACTGATTGAGCATCGTAGTCGAACGAGTGCACGCGGGCGCCCAGGCGCCGCGCCGCGAGACTGGAGAGTCCACTGCCAGAGCCGATGTCGAGAAATCTCAGGCCGTCGAGACGTTCAACCTGGAGCATGCGCCGCAATCCCCGTTCTGCGGCGCCGATTCGCTCTTCGTCGAGCACGGAAAGGAAGCTGGCCCAGTTGTCGCCGAACGCGAACCGCTCGCCGCGCGCCACTTCGGTGGCGTGCGTATCGGCGGTCCCGACGAACCGGACCGTGGCCGTCGAGTGATCGTTCATCGGCTGAATTCTCCTCCATCGCGTTGTCCACTCTGTCGGCCACCGACGCGCACGGTGAGGTAACCCAATGCGTACGCGGCATCCATCGCCTGTGCCGCCGCAGCGGAGAGGCGGCCCGACAGCGCTTGCAGGGGCGCCGCGGCCGTTCCAAGCGCGAACCGTCGCAGCCAGTGAAACGGCGAGGCCGACGGATGCTCGGCTGTCGTGTTTGTCGAATCGGTTGTTCCTTCAATGACCGCGTGCGTAATGCCGCACCAGAAGAACCAGCGGAGAAAGTAGCGGAGGCGCGTCCGCTCGACCGGAACCCAGTGTTGGACGCGCAATTCAGGCCGGTACTCGCAGTGGTATCCGGCATTCACGGCACGCTGGCAGAGGTCGTGGTCTTCGCCGCCCAGGAGCGTTCCGCGCCGCTTTCCCAGATTCGGCGCGAATCCTCCGAGTGACTCGAACACCGCGCGGCGGATGGCCATGTTTGCGCCCACGACGGTTCGCTGGCCGAGGTTCTGCGCCTCACCGTAGTGGAGAAGCGCCAGCGGCGACGACATCGTTCCGTACCGGCCGTTTTCTTCGAACTGAAGCCACGCCGGCGCGGCGCGCTGCCAATGTGGATCGACTCGCCCGCCGACCAGCGCGACTGCCGGATCCTCGAACAGCCGCCGGATGATCGCTATCCAATCATTCGCGACGAGCACATCGTCGTCGGTCAGAGCGAGAACGTCTCCGCGAGCGAAGGAGATTGCTGCATTCAATGCCGGCGCCTTTCCGGGCGAGAGATCGTGGCGACGGTAGAGCGGGATCGGAAATCCTTCTGCGGCTTCGGCAATAACCTCTGCAGTCGCGTCGGTGCTTGCGTTGTCGACGACGATGACTTCGTCGCCGGGCGCGAAGGCTTGAATGCGAAGGCGATCGAGCGTCGCCCGCAATAGCGACGCCCGATTGTGCGTTGCGATGACGACACTGATGCTAATCATCGCCACGTCCGTGAAATTACCGGGGCCCGTGTGGCAACGGTCGGTAGGTGCGGCCGATTCCAACGTCCTTTCACGTAACCCGCAAACCAGGCAAGGCGCATGGCGCCCGAGGTAGACCGTCGCGGATCGACGGTGACCAGACCCGCCAGGATCGACAGCAGGTCTTTTCCCAGATTTCGCCACAGGTAGCGGGGTAGCCTGAACAGGTATCGTGCGGTCGTGGGGTAGTCCTGCTCGAGCCCCGCGGCCATTTGTCCATTCCCATAGAACCAGCGAGCGAAGTAGGCAAGGTGAAGCCGATCGGCGGGCACGCGGTGAAGCACTGAGGCGTCCGGCTCGTACACACCTTTGAAGCCGGCAGCCACCAGTCTCAGCGCGAACTCATGATCCTCGCCGGTCCGCAGCGTATCTTTGAGCTTGCCGAGCTCTGGATTCCAGCCACCGATACTGTCGAGTACCGATCGTCGAACCGCCATGTTGGCGCCGATCGGCATGACTTGATCTTGAGTCCCTTTCAACATCAGGCGGCGCGTGCCTCCGTCCGGAATCGCGAGTACTCCGTGGAGCGACGGCGTCAGCCATCGGGGGGGCGGCGCCTCCCAGAGCGGAAGAATGCGGCCGGCCACATAGTCCGCTCCCGTCTCCGAGAACGCCCGTGCCAGTGCCGCCAGCCAACCGGGCGACGGAAGCACATCGTCGTCGGTCAACGCAAGGAGGTCGCCGCGCGCGCGGGCGACGGCCGTATTCAGCGCGTGAGACTTACCGGACTTTTCCTCGGTCAGGTATGTGACAGGCACGCTCGAACGTCGTGCCGCGTCGGCGACCACGGTAGCGGTCGAGTCGACCGAGCCATTGTCGACGATAAGGATTTCGAAGGGGCAACCCGGCGACTCTTGCTCGCAGATCGCCTTGAGCGTTGCTTCGAGGAGTGGTGCGCGATCCCGAGTGGCGATGACAACGCTTATCATCATGCGGCCTCGGCCCTGCGGAGAACCCGAGCGGGTTCGCCAATTTCGCCGACCTCACGTAACGTGATATCGCGGAGCGTGATTGCCAGTCCGAGCACCAGATACAACGTCCAGTAGTAGGCGACCGAGGCGAACATCGCGGCTACGAGCCAACCCGTGAGACTGGCCAACACCGCCGACGCATACAGCTGGAGTCGCTCTCGGCGCGCGAGCACTTCAGCCGGCTCTCGCGATTTCAGTCGCTGACGCGGGCGCGATCGCCGCAGCACCCGGACGGCCTGGAGCCCAGCGAGGAAACCGCTACCGACGATGACGGAGAACACGAGAAGACCGCCGGTCCCCAATTCCGACGCAACCTGAAGCCACGCGTTGTGTGTTTGGTGCCATACTTCTTCGCGTTCTTTTGGGTTGTAGTTGAGGAATTGACCCGCGCCCAATCCGAACACCGGGTGATCGAGATAGGCCTGATAAGCCTCGCGGAGCAACCGTTTCCGCGCTTCGCGCGAGCCCGTCACATCCTCTTCTGGATGGATGATGCTCGACATGCGCTGGGTGAACGAATCGGGTAACAACGGGATCGTGAACAGAGTAACAGCCACGACGATAACAGCGACGCGGGGTTTCACGCGCCGAAGCTGGAACAAGAGGACGACCAACATCGCGACCAGTCCCAGCGTTCCTCCGCGACTCCTGCTGAAGATAATCGCGGCGACAATGGCCGGTGCCCCGATCGCAAGTATGCCTCGCACGATGGGCCGTTGACGACCGAGCATGAGAATCACCGCCAGCGGAAGGAAGGCGACCAGGTTCAGCGCCATGTCATTCGGGTTTCCGAAAAGCCCTCCCTCCCCTTGAGCCCGACCATCCTCCACCAGGTTGAGGCCCATCGCGTAGTCGAGGACCGCGCGCACTCCGACATAGCAACAACTCAACACCACGACTTCGACGAACCGTTCAAAACGTGTCCGCGTCGTCAGTGTGTTTAGAATCAACACGAACACGACGATTACCTTGCTGAACAAGTCGGTGACGACGCCGACCGCGCCGCCCGGCCATATCGAAAACGGCGCAGTCGCAAGCATGATTGCGCCGAATGCGAGCACCGCCACCAGCTCGAGGCTCATCTTCGTCACGGGCGCCCCACGATTGAGCCGGCCAATACCGAGCGCGAGGATCCCAAACGTTCCGAACACCTCGGCGAGATGCAGGGGGTCGAGTACAGGTATGGTGTCTTGCGGGCGAACGAAAAGGACAAATGTGAAAGCGAGGAGCGCTCGGTAGGCGACGCGGTCACGCACTTCCGCCGCGGCATCATGCAGGCGCGTGTCGGCAGGAACGGATGCCATCTGTGACGTCGTCGGCCCTACCGTACCGAATTCGCCGCCGAACGCCAGGCGTTCGTAGGTACTCACAATCGGCACGCCCGAGACACAGCCGTTGTTTCCTTTGTTGCCCTTTTTGGGTGGATTACTTCCATATATCCCGGCCGCGAATGACAGCAATCAGACCGTGAAGGGCGGCAACGTTCATCATGACGAACGTGTACGCCACTCGCGATAGCCGGGGCAACGCATCCATGGACCTCTCCTGTGGTCGCGTGCGGGCCAGGTTGCCGCCGGAAATGGCGCACTTACAGGGAAAGTCGCCGCTCCCGCACGGAGCTGGGCCGCCGCTCCGATGCACGTCTCGACTCATCCATTGCGTGGCCCCCGCGCTGATGCGCCGAGCGAGCCCCAACAAATGCGAGACCGTAGAAGCAGAGCTGCACCATCAATGCCAGACGGTACAACCACGACTGAAAGGCTAGCGGGACGTTGACGACGAGCGCGATGGCGAGACACCAGGGGACGAAGAGGCGTCCGATCTTGTGCGAGACGTACTGAACCCAAATGGGATTGATGAACGGGATGAGCAGCCGTGGTTCGAGGCCGATAATCTGGTAGTTACCGGCCAGCGTGCGTGTCTTTCGTCGCGACTCGTCGGCGCCGCTCGCGGCGACCCGATCGTAGGCCCGCGCATGATCGTCGAAGACGACGCGCTTACCGGCCAGGACGATGCGCATCGGCGCCAGCACATCGTCCAGCAGTGTCTCCGGCGGAATCGGATGCCACATCGACCGGCGAATCGCGTAGATTGCGCCTGTCGCTCCGAGCGTTGACCAAACGCGGCTTTCGCGTCGCCGCAGCCACTTCTCGTACTTCCAATACAAACCGACACCCTCGGCGACACTGGAATCGTCGAGGGCGCCGTCAGCTTCACAGTCAAGTACGAGTTCTCCCGTCACGCCGCCGATGATCGGATCTTCGAAATTGGCAGTGAGCGCGGCGATGGCATCCGGTGCGAAGCGCTGTCGCGCGTCGGCGAAGACAACAATGTCGCCGTGTGCGGCCGCGACCCCGGCGTTCAATGCCCGGGGCTTTCCACCACGCGGGAGCTCGATCAGACGGATTCGGTCTGAGAACGGCGCCACGGCCGCGGCGGTGCCGTCGGTTGATCCGTCCGAGACGACAATGATTTCAAGTGGCCTCGGGTAGTCTTGCGCGAGCAAGTTGCGAATACGTCCGGGCAGCCGATCGGCTTCATTGTGCGCGGCGATGACGATGGAAACAGTGGGGCGCTCAGCTGAGGAGCGTTGCCTGCTAACAGGCCGCGACGCGACCGCGGCCCAGACTGCGAGCAGGAGCGGATAGCCGGCGTAAACATACAGCACGAACAGGATCGACGCCCAGAACGCTGTTTCCATGGTTAAAGGGCGTCCCCCGGGCTCTCCGCTAGCCGATGACGACGCGTTCCGCCATCCCCGAAGGATGTGGTGCGCCCAGTCTGAAAACATGCGCGGCCGGTTTGTGGATCGCATTCCGCGTGTCCACGATTAGGTCCGCGTCAGCGACCATCGTGTCGTAGTCGAACGTCTTGTGATCGGTGATGATGACGACGCAATCGTAGCGGCCGTAAGCAATCGACGACGGGTCTTCGCTCCGGATGTCAACGCGGGCCGACCACTCCTGGGCATGCACTTCGGGCACGTACGGATCGACATACGAGACGGTCGCGCCTTTGTCGCGCAGCAATCCCATGACATCGAGGGCAGGAGATTCCCGCATGTCGTCGATATCACGTTTATAGGCGACGCCGGCGATGAGAATCCTCGCGCCGTTGACCGCCTTTCGCTTCGTGTTCAGCGCCTCGCCAACTTTTCCCACCACATACTCGGGCATTGCGCCGTTGATATGTCCGGCCAGTTCGATGAACCGTGGATCAAAGCCGCTCTGTTTCGCTTTCCACGACAAGTAAAACGGATCGATCGGAATGCAGTGTCCACCAAGACCAGGACCGGGATAGAACGCCATGAAGCCGAACGGCTTGGTGCGCGCCGCATTCACGACTTCCCAGACGTCGATGTTCATACGGTCGCACATCAGTGCCAGTTCGTTGACCAGCGCGATGTTCACCGCTCGGAACGTGTTCTCGAGCAGTTTCACCATCTCGGCGACGCTCGTCGAACTGACCGGGATAATCGTTTCGATGGCGGATCCATACAGCGCTGCGGCAAGCTTCTGGCAGGACTCCGTCACGCCACCGACGACCTTCGGGACGTTGCTGGTGTGGAAGGTCGGGTTGCCCGGATCCACCCGCTCGGGTGAAAACGCAAGGAAGAACTCGGTTCCGGTCCTCATGCCCTTCGCTTCGAGCATTGGCTGAACCAGTTCGTTGGTGGTTCCGGGATAGGTCGTGGATTCTAAACAGATCAGCAGGCCGGGATGCAGGTGTTCGGCGATCGACTCCACGGCCGAGACGATGTAGGACATATCCGGGTCCTTCGTCTTTCGCAGCGGAGTGGGGACGCAGATGTTGATCGTGTCGAGCGTCTTGACCACGGAGAAATCCGTGGTTGCGTCGAGTTTCCCTGCCCGGGTGAGATTCTCGACGTCCTTGGTGGGGACGTCGGGGATGTACGACTGCCCGCTGTTGATGGCGCGAATTTTCCGTTCGTCGAGATCGATCCCCGTGACGTGGAAGCCCGCTTTGGCGAGTTCAACCGCGAGCGGCAGTCCGACGTAACCGAGCCCAACGATGCCAACGCGGGCGTGACGCTGCTCGATTTTTTTCAGTAGATCGGCTGCGATCTGATTCATGCACGCTACCTCAGCTTTGCAGAATATCAGATCAGGAGCGCACCGCGTGACTCGCCGCGAAGAGCCGGAACAATCGCTGCCAGAAAGTCAACTCTCGTACGGTGTTTACCTCGTGCCGCAACAGCGGTCCACCCCCCATCGCTACCGGCCGTGCCTTGCCGGACACAGTGGACGTTGCCTGACGGTTTTGCCGAAGCAGCCGGTACTCTTCTCCGAGGATGCGTCGTTGCTCGGCGATCTGTCGTTCCCTCTCGGCCAACGCCTCCGCTTTCGCCGCCAGGTCGCGCTGGCCGCGGGCGATGGCTTCGCGCTCACTGGCCAGTGCTTCCCGTGTGGCGGCGAGTTGCGTTGCCTGGACGGCGGCGTCACGCGCTGCCGATAGCGAACGATCGCGATCCGAGACCGCCTCATGAGCGATCCCGGCCAGTGGAGAGGACGCACGGATGCCGGCCGACGAAGGAGTTCCGGTCGATTCTCGTTCCACCTCCACCGTCGACGCCGCAACCGCAGGCGCGGGCATCGCGGGCCGGAGTGACGGCGCCGGCGCAGGCAGAGCCGCCGATGGAAGGTATGGCGGTGTGCCGATCGCAACTTCGGGGCGAGGTAGTGGCACCGTCGGAACAGCTGGTGCGACTGTCGGCGTCGGCAGCAATTTCGTCGGCGTGACTGTGGCAGTGCCGGCTGGTCGTCGAAGGATCCCGGTCTGTTCGAGCTCGGTGATCACTTCATCGATCATCGCCCGTTCGATCGTTCGCCGTTCCTCGGCGTAACCGAAGACCAGCGCGGCGTCACACAGGACGTTGATCAGACGCGGTACACCACCGGTCACATCATGAATGAGGCTGCAGGCGTCGGCCGGGAAGCGCAACGGTTGACCAAGCGCGGCGTGCTCCAGTCTGAAGTTGATGTAGGCCTCAGTTTCCGGTGGAGCGAGTGGCAGCAAGTGGTAACTCACCGCAATCCGCTGGCGAAATTGTTCGAGTTCCGATGACGCGATCTTTTCCCGGAGATTCGGCTGGCCGACCAGGAGAATCTGCAGCAGCTTTGATTTCTCGGTCTCGAGATTTGAGAGCAGGCGCACCTCCTCCAGTGCCTGGGCACTGAGGTTCTGGGCCTCATCGATCACCAGCAGTGGCCGCCGTCCCTGCCGACGCTGCTCGACGAGGAACAGCCCCAGATCGCGAAGCAGCACGGGTTTGGACGGTGAGATAGTGGCCAGCCCGAAGTCGAGCGCAATGGCATCGAGCAACTCACGCGGGTCGAGCATGGTGTTGACGACACGCGCGATCACCGTTCGGTCGTCGAGCCGTTGCAGCACGGTTTGAAGCAGGGTCGTTTTCCCGGCACCGATCTCACCGGTCACGACGATGAACCCGGCACGGCTCTCGATGCCGTAACGAATCGAATCAAGCGCTTCGCTATGGACCTGACTCAGAAACAAGTACTCCGGGTCCGGACTCAGTGCGAATGGACGCTCGCGAAGGTTATAGAAACGTTCGTACATTATTGTCCTCGCACGGATGTGGCACGACGCGCGTCGAATCGTGCACATGCCGCGATCGTTGCCGCAAGTCTCGCAGGGTGGTGTCGAATCCGGCCAATCGGCCCTTCGCCGGCGAGCGGAGCTCCCAGGGGCTGCACCCCCATCTCGCGCATGGCGGCGATGTCGCCTGTGGTGACGGTGATCGGATGCGACCCTGCCCCGGCGTATTTCGCGACGAGAGGTGGTGGCAGCGGTGACGTGTTGAAGATCACGCAGTCGAATGGCTGCATCTCGAGGTGGGTGGACACCACGTGGAGATGAGCAGTCGCATCGAATCCCTCTGTCTCCCCAGGCTCGGTCATCAGATTGAGGATGAAAACCTTCAACGCATTTGCCTTCTGCATGGCCTCCCGGATTTCTGGCATGAGGAGCGGCGGAAGGATGCTCGTGTACAGGCTACCGGGACCGACAAGGATCACATCGGCGCGGCGGAGCGCTTCAACCGCTGTATCTACCGAGCGCGGCGCGGTCGGCAGCAGCGACAGCCGGCGGATTGGCGAGCGGGCGCGCGCGATTGCGGTCTCTCCGACGATGATCCGTCCGTCCAGGAGTTCGGCCGAGAGCATGACGGGATCGACGGTCGCCGGCACGATCCGTCCGCGCGCGCCGACGACGCGGGCGGCGACGTCAACGCCCTTGGTGAAATCACCGGTGATGTCGGCCAGGGCGGTGAGGATCAGGTTGCCCAGGGCGTGCCCCGCAAGTCCGCCACGCTCAGGAAACCGGTACTGGAATAATTCGCTGATCAGCGATTGGTCAGACATCGCCGCCAGGCAATTCCGGATGTCGCCGGGAGGGATGCTTCCAAACTCGCGTCGCAGGACTCCCGAACTCCCTCCGTCGTCAGTCGTGGTCACGATCGCGACGAGACGATCGGGAGCGCAGTCGTCCTGTCCGCGCTGAACGCCGGAGAAGAGCAGCCCGCACAAGCCGCGAAGCACGTTGGGCAGACCCGTGCCGCCACCGAGCGCAGCGACGCGAATGCCGTCGGCGTGACGCAGCGTTTCACCGTGGTCTACCAGCCGTGGCGCCTGATTCCCGGTTGCCATCTATGCTCCTACCGCCAGGCGTTGTGGCCGGTCGATCGATTCGCGGATCGCCGGGTACACCCGCTCCTGCGCGTGACGGTAATCTTCGGGCGTATCGATCTCTGTCCAAGGCAGGCCGCGTGTGCCGACGGCGTACAGCGCGTTGTGCTGCGCGAAGGCTTTGAATGCCCGCGGAGCCCAGGCGCGAAAGTGACCGGCCGCCATCAGTTCGTCCATCATTGGGATCAATCGACCGGCGCCGCCGGCACTGAATTTCACGATGCCGACGTTCTCGCCATCCGAGTCGCGTGACGACAGGCCTTTGTCAATGTCGACGACCCGCCCACGGCGAACCTGGACTTTCATCTCTTCATCGCCCCACTCCGCATCATCGAGGCCGGGATAGGAAACAAGAAGCGCGTTGTCGTACCGTGAGGTCAGAAGATCAGCAAGCATCGCCGGATCGAAGAGAACGTCGCAGTTCATCACCACGAAGCCTTCGGAAAGCACCGGCCGTGCCAGCCAGAGTGAGTACAGGCTGTTTGTTTCTCGAAATCGTGTGTTCTCGACAAATTGCACGTTCGGCCCACATGCCAGACGCACCGTGTCGGCGGCGAAGCCAACCACAACCGTGATGTCGCTGATTCCGCACGATCGCAGTGCGGACAACTGAATGCTGATCAGGGTGCGCTCATTGAACAGCGCCAGGCACTTCGGATGGATCGCGCCGTTAAAGCGCGTCCCGGCACCTGCCGCGAGAATGATTCCCTTCATCCTACTGGCGCTCACGCGGCCTCCAATTGCGGCCAGCCGGCGAGGTTGCGCAGCTTACCGAGATATCGTGTCCGATCGCGTGGTCCGATCGCGACACCCACGAACAGAATTGCGTAAATCAGGCCACCGATGGCGCCTTCGAGCAGCGCGTAGAACAAGGATGTCGATGCGGGATTACGAACGATCGCGAGTCCGGCAAGCACCACCAACGCCGGCCACACTGCGGGCCACACCGCCGTCGCGAAAAACGCGCGCAGCGACATTCCGACACGCGCGCAGGCAACGGGGATCACGACCAAGACGGCGCGTGCTGTCACCGGCAGGAGTGTCGCGATGGCGACGCCGGGAAGTCCCCACCAGCGAATGAACAGGACGCTGAGCGCGATGTTGATTGCCGCGCTGATCGCGTTCGAGGTCGCGACCAGCTGGTGGCTGCCTGCGCCGAGAAGAACGGTGTTGGCCGCCCAGCTGCCAACCCGCACCAGCACGACGATGGCGAGAATCTTGACGATGACGCTGGCGGCCGCATACCGCGGCCCGGTCCAACCCAGCACGACCGAGTCGGCCAGCAAGGCCAGCGATCCCGCAACAGGAAGGATCGTCGCCAGTGAGAGGCGTGTGCCCTGGACAAGAACTTCGGCGAGCCGGTCGTTCCGCCGCGACGTGTCGGCACCGACAACGATCGGGAAGAGCACGTAATTCAATTGGTTGGTGACCTGCAGAACCGCGTCAGCGAGACGCTGGGCCACGGTCCAGACCGCAACGGAGCCGGTGGTCAGGAAGGCGCCGATCACGAGCACGTCGCTGCCGTAATTGACCTTGCAGGCGGCGTTCTGCACCATCATCCATACGCCGAATCCAGTGAGCTCACGCAGCCGCGCTTTACGGAACAGCGATGGCCGGATTCGCAGCAATGGAAAGACGCGATACGCGTTCAGGCGGTAGGCGACATACCCGAGCAGTCGCGTAGCCGTGATACAGCCAACCAGCTCGACCAGCCCGCCACCGCTCCACAGTACGAGAACATTCACGGCCACGACCGACAGGCTGACGCACGCGCCGACGATGCCATTCAGATAGGTGCGCTGAAAGCCGTTCACGACGCCGCCAAAAATGGTGAACGGCAGGCCGATAGCGACTTGCGCCCCGATCATCATCATCAGGATGCGCCCGGTGTGGGCCTGTGCCGCAGGAAGATCGAACACGTGGCCGATGTTCCAGGCCACCGTGGCAACCACCACTAACGCGACCAACCCGGTCGCCGCGAACACGAACACAAGCGTGCTCGCAACCTCGTTGATCGCATCCGGATTTCGCTCCGCGCGGTGGCGGGCGACGGCGCGTTCCATCGCGCTGCCGAGGCCGAGATCCAGAACCGGGAAGTAGGCGATGATGGAGGCGGCGAGCATCCACAAGCCGTACTCGGACGCCCCCAGATGGTTGGCGTTGAACGGAAGCATCAGCAGGCCGACGACCATCTCGAGCGCGAGGGTCGCGTAGCGGCCAATCACGTTGAGCGCAACGATCCGCGCCTGCTCCTGTTCTTCCCAAATGATTGCAGTGGCGTTGCGGCTCACCGGGCACCCTTCGCGAAGAGAACAACCTTGACCGTGTCGAACAGGATGGTCAGGTCGAACGGAATCGAGAGATGTTTCACGTAGTAGAGGTCGTACCGGAGCTTCTCGAGTGAATCCTCGAACGAAGCGCCGTAGCGATATTTCACCTGCGCCCAGCCAGTAATGCCGGGTTTCACGGCATGCCGCTGTTCGTAGAACGGCACCTGTTCGGCCAGCTGGTTGACAAAGAACGGACGCTCGGGCCTCGGCCCGACGAAGCTCATGTCGCCGCGCACCACGTTCCACAATTGCGGCAGTTCATCAAGCCGCGTCTTTCGGATCAATCGCCCGACGCGAGTGACGCGATTGTCTTCCGCCTGCGCCCAGACGGGCGTCCCTTGCTCGGCATCCTTTCGCATCGATCGAAACTTGTTCAGCGTGAAGAGGCGGCCGTTTTCGCCAACTCGTTCCTGGCGATAGAGGATCGGCGTACCGGATTCAAGCCAGACGGCGACTGCGGTGAGGACGAGGAACGGTGTCGAGAGCACGAGCACGACGAGGGCAAGAAGAATGTCGAAGACTCGCTTCGAGCGGCGCGTCCAGTGCGAGGCGCAGTAATCGTCCGAGAAAATCAACCAGCTTGGCCGGAGATCCTCGACCAGCAGCTTGCCGGTGAGCCGCTCGTAGACGGTGTTGACGTCTTCGACGCGGATGCCGCGCAGCTTGCAGCGGAGGAGGGCTCGAACCGGCAGTCGTCCGCGACGATCGGACATCGCGACGATCAGCCGATCGGCGGCACACTGGGAGACGACGCGGTCGATGTCGTCGAGCGAGCCAATCACGCGCCAGTCGCCGACGCTGTGTGTCGCCGGATGCTCGTCGTCGTCGATGAAGCCGACGATGTCGTAGCCGAAATCGTCCTGCGCACCGATTTGCCGAGCGATGGTTTGTGCGGTCGCATCGGTGCCGACGATCAGGACACGTTCGCCGAACGAGCGCATCCGGGTGAAGTGATTGAAGACCAGCCGCCACGCAAGAATCCCGGTCAGGAGTATGGCGAAGGCGGGAAGCGACGCCCCGTCGGCGACCACCAGCCACGGCATCAAAATGTAGAGCAGCGCAATCAGAATCAGCGCCGAGCCGACCGATTGCAGCAGCCGGATGAAAACCTCGCGCGTTGTCCGAACGACCGTCAGGTCATACAGGTCGTTGTAGTAGAGGCACAACATGCAGAGGACGCTGACGACGGTCCCCTTCCACACCGCCGTCGAGAGTTCGTCCTCCGGGCTGTAGTAATGAAGGACGAAGCCCATTGAACCGGCGATGAGTAGCAGCTCGCCTGTGAACACCGTGAGGTGGCGCTGCGACACGTACCGGTTGAACACACGAATCGGGCGCATCGCTTACGCCCCGGCAGTCCAGGCATACGCGCCCGGGTAGGCGCTCACGGACACGTCGACGTCATTGAGGACGAGACCCGCGATGCGCTCCCGTTCGACGCCTTCGAGTGCGTGTTCCAGCGACGGGCGAGAGGTGACACCAGCGCGCACGACGATGAGGACACAATCGGCGAGGCGGGCGAGAACATGCGTGTCGGAGAGTGTCACCGGCGGCGAATCGACGACGATTCGATCGAAGCGCGTCCGCAACGTTTCGATGAGACGTGCCATCATCGATGAGCCGAGCAGTTCAGTCGACCTGCTCGTCGCCTGGCCGGCGGGAAGAAGAAACAGATTCTGCCCGGGCAGCTGCACGAGGACGTCATCCAGCGTCGCGGCGCCAACCAGGACGTCGACGAGGCCGTGTTCCGGCGAGATCCCGGACAGGCTGGCCAACGTCGGCCGTCGCAGGTCGGCCTCGACCAGCACGACGCTGTGGGTGAAATCCTGCGACATCGTGAGCGCAAGATTGCCGCTGGTGGTGGTCTTGCCGTCGCCGGAACCTGGACTGGTGACAAGAATGAACTGGGCCCGCCGTCCGCGATCGCGGCCTTCGAGCCGGGTCCGCAATAATCGGTACTGCTCAGCCGCAACAGACGTCGGATGTGTCGCGGCGACGAACAAGGAACTCAATCGTCCGATGTCGGTATCGTCGCTGATTGCCGAATCGAGATCCGGCAAGGCGTGATGCAGATCACGCGGCGACTGTCTGTCTGGTGGCGGAGCCTCTCGCGGCGTCGCCCTTCGACTGCCCTCTTCGCGGCCAGTCCACGCCAGGAGCCCTTCGCGCTCGGCCTTTGCCACTGCTCGTTGTAGTCGACTCATCGTGCTTCCTCACTCCTCACCGGTCTCAATTGCCGTACCCTCACCCTCCGCTCACCCTCAGGCGGCGTCATGAATCCGTGGAATCTCCGCGAGCACCGGGACCTCGAACTCGTCCTGCAGCTTGCGCGCATCGCGAATTGATCGATCGAGGAACTCGCGTCCGAACGCACTGGCACCTCCGAGTGCGAGGCCGAGCGCAAACGCCATCAGCAGAAACCGCGGCCGGTTCGGGCTCACAGGGCTTCCCGGCTGATAGGCGTGATTGAGAACACTGAACTTTTCGCCGCCGCGCGTCCGCGCGATCTGTTCCTCGACGACGGCTGTTTGCAGCTTCTCCGAGAGCTGCTTGAGGTTTTCCTTTGCAAATTCGTACTCGCGGGTGAGCGATGCCATCTCCTGTTCAACCATCGGAGCGGCTTCCACGCGCTGCTGATATCGGCCGATGTCGCTCTGTAACTGCGCTTCCGACCGCTGTAACGCTTTGATCCGCAACTGCGTCTGGTTCCTCTCCGCCACGACATTCTGATAGGCCGGGTCGGCGGTGAGGGTCTCTTGTCGAGCGCTCTCGGGCTGCGACCGCACCGCCGCCGCATCCGCGCGAGCCGACTTCAATTCGTCTTCGAGTATCTGCACTTCAGGATGCTTGTCGGTGTACTTCGATCGCGCGAGGTCGAGTTCGCGCTGCAATGCGACGACCCGTTGTTGTGGCGTCGTCGGCGCGCCGCCTCCAGAAAGCGGCGCGGAGTAGGCACCGTCCTTCATGGTTTGAAGCTGCCGCTCGATCAGCGCCAAACGATCCATCTCCGAACGCAGACTGTTACTGGTCGCCTCGAGCTGAGTGCGCATCCCGGAAACGGTCTGGAGGTTCGCCAGCGTCTGTTCCGGCAGCTTGCCCATGTGAAGTTCTTTGGCCGTCCGCAGACGCTTTTCGAGATCGGCAATGCGGTCCTGTGCCGCCCGCTGCTGCGCGCTGAGAAACTCCGTGGTCCCTTCCGCCTGGATTTCGCGGCTGCGCGAGTGTTCTTCGACGAACACCTGGGCCAGCTTTTCAGCCACGCGCTGGGTGCGTTCCGGGCGGTGATCGAAATAGACGATGTCGAACGAATCCAGCTCCGGCACACCCGGGGTTCGGGCGATCGGCGTCGGCACCTCGACCTTGATGCGATCGACAAGTTCCTGAACAACCTGCTCGAGAGGACGGTCCGTCACCAGACGTTCTTCACGCGCCACTCGCTCGAGCACCGCGGGGCTGCGTAGCTGCTGCGACAGGGCCCGGAGTCGCTCGTCGCGACCAAGGCCGCTGTTTGCCGAGATCAAACTTGGATCGACCGTCGGCGTGTCGATCCCAATCCGAGCACTGGATCGGTAAGTGACGGGAAGGAGGAAGGCAAGTGCCACCCCGACGACGACACACAGCGCGAATGGCGCAAGAAACCAGTTGCGACGTCGCGACAGAATGTCGAGATATTCAACGGGATGCACGGTTCGTTCGGCCATTTCAATCCACCTCTGTGGTTATCGTTGCAAGAGCGGTTCCGAGGTCAGCCGTAAGCTCAGGGCACGATGATCACGTCGCCCGGCTCCACGCACATCTGCTTCGATTCCGACTTGATCGCGTCCTTGTAGTTGAACTTGATCCGCGTCGTGCCGGTCGGCGTGCTCCGTTGAATCGTGATGTTCTTCGTGTTGGCGAAATCCTTGAACCCACCGGCCATGGCCAGTGCTTCAATCACCGTCGTTTGCCCCTTGATCGGATGGGTCCCGGGCGCGTTCACTTCACCAATCACCGACACTGTTTGCGGCTGGGCTTCGACGACAATCACGGTGACGACCGGACTGGTGATGAATTCCTTCAACGAGCTTGTCAGCGAATCGCGAAGCGCGGCCGGTGTTTTGCCGGCGGCAGCGACGTCGCCGAGCAGCGGAAGCGTGATCTTTCCGTCGGGACGGATCTGAAGCGACTGCGACATCTGCGGATCCTTGTAGACTTCGACCCGCAGCTTGTCTCCCACGACCATCTTGTAGTCGGTCGAGTTGGTCGCCACGGTCGGTCCGCTCCGGGCGACCGACGGCAGCGACCCTTGAGCGACTGCAGGGCCGACACTGAGCGCGGTGAGGAGCACGAACGAGAAAATTGTGGCCTTCATGTCAGTCATCCTCAATGAACATTCGAGCTGCCGCGCGGCGCGCGGCGCGGTTGGACGGATTGCGATGCCGCAGCAGACCGCAGCGACATCAAATCGACACCGTGTGTCGGACAGGATGCGGCACCAATCGAAAATGAGGCCGGCGTTCTGAATTCGTAGTGCTCGACCCAGGTCATCAGCCGCCCGACCACCTGCATCGAGCTGTCGAAATCGGCGTCGAGCAAAACGACCGAAAGCCGACCCTCTGCGTCCGGCGACAGAATGTCGGTTTCGCGGACCACTCGTCCGACCACCCGCGCCAGTTCGCGCGCCAATGCGGGGCGCTCGCTTTCCGCGCTCGGCGCCGTCGGCTCCATCAGGAGAAGCGTCAGGAAGTTTTGCGACCGTATGGCCCGCTTCAGCTCGTTGCTGACCACAAACTCGAATACTTCCGGCGGCAAAGCGCGCCGATCGTCGGAGAGCCTATCGTCCTCGACCATCACGACGCTCGATCCAGGTCCGCTTCCTTGATCTTGTAAAGCAGCGCTTTGTAGCTGACGCCCAACAGGTCGGCAGCCTCACGGCGATTCCAGCGCGTCTGCTGTAGTGTGCGGTAGATGATTTCTCGTTCCGCTTCGCGCGCGGCGTTCCGCGCAATCTCCTTCAGCGATCCGCTGATCGGTGCTGCCGCGATGTCGGGTGTCGCAGCCGGTGGCCCGGCTGGAACTGGCGTCGGTGCTGGAGGCGGAAGGTTGCGCCGTGCCGGACTTTGCTCACACGCAGCGAGGGGACCCACGATCGCTTTGCGGCCGGACATCATGTCGGCCAGATCCTGGGCCACCTGCGCGTCGCCGCCGAGAATGACGATTCGCTTGACGAAGTTTTCGAGCTCTCGCACATTCCCCGGCCAGTCGTACTCGGTGAAGATCCGCAGCGTGTCGGCCGAAACGGTCAGACGTGCCTTGTTGTAACGGGCGGCATACTGCTGGAGAAACACATCGATCAGCAGCGGGATTTCATCTCGACGCTGACGAAGTGGTGGCAGCGTGATGCAGACCACGTTCAGGCGGAAGAACAGATCCTCGCGAAATGTCCGCTCGACGACTGCCCGCTCCAGATCTTGATTGGTCGCGGCGACGACGCGGACATCGACATGAACGTCGTCGCGCCCGCCCAGGCGGGAGAACTCGCCGTCCTGCAGCACCTGCAGCAGCTTGGATTGAAGCGGCAGCGTCAGCTCGCTGATCTCGTCGAGGAACATCGTCCCCAGGTGCGCGAACTCGAATTTGCCGGGACGATGTTGAACCGCCCCGGTGAACGCGCCGCGCTCGAAGCCAAACAGTTCCGATTCAAGCAGCTCGGAGGGCAACGCGGCGCAATTCACTTTGACGAACGGCCGTTCGCGCCGCGGCGACGCGGCGTGAATGTCGCGCGCGACCAGACCTTTTCCCGTTCCGCTCTCTCCGGCGATCAGGACGGTGGCGTCCGTGTCGGCGACACGTTCGATGAGCTGACGAACTTCGCGCATCTGTTCGTTGCGACCAAGGAGCGCAGGAGTACCGCGCGAAATGCGATCGCGACGTGCAGGCGAACCGTCGCTGTGGGTCAATTGAGCATCACTCATCGAATGGGCCTCGCTCACACACGAGCGCTGACAATGCACCTCGTGCGGGGGAGCAATGTGGGTGCCAAACGGGGCAAGTCAGGTAAGTGAAGCGCCCCGATGGGGAGTTTTCGAAGTGATCTGGCCCTGGGACGGAAGTGAACCGCCGGGTCCAGAAATGAAGATGGGAAATGAAGTGCCCAGATTAGGCCGCGAGGGTTACCTTCGGCACGGCGGAGTCTGTCAGACTCTGCTAATTCCACACTCCTTGATCTTGTTGAGGAGTGTCTTATAGCTGACGCCGAGATTCACCGCCGCCTTGCGCCGGTTCCAGTGCACTTGTCGGAGGGTTTGTTCGATTGCCGCCCGTTCGGCTTTCAGCGCGGCTGCCTTGGCCACAGAGGCGAGCGAGCCGGTTCCGTCGTCCACCGACGAGCTATCGTGTTCGGCCAGATCCGGTTCGCTGTATCCGAACGCACGCTCCGGGCCGGCCGCGACCGCCGCCGCCGCGGCAACGGGGACAGGCACCTCCGCCGGCTGCGGCCTCATCACCCCAACACCCTCGCTCTTACGCTGCATATGCCGCTGGATTTCCTTTATCACCAGGGACTCATCCTGGAGGATGATGGCTCGTTTTAGCATGTTCTCGAGTTCGCGAATGTTCCCCTGCCAGTCGTACTGCTGAAACAATTGCCGCAGTTCCTCGGAGATCGGGCGCATCGGCCGGTTGTACTTGCGTGAATATCGTGCGATGAAGTAATCGGTGAGGGTCGGAATCTCGTCCCGACGTTCGCGGAGGGGAGGAACCACAATCTCGATGACCTTCAGTCGGTAATAGAGGTCCTCGCGAAACTCCCCGCTGAACAGCATCTGTTCCAGATCCCGGTTGGTCGCGGCGACGACACGGACGTCCACCTGAATCCGCTTGTTGCTCCCGAGTTTGGTGAATTCAGCATCCTGGAGCACGTGCAACATCTTCGCTTGCAGTGCCGGTTTCATTTCGCCGATCTCATCGAGCATGAGCGTGCCGCCGTCCGCCGACTCGAACTTTCCGATCCGTGTGGTCGCAGCACCCGTGAAGGCTCCGCGATCGTGGCCGAACAATTCGCTTTCGAGGAGTTCTGCCGGCAGGGCCGCGCAGTTCACTTTGACGAACGGGCGATTGCGTCGATTGGAGCGGTTATGAATGGCACGGGCGACCAGTTCCTTGCCAACTCCGCTTTCCCCTCGAACGAGCACAGTCACGTCGCTGTCCGCCACTTGCTCGATGACCGTCGCGATGGCGCGCATCTTCTCGCTGTTGCCCCAGACGGATTGATGTTCATCGTCAGTGAGTTGCTGGCGGAGCTCGCTCAGTTCCGACACCAGCCGGGTCTTTTCGATTGCGTTCTTGATCGCAACGTCGAGCGCGATTTCGCCGAGACCCTCCGGGTCATCCGGCTTGACGACGTAGTCGGCGGCTCCCAGACGGACCGCCTCGACGATGGTCGACGCCTGGTTTCGACCTGAAAGCATGATGACCTGCGTCTCTTGCCGCGCCGATTTGATCCCGCGGAGGGTCGCGATACCGTCGAGGCCGGGCATCATCACGTCGAGCAAGACCACATCGGGTGGCTCGTTTTGTTTCAGCGATGCAAGCATCTCGTCTCCGCGCGTGTAGCAGCGCGCTTCGTATCCGCGGAGAGAAAGAAAAGTTCGCAGGTAAGCGGCGAACCCGGAGTCATCATCAACAATTGCGACGTAAGGCTTTTTCATTGAGAGTCCTGTTTCGAGCGATGGCCGACAGGGACCGCTGAGGTCCAATCACAGTCGTCTTCATTCAAGAGTCGTACCTCAACAGGTTATCAGGATTTGTTCTTCAGGAAATTTGGGTAACCATCTTCCCTTCCCCAAACCTGTATTGACCTGCGTCGGGCAAATGATGCGATTTGTTCACAGTTGTGCCGCGGTTGTTCCGCTGCGGCGGTGGCACACCGCTTGAAGCCACGTCAGGAATCTGTCCGACGAGGCGTCGTCAGGACTCGGGCGACGAGGCGTCGTCAGGACTCGGGAATTGAGGCACGATCTTTATGGGTAGGTGGTGGGTTACGCCGATGCTTTTCGGCCTGTTAGCAGGGACTCCAACTCCGGGTTCCAGCGAAGATGAGCGGTCTCCATCGGTAACCGCGATGGTGGCTGTGCCTTCGCCTCCTCTGCAGTCGCCGGGCCTCAGGGATGAGACGGCGATGATACTGGTCGGAACCGCACTGATTGGCTTGGCTGCGGCTCTCCGACGAACGGCTCAATGACATTCGGAACGAGCCGACGCAAGCGGCGTATGTCCGCTTCCGTCGGCTTCCGAACGTCGAGGGCAGCCGCTCGCGAGACTTGCGGGTGGCCAACTCAACTAAAGCGTAGGTAGGGTGATGATCCCGCCGCTGCCTTTCGCGCCCGTCACTGGCGCCCACAGGCCGCCGCCGTGTGCGTTGAGCACCCACTTCGCAATCCAAATCGTTACGCCAAGATTGCCGCGCTCTTTGTCGTCGAACCAACCAAGCGAGTCTTTCGGTTGCTGGCGCAGCACGTTCAGCTGATCGTCGTCACCGATGAGGATCCAGGCGGCAGGTTTGCCCTGGTACTCGCCGTTCTCCTGGTGGACGTGCAGCGTATTGGTTGATCCGACCTCGCGGCGAAGCGCGTCGATGATTGCCGTGATGGCGCGCTTGAGCCACACACGGTCGGCTTGCAACGTTGCCGGCCCAGTCGCTCCGAGTTCCACCGAGACCTCGCGGTCTGCAAAAACCGGAAGAGCGTCGATCGTCTCTCGGAGCACGGCGGGAAGGTCTGTTCGGGCTCGATTGAGTTTGGTATCTCCCGATACCAGTCTGGCGTAGTCGCTGAGTTGGTTGGCAACATCTGTTAGCCGCCCACATGAATTGACCGCCGTTTGTAGCCACTCTCGATGCTGCGGCGGGATTTCTCCTCTGCTCAAAACAATCTTGATGAATCCGAGAATAGTGGACAGAGGGTTTCGAACCTCGTGGGCGGCGAGCGAGAGCAGGCGGGCGAGCTCGGCGTCCGCAAGGGGGGCGTTCATGGAGGCATTCTCTAGTACCAATGGCCCCCTGTCGAGGGAACGGGTAACCCTTGGCAGGAACGACCCATCAGGGGGTGTTAAGGAGTAACCGGGCCGGTCGTATGGTACCGTAAAGGGTGAGGCAAAGAAGGGCCAGATGCTACTCAAGCGAAATCCCGACATTCCGTCTTCTGAGATTACCGACGAGCGCACGTATCTGCGGCGTCGCGAATTCATGAAAGTGGCTGGAGGAGCGGCGATGGTTGCGGCGGCGGCCCCCCTGCTTGCCTGCTCCGACGAGCCAGTTGCGGCGGTCGGTCCGGCAGACGGGATGTTTGGCGCTCCGAATCTGCCGTTGACCGGTTACAAGGAAAAGGCCGTCACGGTCGACGAGAAACTGAATACGTTCGAAGAAATCACCGGCTACAACAACTTCTATGAATTCGGAACCGAGAAGGACGACCCGAAGCGGTACAGCGGCAGCCTGAAGACGAGTCCGTGGACCATCAAGATTGACGGCCTGTGTAACAAACCCGCCGACTACCACATCGACGATCTCATTAAGCCGATTCAACTCGAGGAGCGCATTTATCGGCTGCGGTGCGTCGAAGCGTGGTCGATGGTGATTCCATGGATCGGCGTGCCGCTCAGCAAAGTCATCGAACGAGCCGAACCCACGTCGAAAGCCACGTTCGTTCAATTCACCACGCTCCTTCGCCCCACCCAGATGCCCGGGCAGGCGGACGCGGTCCTGGAGTGGCCCTATGTTGAGGGGTTGCGCCTGGATGAGGCAAAGCATCCGCTGACTATCCTTGCGGTTGGTCTCTATGGCAAGACGCTGCTCCAGCAGAACGGCGCGCCGATCAGGCTCGTCGTCCCGTGGAAGTACGGGTTCAAGGGCATCAAATCGATTGTTCGGATCCGTTTCGTCGACAAGCAGCCGCAGACGTCGTGGGTCCTTCAGAATCCCGACTGGTACGGGTTCTATTCCAACGTGAACCCGGATGTGAACCCGGTTCGGTGGAACCAGGCACGCGAGCGACGGATCGGCACGTTCCTTCCTCGCCCGACGGTGATGTTCAACGGCTACGGTGATCAGGTTGCCTCGATGTATGCGGGTATGGACCTGCGTCGGAACTACTAGTTCCCCGCATGCACAAGGCGGCGAAGGTCTCCGTCTTTCTCCTCTGTCTCACGCCCTTCGCGTGGCTCGTCACGAGGACGTTGACGGGCCGTCTCGGGATCAATCCCGTTGAAGACCTGGAACTGACGACCGGCATCTGGGCGCTGCGCTTTCTTGTCCTGACACTCGCGGTGACGCCGGTCCGGCGGCTGACCCGCTGGAATCGCATCATCCAATACAGAAGGATGCTCGGGCTCTTTACGTTCTTCTACGTGTGCGCCCATTTCATCATCTACATCGCGGTCGATCAGTTTTTCGCCTGGAGCCTTATCGTCAAGGACGTGGTGAAACGGCCGTTCATCACCATGGGATTCACGGCGTTCGTCCTGATGATTCCGTTGGCGCTGACGTCGACGAAGGGGTGGATTCGACGGCTGGGCCGTAAATGGCAACTGCTCCATCGCCTCATCTATTTATGTGGCGTTTGCGCCGCCATCCATTACCTCTGGAAGGTCAAGGTGATCATCGGCTCGCCGGTGTACTACGCGGCAATTATTGGCGCCTTGCTCGCCTTCCGAGTCCTCTGGACGGTACGTGCCGCTAAGTTGTTCAAGGCGCAGCGGGTTACGGCGTAAGTGCAATCTTGTAACTTTTAGCCCTTTGCTTTTTCCTTTTCCCTTCTCCCTGGTCCATTTCACCCCCCGATACTGCCAATTAGCCTGATTTTGGCTGCCTTGGGGAGGGTGGGCACCCTATTCTGGCCAATGGATTCAACCGCGTTGAACCGCCCGTAGCGGACCCGGCGCGTTGGAGGGGGCAGCGAGGCATATGTATAAGCCGATTAAGTACGTGGAGAAGGGACTGACTCTCGCGGCGCGTGGCGCCTGGACGGTGTTCGATACGCTCAACAGCATCGCGCCGGCTCAAGCGTTTACTCCGAAATGGTCGGAGAAGCCGATTCTGAAGTCGTGGCAGAAGGTGAAGCCGCCACTTGGTTGGCCGCGCGAGACCGACTCGCTCTGTCCGAAATGCGTTCGCGAGGCGCGGCAGGAGATTCTCGACGGCAAGCGCGACTACAAGATCCTGCTCAACGAAAAGGTCGGTGAGATCAAGGCGCAGATCATCGAGCGCGACGGCAAGATCCTGATGATCAAGGACTGCCCGCAGCACGGGCATTTCGAAGACGTCATGGCGATCGATCCGGCGTTCTTCAAGCATCTCGAAGAGTCGTTTCCGGGTAGCGACATCCGCTCGCACGCCGACGAGAAGCTCCACAACCACGGATCGAGCACCATCAAGTATGGCCGCGGTGCCGTACTGACCATCGACCTGACCAATCGCTGCAACATGATGTGCGATCCCTGCTTCATGGACGCCAATCAGGTCGGCTTCGTGCACGAGCTGTCGTGGGAGGACATCAAGACGCTGCTCGACAATGCGATTTCGATCAAGCCGAAGCGCCAGATGTCGGTGCAGTTCTCGGGCGGCGAGCCGACGATGTCGCCGTACTTCCTGGATGCGGTGCGCTACTCGAAGAAAGTTGGCTACAGCAGTGTCCAGGCGGCGACCAACGGGATCGAGTTCGCAAAGAGCCCGGAGTTCGCCCGTGCGGCAGCAGAAGCAGGTCTGCGCTACGCGTACCTCCAGTTCGATGGCATCGGCAACGCCGCCAACTCCCATCGCCTGGTCGGCAACCTCTTCGACGTCAAGCTGCGCGCGATCGAGAACCTTCACGCCGCCGGCGTCGACATCGTCCCGGTCACGACCATCGTCAACGGCGTCAACAACGAGCAGGTCGGACGAATTATCCAGTTCGCCCTCGATAACCCGAGGAAGATCAATTTCCTCTCTTTCCAGCCGGTTTCGTTCACTGGACGCGACGAGGAAGTTACCGACGAGCGTCGAGCCGCGCAGCGCTACACGCTCTCGCACCTCGCTCACGACGTGAAGAGCCAGGTGGGCATTGGTGAACCGGTCCGCGATTGGTTCCCGATCTCGTTCATGGGAACGTTCACCGACTGGGCCGACCTCGTGCACGGTCCCAGTGCGGAGTGGGGCAACCTCGCCTGCGGCTGCCACCCGAACTGCGGCATCGGCATGGCGGTCATGATCGACAAGGAAACGAAGGAAGCCGTGCCGGTGACGGCGTTCCTGAAGGCCGGACAGGTGGCAGAGGACCTGAAGAAGGTCAACGACGCGGGACGGGGCAAGTTCCTCTCATCGCTGGGAATGGCGCTGGTGCTGATGAAGAACTACGATCCGTTCGCGGCGCCCACGCACTTCAAGCTGATGGATCTGCTGAAGAAGTTCGACAAGACGTTCGGCGCGACCGGCCGCGATTACGGCAAGGTGGGAGCGGACCGCACGAAGGCGGATATCGATCGGCGCCGTGCGGATCGCTGGAACTTCCTGTTCATTGCCGGCATGTGGTTCCAGGATCTGTTCAACTACGACTTCCGCCGTACCGAGCGCTGCATCATTCCGTATGCGACGCAGGAAGGGGAGATCTCTTTCTGCGCCTACAACACCGGAATCGGCTGGCGCAACATCATCGAGAAGATGCATATGACGGCCACCCTCACCAAGTGGTATGAGGAGCACGGCCGTCACGAGATCTTCGCCGGCGGCAAGAGCGTCGCGCTGAACAGCAAGGAACACAGCCTTGTGCTCGACGCGGCAGCGGTCGCGGCCGGCAAGCAGCAGGACCTGGACGTTGCCGGTATTGCCAAGACGGCACGCGAGGAAAAGTTGCGCGCGAAGGCCGAGGCGAAGAAGAAGGCAGAAGAGAACGAGCGCATGGCTGCGTTGTATCGGCAGCACGTTCTCAAGGAATCGCCTGAAGAGCCGGTCATTCAAATCCAGGGGCTCGGCTCGAAGAAGAAGGAGCCGGTGCAGGAAGTCCTGCACAAGGATCAGCAGTAAGACGCCTTCCGCCTTTAGGCGGAAGATCCGGTTAAATTTAGGGCGCGGTCTTCAGACCGCGCCCTTCTTTTTATGCCTACTCTTCAGGTTTCCAGCCTCCGCAAGTCCTACGGCGACCGCCTCGCGGTCGACGACCTGACATTTTCAACGGCTCCGGGTGAGATCGTCGGATTGCTGGGTCCGAACGGCGCTGGGAAAACGACGACGATCAATATGATTCTCGGCGTGCTCGAACCGAGCGGCGGACGGATTCACATCGAAGGCCGCAGCCTTGCCACCGATCGTCGAGAAGCGCTTCAGCGGACGAATTTCGCGGCCGTTTACGCCCCACTGCCCGGCAACTTGACCGTCGAGCAGAACCTGAAATTCTTCGGCATGCTCTACGGGGTGGCTTCCCTGAAGAACCGAATCGATACGGTGCTGGAGCAGTTCGATCTCCTCGGGTTCCGTCGCACGAAATGTGGTGTGTTGTCTTCCGGAGAGCAAACGCGGGTGTGCCTGGCAAAGGCCATGCTGAACGCGCCGAGGCTTCTACTTCTGGACGAACCGACCGCCTCGCTTGATCCGGCGACGGCGAGAGAAGTTCGCGCGAAGATCCGCGGCCTTGCGACCGACCGGCAGGTCAGCGTGCTGTGGACGTCGCACAACATGTATGAAGTCGAGTCGGTATGCGATCGCGTGCTGTTCCTGTCGCGTGGACGAGTGCTGCTCGAGGGGAACCCGAAGACCCTTCCCGATGAACATGGGAAAGGGACGCTCGAAGAACTCTTCATTGCGGTTGCGCGCGAGCCGCTTTCACTCGAGTCCTGACAACCGTGCGAATCACCCCGGTCCGGGCGATCGTCCTGCGGCAGTTGTACCTCCTCCGTGGCGGACCGACGCGAGTCTTGTCGCTCGTCATCTGGGTCGCCATCGACATCATCCTGTGGGGCTTCATGACGAAGTACCTCAACACGGTGACGGCGGCGGGTTTTGATTTCGTGCCGGTGTTGCTCGGCGCCGTACTGATGTGGGACTTTTTCACTCGCGTGATGTTTGGCGTGACGATGGCGTTCTTTGAGGACGTCTGGTCGAGGAACTTCCTCAACATCTTTGGTTCACCTGTATCCATCAATGAGTACCTGACGGGCCTCGTGTCGTCGAGCATCATCACGAGCACGTTGGGTCTCGTCGTGATGCTGATCCTGGCGGTGGCGTTGTTTGGCCTGTCGTTTATCTTGTACGGTGGGCTGCTTGTTCCGTTTCTGATGGTGCTGTTCCTCTTCGGCATTGCTCTCGGCATCGTCGGCTGTTCGTTCGTGTTGCGGTTTGGGCCGTCTGCCGAGTGGTTCGTCTGGCCGATTCCGGCAATCCTGTCACCGTTCGCCGGAGTGTTCTATCCAATCTCGACCATGCCGACATGGATTCAGTGGATCGCACACCTTCTACCGCCCATGTATGTCTTCGAGGGAATGCGTGCGATTGTGACCGGCGGGGCGATGTCGATGAAATCGCTGACGATGGGCGGAGTGCTCGCCGTGTTGTACGTCCTTGCGGCCTCTTTGGTATTTACACGGGTGTACCGCAATGCAGTGCGAACGGGGTTGATCGCGAGGTACAGCGCGGAAACGATTACATAACGGCCATTCACCGTCGCGCTGAAACGAACCCGCGGTTAACGCGAAGGTACGAAGAATCGAGTGCTTCGACTCTTCGCGCCTTCGACGCAAGCCGTCGGCACGTGTAGGACGCCTGTAGTAGCGTGTTTGGCGTAAGATACGCGGTCATGCAGCAAGTCGTCTCACCTGCTCGACTCATCACGATTGCCGGGCTGCTCGTTCTGTGTGCCGCCGCTTCAGCCGTCGCGCAGGCGCCCCCGACCAAACTCAAAACGAAGTGGGCCGCCGACGTGTCGCCGACACGTGTGCTTCCCGAATATCCCCGTCCGGAAATGGTTCGGACAGCCTGGCAGAACCTCAACGGCGAGTGGGATTACGCCATTGCGGACGCCACTGCCCAGAAGCCGGCAGCCTTTGCCGGAAAGATCCTTGTTCCATTCCCCGTGCAATCGCAATTGAGTGGCGTCGCCGCCGCCGTGACAGACCAACAGCGGCTCTGGTATCGGCGCACGTTTCGCGCCGGCACCGTTCCGCGCGGGTCGAGAGTACTGCTGCATTTCGGCGCCGTCGACTGGGAGTCGCACGTGTTCGTCAACGGTAAGGAAGTCGGCCGTCATAGCGGCGGATACGATCCGTTTTCGTTCGACATTACGTCGGCACTCAAGGCATCTGGCGATCAGGAACTCATCGTCAGCGTCTGGGATCCGACCGACAAGGGACCGCAGCCGCGTGGTAAGCAGGTTCTCGAGCCGAAGAGCATTTGGTACACAGCGGTGACAGGCATCTGGCAGACCGTATGGTTCGAGACCGTGCCCGATGCGTACATCACCGGTCTGGATATCGGTACGGATGCCAACGCCGGGACGATCAGCGTGACCGTGCGATCGAACAGCGGCGCGGCCGGGAACGCGCGGGTGACTGTGCGCGATGGATCGCGAACCGTCGGCGAGGCAACCGGGGGCGTGGGCCAGCCTATCGTCGTTCGCGTTGCGCAACCGAAATTGTGGTCGCCGGATCAGCCATTCCTCTACGACCTGCGAGTGGCTCTCGGTGGCGATGCCGTTCAGAGCTATGCCGGTATCCGCACGATTTCCGTGCAACGTGACCAGGCGGGTGTGAATCGCCTGTTTCTCAATGGTAAGGCGCTGTTTCAATATGGGTTGCTCGATCAGGGATGGTGGCCTGACGGTCTCTACACTGCGCCAACAGACGAGGCGCTCGCGTCGGACATCGAAACGACCAAGCGTCTCGGTTTCAACATGATTCGCAAGCACGTGAAGGTCGAACCGGCGCGGTGGTACTACCACGCGGATCGATTAGGCGTGCTCGTGTGGCAGGACATGCCCAGCGGCGGCGACAAGACGCCCGAAAACAAAGACATGTTTGCCGGCGAACTCGAACATGTGATTGACGCCCTGGACAATCATCCGTCAATCGTCATGTGGGTCCCCTTCAACGAAGGCTGGGGGCAGCACGAGACGGAACAGTACGTTCAGTGGATTAAGCAGCGCGACCCCAGTCGCCTGGTGAACAATTCGAGCGGCTGGACCGACAAAGGCGTCGGCGACGTCTCCGATGTCCATTCATATCCGGCGCCGATCCGCCCACCGCTCGAAGATAAACGCGCGGCGGTGCTCGGCGAGTTCGGCGGGCTTGGTCTTCCGCTCGAGGGGCACACCTGGATCGAAAAAGGAAACTGGGGATATCGGACCTACAAAACGCAGGAAGAACTCGGGCAGGCGTATCGCGATCTCATACATCAGTTGAGAATCCTTGTCGGCGAAGGTCTTTCCGCCGCTATTTATACGCAGACAACGGACGTGGAGATCGAAGTGAACGGGATGCTCACCTACGACCGCGCGGTTGTGAAGCTTCCGGCCGACGCAAAGGAATTGTCCAACCGGCTATCGACGCCGCCGTCGGTGCGTGAAGTCGTTGCGACATCGGAAAAGTCGCCACAGTCGTGGCGCTACACAACCAACACACCTGTTGAAAACTGGTTTTCGACGAGTTTCGACGACCGCGTGTGGACGCAGAGCAACGGCGGCTTCGGCCGGCCCAACCCAAACAATAAGGCAAGCGTCGGAACTCCCTGGCAAACATCCGATATATGGTTGCGAAGGTCGTTCGATCTTCCCGCCGGCGCGCTGACCAATCCGCATCTGCGTATCTATCACGACGACGACGCCGAGGTGTATTTGAACGGTCAGCGGATCGCGACCTTGCCGGGTGCGGTCAATGGCTATTCATACGTGCCGCTCGATGCCACGGCAAAGGCGCTGTTGAAAGCCGGGGCCTCAAACATGCTTGCCATTCACGTCAAACAGGTTCGTGGCGGGCAGTTTGCGGATGCAGGATTGGTTGACGTCGTTGAAAAGTGAATTCGAGTATTCACGATGCGCTTTTCGATTGCGATCATGTTGCTGATGACGATGGGCGCGTACGACGCACAGTCCGGTGGCACTCCACAGCGCGGTGTCACCCGCACGCCGTTTGGTAAGACACGCGATGGCAAAACAGTTGAGATCTACACGCTGACAAACGCACATGGCGTCCAGATGCGGGTCATCACCTACGGCGGCATTATCACCAGTTTGAAGCTGCCCGATCGTTCCGGGCGTCTCGGCGACATCGTCCTCGGGTTCGACACCCTTGATGGATATCTCAAGGACCCTCCGTACTTCGGGGCAGTCATCGGGCGCTACGGCAATCGCATTGCGAAAGGGCAGTTCACGCTCGACGGGAAGACGTTCAAGCTGGCGACCAACAACGGACCGAATCACCTGCACGGCGGGGTCAAGGGGTTCGACAAAGTGGTGTGGAACGCTGTTCCGGGCACCGATGCGAACGGCGTCAGCGTGGCGCTGTCGCGCACCAGCCCCGACGGGGAAGAGGGCTACCCGGGCAATCTCCAGGCAACGGTGCGCTACACATTGACCGACAAGAACGAACTTGCCATCGACTACCGCGCGACCGCCGACAAGGCAACGCCAGTGAATCTCACGCAGCACAGCTACTTCAATCTCGCTGACGATTCGAGCGACATTCTCGGTCACGAGTTGACGATCCGTGCAGGGCGCTACACCCCCGTGGACGCCACGCTCATTCCAACCGGCGAAATGGCCGCGGTCGAAGGAACGCCATTCGATTTCAGGAAAGCGACGACGATTGGCGCTCGTATTGCCACCGAGAACGCGCAGTTGAAGAACGGCGGTGGATACGATCACAACTGGGTGCTCGATCGTAGCGGTGGAGGCCTGCAGCCAGCCGCGCGGCTCGTTGATCCGAAGAGCGGGCGGACACTCGAAGTGGCAACGACGGAGCCGGGTCTCCAGTTCTATTCCGGAAACTTCCTCGACGGATCGATTAGCGGCAAGGGCGGCCGTGTCTATCGCCATCGTACCGGCCTATCTCTGGAGACGCAGCACTATCCGGACTCGCCGAATCACTCGAACTTCCCGTCGACGATCCTGAAACCAGGACAGACCTATTCTTCGCAGACCGTATTTGCGTTCGGTGTGCAGAAGTAGCGAGCACCATGAAGCGTGATGTTGCGATCGCGACGATTCTTGTCTCCGTCGCGCTGGCCTCGTGGTCCGGCCTGGCGCAGAACGACACATCAAAGATCTCCATCCGCGTCGATGCGACGAAGCGGCTCGGGCCGATGACCACCATGTGGGCGTTCTTCGGTCACGATGAGCCCAATTACACCTACATGCCGGACGGGCGGAAGCTCCTGTCAGAACTCGCGGCGCTGAGCCCGGTGCCGGTGAATGTTCGAGTCCACAATCTATTAACGACCGGGGATGGAACACCCGCTCTGAAATGGGGATCGACCAACGCGTACACCGAGGATGCGCAGGGCCGCCCGGTGTACGACTGGACGATTGTCGATCGCATCTTTGATACCTACGTCGAGCGCAAGATGAAGCCGCTTGTGCAGATTGGCTTCATGCCGAAAGCGCTTTCAACGAAGCCCGAGCCTTACCAGCACAACTGGATGCCCGGCGTTCAGTACAGCCAGATCTACACAGGGTGGGCCTATCCTCCAGCCGATTATTCGAAGTGGCGAGAATTGGTCTATCAGTGGGCGCGGCACACGGTAGAGCGATACGGCGTCAATGAGGTCAAGACCTGGTATTGGGAAGTGTGGAACGAGCCCGACATCGGGTACTGGCAGGGCACGCCGCAGGAATTCCAGAAGCTGTATGACTTCGCAGCCGACGGCTTGAAGCGGGCACTGCCAGAGGCCAGGATTGGTGGTCCCGAAGTTACGGGGCCAAATGGCGCGCGAACACAGCAGATATTGAAGGATTTCATCGAGCACTGCCTGCGAGGCACGAACAATGCGACCGGCCAGCGCGGCGCGCCACTTGATTTCGTGACCTTTCACGCCAAAGGCGCTCCACGCGTTGTCGACGGTCACGTCCGAATGGGCATCAGCAATCAGTTGCGTGCGATCTCGAACGGGTTCCAGATCGTCGCGTCCTATCCTGAGCTTCGAACGACGCCGATTGTGATCGGCGAGTCGGACCCGGAAGGATGCGCCGCGTGCTCGGTTCGAACCAATCCGGAGAACGCGTATCGCAACGGCACCATGTATTCCAGTTATACCGCGGCGCAGATCGCGCGCACGTTCGAGTTGGCCGATCTTCATAAGGTCAACCTGCTTGGATCCTTGACGTGGGCATTCGAATTCGAAGGACAACCGATGTTTGCCGGATTTCGCGATCTCGCCACGAACGGCATCGACAAGCCGGTGCTCAACGTCTTTCGCATGCTGGGAAAGATGCGCGGCGACAGGGTTGTGGTGACCAGCACCAGCGCTGCGAATACCGAGACGATCAGAGATTCCGGTGTCCGCGAAGCCGCCGACGTTTATGCGTTGGCCAGCCGAACGGATCGCTCGATGGAGATCCTCGTGTGGAACTATCACGACGACGATGTGCCGGCGCCGGCTGTCCGGATTGCCCTGACCGCGGAGGGGCTGTCAGGGCGTCAAGCAACGGTCACGGAATACAGGGTCGACGATCGTCACAGCAACTCGTACGAAGCGTGGAAACAGATGGGATCGCCGCAGACGCTCACGTCTGAGCAACGAAGTGCGCTCGAGAAGGCGGGTCAACTGCAGACGATGGGATCGCCGGCGCGCAGGAACATTGAGGGCGGTCGTCTCACACTCGACGTGTCGCTGCCGAGACAAGGTGTCGCCCTGTTTACCGTAACCTTTTAGGCAGCCGCCAGCCGCCAGGTTTACTCGATCCGCAACGCAATAATCGGATCGATCCTCCCCGCGCGCAGCGCCGGCCACACGCACGCCTGAAGACCCGCGGCGAGAAGCACCACGGCCACGAGGGCGAACGCGATTGGGTCAAACGGCGACACGTTCCAAACCTGCCGCGCCAACAGACGCGCGCCAATCAGGCTCCCGGCCAGACCGATGGCCATGCCGATGAGCAGCAGGCGCGAACCGCGCGCAAGGATCATCGCAACGATTGATTTTGAACTCGCTCCGAGGGCCATCCGTACGCCAATCTCCTGACGCTGCTGGGCGACCGCCGTCGCCATCACCCCGTAGACACCGATGACGGCGAGCACCAGTCCGATGAGCGCAAAAGCGGAAAGCAGGATCAGATTGAAACGCGGTGTCGAGAAGGCATCTTCCTTGAGCACAGTGTCCAGGGTCTTGACGTTCGTCACAGGTTGACTGCCATCGATTGCATAGATCTGCGCCATGATTGGGCGCGTCAACGATGTTGGTTCAAGAGTCGTTCGCACGATGAGGACGTTCGAGGCACCGGTCAAAGAGTAAGGGAAGTAGATTTCCGGCCTGGTTGGATTCGCGAGTCCGTCATTGGCGATGTCCTGGACGACGCCTACGACCTCGAAGGCATCGCTGGCGAGCTCAAATGGTCGCTCTTTGAGGCGTGGAAGATGGATGATCTGCCCGAGTGGGGGTCGTCCTTCGAAGCGCGCGCGGACGAACTGCTCGTTCACCACCGCAACCGCGCGCCGGCTCGTCACGTCGGTTTGATCGATTGCCCGCCCGGACGCGAGGCGAATACCGAGAGCAGGCGTATAACCCGCATCGATCTGATGGACGACGACGGGGTCGGTGCTTGCCGCCGTGCCAGCGACGTCCGCCGTTGTCGACATGTTGCCGAGCGGGTGAAGCCACGTGTTCACTCCGGCCTCGGCGACACCGGGCACGATTCTCACTCTCGACAGCAGATCTTCAAAAAATGCAACCCGTCGAGTGGCGTCCGGGTATCGCTGCGGCGGCAGCGGAATGCGCATCGTCAAAAAGCGCTCCGGCTGATATCCGAGATCAACGCGCGCCATTGCGACAAACGTGCGAATGAGCAGACTCGATCCCGCCAGCAGCATGAGCGAGAGCGCGACCTCGACGACGACGAGCGACTTTCGAAGCCGCGCTTGTCCCGAACTTCCTGACAGCGATCGACTGACTTCGCGCATCGAGGCCGCAAGATCCCGCCGTGAGCTGTGCAGCGCGGGCGCGAGGCCGCAGATGATGCTCGTCATCGCGCAAATGGCCAGCGTGAAGAAGAGCACCGATCGATTCAACGCAATCTCCGCCTCATCCGGGATCGTGTTTGGCGGCACGATCGCGAGGATTGCTGGAAGTCCGGCATACGCGAGAGCGGATCCGATGGCGCCGGCAATCAGCGCAAGCAGCAGGCTTTCAGTGAGGAGCTGCCGCACGAGGCGGCTGCGGCTTGCGCCGAGGGCAACGCGCACGCCCATTTCTTTCTGCCGCGCGGCCGCCTTCGACAAGAGCAGATTCGAGACGTTAGCGCAGGCGATGAGCAGGAGGAACGCGACAGCACCAAAGAGCACCCAGATGTCGCCGGTGATTCCGCTTGGGAATGTCTCAGTGAAGGGCAGCAGACTGACGCGAAACTGTTGCGGAAACTCGTTCGGCTGCCGTTTTTTGAGATCCTCGATGATTGGTGCCAGGTCTGCCTCGGCCCGCGCGCCGGTAATTCCAGGTTTGAGCCGCCCGAGCAGGTGAACGTTGCGTACGCCTTCCACGATCTGTCCGCGCTGAAATCGTGTCGGGATGTAGACGTCCGCGCCGCGCCACATGAATCGCTTCGGCATCACTCCAATGACGGTTCGAACGGTGTCGTTCAAACGCAGTTGCCGTCCAAGCACTCCTCGGTCGCCGCCGAACTGCCGCTGCCAGAAGCGATAGCCCAACACAACCACCGGGTCCGCACCCTCCTTCGCATCGTCCGCGCCTGGCGTTCGTCCGAGCAGCGGCGGCACACCCATGACGTCGAAGGTGTTGAATGTGCCGTGGTTCCCGCGCAGCCGTTGCGGGTCGCCCTCACCGGTCCACAGCACGTCACTGATGGTTGACGCGATTGTTCCTTCGAAAATCGTGTTGCGTTCTGCGATCTCGAGGAACTGGTCGACCGAGTAGCCGAGTCGCCCGCCCCGTCCAGCGGGGTTGTAGACGCGCACGCTCATCAACTCGCCGACGTTCTTGTATGGGAATGGATCGAGGACGACAGCATGGAGGACGCTGTAGATGGCCGTCGTCGCCATGATTCCAGTGGCCAGCGACAGGATGGCGAGCGCAGTAAAGCCGGGACTCTTCAGAAGGCTCCGTGTGCCGTACTGAATATCCCGTGCGAACGTTTCCACCCAGGTTCCCATGGAATGCTCCTCGTCACTGACAGCGCCGGTCGGGCTTGGTCGTGTAGGGCGCGGTCTTGGATCGCGTCTCCCGTGCTTAGACGATCGCAGATGGGCCCGGGTTTGTAGGACGGTCTCGCTTCTCACATAAGATATCAGGTCGTGAAACGGTCCCCAGACGCATGAAAACGGAACATGCCGTGGTCCTTGCGCGTGGGCTGGGCACGCGAATGCGCGCGCCGGACTCGTCAGCCGAATTGACGCCAGAACAGCAACGAGCTGCCGACACCGGGATGAAGACGATGATGCCGGTGAACGGCCGCCCTTTTCTCGATTTCATCCTCGGTTCGTTGGCGGATGCGGATATCCGGTTCGTCGCCCTCGTGGTCGCGCCCGACCATGCGGCGCTGCGACGCTACTACGAAGCGGATGGGCGTCCGAGTCGTATCCGGTTGGACTTTGTCGTGCAGCCGGAGCCGCTCGGCACGGCTAATGCGGTGCTCGTTACCGAGCCGTGGGTCGACGGGAATCCATTTCTCGCAATGAATGCCGACAATCTGTATCCGGCGTTGGCGCTCAGGCAGCTCACGTCACTGCAGGAACCTGGACTTCCTGCATTCGACGCCGCAGACCTTGTAGAGTCGAGCAACATTCCGCCTGAACGAATTCGGTCGTTTGCGATTCTTCACGTCGACGAGCAGGGGTATCTGGTTGGGATTGTCGAAAAACCAGGAGACGTGCTGCCACCTGAAGGTGGAAGCCACATAAGCATGAATTGCTGGCGGTTCGATCGACGGATCTTCCAGGCCTGTCGCGACGTTCCGAGATCACAACGCGGAGAGTTCGAGTTGCCCGAAGCCGTAGGGCTGGCGGTACGGCAAGGCGTCAGATTCAAAACGTTCGTTGCCCGCGGGCCCGTCCTGGATCTCTCCACGCGCGCGGACGCCGCCGATGTTGCGCGGCGGCTCGCCTCGACAATCCCTCATCCATGACTGGCGCAGCGCTCGCCGCGTCGCTTGTTGCTCGTGGTCTTGGCGTCGACGAGCGACCGGCGAAACAAACACTCTTCGATCTTGTTCTCACGCATCTCGATCATCTGGATCACAGCGTAAGTTCCAATTCGACCGGTTCAGATACATCAGCTTCCGTCCACGCATGGTGGATTCCCGGGCGGCTCGAGGTGTTTGGCACGCACACTGATTACGCGGGAGGCCACACCCTGGTGTGCGCCGTGCCGCGCGGCTTTGCGATCGTCGCCCGTCGCCGGATCGACAACGTTGTCCATGTCGTCGACGCTCTTCGCCAACAGGACGTGTCTCTCATCGCGGAGGACGTTCGCGACGGAGCCCATCAAGGATGGCGGCGCTACGTGGCGGCCGTCTGCCGTCGGCTGACGAAAAACTTTCCGGGTGCGCGGCTCGGTGCCGATATCGTACTCGCAAGCGATCTGCCGAGAGCATCGGGGATGAGCAGTTCGAGTGCACTGGTGATCGGCGTGGCGACGGCACTGGCGGCAGCCGGATCGCTCAGGAGCCGGGACGAGTGGCAGCGCAACATTCATGGCGCGCAGGACGAAGCCGGCTATTACGCATGCATCGAGAATGGCCTGTCGTTTGGCTCTCTGCATGGTGACGCCGGAGTCGGCACGCACGGTGGCAGCGAGGATCACGCTGCGATTCTTACCGGAACCGCCGGACATCTTTCTGCCTTCACGTTCGTGCCGATGCGCCCGCGGGAGGTTGTTCCAATGCCCCCTTCCTGGCGCTTCGTCTTGACGCCGAGCGGCGTCGCCGCCCAGAAGGCCGGCGTTGCTCGCGACGCCTACAATCGTCTCGCCGACGGCACGCATTTCCTGCTCGAACTCTGGAATCAAGAATCGGAGCAGCAGGCGATTTCGCTCCGAGCCGCGCTGAAGATGGACGGCGCGGACACGCTTGACTGGAATCGCGTCGAGCAGCTACGACAGTTGATCGGCCGGTCGAAGGCGGCTAACCGGGAGGAAGAACTGATGCAGCGGCTTCTCCATTTCGTGCGCGAGGATTTTCGCACGATCGAGAGTATCGATGCGTTCCGGCAGAGCGACCAGCCTCGGATAGGTCAACTCGCGGATGACTCGCAGTCTGATGCCGACGTCTTCCTGGGCAATCAGATCCCCGAAACCATTGCGCTGGCTGCCAGCGCGCGCAAGCTCGGTGCATTTGCTGCGCGCAGCTTCGGCGCCGGATTTGGAGGCAGCGTGTGGGCGCTTGTCGAGGCAGACCGAGGGCAGGAGTTCGCGCGCAGGTGGAGTGCTCAGGCGTTTGTCGCGACGCCCGGACCACCGTTGATTGAACTCACTGATTATCCCGGTGCGAGTGAGTGAATGTCGTTGAGGATTCCCGCCGCAGTCACCGCAGCGCCTGCGCCTGGCCCGCTAATGACGAGCGGCTCAGTACGATATCGCCTCGTCGTGAATGCCACGAGATTCCGGGTCCCCGTGAGCGCGCCGATCGGACTGCTCGAATCGACGGCGACCAACCGCGCTGAAACGGATTTGGGTGTTGCCGTGACGACGTAGCGCAGCACGCGGCCGCGACTTGCCTCTCGTTCGGTCCGCGCGGCCCATTCGCGGTCCAGATCAGGAAGTCGCTTCATGAATTGCGCAGGCGTGAGGCCTCTCATCGATCGCGGAACGAGATCGTCTGGCTTGGGCGCAGGGCCACGGTAACCAAGCAGCCGCGCCAGGATCAAAGCTTTTCGCCCGGCGTCGGCGCCAGAAAGATCGTCGCGCGGATCGGGTTCGGCGTATCCGCGCTCGACCGCCTCGCGTACCGCTTCGGAAAACGGGCGCCCGGCCGATACCGCTGACGCGACATGCATCAAGGTGCCGCTGACGCATCCTTCGACGCGCAGCACGCGGTCGCCACTCTCGACCAGCTTGTAGTAGGTGTCGATGATCGGCAAGCCGGCACCAACGGTCGCCTCGTACTTGAGTCTTGGGCCGCCCGGCGTGCATGCCGACATGAGACGTTCATAGTTCGCCCACGACTGGGTGAGAGGCTTCTTGTTCGCCAGCACCACGTCGAATCCCTGACCGAGTGCCGTTTGCAGGAGGTCTGCTGTTTCACCGCTCGTGACATCGACCAACACGGGGCGGGAGACCGCGTGGCTTGCGATGGTCGCCAGGGCTTCCTGCGCTGATGCGCGCCGGCCTCCGAGCGTGGCAATCAATGCACCTTCATACTTCTCCCGCGTCAGCGTGGTGAGCCGTCGGCGTGACAGACCCCGCGGCTCGAAGATGTAACCCGAACGATCCATCAGCCCGACGACCTTTACGCCTGAATCCCCGCTTGCGGCGGCAATATGGTCGGCGAGCGCGCGGCCGACGTTACCGAATCCGAGCAGCACGACATCGGTCCGCGGTGCAGCCAGGGGACGACCACCTCCGATTTTCGAAAGCTGGAAGGCCGAGTGGACGGCGCGCACTGCCTCTGGCGCGTCGCCGGCGTTGACCGCAAATGAGATGTTCCGCTCGGAGGAGCCCTGCGCAATAGCAACGACGTTGATGCTCCTCGCGGCGAGTGCGGAGAACACCCGTGCGGCGATGCCGGGCGCACCTGCCATGCCGTCGCCGACCACCGCGACAACGGCGATACCCGGCCGGGCGCTGACGTTATCGATGACGCCGCTGGCGAGTTCCTCCTTGAATGCCGCCCGGACCGCCTGAACCCCGCGCGCAGCTTCCCCCTCGGGGACGGTAAAACCGATGGAGCTTTCAGACGACGCCTGGAAGATGGTCGAGACCGACAATCGCTCCGCATCGACTGCGGCGAATGTGCGCGCCGCGATGCCGTGCACGCCAACCATCCCTTTGCCGGCGACGGTCACGATCGCCTGACCGTGAACGATGGCCAGCGCCTTGACCGGATATCCTTCGATGCCTCGTTGCGCCGAGACTTCGGTGCCCGGCGACGTCGGGTTCAGGAATGACCGGACGTGAAGACCAACACGCGTACCCGCGATCGGGATGAGCGCGCGTGGGTGAAGCACCTTCGCACCGTAGTGCGCGACCTCGGCGGCTTCCCGGTGATGTAAGCGCGAGAGCAGACGCGCGTCGGGCACCAGCCGAGGATCGGCGGTGAGTATCCCGGGCACGTCTTTCCACAGAACGACCTGACGGGCGCCGAGCGACCGGCCGAGTAAGGTCGCCGTGAGATCCGATCCGCCACGCCCCAGCGTGGCGACGCTGCCGTCTGGTGAGCGACCGATATAGCCCGGAACGACCGGTATGATGCCGCGCTGAAGCAAGGGGCGCAGCATTCGTCGCGCGCCGCTCGTGGTCCGTGCAAGGTCCGGTGCGGCGCCGCCGTGCTGCCCATCGGTCACGATGAAATCGGTCGCGTCCACGTATGCCGCGCGCCGGCGATTGATCGAGAGTGTTTCGGCCACTACCGCCGCCGACATCCGCTCGCCGCGCGACACGAGCAGATCCGTCGTCCGTGCGTCGAGATGACCAAGCACCGCAACCGCCGCGCAGAGGTCGCGGTATTGGCGTGCCGCGTCATCGATCGTCGCCAGCAGCGCCCGCCGCCTTCTGCCCGACGGCAGCAGCGCTTTGACCGCCTGACGATGACGTTGAAGAAAGGCGGATGCGCGCGCGGCCGCATCGTTCGCTGCTCCCGTCGATGCCTGCTGTGCGCCGCCAAGTAAGAGATCCGTGATCCCGGCGAGTGCCGACGCGACGATCACGAGCGGGCCGTCGTGGGAGGCGATGAGCGCTGCCGCGCGCTCGATGGCGGCCGCATCCGCGAGCGATGCGCCGCCGAACTTCCAGACTTCAAGTGGGGGGGGTGAGCTGTTGCGACTTCTTTTTGGCATCGAGGATGTGCGACTCTTCTTCGGCATCTAAACGTAGGGCGCGATCTTTAGACCGCGACGAGTTATTCGAGCTGCAGCGGCTCTGGCTCCTCGATGTCGGACGCGGGTGTTGGCAGTTCCATCAACAGCCTCGCGCACGCGTTCCATCGCAGCAGGGAATCGTCGTTGTGCGCCGGCCGGACCGCTTCCGCCCGTTCGTAGAACGTCATCGCTTCACGTAGCCATTCGACCGCGACGGTCGCGGCCCCGAACCGATCGCGCTGCAGGATCGCTTTGGCGCGCCGCTCACGAATGATCCCGGCATAGTACGCGCGGTCGTACGGTGTGCCCAGCCTGGTCGCGAGCTCGTTGGCGCGCGCCGCCGTCTTCGACGACGAATCGTGGGGGAACTGGTCGGTCAGCGCGAGGAGCATCATCACGAGTGCGTCCTCGTTCTGTGGATCCACCTGCAGGATATCGAGACAGATGCTTTCCGCCTCGCCTGGCTCGTTGAGCAGCCGGTATCGTTCCGCCTTGGCCAGTGCGCCCGGCACCGCCTCTCTCGACATTGGTTTCAGGTCGAACCTGTCCATAGTCACCTCACGTGCGAAACACCCGCAGCAGCTTTGTGATCGGATCGTAGAAGCGATCGACGACCCGCTCTTTCAGCGGGATGATGGCATTCTCTGTGATCGTGATGTGCTCGGGGCAGACTTTTGTGCAGCAGCGCGTGATATTGCAATAGCCGATTCCGTGGCTGTTCCGCAGGGCCGGCACGCGATCGGCGGCGTCGATCGGGTTCATTTCGAGCGCAGCCGCATAGGTCAGGAATCGCGGCCCGATGAACTTGTCGTGCAGTTGGTGGTCGCGCAGGATATGGCAGACGTCCTGGCACAGGAAGCATTCGATGCATTTGCGGAATTCCTGGACGCGATCGATATCGGCCTGGCGCATCCGCCATGTGCCATCCGGCGCGTCGGCCGGACGCGGGGCGAACGGCGCAATGGCTTTCTTCACCTGAAAGTTCCACGAGACGTCGGTGACCAGATCTTTGATCGGCGGGAACGCGCGCATCGGCTCGACGGTCACCGGCTGGTCCATCGGCAGCGTGCTGAGACGAGTCATACACATCAGCTTTGGACTGCCGTTGATTTCCGCGGAGCACGATCCGCACTTGCCGGCCTTGCAGTTCCACCGCACGGCAAGATCCGGCGCCTGCGTCGCCTGAATCTGGTGAACCGCGTCGAGCACGACCATGCCGGGCACCGGCGTCACCGAATAGTCGCGAAACTCGCCGCCAGTGGCTCCGTCGCTTCGCCAGATCTTGAAGGTGGCGCTGCTCATTTCTGTTGATCCTCGATTATCTGCTTCAGCTCAGCCGGCAGCGGTGGAATCGGGACCCGACGGACGGCCATCGTCCCGTCCGAAGACTTCACCGTCACGATGTTGATTGTGCCGAACTCCTGGACCTTGTCCGGAAAGTCCTCGCGGAAGTGACCGCCGCGACTTTCTTTCCGTTCGATGGCGGATCGAGTGATCGCCTCGGACACCGTCAACAGGTTCTGCAGGTCGATGGCCGTGTGCCATCCAGGGTTGTACTCGCGATGTCCGGACACCGAGGCGCGTGCAGCCCGTGATTTCAACGCGTCGAGCCCGCCGAGCGCCTGCTGCATGTCCGACTCTGTCCGGACGATGCCGACGAGATGTTGCATCATCTCCTGGAGGGCTGTCTGCACTGCGTATGGGTTCTCCGCTCCGCTCTGACGGTCGAAGGGGCTCACCGCACCATCTACGGCGCGTTGTACTTCGCCGCGATCGATCGCGACGCCTGCATTCTGCCTGGCGAATTGCGCGGCGTACTCGCCCGCCCGTTTGCCGAATACGAGCAGGTCCGACAATGAATTGCCGCCGAGACGGTTGGCGCCATTGATGCCGGCGGCACACTCACCAGCCGCAAACAGGCCGGGTACGGTCGACATCTGGGAGTCGCTGTCGACTCGCACGCCCCCCATGATGTAGTGGGTCGTCGGCCCAATCTCCATCGGTTCCCTGGTGATGTCGATGTCGGCCAGCTCCTTGAACTGGTGATACATGCTCGGCAGCTTGCGACGGATGTGTGCTTCGGCGTCGGGCAGCCGTTTCTTGATCCACGAGATGTCGAGAAACACCCCGCCTCGCGGGCTGCCGCGTCCTTCCCGTACTTCGCGCATGATGCAGCGTGCGACATGATCGCGCGTCAGCAATTCGGGTGGACGCCGCGCGTTTTTGTCACCCTGCGTGTATCGCCAGCCTTCGTCTTCGGTGTCGGCCGTCTGCTGCCGGTAGTTGTCCGGGATCGAATCAAACATGAACCGCCGGCCTTCGCTGTTGAGCAGAATGCCCCCCTCGCCGCGAACGCCTTCGGTGACGAGAATGCCCTGGACGCTGGGCGGCCAGATCATCCCGGTCGGATGGAACTGAATGAATTCCATGTCCATCAGTTCCGCGCCGGCATGATAGGCCAGCGCATGCCCGTCGCCGGTGCCTTCCCAACTGTTGCTGGTGATCTTGTAGGCTCGGCCGGTACCGCCGGTGGCGAGGACGACAGCGCGCGCCCCGAACACTTTGAATCGTCCGCGATCGCGCTCGTAACCGACCACGCCGGATGCGCGTCCGTCGGTCTTCAAGAGACGCACGACCGTGAACTCCATGTGAACGTCGATGCCGCGGTGGACACCGTGATCCTGGAGTGTGCGGATCAGTTCGAGACCGGTGCGATCGCCAACGTGCGCGAGGCGCGGATACCGATGACCGCCGAAATTGCGCTGAAGGATTCGGCCGTCGGCTGTGCGATCGAAGACCGCGCCCCATGCTTCCAGTTCACGGACGCGGTCGGGTGATTCCTTCGCATGCAGCTCCGCCATCCGCCAGTTGTTGACGTACTGGCCACCGCGCATCGTGTCGGCGAAATGCACTTTCCAGCTATCGCGATCGTCGACGTTCGCGAGCGCCGCTGCGACGCCTCCCTCGGCCATCACCGTGTGCGCTTTGCCGAGGAGCGACTTGCAAATCAAGCCGACCTTCACGCCCGCGGCCGATGCTTCGATCGCGGCGCGAAGTCCAGCGCCACCGGCGCCGATTACCAGAACGTCGTACTCGTGCGTTTCTAAGTCCATGCTGCTGATTCGGTGTGAGTTGATCTCGTATGTCGGGCGCGGTCTTCTGACCGCGCCACGGAATCAGAGAATCCGGAAATCGGTCCAGACCCCCATCGAGCAGAGCCGCACGTACACATCGGCGAATGCGACGGAGAACAGGCTGCACCAGGCAAAGAGCTGATGCCGCCGGTTGAGACCGGAGACGCACGAGTAGCAGGACCAGCGAAGACCTGACGTCGAAATCTCATCGCGGCCCCCGCCCACCAGATGACGCAGCGAGTGGCAACTGAATGTGTAGCCGGCGAGGAGCACGGTGTTGGCCGACAGCACGATGCTGCCGATGCCGATGCCGAAATGTCCGACGCCGGCAGTGTCAGTGAACCAGAACGACTTGATGGCGTCGACGGTCAAAATGACGATGAACAAGATTCCGAGATACAGAAAGTAGCGATGGACGTTCTGCAGGATCAGCGGGAAGAATCGTTCGCCGAGATAGGTCTTGCGTGGCTCGCCGACGGTACAGGCCATGGGGTCGGCCCAGAACGCTTTATAGTAGGCACCGCGGTAGTAATAACAGGTGAACCGGAAACCGCCAGGGGCCCAGAGAATCAGCAACGCCGCCGAAAACGGCAGCGCCCCGGGCCACCAGCCCGGCTTCGGACCGAACCAGGCGTTCCCGCTATCGCCAAAGAGCAGCGGCGAGTAGAACGGCGAGAGGTACGGGCCGTATTCGAAATGATTGCCTTGAAAGGCGGCCCATGTCGCGTAGACAAGAAACGCCGAGAGTCCGAGAAAAACCAGAAGAGGTTGAAGCCACCACGCGTCGCGACGAGTTGTTTCTCCGAACTTACGCTGGGTCAAGGGCCACACGGCCTGCGCCATCGAGGATCCTCCGAGGCTTCGTCAAGTGAGTGTCAAAACCATACTGGCGCTGGATTAGGATTGCAAGGGCCTGCGAGGTGATGCACATGAAACGAACGATCGTCGCCAGCGTACTTGCGTGTGCCGGTGTGTTGTGCGCCGTGGCCACGACTCGAGTGGCAGCCGTTCAGAAGAACGGCGGCAATCCGCTGCTGAAAGAGCCGCTGCGATTGAAGCAGGGACTAATCTCGGGTGTGCCCGGAACAAACGAGTCGATTGCCGTGTTCAAGGGGATTCCGTTTGCCGCGCCTCCCGTCGGCGCCGGCCGCTGGCGCGCGCCAAGCCCCGCTGCCGGATGGTCCGGAGTGCGAAAGGCGGAGGCATTTTCACCGAGTTGCATTCAGTCCATCGCCACCGAGCGAAAGCCGTGGACGTACGAGTTCATGACGCATGGCGAGATCAGCGAGGACTGTCTTTATCTGAACGTGTGGACGCCTGCCACCTCCGCCACCGCGCGCCGGCCGGTGTTCGTCTACATCTATGGCGGCGGCAACGTCGAGGGTTCAGGTGCCGTGCCCGTCTACGACGGCGAAGGCCTGGCGTCGAAGGGGCTCGTCGTCGTGACGTTCAATTACCGCGTCGGTGTGCTCGGCTTCTTCACGCATCCAGAGTTGTCCAAAGAATCGCCGGCGCAGGCATCGGGCAATTACGGGCTGCTCGATCAGATCGCGGCCGTCAAGTGGGTGCACGACAACATTGCCGCATTTGGCGGTGATCCGGCGCGGATTACGATTGCGGGTCAGTCGGCCGGAGCGAGCGCCGTGCACAACCTGACGGCATCTCCGCTCGCCAAGGGCCTCTTTCACCGGGGCATTGCCGACAGTGGATCGAGCATCGCTGCAGGGGGCGCGCGGCCACTCAAGGATCAGGAAGCTGACGGGGTGCGCTTTGCCGACGCGAAGGGAGTCCACTCGCTTGCCGAACTGCGTGCAATGAACTGGAAGGAGGTCATCGCGCCAATCACTCCCGCGCCGACACCGGCGGTGCGGTTCACGATCGTTACCGACGGCTACGCCCTGCCGGTCACGGAAAAGGATGCGTTTGCGCGAGGAACTCAGAATGATGTTCCGACGATTACCGGCCTGAACGCCGACGAGAACGGCGCCTCACCCCACCCGACGATTACGCGTGACGCGTATGAGAAGCAGGCGCGGCAGCGCTATGGCGACATGGCCGATGAGTTTTTGAAACTGTATCCCGCAGCCAACGATGAGGATGCCCGCGCGGCGCAGAACGAGAGTTCACGCGATCAAGCGCGCGTCTCGATGTACTTGTGGGCGCTCAATCGCCATCGTACCGCGAAGACTCCGGCGTTCACCTATTTCTGGACGCACGCATTGCCCGGTCCGGACGTCGACCAGTACGGAGCATTTCATACGTCAGAAGTGCCGTACGTGTTGAACACCCTCTCGCGTTCGGATCGCCCGTTTACCGACGTCGATCGCAAGATCGCGGACACGCTGTCGTCATACTGGGCCAACTTCGCGACCACCGGCGACCCGAACGGCAAAGGCCTGCAACGGTGGGCCCCCGTGTCGGTCGATTCGCCGATGACCATGGAAGTTGGCGACAATTTCCGCTCGATCCCGGTTGCGAGCAGCAAGGAACGGCTGGAGTTCTTCCGTCGCTTTCTCACCAAAAGCGGCACCTAACACGCGCCAGCCGGCCGACAGGAAAGCCTCTTGCAACTGGCGCTGCAGGAGGCAGTGCATGTCCGACGATCGGAGCGCATCGACTCAACGCGAGCTCAGCAGCGAAGAGAAGCGCGCAAACGTCATCCGTCTCGCATTTGGCGGCAGCGAGCAGCGTTTCAACGAATTCGTCCAGGTCGTCCGGGACGCGATCCCGCCGGGCACCGGCGTGGTTCTCCGTGGCAGCGCGGTGACCGGCGAACGATGGAAGGACGGCGCCCCCTTTGACAGCGACGGTCCCGGGACCAGCGACCTCGACTTGACGCTCGTCGGCGGTGATGAGGTCATCGGTCTCTACAAAGTCACCGGCTTCTGGGTGCCCGGCATTCACTCCCGTCCGCTGAGCGACGAGGATCCCGACATTGCCCCCTCACTGGTCCCGCTGCGCAACCGTCTTGTGGAAATGGTGAACAGGCCGGTGAATATCCAGGGCTCACGCGACGTCGTGATCTACTTCCGCGGCGAGCTGATCGGCCAGCCTTATCTCGTGCTCATCGATAAAGAGCAGACGGAGTGACGTGCCGCTTCGCGTCTTGACCTACAACATCTGCCGCGGCGGCGCCGGCAAGGAGGATCAGATCGCCGCGGTGATCGCGTCCATTCAGCCAGATATCACGGTCTTTCAAGAAGCGACCATCCCGGCAGTGATCGAGAAAGTCGCCGCCCGCACCGGCATGGCGCAGTGGGCCTCGTCGCGTGGGGAGTCGCTCGCATTCATGAGCGCAAAGGCCGTTCGCCACTTCGAGTGGCATCATCCGCGGCTGTCGCGTCACGCGTTTCTCGAGATCGAACCGGGCCATGGAGAGCTGCGCATCTTCGGTGTGCACTTGAGTGCGCTGTACTCTGCGTGGACCGAGCGGCATCGCGTGATCGAACTTCGCGCGCTGCTCGCAAGTATCGCGCGCCATCAGCACGGTTTTCACCTGCTCGCCGGCGACTTCAACACACTGGCGCCCGGCGATCTGCTCGATTTCCGGAAGTTACCCCATCGCCTGCGCGCCCTCGTGTGGTTGAGCGGCGGGAACATTCGATGGCGGACCATTCAGCTGGTGCTCGATGGTGGATACATCGATGCGTATCGGCTGCTTCATGGCTCGGACGTCGGCTATACGTTTCCTACCTGGGCGCCGCATGTCCGCCTCGATTACGTCTTCACGCCCACGGCGTTTTCGAACCGGGTTCGCCGCTGCGAGATCGTGACGCACGCCGCCGCCGCGGCCGCCTCAGATCACCTGCCGCTCGCCGTGGAGGTGGACTTTGGCTGAGGCTTCAGCGCGTCGGCGACAGCGACCCATGATGGTGCGTTTACGCCAAGCAAGTGGCGCACGAAATAGTCGTATCGCTTGTGATCGCCGTACGCCCCTCCCGAGCCGTGATCCGCGCCGGGGATGACGAGGAGATCGAAATCCTTGTTGTGTTTGATGAGCTGATTGACGACCTGCATTGTCGATGACGGGTCGACGTTGTGATCCATTTCGCCGACCACCAGCAACACTCTTCCCTGAAGCCGGTAGGCGTTATCCACGTTCGAGGATTCCGCGTACTCGGCGCCAATCGGCCAGCCCATCCACTGCTCGTTCCACCAGATCTTGTCCATTCGATTGTCGTGACAGCCGGCAAACGACACGCCGACCTTGTAAAACTCCGGATGGAACAGCAGGGCACCAAGCGAGTTCTGTCCGCCCGCTGACGTTCCATAAATTCCCACTCGCGAAATGTCGTAGTAGGAATATTTCGCGGCGACGGCCTTGTGCCAGAGAATCCTGTCCGGGAACCCCGCATCCTTGATGTTCTTCCACGCCACATCATGGAACGCCTTGGATCGATTGCTCGTCCCCATACCGTCAATCTGCACGACGACGAACCCGAGATCCGCCTGTGCCTGCATCTGGTTGAATGCGGCAAAGGATTTCGGCACGAACGAGCTGTGCGGCCCGGCGTAGATGTTTTCGATCACCGGATACTTTTTCGCCGGATCGAAGTGAGTCGGTCGATAGATGACGCCCCAGATGTCGGTGGCACCGTCGCGTCCCTTGGCAGTGAAGACTTCTGGCGGCTTCCATCCTGCTCGCACCAGTCCAGTGATGTCTGCTTTCTCGAGTTCCAGGACCAGAGATTTGTCCGAGGTCCGGTGCAACTCAGCGACTGGTGCAGCGTCGACGCGTGAATACGTGTCGACAAAGTAGGTCATATCGGGCGACAGCGAGACGCTGTGATTTGCATCGGCACTGGTCAGCGGCGTCAGGTCTGTACCATCGAAGTTGATCCGGTAGAAATGAACGAAATACGGATCCTTTCCTGGATACATGCCGCTTGCACTGAACCAGATTTGCCGCTTCTCCTCGTTGACGTCGACCACCGATCGCACAGGCCACTGCCCAGTAGTGATCGGGTTCTTCACATTGCCGGTGGCGCCATCGTACAGATACAAGTGGTTCCAACCATCGCGCTCCGACATCCAGATCACTTCGCGGCCGTCGCCGATGTCCCTTCGGAACCGCTTTCCGGAATAACAGAAGAACGTTTTTGCCTCTTCGCTGATCACGGCGCGCGCGCTGCCGGTGGCCGCGTCGATTTCGATCACGCGATAGACCTGGTGGCCACGCTGGTTGTACTCGAACGTGATCGCGCCGCTGTTTTTCCGCCAGACCAGCCGGCTGAGATCGTATGCGTTGGGGAATAACACGTTGCTGACGACATGCGCGGTCTTGTCGGCCACACTCACGATGACCGGCGTCTCGACGTCCAATAGATCACCTGGCTTGGCATACTGCATCGTCGAGTTCGAGGGCTGCAGTTGGTCCTCAGGCGAGGACTCGACGTAGTGGATGTAGCGGCGGAACCCGGGAGCGACTTTGTAAACGGCGAGCTTCGTCGAGTCGGGCGACCACTCCAGCGATTCAGGATCGTAATAATTCCCTTCGGAGCCGTCGGATGTGAGCGACGTCAATGTGCGGCTGCCGATCTGACGAACCGCGACGTTGTAGTTGCGAACGAGCGCTTCGAATTTGCCGTCGGGTGATTTCTTCGGCTCAGCGCCATTGATATCGAATGCGGCGCGAACCGGTCCCGCCAGCCCTCCACCGCCGCGGCCACGTCCGGCCGCGCGCGACTCCTTGCAGGTATACGAGTCGAGCGTGCAGCGCCACGTCGGCCGAGGCGTCCCCGGAGGCCCGGCGGTCGCTCCGCCCGGTTGGAACTCGATCGCTCGGTCGTCGTCCACGAAGCTGAAGGTGGTGAAGGGCAGGGTGACCGGCGTGTACTTCGTCCCGATCGCCGCAGATAAGGCGTCTGCCAGCTTGGCATGATCGAAGGCCGGCTCCTTCGTCTTCGTGTCAGCATTCACCAGGACGAAGGCGTTTCCACCAGGGACGGTCTTTCGATACCAGAATCGGTTCGTGTTTCTGATCCACTGGACCGATTCAGGAACGTTGATCGCGAGGGCCTGATAGCGATCGCGCAGCGTCATCGCTTGCACGTAGTCGGCCACGGTCCCCTGCGCGTATGCCGGCGTTGAACCAATCAGCAACGCTGCCGCGGTAGCGCCGGTCGCGAGCCGCCAACCGCCAGCCGCCAGGAGCCAGGAGCCAGAAGCCAACAGCCACGAGCAAGAATCACTTGATCGCATACTCACTCAATCCGGGTTGGGCCATCAGACGCTCGATGGCATCGATCTCGATCGGCACAAACGCCGACAGATTGTCGTAGCCAGACTCAGTCACCAGAATCATGTCCTCGAGACGAATTCCAAGATGTTCGTCGTCGATCTGCATCGCGGGCTCGATTGTGAAAATGAACCCGGGTTCCAGCGTATCGGCGGTCATGCGGACGTCGTGCACTTCCATCCCAACTGAATGGCCAAGGCTGTTCGACGGGTTATTGCGATACCTCGTCACGAATGCCGTGGCTGCCGCCTTGATCTTCGGGTCGGTAAACTGGAACGAGGCCATGATCCCATCCATCTTCATGACCGCGTCACCCATGACGTCGCGCGGCGTTCTATGGACCTTGATCGACGTCATCAGCGCCTGATACAGCTTCAAGTAAATCGAATAGAACTCACGCTGCCGTGGTGTGAACTTGCCATTGGCGGGAAACACGCGGGTGACATCCGACTGGTAGTACTTGTAGTCGGGGGCATAGTCGAACTGAACGAGATCGCCATCCTCGATGCGGGCCGTGTTCTTGTGATAGTGCGAGTAGTAGGTGTTGCGGCCTGTCGCAATCAACGCAAAGTAGGAAGGTCCATAGGCGCCGTGCTTCTTGAACACGTACTCGGCGACCGCTTGGAGCTCGTACTCGTACATTCCCGGTTTCGCGTCGCGCATGGCCTCCATGATCCCGAGACCTGTGATTCGCGTCGCTTCGCGAATGAGCGCAATCTCGCGCGCGCTCTTGATGTCGCGGAGTCGATCAAGAATCGGATCGAGATCTTTGATTTCCGCCGTTGCCGTTGCCATCTTCAGCTTCTGGATGAATTGCTCTTCCCGCGAGATGCGGCCGTCCCAGGGATCATTCTTCGTGGCGTTGGCGAGGGCCCTTGGGTCGCTCGATGAGGCTTCGCCGAGCACCTCTGGCCTGAACGGCGTATAGATCGTGCGGCCCCCACTCAGAAGATCCGGCAGCAGCTTTCCAAACTCCTCGCGGGCCACAACCGCGTCAACGCCGAGTGCCCGTGCCACGTCGTCGCCTGGATGCAGCGCCGGCCCGTACATGCGCTGCTCGCGCCGCTCGCTGAACGGCTGCAGGAATATCGTGGTCTTTTTTGCGCGGCCATCGACGACCGCGATCGCTCGAGGTTCGACGACTCCCGTCAGGTAGAAGAACTGATTGTTCTGTCGCAGCGCCTGCTCTCCGGGGCGCTCGGTCGTTCCCTGAAGGATGGCCACGCCTTCGCCAATGGCGGCGATCACCTTGGCGCGCCGCGCCGCGAATTCTTCCGGAGGGAAGATCTCGGTGCCAGTGAACACCGGCTGCGCCAGCCCGGTGATCACCCATGTAGAAATGCCCAACAGAATGCCGAAAATCTTTACAGCTTCCATCCCTCCCGATACTCCCGAGTGAGAAACTGGTTCGCGTCGGCGTTATTGGTGACTTTCATGTTGGCCGGGTCGTAATACAGCTTCGAATTCGCGCGCAGCGAGGCGATGCCGAGCAGCATCGTTTCGGTGAGTGTTGCGGCGTAGTCAAAGGGACAGGAGATCTGATCCTTCCCTTTGATCGTGTTAACCCAGTTCATCTCGTGCGCTTCGTGCGCGACGCGAGTCAATCGTTCCTTCGGGGGACCGTAGGCGTTGTGGCGCGCGACCGGAAGCAATCGCGGAGGGTTGGCGCTCTCCTGGAGCAGCTTGCCCTTCTTGCCGACGTAGAGAATGCCGCCGCCAGGATTCAGTTTCGCGCCTTCGAGCTCCGGCGGATCCGACGGCATCAGTCCGCCGTCGTACCACGTCAGCGTCACGGCGGGCAGGTTCCCACGCTTCGGGAACTCATAGTGGGTGGTCGTCGCGTCCGGATAGGTGGCGCCATTGAATGGTGTCGACTCGGTCTCGATAACCGTGGGCAAGCCAAGATTCAGTGCCCACATCGGAAAGTCGATTAGATGGGCACCCATGTCGCCGAGCGCGCCCTGACCCCAGTCAACCCATCCACGCCAGTTGAACGGGTGATAGATCGGGTGGTAGTCCACCTTTGGTGCGACACCGAGGAACAGATCCCAGTCGAGACCGGTGGGGATTGAGTAGTCCCCTTTCATCGCCGCGGCCAGTCGCTCGGCGACGGCACGATTGTCCCATCCGAGTTGCGCGGTGTTGACCTGACCGGTAGCCGGCCGTGGAATGCCCTGCGGCCAGTAGCCCCACGGCCGGTTGGTCCAGACATGCACTTCACGGACTTCGCCGATGGCGCCGTCGAGGATGTACTCGACTCCGCGCCGCTGCTCGTCCTGCGAGTGGCGCTGGTTGCCCATCTGCGTGACGATCTTCGACATCGCCGCCGCTTTCCTGGAAAGGTGGCGTGCCTCGTGCACGGACCAGCACAGCGGCTTCTGCACGTACACGTGTTTGCCGGCGTCCATCGACGCCGAGGCAATGATGGCGTGCATGTGATCGGGCGTGGCGACGATGACGCCGTCGAGGTCCTTCTGCTTGTCGAGCATCTCGCGATAGTCCTGGTATTTCTTCAATCGCGGGATCTGTTCCTTCACGAACTTCTGCAGGCGGTCGTAGGGATCGTCAACGGGCCATCGTTCATCGGCGGCAAGCTGCGCCTTCGAGCGCGGCCATACCTTGAACGTTTCCGTGCCGGGCGGCGGCCCTTGAGGACGTGGCGTTGGACGCTGCGCCTTCGACCACTGTGCGAGCTTGCGATCGAGCAGGCCGAGGTCGCAGTCGCAAATCGCGACGATGTTCTGGCTCATGACGGCCTGAGCGTTTTCGGCTCCCATGCCATTGATGCCGGCGACGGCAAGGTTCACCGTGTCGCTTGGCGCCTGAAACCCGCGGCCGAGCACACGCCGCGGTACGATCAGGAACGCAGCGCCCGCGCCCGCCACTGTGTTGACGAACTCGCGTCGCGTCACGGCGGCAGTTGCCGTAGCCGTCGTGTCTTCGCTATCTTCCGGTGTCTTGTAATCGTTCATCGGACGGCTATCCTAAAATGCAGCCCATCTCGGAGTGAAGCAGGAGGACAGATGAAGCCATCGACCGTTTTCCTTGGCGAAATGACGAATCCAGAAGTCGAGGCCTTTCTGAAAACGCATCATACGGTGATCGTTCCAACCGGCGCAACGGAGCAGCATGGACCGCACGCGCCGCTTCTGACCGACGTGATCATCCCGAACGAGATCGCGCGCCGGATTGCCCCGAAGATCGGTGCGGTCGTCGCTCCGGCCATCAACTACGCCCTTTCGTATCCCCATGTCGGGTTCACCGGGCTGGTGCACATCCGCATTCCGACGTTCATGGCGCTTGTCGAAGACCTGTGCGTCGCGTTTGCCAACTCAGGGTTCAAGCGGATCGTTTTTCTCAATGGCCATTACGACAATACCTATGCCATCGCCTACGCGTGCGCGAATGCTGCCGACAAGATTGGCAAGGACGTGAAGGCATTTCCCGTCAACTATTGGGACGCGTTGACGACGGAAGAGATCGACGAGTTCTCCGGGCTGAAGAACGGTCTGCACGCCAATCTGGCGGAGACGTCGGCGGTGATGGCTATCAATCCAAAGTTGGTGGACCTCGAAAAGGCGAATGCCGAGTTTCCGCCATTTCCGAAGTACACGATTCCAACGGGGCCCGTTCACACCGCATTCTTCTTCACCGCTCCCGGCTCGGTGTACTGGGCGACGAAATCCGGCACGTGGGGCGACCCGCGGAAGTCCACGGCCGAGACAGGTGAGCGCTATCTCGAGGCCGGCGTGCGCTCGACGTTGGCGGTGCTCGAGAACATCGAGAACACGTTCAAGGCGATGCCGCCGCGGTAACCTATGCACGATCTCACCTCCGTCCCTCAGACCAACCCGGTGAATCTCTACCGCGTGCGCGATGCGATGTATGCGCCCGACATGCTGATCGCCGCGCTCGTCCATCTCGATTTCTTCACCTGGCTCGCCGACCATCCGGCCAGCAAAGAGGAGATCTGCCGCAGTCTCGAAATCACCGATCGCCCGGCAGACGTCATGCTGACGCTGTTTGCCGCGATGGGGCTCGTCGAAGAGCGGCAGCGTGTGTTTCATCTGACTGCGACGGCCCGAGAGCACCTTGTCCAAGGGTCACCGTGGTACCTCGAGCCGTACTTCGCCTCGGTTAAGAACCGACCCGTCACACTTGATTTGCTCAAGGTCTTGCGGACGGGAAAGCCGGCGAACTGGGGTAGCCAGGAGACCGATAAGGACTGGCACAAGTCGATGGAGACCGAGGGGTTTGCGACGCAGTTCACCTCCGCGATGGATTGCCGCGGCGTCTATCTCGCCCAGGCGGTCGCCAAGTCCATCGACCTTTCAGGGTATCGCCATCTCCTCGACATCGCCGGCGGATCGGGCATCTATGCCTGTTCGCTGGTGACGCACTGTCGGCAGCTGACGGCCACCGTTTTAGAGAAGCCCCCTGTCGACAAAATCGCCGCCACTGCGATCGCGAACAGAGGCTGTTCGGAGAAAGTGCGAGTCGTGGCGCGCGACATGCTCACGACGCCACTGCCGAAGGACGCAGACATCCACCTGTTTTCCAACGTTCTCCACGATTGGGACGAGCCGGTGGTCGGCGAGCTGTTACAGAAGTCATGTGAGGCGCTGCTCCCGGGAGGTCTCGTGGTGGTTCACGATGCATTCCTTAACGCGGAGAAAAACGGACCGCTTCACGTCGCGGAGTACTCGGTGCTGCTGATGCACTCCTCTGAAGGCCGATGTTATTCGGTGGCCGAGATGGAGCGGTATCTGCAGGAGGCAGGATTTTGTGACGTCACCTACGTCGCGGGAGCGGCCGCGCGCGGAATCATGACCGCGAAAAAGCGACTCAGTAATTGCTGATTCCTGAATGTTGAGTGACTGTTGAAAGGCTCATGAACCGTCGCGAATTTATTGCTGTCGCGGGTGTGCCGTTCGCCACCCGCGTTCTGTCTCGAGCGACCGCGCAGCGGCCGCGCACGAGGCTCATTCTCCTGGGCACGGGCGGTGGTCCGACACCCAAGAAATCGGTCTCCGCTTCGGCGCAGGTGATCATCGTCGACGACGCGGCATATGTGGTCGATTGTGGTGACGGAGTCGCGCGTCAACTGGTTGCGGCGGATGTGCCGCTGCGCAACCTGAAGCACATCTTCATCACGCACCATCATTCCGATCACAACGCCGACTACGGCAACTTGTTGCTGCTGTCCTGGGCGACCGGCTTAGCCACCGGCGTCGGTACGTGGGGTCCACCGCCGTTGACGAAGATGACCGAGCTGTTTCTGGCGATGAATGCGTACGACATCGATATCCGCATTCGCGACGAAGGCCGGGTTCCGCTCGCTCCGCTGGTTGTGCCGCATGAGGTGTCGCAGGCCGGCGTCGTGATGCAGGACGACAACGTCAAAGTCACTTCGACCCTGGTCGACCATCCGCTGGTCGCGCCGGCGTTGGCGTACCGATTCGACGGACCCGACCGATCGATCGTCATTTCCGGCGACACGGCTCGGTCTGACAATCTCGTGAAGCTCGCTCGAGGTGCCGACATCCTGGTTCATGAAGCCCTGTGGTTGCCGGCGGTTGAGCGAATCATCGCGCGCGATCTCAATGCTTCTCGGCTCAGGGAGCATCTGCTTGCCAGCCACACCACTGTCGAGGACTGCGGTCGTGTGGCCGAAGCCGCGGGCGTGAAGACACTGGTCCTCTCGCACCTCGTGCCAGGCGGCGACCCGACGATCACCGACGAGATGTGGACGAACGCGGCGCGCCAGCACTTCAAAGGGCGCATCATCGTCGGCAAGGACTTGATGGAGATCTGAACCTATGACGTCAAAGGGTTTTCGACGGATCGCCATCGGAATGAAGGACGCGATCGAGAGTGCACATATGGGACATCCGGACTTCCGCGTGCACAACCGCATCTTCGCGACGCTTCACGCCGATCTCAAATACGGCATGGTGAAACTGACCCCTGAGCAACAGGCGCGCTTCATCGCGGATGCACCGGATGCCTTTAAACCTGAAAACGGTGCGTGGGGCTTGCAGGGTTGCACGGCGGTGCGGCTGGATCGCGTCAACGAAGAAATGCTTGGCGAAGCGATGACGCTGGCCTGGCGACACACCAGCGAGAAGGCCCTGGCGCGTGGCACGCCCAAACGAACGCCGCGATCTCGCGCAAAATGATCGAAGCACGACAACGGAGACGTGGCGTGTGAATGCACCGGTGCAAATGCGACTTGTCTGGCCTGCCCGGGAATACCTGCCCGGCTACGTCGAGGCGCTTCAGCGCGGCTGGTCGCCTGACAACATGCGCCAGGAGGCCGGCGCTGAAGCGCTCGCGCGCATTGCGTCGAACGCCGAGGCATTCCTCGCAAGTCTCGTGGACCGGGAGGGGAGAGGGGCTCCGGTCACGTTGCCCGATGGTTCGGTGGTGCGGCGATTACCTGGCTACAACCGGTGGATGTGGGACGGAGGGTTTTGCGGCCACATCAATCTTCGCTGGCAGCCGGGGACGGAAGCGCTCCCACCGTATTGTCTTGGGCACATCGGCTACACCGTCGTTCCATGGAAGCAAAGACGCGGCTACGCGACGCAGGCACTTCGTGAGGTTCTCGAGGAAGCAGGAGGCGAGGGGCTGCGCTACGTGGAAATCACGACCGACCCCGACAATGTGGCCTCCCAACGCGTGATCGAACGCAACGGTGGCGTTCTCGTCGAACAGTTCGTTGCCCCTGCGGCGCTGGGAGGGACACGAAAGCTTCGGTATCGAGTGCAGGTTCCGTCGCAATCTTCATGACCGGCACTGTGGACCTGAAAATTGTGGGCCGATACAATCGACTCCCACTGCGAAACAAGGATGGTTGATGATTGATCTGTATAACGCCGAGACGAATCAGTTGCTCGGCAGCATTACTGAAGCTGACCTGCAGGTCCTGATCGACGCACTCGAGGAAGAGTCTTCCGAGGACCAGGACTATTACATCGACAAAGCCACGATCGAATTCATGGCCGACGGCCGTCCATCCGATCACTTGCTGGGCCTGCTCCGGACCGCGCTCGGCTCGAGAGACGGTGTCGAGATCCGTTGGCGGCGACGGTAGGGCGGACCAACCGTTGCGGTGATGAACACGGATGCCATCGCTACCGAATTGCTCGAAGCACTGGACCGTCGATCGATCGTCGAGCCATTCACGCGGCGTGACTCTGGATTCGACAATCGGGCCGCCTATGAGGTCAGTGCCGAGATTCTGCGACGCCGCCGCGCGCGCGGCGAGAAACCGATTGGCCGCAAGATCGGCTTCACCAACCGGCTGATCTGGGACGAGTACGGCGTGTCGGCGCCGATGTGGGGACATGTCTACGACAGCACGGTGACGTTTTTGACCGAATCGTCGGGACGGCTCGCGATTTCCCACCTGGCGCAGCCCCGTATCGAGCCGGAAATCATGCTGCATTTTCGCGAGTCACCTGCGTCGGCGCGCGACGATGGTGAACTGCTTTCAACCATTGACTGGATCGCGCACGGCTTCGAGATCGTGCAGACCCATTTTCTCGACTGGAAGTTCGGTCTCGCTGATACGGTTGCCGACTTTGGCCTGCATGGCGCGCTGATCGTCGGACCGCCGCAGCAGGTCGAGCGGTTCGACGACCTCGCGAGGGCCCTTCGAACGTTCACAATCGCACTCGCGAAGAACGGAGCACTGGCGGCTCGTGGCGCCGGTGCGAACGTCCTCGATGGACCCCTCCCGGCGGCGCTGTTCCTGTTGCGTGTGCTGCAAGATCAAGCTCTGTTCGAGCCGATTCGAGCGGGGGAGATTGTCACGACCGGCACGCTGACCGCCGCTCTTCCCATTCAGGCGGGTGAGACCTGGACGACGAGCCTGACCGGAATCGATCTGCCAGGCGTCATGGCCCACTTCGACTGAGTACAATTACCGTCCCGCATGCTGACCGCTTTGGAAGCCCTCGCTCGCCTTCAAGAAGGCAACCGGCGATTCGTCGCCAATCAGACAAGTCCCGACGCCGTCGACCACGCGCGTCGTGCGGCCCTGGCGGCAGGGCAGGAGCCGTTCGCGATCATCCTGGGATGTTCGGACTCGCGCGTTCCCGCCGAGCTGGTCTTCGATCAGGGCTTCGGCGATCTCTTTGTCATTCGCGTCGCCGGCAATATCGTGGCGCCGTCGCAAGTGGGGAGCGTGGAATTTGCGGCGTCACGCTTTGGCACGCGGCTCGTTGTCGTCCTGGGACATTCCGGATGCGGTGCCATCACGGCGACGCTCGAGGAGATCACTGGCCGGGCGACCAGTCAATCGCGCAATCTTCGCTCGATCGTCAATCGAGTGCGGCCATCGGTCGAGACGTTGTTGACGTCGCGATATCACGAAAACGAGGACGCGCTGATTCGTGATGCGGTGCGGGCGAACGTGCGCGCGTCGGTCAATCATTTGCAGCACGGCTCAGAGCTCCTCGAGCAACTGAGTCTGAACGATGGACTCATGGTCGTGGGTGCGGAGTATTCGTTGGAGACCGGTGTGGTGACATTTCTCGACGCTGTGCAGGAACGCGGTGACCGGTGATCAAGGTTGCGCCAGTCACGCTCGAAGGTAACGGCATGCGGCTGGAACCGCTGTCGCCCGATCATACCCAGGCGCTTCAGACGGCTGTGGAGGACGGCCGTCTCTGGGAATTGTGGTACACGAGAGTTCCCGAACCGAAAGGAGTCGCGGAGTACATCGCCGCGGCGCTTGCCGGTCAGGAGGCAGGACACATGCTTGCCTGGGCCGTGCGCGAACTTGCCACCGGGACCATCATCGGAAGTACGCGCTACCACGACATCCTGGCCGACATCGATCGGGTCGAGATCGGGTATACGTTCTACGCGAAGCGATGGCAGCGCACGCACGTGAACACGGTGTGTAAGCTGCTGCTCTTCGAACACGCATTCGATCGTCTGGGCTGTCGGGTCGTAGGGCTGCGGACTGACAACTTCAACTTCACATCACAACGGGCGATTGAGCGGCTCGGTGCAAGAAAGGACGGAGTCATCAGGCACTACGGTGCGCGTCGTGACGGCAGCGTCCGCGATACCGTGATTTACAGTGTGCTGGCCCATGAGTGGCCGGACGTGAGGCGGCATCTCGAATTGAAGCTGAAGCGGGCAGTTGTACCGGTGGAGGGCATCGGGCGATGACCGATCGCGCACGAACTTACCGCGTCGCGCTCTATCCCGGCGATGGCATCGGTCCGGAAGTTACCGATGCGGCCGTCACTGTTCTCGCGGCGGCAAAAGATAAACACCAACCCTTCGATCTCGAGTTCGCACGTTTCGATTGGGGCATTCCGCATTTCGAGAAGCATGGACGTGTGGCTCCCGAAGACTTTCTCTCCACCCTGCGCGGCTTCGATGCGATTTTTCTCGGCGCCGTCGGCTGGCCGGCCCGGCTGCCCGATCACATCACGCTCACGCCGTTGATTCGTTTGCGTCAAGCGTTCGATCTCTATGCCTGCGTGCGCCCGGCGCGAACGTTCGACGGTGTCCGCGGCCCGCTCCGTCGCGAGGAGCCGATCGATCTGGTTGTCGTTCGCGAGAACTCTGAAGGCGAGTACGTCGACAACGGTGGCGCCCTCGCGGTCAACACGCCACATGAAGTGGCGTTGCAGACGGCTGTTCACACTCGGCGCGGCGTTGAACGGATCCTGCGTTTTTCGTTCGAGCTTGCGCGCACACGGCGACGGCGGCTCGCGATGATCACCAAGTCGAACGCACAGCGCTACGCGTATGTGCTGTGGGATCGACTGCTTGTCGAGATCGCGGCGCAGTTCGAAGACGTCGCGGTCGAGAAGTTGCACATCGACGCGGCGACGCTCGAATTGGTCCGTCGGCCGCACACCTTCGACGTCGTCGTCGGATCGAATCTCTTTGGCGACATTCTCAGCGACCTGACCGGCGGTATCACCGGAAGCCTGGGGTTGAATCCGTCGGCGAATCTGAATCCTGAACGCCGATTCCCCTCGCTGTTCGAGCCGGTGCATGGATCGGCGCCAGATATTGCGGGAAAGGGGATCGCGAATCCAACCGCCGCGGTCTTGAGTGCCGCGATGATGCTTGACTGGTTGGGGGAGGCGGCCGCAGCAACAGATGTGCGTGCCGCAGTCGAGCGCGCGCTCGCCGCGGGCAACCTGACACCGGATGTCGGCGGCGCCTTAACCACGACGCAAATGACAGAGGCAATTGTGCGGCAGCTCGAATGATTGCCGGTGTGCCAGATCAGCGTGACGTCACCGCTCGTCGACCGACGCGGATCTGGCGCATCGGAATCCCCGTCATCGTCGGAGCCGTCTGGGCCTTGCTCCCGGCGCCCGCCGGGCTCGAGCCATTCGCCTGGGGCTATCTCGCACTGTTTGTCGCGACGATACTGGCGCTGATTACCGAACCCTTCCCTCCGGCCTCGATCGGCCTCGTTGCCGTCACGATCGGCGGAGCATTCGGACTTGTCTTCTCTCCATCGCAACTGGCTGATCCGTCTTTCAAGTTTCCGGCCGAGGCGCTGAAGTGGGCCCTGTCAGGATTCATCAACAGCACGGTCTGGCTGATTTTCAGCGCCTTCGTGTTCGCCATGGGATATGAGAAGACCGGGCTCGGCAGGCGCATCGCCTTAGTGCTCGTGAGATTGCTCGGCGGAAACACACTCGGACTCGGCTACGCGATCGCTGTGTCGGATCTTGTTCTTGCTCCATTCACGCCGTCGAACACGGCGCGAAGCGCCGGGACAATTTTCCCGATCATCAACAGGATTCCGGAGCTTTACGGATCGAGCCCCGGCGAATCGTCACGCCGAATCGGCGCTTACTTGATGTGGGTTGCCTTCTCGACCACGTGCCTGACGAGTTCGATGTTCCTGACGGCGCTGGCGCCAAATCTCTTTGCCGTCGAACTCGCTCGCAAGGCTGCCGGTATCGATCTCACATGGACCGACTGGCTCATAGGATTTCTTCCCATCGGCGCACCGCTCTTTCTCGCGCTGCCATGGCTCGTCTACAAAATCTATCCGCCGGAGATTCGAAGCAGTGTCGAAGTGCCGCGATGGGCGGCGCAGGAGCTCGCCAACCTTGGTGGAATCACGTTCAACGAGATCATTATGGCGACCCTTGCCGTTGCCGCGCTGGCGCTCTGGATCGGCGGTGGCCGCGTGATCGATCCGGCGATGGTGGCGCTGGCAGGAATCTCACTGATGGTTGTGCTGTCGCTCGTGTCATGGGACGACATCGTCGGCAACCGGACCGGCTGGAACGTCCTGGTTTCGTTTGCCACGATGCTGACGATGGCCGAGGGGCTGGCGAAGACCGGCGTCATCGATTGGCTGGGCGGCACGGTTTCGACGGTTCTTTCGGGCCTTGCGCCGCTCGTCGTGATGACGCTGCTTGTCGTGCTCTTCTTTCTGGTGCACTACATGTTCGCGAGCCTCACGGCGCACGCGACCGCATTGCTCCCCGTGATGCTCGCGACCGGTACCGCCGTCGAGGGTGTTCCCGCTCGCACGTTCGTCATGCTGATGGTGTTTTCGTTAGGTGTGATGGGTGTGTTGACGCCGTACGCGACCGGCCCGGCGCCGGTGTATTTCGGCAGCGGCTACATTCCGCGTCGCGACTTCTGGCGGCTCGGCTTGATCTTCGGATTGATTTTCCTTGCGTCGTTGCTCGTCATCGGCGGCGTGACGCTTCCGCGGATCTGATCGATTCGGGGCAGCGTCTAATCGGACAGGATGCCTCTGTCAGTTCCAATCTCTAACGAAAAGCTGCTTGACGAGTATTCCCGCAGTGTGACCCGCGCGGTCGATCTCGTCGCCCCTTCCGTCGTCAGCATCGAGGTCTCGAAGAACGGCGAGCGACGACGAGGGCGATCGGACCAGGCGACCGCTGGTGGTTCGGGGTTCGTGTTTGCGTCCGACGGACTCATCCTCACTAACAGCCACGTCGTCGAGGGAAGCACAAAGGTACAGGTGGCGCTTCCTGACGGCCGCGACTACATCGCCGACGTGCTCGGTCAGGATCCGGATACGGACATTGCGGTCCTCAAGATCACCGCACCCGATCTCGTTCATGTGACGTTCGGTGACTCACGTGCGTTGCGGGCGGGTCAGCTCGTGATTGCGATCGGGAATCCCTACGGCTTCCATCACACGGTCACGGCAGGTGTGGTCAGCGCGCTGGGGCGATCGCTTCGATCGCGTTCGGGGCGGTTGATCGATCAGGTCATCCAGACCGATGCCGCACTCAATCCGGGCAATTCAGGCGGACCGTTGGTGACGAGCGACGGCGCGGTCGTCGGTGTGAATACCGCGATCATCGCGGGCGGCCAGGGTCTCAGTTTTGCGGTTCCGATCAGCGCCGTCGTAGCGATTCTTCCTGCGCTTCTGCGCGACGGACGAGTCCGTCGAGGTTATCTCGGCATCGCTGGTCAGAACGTGCCGCTCTTACGTCGGGTGACGAGGTTTCATCGGCTCGACCAGGCATCTGCCGTTCTCGTCATCTCGATCGAGCCCGACGGTCCCGCGATCGCTGCCGGCCTTCGCGATGGCGACCTCATCGTGTCGTTTGATGGCGTGCCGGTCGAAAACCTCGACGATCTGCACCGGTTCCTGAGCGAGGCGAGGATCGGCACCCGGGCGCGACTCGGCGTCCTCCGCGGCACCAGCCGTCTCGATGTCGAGGTGCCCGTGCGCGAACGCAGCTGATTACGGAAACCGAAAAAGGTGGCTGGCACCTTTCAGGGAAAGGTGCCAGCCACCTTTTTCGTAAAATGTCGAGGCAACCGACCCGGGCTTCGGACCGTCCAAGCCTCCATGACATCCTGGTCCGATCTCCGTTTGGCCCTCCGCGGGCTCCGCCGAAGTCCTCTGTTTACCACGGTCGCCATCCTGTCACTCGCTCTCGGGATTGGCGCAAATACGGCAATTTTCACGCTCATCGATCAAATCCTGCTGCGCAAGCTGCCGGTCAAGTCTCCTGATCAGCTCGTCATGCTGTTCCAGCGCGGCAGCCATAACGGCAGCAACATGGGTGGGCGGATGCACTCGTATCCGATCTACCAGGATTACCAGCAAAAGGCCGAGCCGCTCGCCGAGGTGCTGTGCCGTCGCCTCGTCGCGGCGTCGGTCAGCGTCGACAATCAGACCGAACGCATCGTCGCCGAGATGGTATCGGGCAATTACTTCTCGCTGCTCGGCGTGTCACCCGCACTCGGGCGTGTCTTCAACTCCAGGGAGGACGACCAGGTGTTCATGGGGCACCCGGTCGTCGTGCTCGGCTACGACTACTGGGTGACGCGATTCGCGCGCGATCCATCGATCATCGGCAAGAAAATTCTCGTCAACAACTATCCGATGCAAATCGTCGGAGTGTCGGCACAGGGCTTCGCGGGTTTGGATCCCGCGGAATCGCCGCAGATCCGCGTGCCGATCCTGATGAAGGACGCGATGGTTCCCGACTGGGGATGGGTTCATCTCGACGATCGCCGGACACGGTGGGTTCAGGTGTTCGCACGATTGAAGCCGGGCTACACAGTCGAATCGGCCAAGGCACCGATGCAGGGCTTGTTCATGCAGGTTCGCGGCTACGAATCGACGCTCCCCGCGGCGAAGGACTGGTCGCAGTATGCACGCGATCAGTTCATGAAGGGGCAGCTCGTGGTCGAGAGCGCGGCGATGGGCTATTCGAACCTGCGCAACGATTTCTCGACGCCGTTGATCGTGCTGATGTGCATGGTCGGTCTCGTCCTGCTGATTGCCTGCGCGAACGTCGCGAACCTGCTGATTGCGCGGGCGTTCATGCGTCAGAAAGAAATTGCCGTGCGATTGTCGCTCGGTGCTTCGCGCGCACGGCTGGTGCGGCAACTTCTCGTCGAAAGCCTGACGTTATCGTTTGCCGGAGGGGTCGTCGGCTTGATGCTCGCGTTTGTGCTCACGCGCGGACTCCTCGCGTTCATTCCCAACGGCACGCAGCCGCTGCTCGTATCGCCTCGGCCCGACGGGCGGATCCTCGCCTTCACCATAGCGCTGACATTCATCACCGGCATTGTGTTTGGGCTGCTGCCGGCCCTGCGTGCCAGCCGTCCAGATCCATGGACGACGCTGAAAGACACGATGGGATCGATCGCCGGCACCGGCGGTTCGCTCTTTCTCCGCAAAGGGCTGGTGACGGCGCAGGTTGCGCTGAGTTTTCTCTTGCTGTTCGGTGCCGGACTGTTCGTCAAGAGCCTGCAGAATCTGAAGACGACGGACACTGGGGTTGCGCTCGATAACCTGATCGCATTCCAGGTGGCACCGGCACTCAGTGGATACGACAACGAAAAGGCTGTGCAATTCAATCGCGATCTGCTCGAACACCTGAGGACAGCAGCCGGCGTGAAATCAGCGGCGATGGCCGTCGTGCCGATCCTTTCCGGCGACGAATGGGACAGTTCGACCGCCGTCGAGGGACATACCTTCGCCGACGGCGAGGATCAACAGGCGTTCATGAACGCGTTCTCGCCGGGTTATTTCGAAACGATGCGGATTCCTCTCCTGGAAGGTCGAGACTTCCGCCTGAGTGACATCGTTGAAAGCCCGACGGTCGCGATCGTAAACCGTAAGTTTGCCGAGCACTTCTTTCCCGGCAAGAGCGCGGTTGGCAAGCGGCTGGGACGCGGCGGTGGCAAAAATGCGAAGCTCACCATCGAGATCATCGGTGTCGTCGGCGACTCCCTCTACGAAGGGCCGCGCGAAGGCGTTCACCGCCAGGTATTCGTTCCGGCATGGGGAAAGAGCAGCGTCATCTACTACGTCCGCACCAACATCGCGTCATCGAGTGTCTTCAACGTCGTCCGCAATGAGGTCAAGCAACTCGACGCGACGATGCCGATCTATGGCATGAAGACGGTGGAGGGGCAGCTCGACGAAACACTGCTTACCGATCGACTGGTCGCGCTGCTGTCGGCCGGATTCGGACTCCTGGCAACCATCCTCGCGTCGATTGGGCTCTACGGCGTGATGGCCTTCGTCGTGGCACGCCGTCGCAAGGAGCTCGGCATTCGCTTGGCGCTCGGTGCGCAACCCGGTGTCGTGATCTGGATGGTCATGCGCGAGGTGTTGTTACTTCTCGCAATTGGCCTCGCGGTTGGCATTCCGTCGGCACTGCTGCTCGGCCGGTCTGTTTCCAGTGTGCTCTATGGCGTCAAGGCCAGCGATCCATTAATGGCGACGTCGACGATCGTACTGCTGACGCTGGTATCGGCTGCTGCGGGTCTCATTCCCGCACGCAGGGCGAGCCGCATCGATCCAATACTCGCGCTCAGATACGAGTAGAAAGGGACGTCAGATCCTCCCAAACTGCTTCACCGCTTCCTTGATCGAGCGGTACTTCTCGATGAAGGGGAGCATCCGATGCTCGGTGTCGTCGAGTTCCTGCGATTTTTTGAGCACTTCTGGTGCCCGGCCAATCGGGACGACAGCGACGCCGTCCTCGTCGGCGGTGATGATGTCGCCGGGATTGACGCGCACGCCGGCGCACGTGACGGCGACGTTCACACCGGTGACACGGTAGTGGTTGATCGTCGTTGACGGCGCGACGCCGCGACTGAAGACCGGGAACTGCAGCTTCCGGATCTGCGGCGTGTCGCGCACGGAGGCGTCGATCACGGCACCGGCAAAGCCGCGGTATTTCATTGCGGTCGCCATCAGCCCGCCGATGCCGGCATAGTCGGCACCATCCTCGAGCACCATGACGTAGACCGATCCGGCGGGCGAGTTATCGATCGCGTCGAGCATGCCCTGAGAGGCGGCCGATCCCTCTTTGTGTTCTTCTTTCTTCAACTGCACCGTTACAGCCGGTCCGGCAAATTTCGTCGCCGACAGCGGCCGCATGTCGTGCGCCATGTAGGCGCGTTGCCCATACAACTGCTCCATCGCGTCTGCAACGGACGCGACTTCGACGGTGCGGAAGCCGTCCACGAGCGAGACTTCGGCAGGCGGTTGCGCCATCACCCATGCGGCGCTGACCAACGCGCCGATACCTACAAAAAAAATTACCCTTTTCATTCTGTGCCTCGTATCCGTGTGTGTCCGTGTTCATCCGTGGCTTTATTTGTAGTTCTTCCGGACTTCTTCCAGTCGTTTCTTCAAGTACTCCTCGTATTCCTTCTTGAGCGCCGGGTCCTTCGGTGTGCTGTAGATATCACTCGACTTGTACTTTCCTTCGTCGAATTTCTTGCGCGTCCACTCGTCGTGGATGTGGACGATGTCGGCGTTGTCGACCACTTGCTGCACGAGAACGGGAGGGATGAAATAGACACCTTCCGAGTCGCCAAACACCAGATCTCCCGGCATCACGGTGGCGCTGCCGATGCGGACGGGAATGTTGATGCCGCTGATGACGACGTTGGTCAGAAAACTCGGATGGGTTTTGCGGAAATAGGCCGGCATGTCCATCGCGGAGATGCCATCCAGATCCCGGATCGCGCCATCCACGACCAGCCCGCCGCCCTTGGTCGCCTTCATGATGTAGTAGAAGAGGTTGTCACCGACGATCGTTCCGCCGTCTCCCTGACCGAACAGATCGACGACGAGCACGTCTCCAGGCTGCAGCATGTCGATCGCGGTTTGATTGTTCATCCGATCCAGTCCCGCGGCCTTGGCGCGCGCAGTGATGACGCCGTCAAGATCCGGCCGCAGCGGCATGAACTGCACGGTGAAGGCTCGTCCGACGAGCCTCTTCTCCGGATGCAGTATCTGAAATCCATCGGCCCACTGATTGCGAAAGTTCTTGGCCGGCAGGATTGCGAACACTTCTTCCGCCGAGAGTCCGCGCGCGCGTTCGATTAAGCCGTCGGGAACTTTGGGGCGCCCGTCAGGGAAGCGATCGAACGGGTTCTGCGCCGTCAGCTCGATCATTTGATCTCTGCTCAGCGTGAACAGCTGCGCCTGCGAGAGCGCGGGTGCCAGCAGTGCACTGAGCGCTGCCACGATCGCAAAGCGAATTCGACATGTCATAAGCGACCCCTCACCAGCTAGGACCACTGCCGATCCGACGTCCGGTCGGTGTTCCATTCCGGCGTCGGCAGGAAGTAACCCGGTTCGAGAAGATGCTGTTTCACCGCGGCTTCATTCAGCGTGATTCCGAGGCCTGGCTTGTCGGGAACCGTGATGAACCCCTTGTTGACGATCGGCTTGTCAATTCCGTCCACGAGGTCTCCCCACCAGGGCACGTCGACCGAGTGATTCTCGAGCGCGAGGAAGTTCTCCGTCGCCGCGGCGCAGTGAACATTGGCCATGCACGACACTGGTGTGCCTGCGAAGTGCATCGCCATGGCCACACCATACTCCTGGGCCGTGTCGCCAATTTTCTTCGTCTCCAGGATGCCGCCGGATGTGGCGAGATCAGGGTGAATGATGTCGACCGCGTGTGTGCGACACAGTTCGATGAACGGCTCTTTCAGGTAGATGTCTTCGCCGGTGAGGACCGGAATGTCGACCGCATCGGTGATCTTCTTCAGGAGATCCGTGTATGGCCACGGGACCATGTCCTCGAGCCACGCCAGGTTGTATTTCTCGAGCCCCTTGCCAAGACGGATACAGCTGTTGACGCCGATGTGGCCGAAATGATCGGCGCACAGGGGAATATCCATCCCGACAATCTCGCGGATCGCGGCGACGTAGTCGCACATCAACGCGACACCTTTGTCGGTGATCTCGGTTCCCGTCAACATCCCGACGGTCGGATCGCCATACGCCAGGCTCGTCCCCGCCGGCATCGTCAATGCGCCGGGAACGTCGGCGACGAGATCGATACCCAGGTCCATCTTGAGCCACGTGAACCCCTGATCCCGGCGGGCTTTCAGGCGCTGACCATACACTTTTGGATCGTGCGACTCGGTCGTGTCGGCGTAGCAGCGAACCTTGTCGCGAAATTTTCCCCCGAGCATTTGATACACGGGCACGTGATAGGCCTTGCCGGCGAGATCCCACAGCGCCATTTCCACCCCGCACACGCCGCCGCCTTGACGCGAATGCGATCCGAACTGCTTGATACGCCGGAACAGCTTGTCGACATTGCAGGGATTCTGGCCGAGCAGGCGGCTCTTCAACATCAACGCATAGTTCTTACTTGCGCCGTCGCGCACCTCGCCGAGTCCGTAGATGCCCTGATTCGTGTCGATTCGAATGATCGGGCACGTCATCGGCGCGCCGCCAATCACCGCGACACGAAGATCAGTGATCTTCAGATCGGATGGCTTCGAGTTGGTGTTGATGTTCTGTGCGAGCGCGTCGATCGGATCTGGCGGTGCCGCTCGAGCGGACCGTGTCAGCGATCCCACACCAAGTGCCGCGACGGTGCTCTTGAGGAACGACCGCCTTGCGTCAATTGTGCGATCTGGTGCCATGGGGAGCCTCCTGTTCGCGTTTCTGACTGCGCGTGGGGTCCTACCCCCCACGCGCTCTCGCTCGGCGACTTCGCGCCTCGCTCGGGCCGCGGCGGTTGCCCTTAAGAAGCGAGCGCCGCCTGCATCATGGCGCGCGTGTAGCCGACGTTGAACGCATAGCCGGCGTATCCGCCGCCGCCCGGATACTGCGGTTTGAAATTCGGGCGTTCGCGGTCGTAGTCGATCCCGCGCGGGTGCTCCGGATACACCAGGCGGGTGTATTTCTGCCGCACCAATTCCTTCATCACCGAAAACATGTCATTTTCGCCTTCGTCGATGAAGACCTCGGTATAGCGTTCGTAAACCTTCTGCACTTTGACGTTCCGGAAATGGACGTGATTGATCCGGTCCCTCGACCCGAACCACCGGCACACTTCCACGGGATCGCCGCCCATCTCCCGCGTGACGCCACAGTCGAACGTGATCCCATTGGATGGCGAGTTCACGATGCCGACGAGCTTCTTCCATCCGTCGATAGTTGCCATGATTTGTTGTGAACCACGGCTGATCGGAGCTGGCGGATCGTTCGGATGTAGCGCGAGACGTACTCCGGCCTTCTCAGCTTCGGGCACGATTGCTTTCAGGAAGTACGTGATGTTGCTCCACATCGCGTCAAGCGAGTGCGCCCCCTCCTGGTCGAGCGGCGGAAGCCCCTTCATTCGCTCGTAGTCGAATCCGGTCCAGCCCGTACCCGCGCGGCCGGTCTCTTCGAAATAGCCTTCCATCGCGCGATGCGCATACCAGTTGTATTCCACGACGGGTAATCCAACACGGCCGGCGGCCTTGATCGACTGGATCACTTTCTCGATATCCGCATCGCGCTCGGGCCGGTTGTAGATCGCGTTGGGAAATCCGGAGATCATCAGGTTGGCAAGCGTGAGCCCGTTCGCTTTCAGCCGATCCATCATTTCCTTGAGCCGGGCTTCCTCCCACGGAATGCGTGGTCCGCCAGCGATCACATGGTCGACACCGAGTTGGCGGATGCGCCGACCGGCGGCTTCCGCGGCTTCATCAGGCGACGCACCTGCCGGGGCTCCCAGTCCGGCCTCGAGGCAGATCTTCGGTGTGTCCTTGCCTTCGAAGTGCGGGCGCGTCTGCGCGGCCGCGACGATCGGAGAGGCGCCATACGCGGCCCGCACTCCCAGCGCTGCAGCACCGGCGGTTTTGAGCAGGGTTCGGCGAGAGGGTTTCGTCGTCATATAAGCGGCTTAATACAGTAGCTATCGGCGGCTGTGTCAAGGGGAAATGGTTGGGTGCCGAGAGTGCCAGGAGTGCCAGGAGTGCCAGGAGTGCAGCCGTGCAGCCGTGCTACATTCCCGGCTCATGAACTCGTCCGACCACCTCCAGCGCCGCTTCGGCCTGCTGCATGCGACCGCGCTCAACATGACGAACATGATGGGTGTCGGTCCGTTCATCACGATCCCTTTGCTGATGACCGCATTGGGTGGGCCGCAGGCCATGCTCGGCTGGCTCATCGCGCTGATGATTGTCATTCCCGACGGGATGGTCTGGAGCGAGCTCGGATCGGCGATGCCGGGTTCGGGCGGCAGCTATGTCTATCTCCGTGAAGGGTTCGGCCGCGAACGGTGGGGCCGCCTGGCGGCGTTTCTCTTCATCTGGCAATTCATTCTCAGCGGTCCGCTCGAGATCGCGTCCGGCTACATCGGGTTCTCTCAGTATCTCGGCTACCTGTGGCCGTCCTTGACGCGGATCCAGTTTGCGCTGATTGCTGCGGCCGTCGGCCTGTTGAATCTCGCGCTTCTCTATCGCCCGATCGGATCGCTCGGTGCGCTCACCGTGACGTTGTGGGCAGGCAGCCTTTTGACAACGGCGGCGGTCATCATCACGGGAATGACTCGGTTCGACCCGAGCGTCGCCTTCGATTTCCCGCCCGGCGCGTTCAATTTTTCACTCGGATTTCTTGTCGGCCTCGGCGCCGCTTCACGCGTCGGCATCTACGACTATCTGGGCTACTACGACATCTGCTACATCGGCGACGAGGTCAGGGACCCGGCCCGCGTCATCCCACGCTCAATCCTGGTCAGCATCGTCCTCGTCGCGATCATCTACATTCTGATCAACCTCTCGATCATCGGTGTTGTCCCGTGGCGCGAATTCGTGCCTGCTGCCGATCATCCTCAGTCTGGATTCATCGTGTCCGTCTTCATGGAGAAGATTTACGGCCGGCAGGTGGCAACATTATTCACTGCGGCCATTCTGTGGACGGCTCTGGGTTCCGTGTTTGCGCTGCTGCTCGGATACTCCAGGATTCCCTACGCCGCGGCGAACGATGGCTACTTCTTCAAAGCGTTTGGTCGTCTGCATCCGACAAAGGCGTTTCCGTACATTTCGCTGCTCGTTGTCGGGGCCGCCTCTATCATCTGCAGCTTTTTTTCGCTGGATATCGTAATTAGTGCGCTCATCACGACCAGAATTCTCGTTCAGTTCATCGGTCAGATTGGTGCCCTCACGCTGCTGCGACGGCGTGGCGTGCACCGTCCCGGCACTTATCGGATGTGGCTCTATCCGCTGCCCAGCCTCGTCGCGCTTGCGGGATGGATCTTTGTCTTTGCCACCTCGGATGTTCGGGTGATCCTCTTTGGCCTGGTTACGCTGTTGCTTGGAGTCGTGGTGTTCGGCATCTGGTCCTGGCGCGCCCAGCGATGGCCCTTTTCTGTGGTTACCACGTAGATGCGCCACACCCTCCTGGCCTTTGTTGCTCTGTCGGTCATGCTCGGGCCGGCCCGGCCGTCGTTCGATCAGAGCACGTCACTCGCGCATGTCGAAGTGTCGCGCATGTCGATGGCCTGCCTGTACACCATCGACGCTTACGCGAGGACAAACGAACCGACGCTTCGTGCCACTCTGGAATCAGCGCTCGACGAAGTCGATCGGATCGATCGGCTGATGAGCCACTACAAACCGGAGAGTCCGCTGTCACGAATCAATCGCGAGGCGGCACGTCATCCGGTCGTGGTCGACCCTGAGTTGTTTGGCTTCATCAAACAATCGCTGAAGTACAGCAGTGAGACCGGCGGTGCGTTCGACATCACCGTCGGGCCGCTGATGAAAGCGTGGGGATTCTTTCGCGGCGAAGGTCACATGACATCCGAAGCGGATCTCGCGAAGGTCATAAAACGCGTGGGGTCTCGTCACGTTGTGCTCAACGAAGACAAGCAGACGATTCGGTTCGATGTCGAAGGCGTCGAGCTCGATCTCGGCGGGATCGCCAAAGGCTATGCGGTCGATCGCGCCGTCGCCATTCTACGGGCAAACCACGTCGACGCCGCGCTCGTTAGCGCCGGCGGCAGCACCATCTATGCGCTCGGCGCGCCGCCAGAACGGATCGGCTGGAACGTATCCATTCAGGATCCGACTGACGCCAGCAAAGTCGCGCGCGAGGTGACGCTCGTCAATCGTGCGCTGTCGGTGGCGGGTAGTTCCGAGAAATCATTCGAAGCCAACGGCACGCGCTACTCGCACATCATGGATCCGAGCACGGGAAGGCCGGTGCAAGGCGTGCTCAGCGTCGCCGTGGTGACCAACACCGGAACAAATGGGGATGCGCTCGACGACGCGCTGTTTGTGCTGGGGCCAACGAAGAGCGCTGAGTATTTAGAACGGCATCCAGGTGCGGAGGCTCTATTTTTTGTTCCTGACAGTTCACGTGGGTGGACGCTGGTCGATTTGCAGCGGCAGACTGGCGATTTGGAAGCGTTGCCGTTCGCGCCCAGGCACTACATCGCCTTTCACGCCTCCTCACCGATTACGATCGACGGCAGACTGGACGATCCGTCGTGGAAGGACGCACCCTGGACGGAGACCTTTGTCGACATCGAAGGCGATCGACGGCCTCAACCTCGCTTCCGCACACGCGCGAAAATGTTGTGGGACGACAAATGGTTCTACATCGTGGCCGAGATGGAGGAGCCCGACGTGTGGGGTACGCTGACCAGGCGCGATTCGATCATCTTCCGCGACAACGACTTCGAAGTATTCATCGATCCCGACGGCGATACGCATGCGTATTACGAGCTCGAAGTGAACGCATTAGCGACTCCGTGGGATCTGATGTTGATCAAGCCATACCGCGACGGTGGCCCGGCGATCCACGCGTGGGACATCGCCGGGCTGCAGGCCGGCGTGGATGTGAAGGGCAGTCTCAATCGGCCTGGCGATCGCGACGAGGGCTGGACGATCGAGCTGGCGCTGCCCTGGGAGATTCTGAAAGAGGCACAACCAAACACGCGAGTACCACCACGGCCGGGCGAGCAATGGCGGATCAATTTTTCCCGCGTCGAATGGCAGACAGAGGTACGCGACGGCGCCTACGTCAAGCGAACGAAACCTGACAGCACTGATGCACTCGCGGAGGACAATTGGGTCTGGAGCCCACAGGGCGCCGTCAACATGCACATGCCGGAGCGCTGGGGATACGTCCAATTCACCGAGGCTCCAGTCAGCCCGTCTGCGTCGTTCGTCGACGATCTGAATGAACGCGTGAAGTGGGCGCTGCGGCGCCTCTACTACCGGCAGCGCGCCTATCGCACTGCGAACGGGACTTACGCATCTACGCTTGATGCGCTGAATGCGGCCGACATTCGCGTCGAGGGCATCGCGTTCGCGCCGACGATGCAAACAACCGCCTCCGGCTACGAGATCACGGCTCCCGGCTTCGATCGCACGATCGTCCACATCATCAGCGACGGGCGCGTCTGGGTGACGCGGAATCCCTGATCCCTCATCGCTCCACCCAGTGATGGGGGATTCGCACGCTTGACATCCGGCGGCGCGACTGTCATACTGTCCTATGACAGATAGGTCACAGACGTGCGCTTTCAACTCAATTTCAAATCGGGAAAGCCGGTATATCTGCAGCTGGTCGACCAGGTGAAGTCGGCGGCCGCGTCCGGCGTCGTTCAGGCTGGCGATCCGTTGCCGTCGATTCGGCCTTTGGCCGAAGAGCTTCGCGTGAACCGCAACACGGTGGCGAAGGCCTATGCCGAGCTGGAGAACCAGCGCGTCATCGAAACCGTCGCCGGCAAGGGCTGTTTCGTTCGTGCGAGCAGTTCCCCTTTTAGAAAAGACGTTCGTCTGAAACTCGTTGCGGAAACGATCGACGATGCGGTGGTGCAGGCCCATCACCTGCAGGTCGGGAAAGCAGAGTTCCTCCGGCTGGCGGAGGAGCGGTTCGATGCATTCGAAGACAAAAGAGCCCGTGCGGTACACGAGTGACGCTATGAATAATCACAGCGACGTCATCGAGATCAATCAGCTCGTTCGTCGATACGGCAGGACCGACGCGGTGAACGGACTCAACCTGCGCGTGGAGCCTGGCCGTTGTTACGGCTTTTTTGGCCGCAACGGCGCCGGGAAGACCACGACGATCAAGTGCTTGCTGAATCTGCTCCGGCCGACCGGCGGAGAAGTCAAAGTCTTCGGAATGAATCCGGCCAGCAACGAAGTGGCGGTCAAGTCGCGGCTTGCCTACGTCCCCGATTACGTGGCGTTCTATCCGTGGATGACGGTGCGCGACACGCTGGACTACTTCGCGTCGTTTCGTGCGTCGTGGAATCGCGACACCGAGCGCGCGCTGATCGACCAGTTCCGGCTGGACCCGGCGCAGAAGACGAGTCACCTCTCCAAGGGGCAGCGCACCCAGGTGGCCCTTGTTGCCGCAGTGTGCCCGGAACCCGACCTCCTCGTCCTCGACGAGCCGACGGCCGGTCTCGATCCGATCGTTCGCCGCGAGTTCATCCAGACTGTGATTGGCGCGTATCAGGATGCCGATCCCGGTCGCCGCACGGTGTTCGTCTCGACGCACTTGATTTCCGAGTTCGAAGGGTTGATCGACGAGTTCACAATCATCGAGCACGGCCGGAACGTGCTGACGATGTCGGCCGATGCCGCCCGCGAGCGCTATCAGAAGATCCACGCACGATTTGCCATTGAACCGGACGGGATCGAACTTGGCGGTGCGCGGGTGATACGGCAGCGCGGCCGGGAAATCGAACTGGTGATCAATGGCAACGCCGACGACGTGATGAATCGGCTGCGCGCCAGGGCGCTGGAGTCGATCACCACCGAAGCGTTGAGTCTCGAAGAGATCTTCGTCGCGACGCTGCAGCCCGGAGGGGCGGTCGCATGAGCCCCAGCCGACTGATTCCGGCGGATCTCTCCAAAGAGATTCGTGCGCTCCTGCCTTTGTGGCTCGGATGCGTTGTAATGGCGTGGCTCGGGGGGAGCGACCGCTTCCTGTTTCGCGTTGGGTTCGTTGCGTACTTGGTCGGATCCGCCGCACTTGGCGCTCTGTCGATCGGGCAGGAATATACCAATCGCACCCTGGCGCTCTTGCTGACGGTGCCGATTAGCCGTCGCCGCATATTTCTGGCGAAGGCGACGGTGCTGCTTCCGATGTTGATCGTCCTCGCACTTATTGCGCTGATCAGATTGCCGGCCGCGCCGATGGGCCGCGAGATGAGCGACACGGTGCTGGTTGGGCTGCTGGCGTTGCTAAGCAGTGCCTTTCTCGCGCCGTGGCTGACGATGGTATGCAGGAACGTGATCGCGGGAGCGGTGTTCTCGCTCTCGATCCCGGCCGCCGTACTGATCGGCAGCGAGTTGCTGGCGCTGGTAATCACTGGAGAGGTCGATTCGCCGGCGTCGCAGTCGTTCAGGATGCGAGTGTTGTGGGCCGTCACGTTGCTATTGTCCGTGGTTGGTGCAATTTCGAGCTGGCGCACGTTCATGACGCTCGAAGCGGATGAGGGACCGCGAGCGGAATTCCGATTACCACGCTTTTTCAGTCGTTCGGGATCACGGGCACCAGCGTCGGACGGACTGCAGCGGATCCATCCCGTCTGGAGTCTTCTTCGAAAGGAATTCCACCTCCAGCAGTTGACCTTTGTGACGTCGGCACTCTACCTCTGCGGCTGGATTGCGACACTGGTTGGCCGGCGCATGACAGGGCTCCGGGATGTCGAGGATGCCCTGTTGATTCTGACGATCGTCCACGGCGCGATTGTCGCTCTGCTCAGTGGATCGCTGGCCAGTGCGGAGGAGCGACACCTGGGTGTGCTGGGCTCGCAACTGTTGATCCCGGTGTCGACACGACGACAGTGGGCGATCAAGGTCGCGACCGTGTTCGTACTGTGTGTGCTTCTCGCGTTGGTATTGCCGGCAGGACTGATATTGCTCTTCGGGCTCGCACGTTCGGTGAGCCTCAATGTGCCGTTCGCGGCCGCCGTGATCATGCTGGCCGCCGTCTCACTGTATGTGTCATCGCTGAGCAGCAGCGGCCTGAAGGCGCTATTGGTGTCCGGGCCGGCCGCGCTCTCCCTCTTGGTGTTGATTCCGCTGCTTGGAGATTTCGTGCTCTGGGTTGGAAAACTGGTGAAGACCACGCCGAGGGGGGATGCGTTCGGGCCTGGCCCAACGGCATTGATTGCCGCGATCGTGTTTACTCTGTTGATCGCATTCGGCCTGACGAATCATCGATCGAGCGATCGGTCTTCGCTCGTCGTCTGGCGGCAGATTCTGTGGCTCTCGGGTTCGGTCTTGTGCGTCTTGCTCATCGCGCTGCTGACGTCTCGCGTTTAGTTCAACGCCTCAGTCGTCCACAGCTTCCCACCAAGCGAGGTGTAGAGTCCCCAACCCGCAAGGGTGAGCGCAATACCGGCAAGCAGCAGCGTGTTGCCAAAGTACCACGCCGACGTGTCGAGGGTGGCATTCAGGCTCAGCACAATTGACGTGATGAAGTGGGCGACGGCGTACGAGAGCAGTCCCCATCTGAGAACGACGATCGCGCCAGTGCCAAAATACGTGAATCCCATCAGCGCTCCGAGCCAGGGGCGCTCATTGCTCAACGCATTCAGCAACGTGAACATGCCCACGAACGCGAGTGCGGCGGCCCACTGATTGCGGAGGAGCACCCGCAGGACAAACAGCAGGAAGAAGTAGAGCAGCATGTTTCGTATCGCGTACGGAATCTGCTGCAGGACGGCTCCGACAGTGCTCCGCAGACCCGAGAGGAGTTCAACACTTCCAGGAAAATCCCCCAGCGACGCGCCGCCACTCGCGGCATCGAGTCCGCGAATCATGAGGACCCATGCCACCCCCAGCGCCACGCCGAACAGCACATCTCGCCCCACCACGGGATCACGCAGCCGACCGGTCAACACGTTGCTCCACGAGACGAGCACTTGCGGCCAGTGTCTGCGGACGAAAGGTTCCAGCGCCAGATATAGCGTCCAGAAAAGGACACCGTTGAACACCGACGTGCACACGGCAATCAGCAACATGCCAAGCAGGCCGAGCGACGCCACCAAATGCACCTGACACACCCAGAGCGCCAGCAGCACGCTCGACATGCAAATCCCCAGGCGTGCCGCGCCGTGCCGGTCGCCACGCCCCGATCGCATGTGTCTGAATGCCAGCAGCCCGGCGCCAGAAAGAATCGAGATCGCCAGCGCGAACAGCACGATGATGGTGGCGTTGACGCGCGCGGTCGATGGCGGCGGCATCCGCGACGGCTTCTGCCACGGACCCACGAGCATGAACGCCACCGGTCGCCCGCCGAGGGCGGCAGCCTCGACGCGAAGCGGCCGGCCGCTCTCCGGCCACTGGCCTGTCCATGCCAGGCGAGTATCTGAAGCGGCGAGCCAATTCCACAACGGGTCGACCGTTTGAAACTTGGAAAGATCGAGCCCGGCCAGCGCAAATACTGGTTTCCAGTCAACCGGCGCCGGACGGGTGGGCGCATCGTCGCGTTGCGGCGGGATGGTCTCGAAAAACGTCAGCCGTCCGCGGTGATCGAGTTCAAGCTGCGTCATGCCGGACAGCAGCGGCGGCGGATCTTCGCGATCGACGATGCCGGGTATCAGGAGATCGGAATGGAACGCGAAGCCGGTCAAAGGGAAGGGACTCTGTCGATACCAGAAAGTCAGCGGCGACGGCGATTGCGACAGAATCTCGTCCCACTTTGGCGACGGCTTGTCGTTGTCGTGAATGTACTTCGTCAGATCCTCGTTCCACGCAAACTCGTAGGCCCGATCGTGTCCCCGCGACGACAAGCCGAGCTGGGCGACAATATCTCTCGCCTTCTGCGCGAGAACCTCGCTGCTGTACTCCGGCCGCATGCGATCGAGTGGGCTCGTCCGCAAGGCCACTCCGAACGCTGCCAGGATGCCGACGAGGACGGCGCCGAACACCGGCCACGCGACGCGCGGCCGCAATCCGATTCCTTCGCCGGCGGCGGCGACCATTTCCGGTGACGGCGTTTCCCCTGCAGCAAGAGCGGCCGCTAAGGGATCTCCGCCCGGCAGCGCCGCCGAGACCGCCAGTGCCGACGACGGTCGGCGCTCAGGATCCGGTTCGAGGCAGCGAAGAATCGCGCGTTCGATGCTCAGATCCATTGCGCTCACGAGCGTCGATGGCGGCTCGGTCGATCGGCTCTGATGCTGCATCTGCAGATCGGCGATCGTCGTTGCGGTGAACGCGCGGCGTCCGGTGAACAGTTCGTACAGCACCAGGCCAAGCGCGAAGATGTCACTTCGCGCCGTCACCGCCTTTCCAAGGAGCTGTTCCGGCGCCATGTACGCCGGCGTTCCCGCGCGCACATCATCGGCGCCGCCGACGACAGCAAGACCAAAATCCATGACACGGACGCGTCCCTCACCGTCGAGCATCACATTGGCCGGTTTGAGGTCGCGGTGAATCACGCCGCGCTGGTGTGCAGCCGCGAGTCCGGCACAGAGCTGACGTGCGATGTCGGTTGCCTTGTCTTCAGGGAAGCGGCCGATCCGCCGGAGAGACGTCGCCAGATCCTCGCCGCCGACGTACTCCATCGAGAGGTAGAGGAGGCCCGAGACTTCCCCGATGTCGTAGACACGACAGACATTCGGATGCGAGACCTGTCTCGCGATTCGAACCTCGTTGTGGAACTGTGCGAGCCTGGCAGGATCGTGCTGCAGTTCGGTCGGGAGGAATTTCAGCGCGACCGCTTGACCGAGTCGCAGATCATCGGCTCGATAAACTTCACCCATTCCGCCGCGGCCAAGGAGACCGATGATTCGGTACCGGTCGCTGAGAATCGCGCCCGGCGCGAAGCGGCCGTGACTGATTGAGTCGGATGAAGACAGCCATCCGCTCGATGACGGGCGTTGAACATCGCTGGGAGGACGGATGGCGGTACCGCCTGGCGCAAGAACGGTGACCTGTTCGGGGCCCGATATGGTGACGTCCGCGTGAGCCGGACGCCCACACGACGGGCAGAAGCGGGCAGTGTCTGGCGTCTCGGTGCCGCAGCCAGGGCAACGCACGTCAAGATTCTACTTGCGTTTATCGGGCATATTGCCTCGCCCGCAGTTCCATAACACATCAGCCTCTCGACGGCGACGCGCCAGCCCAGTTATAAATAAGAAGATATGTCGATGCCAGTGGAAGTGCGCCTGCGGGTGCCCAACATGAAAGTTCGCGCGTTGGATGAGAACGGATATCCCATCGATCACGCCTCCATGCGCTTTCGAAAGGTCATTGAAGTTCCAAAGATCCCGAAGCCGGACGAGATGCTCGATCTTTCAACAAGCTCGGGGAAGACATTGCAGGCACGTGTTGTTCGCGCTGACTGGAATGAAGGGCTCGGGTTGTTCGTGCTGTCGTGCCAATATGCGAACCGATCGATCACGGCGGAGGAGTACGGAGCGCTGGCGACTGATCCTGCGTGGCAGTTGAAACACTTGTTGGAGTAGCTCTACGGCACTCTTGGGGCGCTGTGGTCGATGAAGGCGTCGTGCAGCAGCCGCACGGCGTCGTCCAGGACTCCGCGTTCCACCAGCCACGTCGCTCGAAACGACGAGGTCGACACACCGTGTGATGCGATCCCCCGCGAACCCAGGCATTCCGACCCCCGACGCACATTGGCGTAGGTGGCGTTGATGCCGGCGCCGATGGCGCTCAAGGCGCCCAGGCCGTCCACCAGATTGACGTTGTTGCCAAACGCGGCATCGAGCTGCTTGCGGAATCGATCCTCGTTGTGAAGATTCTCGCGAGATATCACGACGGTGACGCCATCACCGGGCTGTCGCAACGCTGAGACGTGCAGTTGTTTGCCGCTGACGCCGCAGTCGTCCATCACCTGGACGAGACGCATCGCGTCCTCCGTTGACTGCAGGAGGAGGATGTCGCGCTCGCTGGCAACGCCGGCCACTGTACCCGGCATGCGTGGCGCATGGCGGCGAACGACGGTGCCATCCGACGAAGGATCCGGTCCAGGGAGGGGAGAGGACGTCGCGCGCGCGTAGATGGCGATGCCTTTTTCCTTCGCAAACTCCACGGCCTGTGCGTTGAGTACCTTTGCTCCTGCTTCCGCAAGCTCCTGCGTTTCTTCGTACGTGAGCGCGGCGATTCGACGTGCGCCCGGCACAACGCGCGGGTCGGCGGTGTAGACGCCGTCGACGTCCGAGCAGATCTCGCACCACTCTGCGCCCAGCGCCGCCGCCATCGCGACAGCCGTTGTGTCGCTGCCACCACGTCCCAGCGTCGTCACTTCGCGGCGGTAAGAGACTCCCTGATACCCGGCAATGACGACAACGCGTCCGCGCGCGAGTTCGTCCTGGACGCGAAATGGCCTGACCTCGATGATCCGCGCATCGACGTGACGATCGTTGGTGATGATTCCTGACTGGCTGCCTGTAAAGCTGATGGCGTCGCCGCCCAGTTCCCGGATTGCCATGGAGAGCAAGGCCATCGAGATTCGCTCGCCAGCCGACAGCAACATGTCGAGCTCCCGACGATCGGGATTGGGCGACACTTGACGGGCAAGACCCAGCAGCTCATCAGTGGTATCACCCATCGCCGACACGACGACCGCGACGTCGTGGCCTTCGGCCTTCGTCCGCATGATGCGCTCGGCGACCTTGCGGATACGCGTGACATCGGCAACACTGCTGCCGCCATACTTTTGAACCACGATCGACATGGTCTGCATCATACCAATTGGCGAATAGGAGAAATCATGGCCACAGCGACTGTTCACGCAGACGTCCGGCCGGTTCGCGAGTCACGTTCCGCAGGCGTTGTCGCACCGCTGCAACGAATCGGCTCACTCGATCTGGTTCGCGGCGCGATCATGGTCCTGATGGCGATCGATCACGTGCGCGTCTATTCGGGTGTGCCGGCCGGCGGACCGTCCCCTGGCATCTTCTTCACGCGATGGATCACGCATTTCTGTGCCCCGGGGTTCGTGTTCTTTGCCGGGACCGCCGCGTATTTGCAGGGACGCAAGATTGCCCGTCCCGACCTCGCGAGATATCTGATCACGCGCGGCCTCATGCTCATCGTTCTCGAGTTGACCGTCATCAAGGCGTCGTGGACGTTCAACGTTGACTATTCGCAGTTTCTTCTCGCCGGCGTCATTTGGATGCTCGGCTGGTGCATGGTGCTGCTCGCTGCCTTCATTTATCTGCCATTACGAGCGGTCGGCGCGCTCGGACTGCTCATCATCCTTGGCCAGAGTGCATTCGGCGCGATCGGCGGCGCGCTGCCGCAGTCGGTCCATCCGTTGTGGGAGTTCATCTATCCGGTCGGTGCGGAATTGCGGCTTGGACAGAATGGTCCGAACGTGACCGTGCTCTACACGATCGTGCCGTGGATCGGCGTCATGTGTGCCGGGTATGCATTCGGCTCGATCATGACGCTGCCCGACAACGAACGACGGCGCTGGTGCATTCGAATCGGTTTGACGGCGACGGTCTTGTTCCTGTTGATAGCCGGGGCCCAGGTCGCCAGGGGCACAGCGGCGGATGGTCCTCCGGCATACGTGCGGCTTCTGAATCAGCAAAAGTATCCGGCATCGGTGCTTTTTCTGATGATGACCCTTGGTCCCCTCATCGGGCTCCTTCCGTTCGCGGAGCGTGCTCGGGGTTGGATCGCTGAGACGCTGACGTTGTTTGGCCGCGTACCGTTCTTCTATTACCTGTTGCACATTCCGCTCATTCACGCGCTCGCGCTGGTCGTCAATTTCCTTCGCGTGGGCCAGGCACATGGCGAGCGCTACGCGACGGCACCGTACGTGTCGATACCGCCGGATCAGCGATGGTCGTTGGCGCTGTTGTATCTGGTGTGGCTGATCGCGGTTGCGATTCTCTATGTGCTGTGCCGACGGTACGCCGGCAGGAAGGCTCACAACCCGAGTGCGTGGATGCGGTATGTCTAACCTACAAATTCGGCATCAGAAAAACAGAATTGCAGCCTGCCCGCCGTAACTTTGGCGAAGGAGGGACTTTCCTCCGCGGGCGTGTGAATTGCTTCGCACCGGCGCGTGACTCGTGCGCTTGTCCAGGTGCTGCTACAGATTATCGGCTTCGCAGCCATCACCACCTGGCTGTTTACCCGATCCCAGCGCTCCAGCTACAGCTCGATGATCGCCTTCGTGCTGGGCGTCGCCGGTTTTTTCGTGTTCATCGACGGATTCAGGCTTGCTGTTCTCGAGGAGTATCGGACGCGCTACGGTCACGTCGTCACAGGTGTCGTGGAAGATCTGCGTAGTTCAGACAGCTCGATCTGGAGCACGTCGCGGATGAAATCGAGCGAGCTTGATACGTACGAACAAGTGTGCCGATTTCTTTTGACGCGTTCACCAGAGGAATGGGTCGTCCACTACAGCTATCCATGTGCCGGTGCGACCGGGTCGTGTCGCGTGCGAGAGCAGGTGACACGCGATCTCTGGAGGCGTCTGACCATCGGACAGCCAATCACCGTCCGTCAATCGATCGACGAAACGAGAACCGCACGGCTGGATGAGAATCCGCAACGCGGATTGGCATTGGTGAAGGTCGCACTTGCGTGCGTGCTGCTCGCCCTTTCCGGTTTGGTCAGTGGACGCTTCACGCTCTTCTCCGGCCAGAAATACGTCGAAGTTGACGGCGTTGTCACCTCGGTCGAACCCGTCCAGTACGGTAATGAGGCGCGCTGGAAGGTTCGGTTCGCCTACTTCGACGCGCACGGGAACGCGCAGGACAGTGTTGATGAGGTCAACGATCCGTCATGGAAGAGTGGTGACGGCTGCCGCGCGGTGTATCGTCCAAAGACTCCCGATCTCGCGACGCTGCGTCCCCGTCCGGGGTCTGACCCCCGTCTGACCCCGGTCTGACCCCGGTCTGACCCCGGTTTGACCCCGGTCTGACCCCTGATAGATTTGCGGGATGTGCGCGTCGTTTCCTGACTGGATTGAGCCGATGGCCGCAACCCTGACGCAGGAGCGGTTCACCGGTCCGGAATGGATCTTCGAGCGCAAGTTTGATGGCATCCGCCTGATTTCGTTCAAACAGGGGGCCGACGTCCGGCTGTTCTCCCGCAATCGCCTGCCGCAGAACATTCCATCAATCGCCCGCGCCATTGCGGCCTTGCCGGTCGACAACCTGATCCTCGACGGCGAGATCACCTGGGATCGAGCCGGCGCGTATCACGTCTTCGACATCGCCTGGATCGATGACCGCGATGTCAGATCGTTGCCGCTGGAGGAGCGTCGCGAAATCCTCAACCGGTTGCCCCTCCGTCCGCCTCTGCAGCGCGTCACTGCCGTCGACGATCCGAATCCGTGGCAGCGCGCCGAGCGCGAGGGATGGGAAGGGGTGATCGCCAAGCGGCGCGACTCGCGCTACGAGCACCGCCGCTCGCCGCATTGGCTCAAGATGAAGTGCGAAGCGTCGCAGGAGTTCGTTGTCGGCGGCTTTACCGACCCCCAGGGGGCGCGCGTCGGACTGGGTGCCCTGCTGGTCGGCTACTTCGAGAATGCAGACCTGGTGTTCGCGGGAAAGATCGGAACCGGTTTCGACACGAAACTTCTGCTCGAGCTGCGTTCACGACTCGACGCTCTCGAAATTGCGACCACACCATTCACCAAAGCGACAGGCCTCCCGCGTCTGCGCGCGCACTGGGTGCGTCCAGAGATTGTCGTCCAGGTCGCGTTCATCGAATGGACGGTGCACGGCAAGCTACGTCATCCCCGGCTCCTTGGCGTCAGATACGACAAGAATCCGCGCGACGTTGTACGAGAGACGACGTGATTACGATCACGCATCCGGACAAGATCCTGTTTCCCGACAGCGCGATAACCAAGGGAGAACTGGCCGCGTACTACGAGATGGTGGCGCCGTACATGGTGCCGCACATGCGGGCGAGACCGGTCACCATGGAACGATACCATCGGGGCATTGGCGCAGCCGGGTTTTTCCAGAAGGACGTGTCGAGAGGTTTCCCCGACTGGCTTCAACGGGTCGAGGTGCCGAAAAAGGGAGGCACGGTTCATCATCCGATCGTGACCGATGCCCGGTCGCTCCTGTGGCTGGCGAACCAGAACTGCATCACGCCGCATGTGTGGACGTCACGCGCGCCAAACTTGTATTACCCGGACATCTGCGTTTTCGACCTCGATCCATCCGAGGAGAATCCGGCGCAGCTAAAGGCCGCGACGTTTGAGCTGCGCGGCTTTCTCGCTGATCTCGGTCTTCCGAGCTGGCTGAAGACGTCGGGCTCGAAGGGGTTTCACATCGTCGTTCCACTCGATGGCAAGACCAACATGAGTGACGTCGCCGAGTTCGCGCACACCGTTGGAACCCTGCTGGTCAAGCGCGATCCCGCCAACCTGACCCAGGAGTTTCACAAGATCGATCGTGGCCGGCGGATTCTTGTCGACACCGGGAGGAACGGCTACAGCGCGACGTTCGCAGCCGCGTACGCGGTGCGCGCGAAGCCGGGTGCACCGATCTCCGCGCCGTGCACCTGGGACGAACTGCAGCACGGCGACATCGGGCCACAGAGCTTCACGCTGCGATCCATGGCCGCGCGGATCGAATCGGTGGGTGACGTGTGGGCAGAGATGAAGAAACGAGGACGTTCACTCAAGCGCGCACTCGAGCAGGTACGAAAGATGAAAAACGATGAGACGCATTAATCTCCGCATGTCTCGCGTGCTATAGTCGCCGCGGCGAATGTTCGGCTTATTCCCTTACGGCATCCTCCTGCAGATCCTCGCGATCATTCATTTCATCCGTCGACGTCCCGACACGTACTGGCTCTGGATCATTCTCATGTTCCCGGGGTTTGGCGCCCTCGCCTACATCCTCATCGAGGTCATCCCGGATTTCGGTCTGCTGCGATCGTCTTTCCAGGTCTTTCCGCGGCGAAAGCGCATCCGCGCTCTCGAAAGCATGATTGTCGACAATCCTTCGATTGGAAACTACGAAGAGCTCGGCGATCTGTATCTGGACGACGGGCAATTCGTCAAAGCGCGCAAGTGCTTCGACGACGTGCTGGCGCGCGAGGAGTCGATCGATCCGTTATACCGCCGTGGGCTGACGGCGCTGGCGCTGAACGATTACCGCGCGGCGGTTGCCGACCTGGAAAAAGTGATCGCGCTCGACGCGAAGTACGACTATCAGCGGGCGGCCGGGCTTCTCGCTCACGCGCTAGGCAAGATCGGTGAGCGCGATCGCGCCAGCACGTTATTCGCAGACGTGACCCAGATGTCGACACTCACCGAAACCCAGTACAACTACGCGTCATTTCTCGCCGAAACCGGCCGCGTTGGCGAGGCGCGCGAATGGGCCGAGCGCATCCTGCGCAAAAAGGCGACGATGCCGGATTACATTCGGCGCCGCGAGCGTCCGTGGTTTCGCAAGACACGCGCGCTCCTCAAGGGACTCCCGAAGACCTAGCGAAGCGATTATTTCTTCCTGAGGACGGCCGCCGAAATCAGCGTCACCAGAAGTCCGATCGGAAACGGCTCGCTGAACGTCATCGCCACGTTCAGCAAGGGGTTCTGGTACATGCGTTTGAAATCTTCCATCTGACGCGCGTGGGCATCGACTGCCTCTTGGCTTGCACCTGATGCCTTCACGTGCTCGATCGAATACGCCGCGTACTTATCGGCAAAATCCGGCATCATTTTGAAATAGATGAATTCCCACGTGATGACGTAGCCGGCGCACGAAATCAGCGTGATAAGGAGACCGACGAGGACGCCGCGTCCAAAAGACAGGCGACCACCGTTGGACTCCCGGTAGGATCGGACACCAAAAAAGACCAGGAGAAACGACAGCACAATCGCCGTGTATCCGAAAATTGCGCCCTTCTCGAAGCCGAGACGGTGGATAAAAGGCACCGTTGCCAGCATCATGGCCGACGAGAGGGCCGCGGAAAGTAAGCCGAATTTGAGAACCGTCTTCTTCATCGACATGTCAGCTCCTGAGCGTGAATAGGTGTTGCGATCGATTCATCCGACCCGGAGCGTAGCCCTCGGAGGTGTCGCGAGTCGTCATACGTTTGGGTGATTTTCTCTTCTGAGGCCTAAAATCATCAAAACGGATGACACCAGACGTGCGACTAGGGGATTAGCCTCATGCTTTTGGCGACTTGAACCGCCTTGGTGCGGCGATTGACTTCTAATTTTCCGAACAGACGGCTGGCGTGAGTCTTCACCGTGTTTTCGCTCACGAAGAGTGTCGACGCGATTTCGCGGGTGCTCATGCCGTCGGCGATCAGCTTCAAGATTTCCAGTTCTCGCGGCGTGATGCCCAGGCTCTGAATCTTTTCCGAATTGACGGTGAAGGGACGGGCGGCCGGCGACTGCATGTCGACCATTCGGGCGCGTTTCCCGCTGGTAAGTGTCACGCCGAGCCAGATACCGAGCCCGGCAAACAGTGCCGCAACCAGAGCGCCGTAGATCTGCAGCGAATGCTCCAGGACGAGGAAACGAAATTCGATCAGTCGAAGTGCCACGATCAGCACGCCGCCGGCAAGACCGTAGACAAGGACCGCCTTTTTCACTACCAAAGGATAAAACATTGTGGCCGTTGGACTGACGGCCGGCTGGCGGCTCTGAGGTACGCTAATCGACGTGCAGCGACTTCTGGTACGAGTGGCATGTGCCTGGCTCATCGGCTCAGGCGCTACCGTGGTTCTTGCCGAAGACTGGCCGCAGTTTCGCGGTCCGGATGGTCAGGGGCATTCGGGCGAGCGCGGCGTGCCGATCCACTGGAGTGAGACGCAGAACATCGCCTGGAAGGTTGCTGTTCCTGGACGCGGCTGGTCGTCTCCCGTGGTGGTTGACGGGCGCGTGTGGCTCACGACTGCAATACCCTCAGGACGCGAGCGTTCGCTTCGACTGATGTCGTTCGACGCTTCGTCCGGACAGACGAGGCTGGATGTTGAAGTCTTTCGCCAATCTAACTCCGAGCTCCTGAACGCGAAGAACAGTCACGCGTCACCAACGCCGATCGTCGAGGGGGACCGCGTCTACGTCCATTTCGGGGCGGAAGGCACGGCTGCCGTGTCCACGACCGGCGAGGTGATCTGGAAAGTCCGCTTGCGGTACGACTCGCAGCACGGCAACGGCGGTTCGCCGGTGTTATCTGGCGATTTGTTGATTGTGAATTGCGACGGTTTCGACGAAGCGTTCGTCGCCGCGCTCGACAAGCGAACCGGCAAGACGCGGTGGCGTACGTTTCGTCCTGAACCCTGGTCGCAGGCGTATTCGACACCGCTCGTCATTCGCGCCGGCGATCGTGACCTCGTGGTCAGCGTCGGCGCGTTTCACACGATGGCCTACGATCCGCAAAACGGGAAGGAGGCCTGGCGCGTCGATTACCCTGAAGGATTCTCGAACGTGCCCCGTCCGGTATATGGATCCGGTCTCGTGTTCATCGCAACCGGTTTCCAGCAACCGTCGCTGCTTGCGGTTCGGCCGGACGGGAAGGGGAACGTCACGCGGAGTCACGTCGCCTGGACCTTGAGTCGCGGGGCGCCGCTCACCCCATCACCGCTCCTCGTCGGCGACGATCTGTATCTCGTGACCGACGCTGGTATCGCATCGAAGGTTGATGCGCGAACGGGTGCCGTCCGCTGGCAGCATCGACTCGGTGCTCCAGTGTCGGCCTCACCAGTATCGGTCGATGGACGTATCTATTTTCTCGACGAAGAGGGAAGGACGACGGTCGTCATGCCGGGGCCGACGTTCGAGGCGGTGGCGGTGAATGCGCTGGATGGCGCAACGCTCGCGTCAATGGCGGTCGCGTCGCAGTCGTTCTTCATCCGGACGGCGACGCATCTGTATAGGATTTCCGAGGCGGGGCCTAAAGACCCGCCCGTCGCGCCTAGACATAACTCAGCCACCACTCCCGTCGTCTGGCCTTGACACCCGCGAACCAGGCGCAGAGGGGATACAGCAGGATCACACCAAGAATCCACACCGCGTAGACGACAGGCAGGCCAAATCCCACGTCGGTGGGAGGCGGCCCTGCGAATCCGACGTTGCTGAAGAGATACCCAACGGGCCTCCCGGCCATCCATGTCACGGCGATTGCGAGGACATGCGACGTGACCCACTGCAGCAGATAGAAGAACAGCGGCACACGGCCAAACGTGACGAACATACGAGCGAGCGGACCCGAGCTGCGACGTTCAGCGAACAAAAGGAAGAGAATGCCCGGCCCGATTGTCATCATCAGATAGAGCAACGACGGTGGGTACTTGCTGAGTGCGAGGAACGACAGGGCAGCTTTGGCGGCGCCGAATCGCATCGTCCACGGAGCCGGATCACCATAGATATTGATTAAGCGCAGGACGACAAATCCCACCACTATTGCGCTGCCGAGCAGAAGCAACGCGCGGCGTCTTTGTCTTTCGTTCCTGCGGTACAACGATCCGAATGCATAACCAGCCAGCATGACTGCTGGCCACGGAATCAACGGATAGACTACGAAGACGACTGGACCGGGAAATCCAAGCGGGAAAATCGGTCCCTGCCGGTGGAGCACGTACCATACCGATTCCCACAATCCTGGTACCGGCGTGCCCGGACCGTTGAACGTCGTGACCCGCACTGCGTCGAGCAGGTTGTGCAGCGCGATGACGGAAAGGCTCAGCACCACGGCCGCGCGCCACGGGAGATGGATGGCCGCTGCCAGCACGATCATGCTCCAGCCGGTCACCCAGATTACTTGCATGAAGAACAGCAGCTCGCCGTAGTTGAAGTTGAAGAAGAGCAACGGCCGCAAAACAACCAGTTCGATGGCGATCAGCCACAGTCCGCGTGTGACCAGAAATCTCGAGAGCTGCGCTTTCGAGCGGCCGCGCATCTCCTGAAAGGAAACCGCGGTTCCCGCGAGAAACACGAAGAGGGGCGCACAGAAATGCGTGATCCAGCGGGTGAAAAAGAGCAGCGGAAACGTCCGCGACACGTCCGTGGGGTCGAACGAAAACGCATCGCGATGGACGAAGTCCCGCGTATGGTCCAGCATCATGATGACCATGATGAGGCCGCGAAGCAGATCGACCGAGTCGATCCGGACTTTGACCCCTGCGCCTGCGCGTTGTTTAACCGATCCGTCCAGTACGCTGGGCGACAGTGTTGTCGAGTGGAATGCTTGGGTCATTGCGGTCAGGCGATTCTACGCGATTCGCTGCTTCACCCACACCGCACGTCCACTGTCACACGCCGATCATGTTGAGAGATCACAGGATCCTCCTTTCTCCTTTCTCTTGTGATGTCTTACATAACAAGTCGGTGAGGTGAAGGGACCTACTTCCAGAGGCGCTGCCACCAGGCCGCAGGGTCTGGTGGCGCGCTGGCGTTCATCGACCGCCGGATGTCACTGATATTCCAACCGGTCAACATCGCAAGCGTCTGGGCCTCGCGCTCGCGACGCTCGGTCAGCTCCGCACGATACCTGACTGCAGCATCGCACGTGCCGTCGCCGCTCCACGCGTGACGAAGGACATAGCGCCCTTGAAAGTTCGTACGATCGGCTGTTTCCTGGAAGACGAGATCTTCAGGAAAGTGCGTGGCGTCGTAGCGGACATGGAGCCTCGTCACGAACACACCTTGCGCGCCTGACGGTGTCGGAATTCGCGGGGCGATTCGGCCGCCGGATCCACCCTCCGGCAACCAGAAAACGCCTAGTTGTCGGAGTTCCGTACTGGTTAGCGGATCGGCGGCGCACGGATCGCACCAGTTCATGTCCCACGCGTACTCGGTGAAGATCGCGCTCATGTTCTCTTTGGCTGTCGCGCGCGAAAACATGGCTTTGTAGAAATCAGGGAAGCGCGATTTGACGTAAACCGGCAGGTCCATCCCGGTCGGGAGTTTCACCGTTCGATAATTCGTGGTTTCGACGCGCCCCTTGCTCGTCAACGCATAGACGAACAGTTCCTGTGGGCCTTCGGCATTGACCATGCCCAGCCGAATCGGGAGCATGAACTTGGGCGACTCGTAGGCGACCTGAATGGGACGAAGCATGGTGAACCCGAGCTTCGCCTGTTCCTTCAGATTGACCCTCGCCACGAAGAATTTCAGATTCTGTCGAATGTAGCTGGTGAGCACGTCTGTGGCGCCGGCTGGAATGCGATAGCCGTTCTCGCGTAACCAGGTTTCGAGTCCGCCGCTTTGCTGCGCCGATAGAATCAGGATGTCGTACTCGCCAACCGTATACTGTGCCTCGATCTTCACACCGAGACTCTGCGCACGTCTCCCCGCACTTTCGGCCAGGCCGCCGGCGACGCCGCCTGGCGCGGCCAGTGACGACAACCGATCCAGGGCATATGGCCGGCAGGGATCCTCATCGAAGTATTCGACGAGCCGCGGCGCCGAGTACGCATCGAGGTGATCGAGGATCGCCTTCTCTCCGATGTGAATCTGTTCCTTCTGCAACACGGTTGGAACCGGAATCACAATCGCGAACTCCTTCGGATCTCCCTTGAAGTCGTTCGCCATCGTCAACACCGTTCGGTCGCCCTGACGAACGAGAACAACCTGCGACGCTTTGTTGAACAGCTTCGTGTCAGCCTTGGCGCAGTAGAACCCGCAAAAGGCCAGCAGCGCCGGGCCGTTCCATGACGCGACGGCGAACAGGACTGCGAGAAGCGATGCGATTCGTTTCATACGACACCCTCCACTCATAACGATCCGCGGGAAGAAGCCGATCGATCAGCGGGACCGTCACCGAACAGATCGCCAGCGACCACAACGGGCCGTTGGTTCGGAAGAGTCGAAACTGGATGTACCAGGCGCCGCTGGCGACAAGCGCGGCGAAGAGAATCCTGCCCATCCTCGAGTTCGGCGTCGTCCGCGGATCCGAGATCATGAAAAACGTGAAGAGGAGCAGCGCGCCGTTTTCAAGGCGATGGACCGGGATCGTCAGCGGCTCGCCCAGCCAGATCGATCGGCCGAACACAAGCGCCATGTAGAACGCGATGAACGCGTAGGTCACGTCGCTGCGACTGGCGCGGTTCACGACAAGCCCACCGAGACACGCCATCAGGAATGCGAAAAATGCGACATTCCCCCACTGACCTGGCGATACCCACACACCTCCGGTGGCGGCCATCAGCGCAACGATGGCGATGTTCGTCGGATTGAAGAGATGCTTTCCGTTGACTTTGATCAGGAACTTGCTCGAAACCGCCACGATGGCCGCGACGATCGCCAGGGCGACATCGTTGGTGCGCAGCAGCAAGCACAGCGATAGACCGGAGATGAGCGCACTCCGTGGATCGAACCACGGCAAGCGCCAGATTCTGGTGCAGACGTATTGCGTCAGTAACGCCGTCGCCAGAATGCCGGCCGCTCGGGCAGCGCCAATCTCAAAGTCCAGTCCGAGAATCCCATAAACGAGGAGGGAGGCGAGCGTGGCGATCTGGTAGTGCCGCGGATCGCGTGTAATCGGCCGGAACAGTGTGAGGGTGGTGTTGACCATCTCCGGTGTCCGTTCTCAGATAGAACGAGACGCCGGAGATTTCTTGCAAACGCCGCGGGTGTGCAGATTAACTGCGTATTCTTGTTGTGGTTACGAGGAGTGCGGCTGCGAACGTGTCAATGTTCAATGGTGATGCTCAATGTTCAACGAAGCTCACCATTTGAACATTGGACTTGGACATTGAGCATTGTCTTATCCGCCGAAATACCCGCTCCGGGCCTTGACGCTGGCGGAGGAACGCTTGACGCGGACTTCAAGGCGCCGCCATTCAGGGGTGTTGGACGCCTCGATCGCAAGCACGTACTGCTGGCGCAGCTCGCTGACCACACTGGTCGCTGTCAGCACGGTCTCTTCAACCGTTGAGGCAAAGAGCAGGCGACCCCCCGTCCATTCCGCGAGATCGCGAAGATCCGCCGCCTGTGATGGACCCCCTCGCTCCGCGGTTTCTGTCAACGAGACTCGATCCGTAGAGGCCACGGTGGCAACAATATAGACCGGCACGTCGATCGAACTCGCGACGGCGGATACTTCTGGCGCCGAGAGGTTGCTGCTCGTATCGATTCCGTCGGTCAGGATGATGATCGCCTTGTGTGTGGCCGAGCGCTCCGCCAGCCGGCGAGCCGTGGCGGCGGTGGCGTCGTACAACGACGTGGCACCAAAGGGCTTGAAATCATCGAGACAGTTTCGCAGACGACCGATCGCGGTGGTGAAGGACTGACGCTCGTGAAGCCGGGTGTCGAATGTGAAGACCCCGATTTCGTCGTCGCCATCGCGCAGCTGCGCGAGGATGGAATCGTAAGCCAGCCGCGCCCCCGCGATCTTCGCCCCGACGCGCATGCTGCCGCTCATGTCGACGAGGACCGCCACGCTTATCGGCGATCGCAGATCCGAACGCAACGAGAGGATCGATCGGGGCTGCCCGTTGTCGCGGACCTCGAAGTCGGAGGCCTTCAACCCAGGCAGCGGTCGGCCGTGCTTGTCGCGAACCGACGCCTGGATGCTGACCAGATCCACGGCGCTGCGAAATGTTGAGCGCGGCTGATCGGATTGCGCCTGCCCGTGCAACGACGAAACAGCCAACCCGGCGACGACAACCGACGCGACTGCGTATCGAGAGAGTGATGACACCATGGCCCTGGTCTCGTTAATCGCGAGCAGCGAATCTCACGAAGCGACACTACTCGCCGGTTCGAGGAGCCGCACGTCAAGTTGTGAGGAGGTGCCCATGATAACACGGGCGCGCGCCCGAATCCTATATCGAGGAAAACGTCTCGGAGAACGCCGATCGTACAGTCGCCGGAAAACACCGAGTCAAAATGTGAATTCTTGTAAGGACTAACGTCCCAGCGCTGCCAGTGGCGAAATGCGCGCCGCCCTGCGAGCCGGGATGTAGCTCGCCAGGATCGCGGCGATTCCCAGAAAGACCGGCGCTGCGGCAAAGGTCAGTGGATCGATGCCTTTGATGTCGAAGAGGAGGGTCTGCATCGCGCCCGCGGCAAGGGCTGCCGCAATCATGCCGAGAACGACGCCCATCACCGCCAGCCGGGCCCCCTGCCACACCACCATGCGGACGACCCGATTCGGGGAGGCGCCCACGGCCATCCGGACGCCGATTTCAGGAGTGCGCTGAGAAACCGTGTAGGCCATGATCCCGTACACGCCGATGGCCGCCAGCGCGACGGCAATCGACGCAAACACCATCAGCAGGATCATCTGGAACCGTGGCTGCGCCACCGTTCCCGCCATCGCCATCTCCATCGTCCGCACGTTCACCAACGGCTGGCCAGGATCGATCTCCAGTATCGCGGCGCGGAGTGAGTTGGTGAGGTCGAGCGGCTCTCCACTCGCCCGCACAACCAGCGCGGTGTTCAAATACATGGGTGCGAGAATCGGATCGGGATACTGACCGTAAGGGACGAACATCTCCGCATTGGAGCCGGCCTCAAACGACTGCTTGACGTCGCCGACGATGCCAACGATCTCCATGGTCGGCAACTCCGGAGACGGCTCTGTCCCGATCTGGATGCGCTGCCCCAGCGGATCGCGGTCGGGAAAATACTGCCGCGCCATCGATTCGTTGATGACGACGACGCGCGGTGCGGCGTTGTAATCGCGGTCGGTAATCATCCGCCCGCGTCGCAGCGGGACCCCGAGGGTCTCGAGGTAGCCGGGCATCACTGCGCGATAGCCCGCCATGACGTAGTCGTCCGGGCCTTTTGGTGGATACGCCGCGCGATTGAAATGGATCATCGCGCCGGAGCCCGCCATCGGAATCATCGTCGTCATTGCTGCCGCCTTCACACCCGGCAACCGACGCACGCGCGCGGTGATCTCCTCGACGACTGAGGTGCGGCTGACATCATCGTGATACTTCTGCGGCGACAGCGGCAGGTTGACGATGAGCAGATTGTCGGCGTTGAACCCGGGGGGCACGTTGGTCAATCTGGTAAAGCTGCGAAGCAGAAGTCCGGCGCCGACCAAGAGCACCAGTGCGAGCCCGATCTCCACGACAACCAGGCTCGAGTGAAGTTTTCGCTGCCGCGCGCTGCCCGAACCGCCTCGACTTTCTTCATTTAGCGACGCGCGGATCGGTGTGCGCGTTGCGTACAGAGCCGGTGCGAGACCGAAGACGATGCCGGTGACGATCGCCAGCGCAAAGGCAAACAGGATGACGCGCCACTCGATTGCGACGGTGTGCATCCGAGGGAGCGCCGCGGCCGCACTATTGGTCAGGAACGAGATCACCCAACCAGTTATCAGCAGTCCGGCGGCGGCGCCGACGCACGACAACAGGATGCTTTCAATCATCAGTTGCCGCACGATGCGAAGCCGGCCGGCGCCGAGCGCGATGCGGACGGCGATTTCCTTCTGTCGATCGACGGCGCGCGCAAGCAGCAGATTCGCGACGTTGGCGCACGCGATCAACAGGACGAGGACCACAGCGCCGGTCAACAACAAGATCGCCGGACGGATGTTCTTGACCAGTTGTTCCTGGGCCGGGTTGACGAGTGCACGGACGTTCTTGTTGGACTCGGGATACTCCGCTTCGAGTTGGGCGGAGATGGCATCCATCTCGGTGCGCGCCTGCTCGATCGTCGAGCCGTCTTTCAGGCGGGCGATTGGAAAGATACCGGGATGCCAGCCGCGATCTTCCGGCAGCGTTGCCGCCCATGGTCCGAACGGCACGTAGATGTCGGCTGGCTGAAACAACTCGAAGTTGGAGGGCATCATGCCCACGACCGTGAACGGCCGATTGTCGAGTTGCAGCACCTGGCCGACCGGATTTTGTCCGGCGAACCGTCGGCGCGCGTAGCCATCGCCCAGAATCACGACGCCTTCCGCACCAGGCCGGTCATCGGCAGCCGTGAAGTTGCGACCGTGCTCGATGGTGACACCGAGGAGTGGCAGGAGCGAGGCCGTGATCATCTTGGCGGCGACGCGTTCCGGGTCGCCGACGCCGAGAACGGTCATATTCGTGGGGCGAAATGCGGCCATGGCGGAGAACGATTTTGCCCGGTCGCGCCAGTCCTCGTAGTTGTAAATCGTGACCGACACCGAGGGAAACTGAGGGGTCTGCTCGGTCAGGATGACGACATCATTCGGCCGCGTGTAGGGCAGCGGGGCAAGCAGGATCGCGTTGGAGACGGTGAAGACTGCGGCGTTGGCTCCCAGTCCCAGGGCAAGTGTGACAATCGCAATCGCCGAAAACGCCGGCCGCCGCCATAGATTCCTGAACGCGAGTCGCAGATCCTGCATCGTTTCTCAGTATCCCTGATTTCCGCCTGACGGAAAGCTTTGTAATCGTGTGTCTCAGATCGTAACCGCGTCGATCACAAAGATCGGCGTTTTTGCAGCAATTTGTCCGGTATCGCGCTTGCCTTACTCAGCCATGGGATGTCCATAGGTCACATTTCTTCACGACTGTTTCTCGTTCTGTTGACAGCATTCGTTTCCGCCGGCCGGCTCCACGCGCATACGGTCGCCGGTCCCGGCGCCGTGACGCAGGAAATCAATCGCTGCCTGATGATCGTCCGCATTGCCGCGACGCGGCGGACCGAATCGCCGCAAAAGCCGTTCGCGCGGCAGGCAAAGGGGAAACGGTACGACGATTATCAGGTGCCCGCCGGCACGCCGTTGGTCGTCCGCCTCCGAACATCGCTCGACTCAGCGTCCGGGCAGGTCGACGATGCGGTTCGCGCGACGCTGCTCAGTGCGGTGAGCCAGGACGGCGCCGAACTGATTCCGAAGGGTTCGACGCTTCACGGAAAAGTGATCGACGTGGAACCGGCGTCGAAGCAGAAGCCGATAGGACGCCTCGTGGTCGAATTCAATGTCATCGAGCACTCCGAGACGCACAGTCTTGCAACCATCCAGACGCGATCGGTTCCGTTTGCCGCCACGCTCGAGCCCAAGGAAAAATTCCGCGACGTGCGCGTCGAGTCAGGCGAAGAACTGACGTTAACGCTGGCCATTCCCCTCAAAGTAAGACTGCCAAAAGCGCAGTAGAGCTCAAGCCGGGGCCAGCCGCCGATCGCCAGCCGCTATACTGATCAGCGGCAGCGATCGCCATGCACGACACGCAAGCCTCCAACACGAAAGGGCGGGCCCGCCGCGTTCGGAAAAACCTGCGCCAGGGAATGGCACTCGCGTGGGCGGCCTCGCCGCGCGCACTGGTCAAATACTCGCTGCTCGGCATCGTCAATTCGGCCATGCCGCCGATCACGGTGTATCTCGGATCGACGCTCGTCAACCGGATCGCGCAAGCCCGGCTGCAGTCGGTGCGCTTCACGGACATGCTGTGGATCGTGCTGGGCTTGTGGCTGGCGACGAGTGTGCAGCGCGCGATCGGAGCGTACTCCGGCTATGGGCGCAATTTATTCGTCCGCCGCGTGCAACTCGAGGCGGAACGCCGGCTGCTGGCGCAGGCATCGCGGCTGGATCTCGGCCACTTCGACAACTCTGACTGGCACGATCGGTTGGCGCGCGCGAAGCGCGACATCTCCTGGCGGCCGGGCGATCTGACATGGTCGGTACTCGGGCTTTCCGGAAACCTCGTCACGATCGTTCTCATGGCGTCGCTGCTCGCGAGCCTTCACTACATTCTTGTCATTCTGGCGCTGGCAGGGGCGGTGGTGTCGCTCATGCTCGAGCGCCGCGTGACGTCGCGCCTTTACGAGTTTTTCTACAAGGAAACACCGGAAGAGCGCGAGCGTGAATATGTCGGCGATCTGCTCGTGCAGCCGCGGACGACCAAGGAGATCCGGGCCTACGTCCTGGCCGATTACCTGCTCGGGCGGCACCGGAACATGTCGGAGTCGCTGTTCAAGCTGCGCGAGGAGATGTATCGCTCCGGCACGCGAATATCGCTGCTCAGCGGTCTGGTCACAGGCACGGCGCTGGCACTGGCATATGTCTTCGTCGCGCTGCGCGGCGCAGCCGGCACCATCGATCCTGGCGGCGTCGTGCTGGTCATCGGCGCGTTCACGTCGGTGTCCGGGACGCTGGGGAATATCTCGAGCACGTTCGTCTCGGTCGACCAGCACACGACATTCCTCGACGACTACTTTTCGTTCCTGGCCATCGATCCGCTCATTCCCATCCCGACGTCGCCGGTGCCGCTGCCGCCGGTGATCGACTCAATCGATTTCGACCACATCACGTTCACGTATCCGGGAGGCAAGGAACCTGCCGTTGACGGCCTGGATCTGCACGTTCGCGGCGGCGAGCTGGTGGCACTGGTCGGCGAGAACGGCGCCGGCAAGAGCACGCTGGTGAAGCTGCTGCTGCGTTTCTACGATCCCGATCGCGGCGCGGTGCGCGTCGGCGGTGTCGATCTCACAGACGTGCATCCCGAAGAGCTGCGCGGCCGGATTGGCGTGCTGTTTCAGGATTACGCCAACTACGAGCTGACGGTCCGCGACAACGTGGTCATGGGCCGGCCGGACGTCCGCGCCGACGATCAACGTGTCCTCGAAGCCCTCCGTCGATCGCGCAGCGAGTGGCTGGTGAAGAAAATGCCGAGTGGCCTCGACTCCAAGGTCGGCCGCCTGTTCGAAGGTGGTCACGATCTCTCAGGCGGCGAGTGGCAGCGGCTCGCGCTCGCCCGGATCATGTATCGCAACGCCGACATCTGGATCCTCGACGAGCCGACGTCGTCGCTGGATCCGGAAGCCGAAGCCGCGATCTTTGCCGAGCTGAAGGACAATCTGCGCGGCCGCATCGGCATCGTCATCTCCCACCGCTTTTCGACTGTGCGCATCGCCGATCGGATCGCGGTCATTGTCGACGGGCGCGTCGCCGAATTCGGCACGCACGATGAACTGCTGCGCAGTGGCGGGCGATACGCGAAGCTGTTTGAGATACAGGCGGCTGGCTATCGATAAAGGAACAAGGTCGAGCGCGATCTTATTCGAAGAGACGGTGATAACGTCCGAGCCAGTACGGCAACAAAAAGTAGGCGCCATCGTCTTCGGACCGTCCGCCGTTTCCACCATCGAGCGCGTACGGGTTCCCGTTCCACTTCCACATCGGCATCTCGTCGTAGGGAAGGACGACGAGAGCTTGCGGGCGTTTGAACCGATCGGCCAACGGGTCGAGGGGGACGTCGAGGCGTTGTGAGTTCCGCACGTTCCAGGTGATCGTGTCCATCGGGATTTCCTGGAGCGTTCGAATCGACTCGGTGCGATCGAACTCGGCCGCGGCCGTGCCGGCGGCGTAGATGGTATTCCACAGCGGATTTCGCTCCGGGCGTTCTACCTGCCAGCTTCTTTCCAAACTTTGTTTGTAGATCCCAAGCAGGTGCGAGTCGGTCTCGTATCGCAGCAGCGGGTAGTACGACAGAAATGCCAGCTCGTCGTCGGAATGATTGATATGCCCCGGTATGGCGATCTTCTGATTTCGCGTCAGCAGATCGTAGCGCCGCATCTTGATCAGGGTGTCGTATTCCGCGCGGTATCTGACGGCGGCGGGCGTGTTCTCGGACAGATGCATCGCGACACGCAGGTGCGAGAGGAGATGCAGCGCGCGCAGTCCCGTCTCGCCCGGTTCTAACCAGATGTCATCGGGCCCCCACCATCCCCAGCGCGTACGCTTTCCATCGACGTCGATTAACTGGTAGCCATGGTCGAGGATATGAGTCGTGATGCGATCGAGCGCGGCACGAAGCTGGGTTTTTTCCGACTCGTCGGCCACGAGATCGTAATAGATGCCGTAGACGAAGTAGTGCCCGACGATTTCGTCTGAGCTGGTGTCTCCCTTCCAGCGCCATCCCTGATCTGCCGCGTCGTGCCACTCGCCGTCGCGCGGCTGCGTCTCTTCGCCGACCTTGATGAACGACCGCGCGGGAAAGCCTGGTATGCCGGTGATGGTCTCGAGCCGCAGAATGGCCTGCATGCCGCGGCGGGCATTGTCGCGGGCGTCGCTCTGGCCGGTGACCTTGTAACGAAAACACTCTGCCGCCACATACATGGCGGTCCAGAGCCCATCGTTGTCGGTCGACACCGGCTGGTTGGTCGTGAGATCACCCGGGACGCGCAGGTCTGACGTTGCCGTCAGCCCCCAGCGATTGTGACGCTTCTGGATGCGATCGACGAACAGGCGCGACTTCTCCTCGAGCGTCGTCGGCTTGTACTCGATCCGCGAGAGTCCCTTTGGGGTTTCTATCCACGTCGCGCCGTTTTCGAACCCGATGGCGGTGACTTTGTCGTCAGGAAGCCAGCGCTCGCCGGCAAAGTATTCGACCGCGCGTGTCGAGGTATTCAGCCGAACGGCGCCCTGCGGACTTCCAATCCAGGTGATGGTCGGGGACTCGGTCGCGATCACCGTGAAGTCGTTGACCGGCAGGTGAACGGGAAGTCGCCTGATGCGCAGCTCGTCGGCCGGCTTCGCCCCCTTCTGCATTTTCACGGCGCCGTGCGTGATCTGCGCGAATTCAGCCGACGAGTGAATGGTTCGCGACTTTTGAAGGAATGTGCCCGGTGGTTGTTGCGGCAGGGGAGAAACAGCCGACAGCAGAATGGTACACGCGAGAATCGCGAAGGTCCCCTGCTGTCGGCCTGTCATCAGCGCGACTTTACACGATCAGTCGGACAGACGGAACTCCACAGAGACTTTCATGACCACTTCCACCGGTGCGCCGTTCAACAGCGTCGGGGTGAACTTCCATTGCCGCACGGCCTCGGCCGCGGCGATTGCGAAGTCAGGATGGACCTGTGCCGTGAGCACGCGGACTGACGTCACCGTGCCTTCCGGACCGATGATCGCCTCGAGCGGGACGACCCCCTCGCGGCCGGCGTCGCGCATCGACTTGGGATACGTCGGTTTCACATCGAGGGTTTTCGTCGGCACCCGGATGTTGCCTCCAACCCTGAGTCGCTGTGCTCCCTGCGGCTGCGAGGCGCCGACCGGTCCGGTGACGCGGCGTTCGCGAACGCTGATGGTCTCCTGGACCTCACCGACCTGCAAAGTGATTGCGCGATCCCAGTCGCGAGTGCTTTTCAATTCGAATTCCTGTTTCAGTGACCGGAATCCTGGAAGTGACGCCGACAGGACGTACTTTCCTGGAGCAACCTGCGGAAAGTCGAAGCGGCCATCGGCCCGCGTGGTGGCCTGCTGCTTGTCCTCCTTCGAGTCCTGGAGCGTCAACGAAACGCCAGGCACGACGGCGCCGGTTGAGTCGTAGACAGATCCGGTCAGGGTTGCTGGCGAGGTTTGCGCGGCACGAAAAGCGGCGGTCGGCAGAGTAACGGCAAATAGAAGCGCGATCGTCGCGATCGCGGAGGAGCGCGAAACTGATCTCCGATTGAGCCCCGGGTTGAGCATGGCGGCAATTCTCCTTTCAAGCGTTGATGAGCGAGCCATGGGCGTGGCGGCGAGCCACGCCGCTCGCCGATTTCGGCAGGTTCGAGCAATGTCCAACAGGTGTTCGGCGTACTGGCGAGCCGGGATCTCGGCGCCAAGCACGACGTCATCGCACGCCTGCTCACTCTCTCGACGCAGGCGCGTGCATGCCATCCAGACGAGCGGGTTGAACCAGAACATCGTTCGAACCACTTCGGCGGCGATTTGAATGAACCAGTCGTGGCGGCGAATGTGCGCCAGCTCGTGAGCCAAAACGATTCGAATGCGATCGTCCGACCAGGCGCCGGCATGCGAGGGCAGGAGCACACGCGGTTTCCAGAGTCCCCAAGTCGCCAGAAGGTCTGCCGAGTCGGTCTGCAGGAGCGCAACCCGCCGGCGAACGTCATACGATTCGGCAATCCGCTCAACGAGCGAGATCCATTGCCGGCGGCGGATTTGCTCGGCTCGCCCGGAAATGCGTACCAGCCGCCATCCTTCGACAAGTAACAGAAGGGCTGTCAAGGCGAAACCAGCTGACCAGACGCTGACAACGATCGTCTCGAGATCGATTCCGGGTGACGTCGACTGCGTCTCAGCGATTGTCGCTGTCGTGACCACCGTTGCGACCGACGAGGCGTTCGCGTCGCGCTGCGACCAGTCGGGCAGCCGGATATCCCAGGACGGCAGGGCGAGCGACAAAGGCACGACGGCAGCCGACAGGAAAATTGTTGCGGCGAGCACGAGATGACGAAGTGCCGCCGATCGTCGGGCGAGGACGACATGTGAAATCAATCCGGCGCCGAGGACGATAGACGAGCGAAGGACGATGTCGGCGGCGGTCATCGCGAATCACCGCGCGCGTTGCGCACCAGTTCGGCAATCCGATCCAGATCTTCGTCGGTCACCCGCGCCGCTTCGCCACCGAGCAAGGCTGCCACCGCCTTGGCGCTCGAGCCGTCGAAGAACGTGTCGACGACATGCCGGAGGGCCGACTTGCGCGCCGAGTGCCTCGGCACCGTCGGCATATAGATGTAGCGCAGCCCAATCTCTTCGTGTTTGACGTGCCCCTTGCGCTCGAGGACTCGCAGCTGCGTGCGAATGGTGGAATTGCCAGGCGCGCCAGGAACTTCGGCCATGATTTCCGTCGCCGTCGCGCGGCCGAGCCGGTAGAGGACGTCCATGATCAGCCGCTCGCGCTTGGTCAGGAGTTTCGGTATCGATGTTTTTGACATGTTATTTTTATAACAACTCTGTGATGTTTGTAACACGGGTCGCGGACGCTGTCAAGCGGCCAAAACGGCAAAAGAAACGAACCACGGAAGCAGACGAAGAAACACGGCAGAAATGCCGATGGCACTCGCTTTCATGGCCATGTCCCGGTATCCTCATGGGCGCCCGAGGAGGACGGACTTGAATCGACGAACCTTCTTCAGCGCTCTTGCGGCGTCTCCTGCCCTCAGCCTGGTTCGCCCGGCAACCGCCGCCGCCGAACTGCCCAAGGCCAAGGTCACGCGTGTACGGATTTACAAGCCGCCGGAACTCAACCCGTTGTTCAACCAGAGCAACATGGTGGTGACGGTCGAGACCAACATCGGGATCACCGGTATCGGCGAGGGCGGAACGAAGGACACGCTCGAGCAGTGTGCCGGCACCCTGATCGGCCAGAGTCCGTTCAAGACCGAGGCGCTCTGGCAGGAGGCGTATATCGCCTGGTTTTATCCGCCCGGGCGCGAGAAGGCGCACGCGCTCGGTGCGCTCGACCTGGCGCTCTGGGATATCAAGGGCAAAGCACTCGGTTTGCCGATTCACGAACTGCTCGGCGGCGCAGCGCGCGACTATTGCGAGTGTTATGCGACCGGCGGCGCCACGCCACCGGGCACGCCAGCCGGTACGCGCTTGAGCCTCGCCGATCGCGCGCGCGCGACGATGGAGGCCGGGTATCGCGCGTTTCGCATGGCGCCCGCGGAAGTGCCGGTCGGCGGCGTCTACGATACGCGTTCACTGGTCAAGCAGGTCGAGACCGACTGCCGGGCGGTGCGCGAAGCCGTCGGACCCAAAGGCAATTGGTGCATCGATCTGCACCAGCGGTTCGATTTGAACGATGCGATGCGGCTCTGCAAGGTGATGGAGCCGTTCGAGCCATTCTTCGTCGAGGATCCGGTGCGCGACGAAAACGCGCTGCAGGACATTCCCAAGCTGCGGCAGATGACCACAGTCCCGCTCACACACGGTGAGGAATGGGGCCTGAAGTGGGACTTCAACCGGTTGGTGGAGAATCACGACATCGACTTCGTCCGATCGACGCTGCCCAATATCGGCGGTATCACCGAGCTGATGAAGGCCCTGGCGATTTGCGAGACGCACGCGGTCGGCGTCATCCCGCATTTCACCGGCCCGATCGCCACCGCGGGACTCGTGAACTGCCTGTCGACGTTCTCAGGTCCCGTGTTGATGGAGTACAACTACGGCGGCAGACCGATTGACTATTTGCCAGAGTGTCTGGATTTCAAGAACGGCAAGACATATACCAATCAGCGCC
>Ga0207701_10000039_pt1 | contig 101894 bp, 85 predicted proteins | sample KBSSwiSSwithPhiX_FD_184294 | JGI IMG/M metagenome (GOLD analysis project Ga0207701, IMG submission 184294) | Switchgrass rhizosphere bulk soil microbial communities from Kellogg Biological Station, Michigan, USA, with PhiX - S5 (SPAdes) (version 2) | ecosystem: Environmental > Terrestrial >...
GCATCATTCGTTCGCAGCTGAATTCGACATCACCAAGTCGGTGACGCTGACAGGCAAGATCACGAAAATCGAATGGACGAACCCGCACGCGTTCCTGTTCATCGATGTGGCTGACAAGCAGACTGGCGCGGTCACCAACTGGGAAATCGAAATGGGTAGCCCCAACGGCCTGACACGGCTTGGCTGGACGAGAACTCTGCTGAAGCCCGGCGACGAGGTCACCGTTGACGGCAGTCTCGGACGAAACAAGGCGAACCTGGCCAACGCCAGATCTGTCGTGATGACTGCGACCGGCAAGAAGCTTGGCGCGGCTTCGAGCGAAGGAGCGAAGTAGCCCGTGCGCGTCGATCGATACCGCGCGGCCGTGTGCGCCGTCATTCTCACGATGCTGGTCGCGGCGGTCGCCGCCCAATCGCCCGGCCGGTGGCTGATGCAGAAGGGTGCTCCAGTTCCGACGCCCGAAGAGGAGTACTGGAACGCGACCGCGAACGGAAAGCTGTACATGATGGGCGGCAATCAGGGCGGGAAGAACGACCGCGTTCTCGAGTACGACATCGCCGCCGATAAATGGACGACCAAGAAGCCGGCACCGTGGTCGGCGAATCACATGGCGCTTGCCGAATATCGCGGGAAGATCTACGTGTTTGGGGGCGCGACCGTCGAGAGTCAGCCGAACGCGCTCAAGTCGTGGGAGTACGACCCGGCAGCCGATTCGTGGAAAGAGCTGCCGCCGATGCCGAGTAAACGAACGGCATCGGTTGCAATTGAGACCGGCGGAAAGATGTACGTGATCGGCGGCAGCGATGAAGCAGGGCTCTCGGTCGCCACGAACGAAGCGTTCGACCTCGCGACCGGCAAATGGGAGACGCATCGGTCGATGCCCACCGCGCGCAATCATCCGGCAGGCGGTGCGGTTGGCGGCAAGCTGTACGTGATCGGCGGCCGCCTGACCGCCGCAAATGTCGCCAACATGCTGTCGAGCGCGACCGATATCGTGGAAGAGTACGACCCAGCGACCGACAAGTGGCGTTCGATGACGAAGATGCCGTATCAGACGAGTGGACAGGGGTGGATCACGTTTCAGAACCGGATCTACGTTGCCGGCGGCGAGCTGCGCGACGCGCACCTGGATGCGGTGTTCCGCGACTTCGTGGTCTTCGACCCGGCCGCCAATGATTGGTATCGGCTGCCATCGATGCCGACGGCCCGGCACGGCGTCGTCTTGACGGCGCTTGGCAATCGCATCCACGCCGTGGCCGGCCACACCGCGTTCAATGGGAACGGCGCCGAGGCGTTGCACAGCAACGTCAACGAAATCTTCGACCTCACCGCGCTCAAATAATGGGATTTTGGAGGACGCACATGAGGACCACCATCGCCACCGGCGTTGCCTTCAGCTTCATCGCCGCCACTCTGCTCGCGCAGACCGTTCCTCATCCTGTCGACGCGCACATCGCTGCGGCCAAAGCGGCGGCGGGAACCGAACACGCGTCCGTGTTCAATAGCCTGTGCATGGCGACCGAGGAACGCGCGTCCTCCAATCCCGCACCGGCGAGGGCAGCAACCCCGGCTCCGCCTCCGGACCGCGCCAGGTGGCATACCGAGCCGGTCAAGGTGTTCGACAATCTGTACTACCTGGGACAGTCCGAGTACTCGGCTTGGGCGGTCAATACATCGGCCGGCATCATCGTCATCGACGCCCTGTTCGACTATTCAGTGGAAGACGAAATCGTCAACGGCCTGACCACGCTCGGTCTGGATCCAAAGAACATCAAATACGTCATCATCAGCCACGCCCATAGCGATCATGCGGGCGGCGCGCGACTGCTGCAGGACCGATTCGGCGCGCACGTGCTGATGTCGGCGGCCGACTGGGATCTGACCGCGCGTAACACCCAGTCGTGGCCGAAGCCGCGTCGCGATATGGTCGTGACCGACGGCCAGCGCCTCACGCTCGGCGATACGACGCTCACGATGTATCTCACGCCCGGTCATACGCCGGGCACGATCTCGACCATCATTCCCGTGCGCGACAATGGCCGCCCGCACGTCGCGGCCGAATGGGGCGGCACCGGCTTCAACTTCACGGTTTCGCCGGAGAAGCCGCGACGTTATTGGTACGAGACGTACGCGAGTTCATCCGATCACTTCCGGGACGTCGTGAAGAAGGCAGGCGCCGACGTGCTGATCGCAAATCACCCGGAGCAGGACGGGGCGAAGCCGAAGCTCGCGGCAGTGGCACGTCGCAAGACCGGCGACCCAAATCCATATGTGATCGGCAATGACAGCGTCACACGTTACATAACGATGGTCGGGGAATGCGCGCGCGCGAGTTTGCTACGCTTCACCGCATCGACAAAGTAGATGAGAGTCCTTTGTTCCGTTCTTCTGATCTCCAGCGTCGGGCTCTGCGGCGTCGCATCGGCACAAACGGCAGGCAAAGCGATCTACGACGAGCGCTGTGCGCAGTGTCACGGCGTCGACGGCCGCGGAAACGGTGCCGCTGCACCGGTACTGATGCCCCGTCCTCGCGATTTCGCTGCCGCACAATTCAAGTTGCGGACGACCGAAACCGGCAGTCTGCCGACCGATGACGATCTGATACGCGCGATCACGTACGGCGTGCCTGGCACATCGATGCCCGGCTGGCAGAAGTTCCTGTCGACCTCGGACATTGCGGCCGTTGCCACGTACATCAAGTCGTTCTCAACGCGCTTCGCCGCCGAACGTCCGCAAAGCATTCCGACGGTGGCGGCCTCCGTTCCGGGCGCACCAACACCGCAGACGGTTGCCGCCGGCAAGGCGGTCTACGAGAAGCTGCGGTGCGCGGCCTGCCACGGAACCGACGGGCGAGGAACCGGAGCGATTGCGACCGACCTGAAGGATGACGCCGGCAGGCCGCTGCCGGCCACGAATCTGACAGAGCCCTGGACATTCCGCGGAGGCGCGACCCCGCAGGACGTGTATCTGCGGTTTCGCACGGGCATGAACGGCACGCCGATGCCGTCGTTCGTGACTGCCGCCAGCGAGACCGAACTGCGGAACCTTGCGGCCTACGTGTTGACGCTCGCGCGCAAACCTGTGTGGGACATGACGGCCGAGGACGTGACCGCGTTCTACAAGGCGCAGGCCGCGGAAGCAGAACGGGATCCCGTCCGACACGGTCGCTACATCGTCTCGACGATCGGCTGTACTTTCTGTCACACGCCGGTTCGCGCCGACGGCTCGCTCGTGGACGGCATGGTCTTCGCCGGCGGACAGAAGTGGACGGCCGCGCCATTTGGCGATTTCGTCAGCTACAACCTGACATCCGACAAAGAGACCGGGCTTGGCGGGTGGACTGACGATCAGATCAAAGCGGTGTTGACGAAGGGGATTCGGCCTGATGGGAGCCGCATGCTCCCCTTCCCGATGCCCTGGCCGTCATATGCGAGCCTCACCGCATCCGATCTCTCGGCCATCGTCGCGTACCTCCGGACGATTCCGCCGATCTCGAACAGGATTCCCGCTCCGACTCGGCCGAACATCGTTTCCTACCTGTGGGGCAAGTTCCAGCTTCTGATACTGAAGAAAGACATGCCGCTCGTCGCATATCCCGGCAACGCCGGTTCGGCGGGGGGCGTATGAACGTCCGTCGCGTCGTCAAGTGGACGCTCGGCGTGCTCCTCGTGCTCGTCGTGGTCGGGTTCCTGGCATTTCTGTACTTGATACCGCCATTCACGCTGATGGCGCCAGAAGCTTTCAGCGGACCGGAAATCGCGGCGGCAGACGCCGTCAAGATCGATGCGATTACCGATCCGAAGACCCGGGCACTCGCCGAGCGCGGCAAGTACATCGTCGTGGCGACCGGCTGCGTCGACTGTCATGCGCCTCCCAGCGCGGCCGGCCCAGACTTCGCGAGATACATGGCTGGCGGACTGAAGACCGCCGTCAGGGGCCATGGCACGTTCGTCAGCGCGAATCTGACCGCGGATCGCCAGTATGGACTCGGCAGGCGAACCGATGAAGACGTCCTGCGCGTGCTGCGTAGCGGCGTGTCGGCGGATGGTGGCCGCCAGCTCTGGTACCGCGACATGCCGTGGGCCTGGACGGCGAATTGGACCGAAGAAGATCGCGTGGCAGTGCTGACATATCTGCGTCAGATCCCGGCGATCGCTCACAAAATTCCGCCGCCGAGCAGTGAGGCGGTCATGACCTACGACACAGCGGCCATCGAGGAAGGCTCGACCGTTAACGCCGGCACCACGCCTTGACCGAGCGGTACAGCTTGCGTTCTTGCATGCAAACCGGAGACTCTTGATGAATTGAACGATCCATAGGGCATGTGAACACAGTCGATCCCAGTCCCCTCGTCCTCGCTGCGGTGGTGGAGTCGTCAGACGACGCCATCATCACGCAATCTCTTGCCGGAATCATTGAAACCTGGAACCGGGCCGCCGAACGGATGTTTGGCTATTCGGCCGGCGAAGCCGTTGGCAGACCGGTTTCGATGCTCGTACCACCGGAGAGGATCGATGAGGAAGAGGGTGCGGTGGAACGCATCCGCCGCGGTGATCCGGTCAAACATTTCGAGACCGAAGGTGTCGGGAAGAACGGCCGGCGTGTTCCCGTCTCGGTCACGATATCGCCGGTGCTCACGCCGACGGGGGAGATTTACGGCATCTCGCGTATTGCGCGCGATCTGACCGAGCGCCGCACGCTCGAGCGCAATGTCTTTCATCTCGCCGCCATCGTCGATTCCGCGGAGGATGCCATTGCCAGCAAGGACATCAACGGCATCGTCCAAACGTGGAACAAGGCCGCGGAGCGCATGTTCGGCTACTCGGCGGCCGAAATGACCGGACACTCGATTCGCACCATCATTCCGCGCGACCGGTGGCACGAGGAAGACGAAGTGCTTGCCCGGATTCGATCGGGCCGAAGCATCGACCACTTCGAGACCGTTCGTCAGCGCAAGGATGGTTCGCTGATCGAGATTTCGCTATCGGTGTCGCCAATCAAGACCAGCACCGGTGCGATCATCGGGGCATCGAAAATCGCGCGAGACATCACGGCCCAGCGCCAGCTGGCGCGCGACGCCGAAGAGGCCAATCGCGTGAAGGATGAGTTCCTCGCGATGCTGTCGCACGAGCTGCGGACGCCGCTCAACGCCGTCCTCGGGTACACGCGGATGCTTCGTGACGGCCATCTTGGGCCCGACCGCCGCGACCGCGCGATCGAAACGATCGAGCGCAACGCGAACCTGCTCGGACAGCTCGTCGCAGACGTTCTCGACGTATCGAGCATCGTCACAGGCAAGGTGCGACTCAACATGGCGTCGTGCGATCTTAACGCGCTCGTCCACGCGGCGACCGATGTGGTACGACCGTCAGCGGACGCCAAGGGCATAGAGCTGCGCGTCGACGCTCCGGAGACTCCAGTGCGCGCCACCTGCGACGGGGAGCGCATCCAGCAGGTGTTCTGGAACCTGCTCAGCAATGCGGTGAAGTTCACGCCGAGCGGCCTCATCTCGATCGCGCTGACAAATTCCGGAGGCCGAGCGAAGGTGACAGTGACCGACACAGGCGTCGGGATTTCGGCGAATTCGCTTCCGTTCATCTTCCAGCGCTTCTGGCAGGGAGAAACGGCGGCGCATCGCGGCACCGGGGGCCTCGGCCTGGGCCTTGCGCTGGTGCGTCACTTCGTCGAGCTGCACGGCGGCACCATCCAGGCTTCCAGCGAAGGCGAAGGGAAGGGCGCGACGTTCGTCGTCACGCTTCCCCTTGTGGCATTAGGCGGACCTGAAGGTCCGCCTCTACGGTGATTAGTGCGCGCCGGACGTCGAGGCGGGTCTTCAGACCCGCCTCCAACTAGCGCGTCGGTTGCGGCGAGAACTGCTTCATCCACTCGTCCTGGCGCTGCTTCATCTCCTGCGGGGTCAAGTCCTCTTTGCGCGTGGCGATCGTCCACGTGTAGCCCTCCGGGTCCTTGACGGTCCCGGCGCGATCACCCCAGAACTGGTCCGACATTTTTCCCATTGGACCGTCCAGCACGCGCGCGCCTGCGGCGACAGCTCGGTTGAACACCGCGTCGCTGTCCTGCACGTACACCCAGAGCGACGCCGGAGATCCGCTATACGCGCGAGGACCTTTTCCGGTCGGGCCCATCACGTCGTTGAGCATGATGATCGAGTCGCCGACCCGAATTTCAGCGTGCATGATCTTTCCGTCGGGTCCCGTGGCGCGTGAAACTTCTTCGGCGCCGAGCGCCTTCTTGTACCACTCGATCGTCTGAGCGGCGTTGTCGAGAGTGAGTTGAGGCGTCACCGTGTGGAAGCCCCCAGGAACCGCGCTCTTTGCTTTCGCCATATCCAACTCCTTCGGAGGGGAAGGTGGAAGATTCGGATTGTGCGGCGGCATTGGTGTGGCTGCAAGCTGATGGGGCGCACCGAGCGAATAGGGCGCGCATCCTAACGACCTCGTTCGGAGAACCGCGCCGACGGCTGGCGTTCATCTCCAAATGGCCGAGGCGCTTCTTGCTGAGGTTTTTTCGCAGTACCAATTCGGATATCGTGTGGACTTCCTCACGAATGCGCGTTCGGATCTTCAGAGCGGTCGCGGGTGTTCTCGACGGTCAGAGTCTTGGCAAGTTGACCCCTGGTCTTCTGTACGAACTCGATGACGCGTTAGCGCGCCAACTGATTTCGATGGGCTGCGCGCGAGAAGAGAAGTCTCACGCACCTGCGCTCGTGATGCGCGTCACCGATGAACCGCTCGACGAAGCGCGATTGACAGGTGGAGTGCGCGTCGTGCCGCGCGCGAAAGCGGATGATGACTCGAAGGGGGATCGCCGACTGGGCGTCACCGATCGCCGAAAGCACCCGCGCACCGATCGCCGGAAGCTGCGGTCTTAACTCACTGCACTCTGCCCTGCACGACGATGGTCTGCGGCACTCCCCGGCGGTCGAGGAGGAGCGCGCTGCCGCGTAGCGCCGTCGGCACCCTGGCGACGCAGCCGAAATCGGGCCGCAGGGCAAAATCACGCGTCGACCCCGCAATGATCAACGTCGATCCGAACCGCGTGGCGAGTTCCGGTTGCGGAATTGTGATCGACGGTCCGCCGAGATTGCTGCCATCGATCATGTGGATCGTCACGCTATCGAGCGTCAGGTCGTGGACGCCCGCGCTGACGAAGAGGTGGAACGGGGTTTCGACTGCGAAGCCGCCGCCCGTGCATGGAAAAGCGCCTACGATCGGCGTAAACCTGATCGGGTTGGGTTCGAGACTAAGGCCCGGTCTGAAGTCGGCGGCGTTGAGCATCGGCGCATGTTCCGGCATGTCGTAACAACCCGCTGTGATCAAGCCCAACATTCCGACGCACATCACTACCATCGCACCCCGATGAAGCATGGCCGTTCTTTTCACGTGGCACCTCGCTTTTCAAAGACGGCGGGCGCGCACGCAATCTGGACGCCACATCGGATAGGTTCGTGGTAAGGTGTCGCACCTGCGATGGAGGTTGCCGATGACGAAGCTGCTCGCATTCGCCGGCGTCGCGCTGCTCTGGGTGGTACCGATCGCTGCGCATCACTCGTTCGCGGCGGAATTCGACGAGAACAAACCGGTCACGCTGAAAGGCAAGCTCACGCAGCTCGACTGGCTCAACCCGCACGGATGGCTGCATCTCGACGTCACCGAACCTGACGGCAAAGTCGTCAACTGGGCCGTCGAAGCGGGAGCGCCGAATGCGCTCGTGCGACGCGGCTTGCGCAAGACAGACTTTCCAATCGGCAGCGAAGTTATCGTGAAGGGATATCGCGCGAAGAACGATACGCCGACCGCCAGTGGGACGACGGTGACCTTCGCGGATGGACGGAACTTTTTCCTCGGCGCGTCCGATTCGCAGTCGCAGGCTGCTCCCGGCGCTCAGGGGCGTTAGCGGCCGCGCCAGGTGTCGCCGAAGTAATACTTGAACCCTAACTCTTGAAGACGTTCGAGGTCGCGCTGCCCTTCGCGGCACGCTTCCTCCAGCAACTCGAACCCCGCTTCCTTCTCACGCACCAGCGCCCAGACCAGCGTCCATGGGCGTGTGTACACTTTTGGATCTTCGACCCGCACTTCGTAGTGGATTGTGTCGCGATCGATCATCGTCAGGCGCTCGACGATGTGCGCGGTGTCGGTGTAGAAGTTGCCGGAGTCATCGAACCAGTTGTAGCCGTTGAAATTGTTGACATCGATGACGAGCGTGTTCCCCTCCCAGCGGCCACGCGCATCGCCATTGGTCACTTTGATGTTGTCGCCCAGCCGCGGCCGCCCATCCATCGCGATCATCCGTTGGACGTGGTGATCCTCGAACAGCCATAGAACGAACTGGTCCCCGGCAGGCTGCAGGATTTGATTGGCATCCTGCAGCGCGAGACGCGGGACGCCGCCGCTTCCGCAGGCCGTGCGCGGATCGATGTACTTGTTGTGGTTCTCCCCGATTCTCCCGATTGGGATCGCCCACGGCTGATATGGAATCTTTCGATCGGCCGGGTCGACGATCATCGGCGGCGCAATCTCCCACGGCATCACGCGGCTGCCGACGAGCGGCTCGTTTCCTGTCACGCCTTCAACGGAGAACGCCTGCGCCAGCTGTGCGCGCCAGTAGCCCTGGAGGTCGGGCTTGCCGCTCGGTGTTTTCGGCGGCGTGAACGTTTTCGCTTTTTGGAGTGCACACGTATGGAACGCCGCCGGCTCGGCCGGACACCCGCCAACCGTCTTTGGCTTCGCGGCATCTTGTGCCACGAGCGGGGTGGACGCGATGATCGCGACAGCGAGCACGAGAGCTGAATGACGTATTCTCACGTCCCCTCCTAACGTGACGCCGCCTGTGCCTGGTCCATCAGGCGCCCGGGATCGTATTCGAGCACCCGCACGTTTGGTTCTTTGCGCCGATAGAACACCGTACGCATCGTCCACGGTCGGGTAAACACGTTCGGGTCTTCCACGGTCACCTCGTAGTTGATGTGATCGGGCCCGGCGGGCGTGAAGCGTTCGACCAGGTGCAGCGCATCGCTGTGGAAGTTTCCCGCGCGATCGAACCACGTTTGGTCCGTGAAGTACACGACGTCGACGACCAGCGTGTTGCCTTCCCAGCGGCCGCGGGAATCGCCTAACCACCAGTTGAGCGGACCCCGCGGATGCGGCGTCCCATTCGTGTAGATGTTCCGAACACCCCGGTCGTACTCGAAGACCATCACGATTTGATCGGGAGTTTGAAAGATCTGAAAGGGGAACGGCATGTACATGATGCGCGGCACGCCGGGCAGATACCCTTTCGTCTCGGGATCGGCGGTCGCTCGGCTTTCAAAGTTCGCGCGCTTCTTCGCGAGCGCCGCCGGCTGGTACGGAAGCTCGTTTCCGTCCACGATGCCCTGGCCCGCCGGTACTCCGAGCCGTGCCGCATGATCCTGAATGTCCCAGGCGGCGGTATTCAGGACCTGCCAGATGCCCTGCAGATTCGGCTTGCTGTCCGCTGTCCGCGGCGTCGCAGGTGCCTGCGCCGCCGCGTGGATTGGCGGGAACGCGAGGAACGCCGCGAGTACAACGCTGGCAAACCGGTATCGCATCCGCGCACCTCCTTGGTGCAGCGACGCGAATAGTAGCACCGGTGTCGCGTGGCGTATTGTGGTGCGTTGCTGTACGGAGTGGTTCCGATTGGGAAAGGAAACTAAACGCGGCCGGTTCAGCGCGGAGCGCGCCGACCGGCCGTCGAGTTACGACATCAGCAGTTCGCTACGGAGCTGGGAACGTGCTGCTGTTGGCGAGGGTATTTCCAGTTGTGGTGTTGGTCAGCCGGCATTCGAGGTCATGCCCAGTGGGGAAGTACCACGGCTCAATCGGAATCCAATTGGTCCTGAACACGCCTTGCTGGTTCACATCGATATATTCCGTAATGCGCAGGTGCAATGGGTCTGCAAGGTCCACGACGTTGAACTCGACAAGGCTGTAGGCGAGGCCCCGGCCATCCACCTTCACTCGAAGACCTCCCGAGTGGAGGTTCGAGAGTGTGCACGTCCCCGAATAGCCCGAAGATGACCCGATCACTTCATTGATTGGGTAAGAAACGGGCGCGTCTTGCGTCGTCAACTCGTCGCCTGACATCACGACCGAGCCAGTGGATTCGGTCGGTGCGGAGGCGCTCGTGAGACTTGGAGCGATCGGGCTGTGAGCGCCACTCTGACACCCACAAGCCAACATGGCGCAGGTGACAAGACCAAACACACGCGCCTTACGTGTAAGTAAGAAGAGTTCCATCGCAATCCTCTCTTCTACGCTCATTGCAGGGGAGCGCAGACGTGTGAAACGTTCTGGAGGCTAGTGGCGCAAGGCGCGTTCCGTATCCCCTGCAGTCGGCGTTGGCCTAATTTCGAGCCTTTTCCCGCGTCGCTGCGAGCCGCGTTCTGCAGGTTTGGTCAGGCGAGAACGAACTTGCAGTTGATGCGGCACGGTTTTGCACGAGCCTGCGGCAACGCGATCTGACGCGGGATATACTGCCGCCCTCGCGTACACCGGGGCGTCAACCAGTCATTTTGCGGGCGTGAAAGAGGCACCTGTGAAATCGGGCTTCATGCGCATCTGCTCGGTTGTCGTGCTTGCTGGCTGCGGCGGTACGTACGCACCTTCTTCACCGACGACACCAACACCAACCCTCACCACGAGTCCCGCTTGTTTCCCTGTTACCACCGGCTGCCTGCCACTCGCGCCTCCGGCGGCGTCACGAGGTATGACAGGTGTCGTCACGGATACAGGAGGTGGGCCTGTCGCCGCAGCCTCAGTCGCGGTGCAGGAAGTGGGTTTACTAGGAGACTGGGTTGTGCAGTCGGCCGTGACGACCGATGCCAGCGGCACTTACTCGGTTGCGAATGTGCGGGCGTTCAATCGAGGAGTCGGATGGCTGCTCGTGGGAGCTTCTAAGGCGGGCTACTTCGCCGACTTCAAGTGGTGGCTGAATTTCCCCAATGACGCCGACCTGAATCTTCGGCTTGACCCGTGGGTTCACCTCTCGCCTGGTTCGACGGTGCGCGCGCGAATCGGCGACGCGTTCTGTGCGGGACTCGGATATGGCGGCATCGTGAACGGCACGACCGATGGGATGGGCCGTCCTCGATGTCAGCGCTTTGCCGTCGCGATACCCAGATCCGGTACGCTCGAGGCGACGATTTCTGCGGCGCTCTATGAGTTCGACGTCGACATCGTCAAGCCAGATGGAACATTTGCCGCCTACATCGGCTACCCCTATCGATCAGGGTCGCCGGTGATCTCGGCTCCCGTGACGGCCGGGTCGGTTCACGAAATCAGGCTCGCCGGTACGCCGACCGACTTCGAGCTGAGGACCACGCTGCGGTAGGTTCATTGACACGGCCTGGAGGCGGGTCTAGAGTTCAGCAGTCTTCACAGGAGACGTGATGGATCAGCCTGAAAATCCCGACGCGCCTCAGCCGACCGACCTGCCCGCCGCGTCAGATGCGCCGCGATCAGGAGTCACTCGGCGCGCTTTCATCAAAGGCGTCATCGCCAGCGGTGCCGTCGCGACGTCCGCTGCCTATCTGTTCCGGACGAGCGGTGAGATCTTCGGCCAGACGTCCGCGCCGGGCTCCGTCGAGCGCCTCATCACGCTGAACGTCAATGGCCAGATGCGCCGAGTTGACGTGATGAAGCAGGAAACGCTCGCGACGACGCTGCGCTACAAGCTCGGACTGACCGGCACGAAGATCGGCTGCGACAGAGCCGAATGCGGCGCCTGCACGGTGCTCCTCGACGATGTGCCGCACTATTCGTGCTCGGTGCTGACGCACACCGTGCGCGGACGCAAGGTGCAGACGATCGAAGGCCTCGCCAACGGCGACCGGCTGCATCCCGTGCAGCAGGCAATCGTAGACGAGCAGGGCTTCCAGTGTGCGTTCTGCATGTCAGGCTTCACGATGGCCGCCGTCGGTTTCCTGAAAACGAATCCGAATCCGACGCGTCAGCAGCTCGCGCATGGCATCTCCGGAAATCTGTGTCGCTGTCAGGACTACGACAAGATCCTCACGGCGTTCGAGCGCGGCGCTGAATATATGCGGAGGACGACGTAATGGCTGACACGAAATACATCGGCCAGAACTACACGCCTCCTGACCTCGTTGCAAAGGTCACGGGCAAGGCACGATGGGCGGAGGACTTTCGCGCGGAAGGGATGCTGTTTGCGAAGCTTCTTCTCAGCCCGATGCCGCACGCGCGTGTGCGAAGCATCGACGCGAGCGCCGCGCTCGCGATGCCGGGGGTGAAAGCCATCCTCACGGCGGACGACCTTCCCGATCTCGGTCCCAACGTCGAGCGCGCGCTGACCAACGAGCCGTTCTACGCGGGTGAGCCGATCCTCGCCGTCGCTGCCGTTGACGAACTCACCGCGGCGGAAGCGGTTGAACGGATCAACGTAGACCTCGAGGCGCTGCCGTTCACGGTCGATCCGCTCGATGCGCTGCGGCCCGATGGGCCAAGCGCGCGGACGACGGGCAATGTGTGGGGCGCGCCGATGCCTGGCGGTGTCGGGCCGAATGCCGCCTCGCCGTTGAAGACGATCAGGTGGACGAGCGAGCAGTTCGCCGACGCGGAGGAAGGGCGCCTCCCGATGGGCGAGCCCACCGAGCAATGGTCGTACGGCGACCTCGATGCGGGGTTCAAGACCGCCGACCTGGTCCTCGACGAAACCTTTGTCGTGCAGTCCACCGGACACCACCCGATGGAAACACGCACGGCGATGGCGTACTGGCAAAACGGCAAGCTCTATATCCACTGCTCGACGCAGAGCGTCGCACAGACGCTTCCGAACGTCGCGCGGTGGTGCGGCATCGAGCCGGCGCAGGTCGTGTTGATCAGCGAGTACACCGGCGGCGGCTTCGGCAGCAAAGGTGGCGGAACCGTCACGATGTCGATTCCCCCGCTGCTTTCGAAGAAGGCGAACGCGCCGGTGATGATGCGCATCACGCGCGAGGACGAAAGCTACATCGGCCGCGCGCGTACCAACATGACCGGCCGCACCCGCATCGGGTTTGCGAAAGACGGTCGCATCCTCGCGCTCGACCTCTTCATCGTCCAGGACAACGGATCGTACGGACCGATGGGCGACCACAGGTCCGCCGGGCTCGCCGCGTCGATCATCTATCAGCCGCAGGCGATGCGGTGGCGCGCGATCAGCGTTCTCACCAACACGCCGCCGCGCTCGCAGCAGCGGTCGCCGGGTCCGATGCAGGCCAACGGCATGATCGAGCCGCTCATCACCAAGGCCGCGAAGCAGCTCGGCGTGGATCAGGTGGAAATCCGGAAGATCAACTCGCCGGTGGGGCGCGCGGTTTTTGGACCAGCGCAGCCCAACGGGCAGCGTCAACGCCTGACGAGCGCATTCATCAACGAGGCGCTCGACAAAGGTAAGCAGACGTTCCGGTGGGATGATCGGAAGGCGTACTCGGGCCAGCGCCGCGGAGCGAAGGTACGCGGCGTCGGCGTCGCCGTTGGCCCGCATGGAGCCGGATCCATCGGGTTCGACAGCTTGATGACGCTTCGCCCTGACGGCAAGCTGTACGTGCAGACCGGCGTCGGCAACCTCGGCACACATTCGCTGATGGACCTGGCGCGTGTAGCGGCGGAAGTGCTCGCGATGCCGTGGGAGAAAGTCGAAGTCACCTGGGGCGACACCGGAAAAGGTGTTCCGTGGTCGTGCCTCTCGGTCGGCAGCCAGACGACGCATGCGATGACGCGCGCGAACTTCGCGGGTGCCAACGATGCGAAGCGCAAGCTGCAGGAGATTGCCGCGAAGGATCTCGGTGGCTCGCCCGACGATTATGAATTGAGCAACGAGCGCGTGCATCGTCGTGGCAATCCGGGCGGCGGTCTGACATACGCCCAGGCGGCGAAACGGGCAATCGAGCTTGGCGGCAAGTACGACGGCCACGAGGTGCCCGAAGACATCAACGCGATGACCAAGCGCGCGGCGGCGATGCATGTCGGTCTCGGCCTGATGGGGGTCGCGAAGGACAACTACCCGCGCAACGGGACGACGTATTCGTTCGTCGCCGGCTTCGCGGAAGTTGAAGTCGACGTCGAAACAGGAAAGGTGACGCTCATCGACTATCTCGGCGTCGGCGACGTGGGCACCGTGATCAACCCGCGGAGCCTGCTCGCGCAGATCAAAGGCGGGAGCTGCCTCGGCATCGCGCATGCGCTTCAGCAGAAGTGGGTGTTCGATCCGAAGTACGGGCTCATGGTGTCGCGGCGGTTCCACAACACGAGGCCGCTCACCATCCTCGATATTCCGGCGAGCATGCAGGCGGATGCCGTCAACCTGCCGGATCCGGAAACGCCTGTCGGCGCGCGGGGCGTGGGCGAGCCGCCGGTTGGCGCGGGCTATGGCGCTGTGCTGAACGCGATTGCTGACGCTGTCGGCGTCGAAGTGTTCCGGCGGGCGCCGGTCACCGCGGATATCGTCTTGATGTCGCTCGAAAACAAGAAGCGGATGCATGAACCGCTGCAGGCGCATGTCTAAATCGTTCGGATCGTTCGGATCGTTCGAGGAGAGTTATGGCGGTCATTAGAGATGTGATGCCCGCGTTCGAATTGTTTCAGCCCGCGTCCACGGCGGACGCGCTGAACCTGCTCGATCGCTATGGCGCCGACGCATGGATCTTCGCGGGCGGTCTCGACAGCTTCGACTGGCTGAAGGATCGCATCAAGCGTCCGCGCTACGTCGTGGATCTCGGTGGCATCGCGGAACTGAAGGGGATCCGCGCGCGCGACGGAGGGCTCGAGATCGGCGCCATGACGACGCTCACAGAGGTCGTGAGCCATCCGATCGTTCGCGATCGATACGCAATCCTCACCGAGGCCGCCGAAGCGGCGGCATCCCCGCAGATTCGCAATCAAGGGACCATTGGCGGCAACCTCTCACAGGACACGCGCTGCTGGTATTACCGCGCCGGCTGGTCGTGTTATCGCGCGGGCGGAAACATCTGCTACGCGGACACCCCTGAATCGATCAACCGGGAGCACGCCATTCTGGAGGCGGACCGCTGTGTTGCCGTGAATCCGTCCGACACGGCGCCGGCGCTGATTGTCCTTGGCGCGTCGATGGTCATCCGCGGCTCCTCCGGTGAGCGTGTCATACCCGCGGAGAATTATTTCGTCGGACCAGGAACAGACATCACCCGCATGACCGCACTGCAGCCCGGCGAGTTGCTGACCGCGATTCGCATTCCGGGGGACTGGGCGGGGTCAAACTTCTACTGGGAGAAAGTGCGCGATCGCCAGGTGTGGGACTTCGCGTTGGTGAGCGTGGCGTCCGCCATGACGTTGTCGGGCACGACGATTCAGAACATCCGGCTGGTCATCAACGGCGTGGCCGCACGGCCGCTGCGTCTGGCGACGGTCGAGCAGTACGTGAAAGGAAAGCCGCGCAACGAGTCAACGGCTGCCGCCGCCGGCGACATGGCCGTTGAGGGCGCACAGCCCCTTCGATTCAATGCCTACAAAGTGCCGTTGATGCGCAACCTGGTGAAGCGGGCGATCCGTGGGGTGGAGGAATGGACTACTTCCTGACGTGGGGACACAGTCCCTGGGGCCAGCAGATTCTCACGCACGTCTCGTGGAACCTGCTGTGGGCGGCGCTGTTTGCGGGCGTCGCATTTCTGGTCGCGCACGCCAGCTACATGGTGCTCTCCGCGCATCGCAAACGGCATCCCGCTGAGACCGATGCGATGGAGGCGGCGCGTCCAGACCTGCCGGCGCGCATTCCGCGGCACTCCGGCGTCGCGAGGGCCTTCCACTGGGTCATGGCGGCGTCGATGTTGACGCTGCTCTCCACGGCGTTTCTGCCGATCGCGGGCGTGAAGTTCGCCTGGGTGCAGTGGCACTGGATGGCGGGTCTCGTGCTCACCACCTCGATTCTGTTCCACGTCATCCATGCGAGCGTCTGGCTCGATTTCTGGTCCATCTGGGTCGGCCCGAAAGACATCCCCGAGCTGCGCGCCGAAATTCTGCGCGAGCTTGGGCATGACGTCCCAGGTCCCAAACCAGGTAAGTATCCGCTCGGCAATCGCCTCTATCACCTCGCGCTGGTGGTTGTCGGCCTCTCGGTCATCGCGTCGGGTCTGACGATGATGGTGCGGGTGAGGACGCCGCTGTTTCCCCGCAACCCGTATCTGCTGTCGGATTCGACGTGGGGCTTTGTGTACGTCACGCACGGAATGGCGGGCGTCGCCCTGGTCGGTCTGGTCATCGCCCACGTCTACTTCGCGGTCCGCCCGGAGAAATGGTGGATCACGAAAGCCATGATCCTCGGCTGGATCACGCGCCGCCAATATCTGGAGCATCACGATCCTGACCGTTGGGTCGTCGCGGATCCCGGATCTCGGATCCCGGATCCCGCCCAGCAGTGACGCCACGCGAAGATCTCGCACAACGCTGCGAGACGATCGAACGCGCCTACGAGTTCATGCTCGCGTATGCCGCGCAGGGACTGAGCGGCGACGCCGCCAGCCAGTCGGGTGGCGAGTTGCGCCAGCTGCTCTCGCGCGCCGCAGGCGCGCTTGACGACCTCGCGGATCAGTACGTCGCGCTCGTGGACGGTGAAGCACTGCATCCGCGCGACAAGTACGCCGCCTTCATCGACGTCATTCGCCGCGACGCGGCCGATGCCCGCGCGGCAGTCGAGCTTGTCCTCGCGCAGCGGTCTATCAGTTCCCAGGTGGTCGACAACCTCAACGCGTCCATTCACGTCAGGGCGCTCCTCACCGACCTGTTCCTGATCGACGAGATCCTCAAGACGCCAACCGCCGACCCCCGCCACGCGTCCAATCCGTAGGCTGCGGCCATGCGGCGCATATTGTGTGCGGGGCTGATCGTTCTCGTGTGCGACGTTGTGGCGACCGCGCAACAGCCCGAGCCTGGACGCAAGCAGGCCGTGGCGATTCGTCTGCCGGATGGCGCCATCGTTGTTGACGGCCGCCTCGACGAGCCGGTCTGGCGCAGCGCACCCTTCATCTCCGATTTCGTTCAGAAAGAGCCTGACGAGGGCGCGGCGCCGTCCGATCGAATTCAGGTGTTTTTTGCCTATGACGACACGGCCCTGTATGTCGGCGCGCGAATGTCGTCTGAGCGTGCGCTCATTCAGTCGCCCCTTGGCCGTCGCGACGACGTAGGGCAGTCCGAATACATCATCGTTGCGCTCGATACGTATCTCGATCATCGGACGGCGTACGGCTTCGGAGTGACCGCGTCGGGCGTTCGCTTGGACCGCTACTACCCAGCCGACGCAGAGGACTTCGATGCCACCGTCGAGCCAGTGTGGGCCGCGCGTACGCGCGTCGAGGAACATGCGTGGACCGCGGAGCTCTGGATCCCCCTGTCGCAGCTGCGGTTCAACGCGCGCAACGAACAGGTGTGGGGCCTGAACGTGCAACGTTTCGTCCCATCGAACAACGAAACGGACTACTGGGTTGCTGTTCCGAGAACCGAAAAAGCATGGGCATCTCGCTTTGGCGAGCTGCATGGCCTGACAGAAATCAGGCCCGCGCGACGGTTCGAACTGCTCCCCTACGTTGCCGCATCCTCGACGCTCACGGGAAACCGCGATCCGCGGAATCCGTTCGACGACGGCAAAAACCTGGCGGGGCGGACAGGCGCCGATCTGAAGATTGGCTTTGGATCAAACCTGACGCTGGACGTTACGACCAATCCTGACTTCGGACAGGTCGAAGCCGATCCCGCCGAAGTGAATCTTTCCGCGTATGAGACGTTCTTCACGGAAAAGCGGCCGTTCTTCATCGAGGGCGCCGGACTTCTCAACAGCCGCTTCGCCGAGACCTATTTCTATTCGCGACGCATTGGCGCCGCGCCTCTTGCCTCCGCGACTGGTGACTTCGTCGACTACCCGCACACGAGCACAATCCTTGGCGCCGCCAAGTTGACAGGCCGCTTGCCGTCGAAAACATCAATCGGCGTCCTGAGCGCCGTCACGGGGGCGGAGCACGCGACGACGTTCGACCTCGCGTCAGGTACTCGGTCGCGTGTGCCCGCCTCGCCGACGACTAGCTTTGTCGTCGGACGTGTGCAGCAGGAGTTCGGCCGCAATGCATCAACGGCGGCGCTGATGATGACCGACGTCCATCGCGCACTTCGTCCCGGCGATCCACTCGCGTCCTTTCTGCCACGCAATGCGTTCACGCTCAACGGTGACACGCTTCTGCGCTTTCGGAACGGGCTGTATGAATTGTCCGGACAGGCGGGCATCACACATATTGACGGCGATGCCGCCGCCATCGCCCGTGTCCAGCGCAACAGCGCCCATTATTTCCAGCGTCCAGACAAGTCGTACGCAACGTTCAACCCGTTGCGGACGAGGATGGACGGAGGGCACGCCTACGTCGAGTTCGCTCGCACGGGCGGAAGGCATTGGGTCTGGACAGTGTCGAGCAACATCGAGTCGCCGGAATTCGAACTCAATGATGTCGGTCGCCTCACCGCTGCGGACGGCATCACGGCGAACGCGCTCCTTACGTATCGCGAAACGCAGCCGAATCGATGGCTCCGCAACTACGCGTTGAATCTGAACCGATATGGCGAATGGAATTTCGGCGGCGATTCGCAGTCGAACCAGTGGTCCCCGCAAGTGAATCTGACCTGGTTGAATTTCTGGACCACGGACATCCGTTTCTGGTCCTTCGGGGCAATCGACAGCGCGAACCTGACGCGCGGCGGTCCACTGATGCGGCTCGAAGCCGCGAGACAAGGACAAGTGGAAATTTCAAGTCCGGCTGCGCAGCAAACACACCTGAAGGCCGGCGTTTACTACATGACGCGGCGCGACGGCGGTTTTGTGCGCTACTTGTACGGCGAGGTGGGCGTGCGGCCGAGGCCTCGCTGGCAGATGTCGATTTCACCGACCGTGGTACGTGAAGTTGACAGCAGACAATATGTGACGACTCGTGACGGCGGTACGGCTGCAACGTACGGCGGCCGGTATATCTTTGCGCGCGTCGACCGTTCGACGTTGTCCGCGGAATTCCGACTGAATTACACGTTCAAGCCGGATCTGAACGTCGACGTGTATGCGGAACCGTTCGCCGCCAGCGGAGCGTACGGGCCGACAGGGGAGCTGATTGCGGCACGGACCAACGAGCTCCGCCCGTTCGACGTTCCTGGCACCCGCGATTTCAATGCGCGTTCGTTTCGCAGCAATGTCGTCGTGCGCTGGGAATGGAAACCGGGCAGCACGTTATTCGTCGTCTGGCAGCAGAATCGCGCCGCGACGGAGCCTGTCGGGACGCGCGCTTCGCTTGGCGACATGTTGAACTCGATCACCGCGCCGGGTGATCATGTCCTCGCCGTGAAGACCACGTTCTGGCTGTCCGTTCACTGATGGGTGCCGAGGCGAAGTGCACCGCCACGATCAGCGGGAAGAAGGCAGTCGGCAAAGCGCTGCTCGAGACCGACGAATTGATCTTCCGCGGTGAAGATGTTCGCCTGAAGATCCCGTACAAGTCGGTCTCCAGCATCGACGCGAAGGATGGCGTGCTGCACATTGCGTGGCTGAGCGGCGTCGCGTCGTTCGAGCTCGGTCCCGACGCCGTCAAGTGGGCCGACCGCATCCGCAACCCACCGACTCGTATCGACAAGCTGGATGTGAAGCCAGGACAGCTGGTGCTGTTTGTCGGCATTCGCGATAGCACGCTGCGCGAGGAGATTGAAACACGCGGCGCCATGGTGCTTGCCCGTCCTATTCAGCCGGTCGACGCCATTTTCGTCGCGGCCAACGAGCGCGCCGATCTCAGGCGCCTCGCCACGGTGCAGAATTTTCTCAAGCGTGACGGTGCCATCTGGGTAATCCGTCCAAAGGGTAGCCCGAATATTTCGGAGAACGACGTGATGGCGGCCGGCAAGGACGTCGGCCTTGTCGATGTCAAAGTCGTTCGCTTCTCCGAGACCCATACTGCCGAAAAGTTCGTCATCCCTGTGAGCAAACGATAGCCTGTGTACTCCGACTCGGAGAAGAGACATGAATCGTTACCTGACTGAATTCATCGGGACATTCTTCCTGGTTTTCACCATCGGATGCAGCGTGCTCGTCGGCACGCCGATGGCGCCGCTCGCGATCGGCGCATCGCTGATGGTGATGGTGTACATGGGCGGTCATATTTCAGGTGCGCACTACAACCCCGCCGTTTCCCTCGGTCTCGTACTGCGCGGGTCGTTTGCCGCCAGCGAGTACGGCGCGTACGCCGCCGCGCAGTTGCTCGGCGCCGTCGTCGCCAGCCTTGCCGTCTGGCTCGTGACCGGCCGGACGTTCGTGCCGGCGCCTGCCGCCGGCGCGTCGATCGTCGCCGCGTTGCTCGTGGAAATCCTCTACACGACCGCGCTCGCGCTCGTCGTCATGAACGTTGCAACTGCGCCGGCGACGGCGGGGAATTCCTTCTATGGCCTAGCCATCGGATTCACCGTTGCCGCGGGTGCATTCGCGGGCGGCCCGATTTCAGGCGGCGCATTCAATCCCGCCGTTGGCCTGGGGCCAGCATTGATTCACGCCATCATCGGACGTGGCTCGATCACGCACGTCTGGCTTTACATCGTAGGCCCTTGCGTAGGCGCCGCCATTGCCGCATCGATCTTCAAGGTGCAGCAGGCGGCCGCCCCCAAGAAGGCTTGACGCGCCAAGGAGTCGCGCTCGTCACCGGCGCCTCATCCGGCATTGGAGAAGCCTTTGCCGAGGTGTTCGCCGCGGAAGGGTTCGATGTCGTAATTATGGCGAGGCGTGAAGCACGTCTTCGTGCCGTCCAGTCGCGTCTCAGCGAAAAATACGGCGTACGCGTGGACGTCATGGTCGAGGACCTCGAAGACCCGACGGCTCCCGCGCGCATCTGCGCCGACCTCGAGGCACGCGGTTTGAAGATAGACGTGCTCGTGAATAACGCGGGCTACGGCGTCCCCGGGTCGTATGTCGCAAGCGGCTGGGACGTGCACGAGCGGTTCCTGCAGATCATGGTGGTCGCCGTTGCGGAACTCACGCATCGACTGTTGGCGGGGATGATCGAGCGACGTTATGGACGGATCATCAACGTCGCGTCGCTCGCCGGCCTGGTGCCGGCGCCGGCGGGTCACACGCTGTATGCGGCGTCAAAGGCGTTTCTCATCAAGTTCTCCGAATCGCTCGGTCATGAAGTGCGGCGGCACGGCGTATTCGTCACTGCCGTGTGTCCAGGGTTCACTTACAGCGAATTCCACGATGTGACCGGCACACGCGCCAGAATGAAGAGCCTGCCACGATTCATGTGGCTGTCGGCGTCGGACGTCGCCAGGCATGGATACGACGCGGTCATGGCTGGCGAATCGGTCGTCGTGACCGGCCGCGTCAACGCAGCCATCGCGACGTTGGTGCGAATCCTGCCGCAGCGTCTCGTCATCGGTGTCGGGCGCCGAATCGGTCGCCGGTACCGTAAGGAGTAGGGCCGAATGGATCGACCGAAGACGTGGAGCGAATTGAATGAAGTGCTGTTTGCCGGATCGTGGAATCCGGCGCTGCAACGCTTCCGTTCCTCGTTCGCGTTTCGCGGCCTTGCTTCGACGACGCACGAGCTGTCGAACAGCCTGGTGCGGCTGGCTGGCGGCCAGGCGAGCATCAACACGCTGGAACTGTCGCTGCTGCGCAATTTCTCGAAGTACGCGCACTGGCAGCCGGCACACGGCGTCGAGTCCGTCTGGCACTGGCTGGCGCTCGGCCAGCATCACGGCCTGCCAACACGCCTTATCGACTGGACCTATTCGCCGTTTGTCGCACTCCACTTCGTGACCGAGCATCCAGACGAATACGACCAGGACGGCATCGTCTGGTGCGCAAACTTCGTCGAGGCGAATAAGCTCCTGCCGCGGCGGCTGAAGGCAATCCTGGAGGACGAGCAGTCGGAGACCTTCACGATCGAAATGCTGTCGGAGTTTAAGTCGCTCAAGGCTTTCGACTCGCTGGCGCGCGAGCCATTCGTCCTGTTTCTGGAACCACCCTCGCTCGACACCCGCATCCTGAATCAGTTCGCGCTCTTCTCGCTCATGCCCGATCCCTCGGCCCGTCTTGATGAGTGGCTCGAAGAACACCCCGACCTCTGCCGGCGCGTGATAGTACCTGCTGAGTTGAAGTGGGAAGTGCGCGACAAACTCGATCAGGCAAACATCACCGAGCGGACGCTCTTCCCAGGTCTCGACGGCCTCAGTCGATGGCTGGAGCGCTACTACACAACGAAATCATCAAAACCCGACTAAAGGATTGAAACTTGCAACCTCGGGGCGGGCATGAAAACCCCTGTCCTGCGCGCCCTTGGATTCGCCGTCGCTCTGACGACGGCTGCCTGCCACCGCGGCCCTCAAGTCGACAATTCTCAGCATGCGCCGGCGATTCAGCGAATCGTCAGCTCCACGCCGGCGTGGGTCGGGCGTGACAGGCTCGGTGCGACGCTCTGGAAGGCCGAACGACAGTTCTACGAGTCGCGGAACAACCTTCCTGCGTGGATCGATAACGACAAGGCGTCGCCGCGGGTTGGCGCTCTGCTCGACGCGCTGACACACTCGGAAGATCACGGACTGGATCCAGCGCGATACGGCGTGGACCGCTTTCAGCAGATGGTCGCGCAGGCCGAACAGAACAAGAATCGGTACGAGATTGAAAGAGTTCCCGAGATCGAGACGCGCCTAACTTACGCCTACCTTCAGTATGCGGCCGACCTGCTTGGCTGGTCGGGGGATCCCAAGGCAATCCAGACGAACTGGATCCGCGCGAACAACAAGACCGATCTGGCGGGGCAGCTCGCCAAAGCGGTGTCCTCGAATCAGGTTCGCGAGACGCTCGAGGAGCTGGCGCCCACGCATCCGCAGTACAAGGGTCTGCAGACCGCGCTCGCGCGTGAACGGCAGAACCCAACGGGACATCTCGACCAGATTCGCATGAACCTCGTGCGATGGCGCTGGATGCCACGCGACCTGGGGGACCGTTACGTATTCGTCAACGTTCCCGCGTATCAGATGCAGGTGATGGAAGGGGAGAAACCCGTCCTCGCGATGCGCGTCATCGTCGGCGATCCGAAGCATCAGACGCCGCTCTTCAACGACGAGATGACAACGATCGTGTTGAGCCCCAACTGGAATGTGCCGGAGAGCATCATCCGGAAAGAGATGCTGCCGAAGCTTGTTGACGATCCGGGCTATCTCCAGCGACAGAACATTCAGGTCGTTGGAACATCAGGCCAAGTTATCGATGAGGATGCCGTCGACTGGTACGATGAATCCGCGCTGGCGCGACTGCATTTCCGGCAGGAGCCTGGGCCGCAGAACGCGCTCGGCCTCGTGAAGTTCCAGTTCCCGAACCAGTTCGACGTCTACATGCACGACACACCTCAGGATGCGCTCTTCAACAAGGAACGCCGGGCCCTGAGTCACGGGTGCATTCGCCTCGAGAATCCGGTGGCGCTCGCTGAGTACGTGATGCGCGACAATCCGCAATGGACCACGGAGAAGATCTCCGCCGCGATGAATGCGGGCCACGAGCAGGCTGTAGCGCTAAAGGAGCATCTGCCGGTGCACATCGGGTACTTCACTGCCTGGGTCAACCCGGACGGATCGGTGACCTACACCGACGATCCGTACAATCTGGATGAAAACCAGAGCCGGGTCTTTGGTCAACGTGTATCAACGCAGGAATTGAGGAAGTCAACGACGTGAGAGACGGGGTCACTCAGTCGCGTCAGACAGGCAGCGACGAGCTCGTCAGAGGGTCGGAACGTAACCAGAGAATACGTACGCAAATAGCAACGACAGCACGCCCATGATAGCCATCAAGAAGACGCTGTGTTTGATGGTGAATCGGAAGAGCCTTCCTTCGTCAGCGGTTGTCATGCCGGTCGCGGCGACGGCGACGGCGATGCTCTGCACGGAGATCATCTTTCCCATCACACCTGCAGCTGAATTGACAGAGGCCGTCAGGACGGGGTTTAGATGAAGCGCATTTGCGGTGACGACCTGCAGATTGCCGAACAGCGCGTTGGCTGACGTATCGCTGCCGGTCAGGAAGACGCCGAGCCACCCAAGCACCGCGCTGAAGAACGGGAACGCGGGCCCGGTCGCCGCCAACGCGAGTCCCAGCGTCGACGTCATGCCTGAATAGTTCATCAGGTACGCCAGCGCGAGCATGCAGGCAATTGTCGGTATCGGTCCCGGACGGACAGGCCGATCGTGACGTTCACGAGGCATTGTCAGCTGTTTTAGGGTCGCCAGGTAGATCCTGCCGAACCGCGCCGGGCTGACGCGCAACAGCATGGCTGCCGCGATCGTGGCGAGGAAGCAGGAGGTGCCCGAAGCGCTCAGCCAGTTGAATTCGAAGACCGCCGCATAGGGGGACGGCTGGGCCACCACTGGCGGTACACGCTGAATCATGTTGTGGAGTCCAGGGACGAGCAGACCGTTCAGCAGCGTGGGGCTTCTCGGGATCCCTGTTGGCAGCAGACTGTTCGTCCAGCGATTGATCGCAGCCTTGATGTCCGCCTCGCCCCATACGAGCACGAACGCGACGAGCAGCAGGTACGGCAGCCACGCGGAGAAGATCTCGACGGCGGAATGTCTCCGCACCGCAACGGCCACATTGCCATGACTTTCCACGCGAACACCCTGCTGAGGTGTCCACGATGGAACGCTCGCGGGCGTGTCGCTCTCGAGACGCATGACGTTGCGCGGTGTCCAGACCTTCATGACGAGAACCATTACCGCGATGCACGTCAAAGAGCTGGCGATGTCGGTCAGCTCCGGTCCGATGAAGTTGGAAACCGTGAACTGCATCGCGGCGAACGATAACCCGCACGCGATGATCGCCGGCATCACTTCCAGCGCACGCCGTCCGCCGGCCATCACGACGATGAGGTACCCCGGGATGAAGAGCGAGATCATCGCGCACAGCCGCCCCACCATCTGGCTGAGCGGCATCACCGGAAGGCCCGTAATGTTGGCGAGCGTCGTCACGGGAATCCCGATCGAGCCAAACGCGACCGGCGCCGTGTTGGCGAGAAGACAGATGCCTGCCGCGTAAAACGGGTTGAAGCCAAGCCCCGCGAGCATCGCACCCGATACCGCGACCGGAGCGCCGAAGCCCGCAGCCCCTTCGATGAACGCTCCGAAGGAGAACGCGATGAACATCGCCTGCAGCCGCCGGTCGTTACTGAGGCCGCCGACCGAGTCCTTGATGATCTCGAACTTGCCGGTGTCGACCGCGAGCCGGTACAGCATGATGGCCGCGAACACGATCCAGGCAATCGGAAAGAGTCCAAAGGCCGCCCCATAGACGACCGAGATCACCGCCAGCTTCGCGGGCATGCCGTACACCGCGAGCGCGACGACGAACGCCGAGATGAGCGCCGACACGGCCGACATCCACGCGGGTCTCCGGAAGACCCCTAGCATGAGAAAGAGGACGAGAATCGGGATCGCGGCCACGATGGCCGACCCACCCAGGCTTCCGCTCAACGGCGCATAGTTGTGTTGCCACATGGGAGGCGGAATCTTAACGGATAATGAGTTCGCTTGCGCCACAAGATTCTGAAGGTTCTGCTCGCACTGGGAGTGCTGGCAGGCCCGACCATCGCCTCTGCGCATCCGGCGCCGTTCAGCTATCTCGATTTGCGTATTGGCGGCGACGTCATCGAGGGCACTCTCGTCGTCCACATCATTGACGTCGCGCACGATCTCGACATCGCGACGCCGGAGAGACTACTGGATCGGTCGGTCGCGTTCGGCAACCTGGACCGGCTGACGGCACTCATCAATCAGCGGCTGTCGCTTCGCGGCGACGCGCAGAGCCTCACGATTCAGTGGGGTGACGTCGAGGTGCTTCCAGAGCGCCAGGGACTTCAGTTGCAGTTCCGGATTCACACCCCGCGTCCCGCGACGCTGGGCATCCATGCGGTGATGTTTCCCTACGACCGTCTGCATCAGACCTTCGTCAACGTCTACGAAGACGCGCGCCTTCGTCAGCAGTTCGTGCTGGCAGTGGACAATCCCGACCGCACCTATTACACCGGGACGACGCAGGGCGCGCTCGCGGTCATCGAGACGTTTGTGCCGGCCGGCATTCATCACATTCTGATTGGGCCCGACCACATCCTGTTTTTGATCGGCCTGCTGCTGCTCGGCGGCGGCTGGAAGGCGCTGCTCAAAATCGTGACCGCCTTCACGATCGGCCATAGCATCACGTTGTCGCTGGCGGCGCTCAATCTCGTCACGCCGCCTCCGAACATCATCGAGCCGGCGATCGCGTTGAGCATCGTGTTTGTCGGCGCCGACAACCTGGTACGAGGCGGGGGCCGTGACGTCCGCGCGCTGATCGCGCTCACATTCGGTCTCGTGCACGGCTTCGGCTTTGCCAACGTGCTGCGCGAGTTCGGACTGCCCCGTGAAGCGCTCGGGTGGTCGCTCTTCTCGTTCAACGTCGGCGTCGAGATCGGTCAGCTGTTCATCGTGCTGCTGGTGGCGACGGCGCTTGCGTTTGTACGCCGCTGGAACGCGACGGTCGGCGCACGTGTGGCCTATGCCGGGTCAATCGTCGTCATCGCGGCCGGGACGTACTGGTTTGTGGAGCGGGTGTTTTTTCCCGCAGGAATCTAGATACGTCTGAGAGCGGAGGCAATCACGTCGATCGAATGGTTCGCGGCGTCAACTTTCCCGCCCATCGTCAGAAAGCCGTGCACCATGCCGGGGACCACCTGATAGTCCACCGGAACGCGCGCGCCTCGTAGACGCCGTGCATACGCCTCGCCTTCGTCGATCAGCGGATCCAGTTCGGCGGTGATGATCAAGGCCGGCGCGACGCCATGGACCCAGGGCGCGAGCAGTGGCGACGCGTGCCAGTCGTTGACGGCTTGCGGTGTCGGGGCGTACTGGGTGATGTACCACTTCATCGCCGCGCGGGTCAGCAGAAATCCTTCCGCGTACTTCGAATACGAAGCGCTCTCAGCGCGGAGGTCCACGACCGGATAGACGAGCATCTGAAACGCGAGCCGCAGGTTGCGGGAGTCCCGCGCCATCAGCGCGACGACCGCGGCGAGGCCTCCGCCTGCGCTGTCGCCGCCAACGGCCATGCGGGCAGCGTCGATCCCGAGTTCGTCGGCGTGCGCCGCGATCCAGGTGGTCGCGCTCCACGCGTCGTCGGAGGCGGCCGGGAAGGGATGTTCCGGTGCGAGCCGGTAGTCAACGGCAATGACGACTACACCGGCATCGCGCGCGATCTGGCGGCACACGACGTCGTGCGTATCCAGATCTCCAACCACCCAGCCGCCGCCATGAAAGAACACGAATGCCGGCAGCACGCCCTCCGCCGGCCGATAGAGGCGCAGCGGGATTGGACCGCCTCCGCCGTCTGCTTTCAGATCGCGAACGTCCGGCAGGCTCGGCGCTGGTGGTCGCAAAGTCGCGCGCACGTCGCGATACTGGCGACGCGCGTCCGCCGGCGAAACCTTGTCGATGGGAGGAAGACCGAGGCCCGCGAGGTACTCCATCACCTGGCGCGCCTGCGGATCGAGCCGATCTTGTCCAGCGTCTTGCCCCGAGTCTTGTCGAGGGGCTGGCGCCGAGCGCGCTTCTGGTTCCGGGCGGCTCGAGGAGGTCACATCCAGCGGCGGTACCACACAATCGAGACCGCTTCCGTGTGGCCGAAGTCGTTCGTGCCGAACCGCTCGATGAGGCGATGGCTGGCGCGAAGTGTGAGCTCTGGCGTCAGGCGGAAGCCGATCGTCTGCTCTGACGCATTGAAGTGCTGCTGTACAGCGACGGCCAGCGGCAGCGGTGTGCTGATCCGTTCGACGCGAGCGGCGACGAACCAGCGGGGCGAAAGCGTTTGCGCTCCCTGCACATACCATCCGCTCGTTGAACGATTGCCGAGGCTGGTTTCGAGCGTATCGTGCACCCACTCGCCGGCGAGGCTGGTATGTCGAAACGACAGCTCCGATTCAATGGTCGCGATCGTCGCGTCACGATCTTCGGTCGTCGTTGGACTCTCGCCGCCGCGCATCCATCCGCCCCGTGTGACCGACGCACCGACTCTGAAACCCACGAATGGTGTGACGCCTGCGCCGACAACGACGTTGGTGAAGCGCGGCGGATTTGGCCGTGGTGGCGACGCAAACACCCGCCGCAGGCGCAACGGTGACGTGTCGATCACCGCAACACGCGCGTCCCAGTACAGTGCGGACACCGTGGCCTGCGCACCGAGCGGATACATTCCGGTGAGCAGATTGACACGGGGGCCGCGCGCTTCGAGCGATGGAATGGAGGTGAATAGCTCGGCGGGCTGCGCGATGGTCGGATTCAGATGTGGACGCAACGTCAGGTTCGCGAGGCCGATCGGCGACGGAATGTAGCCGCCCTCGACGCGTACTGCCACGCGGCCCGGACGCTCGTACCGCAAATCGGCAACCCAGATCTGCCGGTTCCATTCTCCCGTCGCGCCAAGCCGCTGCACCTGCGGCCGCACCATCGCCTGAAGCCCGCGCGTAATCGCGACGCTTGCCAGCGAATCCATGAAGACGCCGGTTACCTGGTTCCCGTTATTGTCGACGGTGACATCGACGGAGGCCGACGAATCGACGGCAAACACCGACGGCGTCGCCTGCTGCGCCGAGGCAGGGTTCGCGGCGAGCGCCGCCAGAATGCCCGCGGCGGCGACCTTCCACATGGCTAGACGAGCTGCCTCCCGAGCAGTTGCGCGAGGGCAGGTTCTTCGATGTCGTGCGACGAGGGCATGGCCGCCAGCAGCGCCTCCACACATGCGGAATCGAACTGCGTGCCGGAGAACCGCTCCAGCTCCGCGAATGCCTCGGAAGCAGGCAGTGCGGCGCGGTACGCACGAGCACTGGTCATGGCGTCGAACGCGTCCGCCACGTGGACGATGCGCGCCGCAAGCGGGATCGCTTCTGCCCGCAGACCGAACGGGTACCCGCGGCCGTCAGGGCGCTCGTGGTGCAACTCGACGATCGGCAGGTGAGGCGCCAGAAACGGCACCTGCCGGAGGATTCGCGCGCCGAGCCCGGGATGCCGTTTGATCTGCTCGAACTCCTCGGCCGTCAGCGGTCCGTTTTTGCGCAGAATCTGATCGCTGACGCCGATCTTGCCGATGTCGTGCAGAAGCGCGCCCAGACGCAACACTTCGATCTCGGCGGCGGACAGATTCATGATGCGGCCAATCATCACCGACAGGGTACTCACTCGTTCCGAATGCCCTGCAGTATACGGGTCTCGCGCGTCGAGCGCCGCGGCAAGCGCGCGAATGGCGCCCACGTACGCCGATTGCGTCTCGGCTTCGGCGGCCGCGAGGCCGCGCATCAGATCGTTGAACGCGGTCGTCAGCGAATCGAGCTCGCGGCTGGTTCTCGAGGGTTCGAGGGTTCTGTCGAACTCGCGTGCGGCAGTCATCGTGGCGATCGCGGCGGAAAGTTGGTTCACGGGTTCGCTGACGAGGCGCGCGAGCCAGAAGCTGCCGAGCGCGGCGAGCAGAACGCCGCCAAACGCGATTGTCGCCAGCGCAAACAGGGCATCGCGTGTCGCGGCGCGTGCGGCGGCATCAACGGACGTGAGCATGAAAATCCGCGCCGGCCCGGAAAACAGCATTGGCCGAATCGCGTATTCCTCGTTGTTGAGCGTGATGGTGCCGGCACTCGCGCGTGAGGCCACGAGATCCCGCGCGACTTCCTCCGGGACCGTACGCGCAACAATCGAGTCGTTCACGGTAATGACCACACCGGCCGTGGATAGATTGGAGAGCTCCTGTGCGTAGTTTCCGTCGAGACTCGTGCCGGCTACCAGTGCGCCGATCGGCCGATCGCCGAACATCAGCCGCGCGCCGGTGACCCGGAATGCGCCTGCAGGGAGCACCGCCACGCTTTGAAACGCCGGTTGTGTGCCGCCGGGAATGTCCACCTTCGTTCCCGCGGGCCATCGCCCCGCAGCGGGACCAGCGCTGGTGAAAATCTTTCCATCGGTTTCAACGACCGCCAGCACGTCGGCAGGCGTCTGCGTCGCGAGCTTCACGGTTTCGCCCATCACCGTGGCGCGGAGTTGCTCGTCTGACGATCCGCTGAAACGGCGTTCCGTGAAGTAGGTATCGAGTGCAGCCTTGAGCGTTGGGTTCTCCGCAAGGGTGGTCATCGCGGCGACCTGATCCTGCTGTCGCTTGGTCTCGAGCGCGCTGAAGACGTTTTCGCTGACCCGAAGCTTGTCGGTTTCCGCGGCACGTACCCGATCGCGGGCGTCCAATGTGATCACGACGAAGACGATGGTAAGAATGACCGCCACGGTGGCGAACGTCACGGTCAACGTCCGCGCGACGAGGCGTGGCGGCGTCTTCACTGCTGCGCGGGAACAGGAAGCACGAAATCAATCGTTTCGGTCCGCCCCGGTTCCACGCGAACCTCCATCGTCGTATCGCCCAGCCGCTCGTGCCACGCGGTAAGCTGATGCATCCCTGTCGGGACATTGGGCAGCTCGAAAGTTCCCCCTTCGTCGGGAACGGTGAACCAGGGGTGATCGAACACCATCACCGTCGCCGACATGTGCGAATGGATCTGGCAGAACACTTTGACAACGCCCGGTTTGTCAAAACGCTCGCCGCGGCTCTTCCCCTTCGGAAACCGGCCGAGGTCGAACGTCTTGGTGCGCGACAGCGAGAACACATTGTGATAGATGGGATCGTCGTTCGGGAAGTCCACGGTCGACCCGACCGTGACGGCGACGACACGGGGGACGAAGTTTTCGTTGCGCTGCCGAATTTCGGCACGCGTCGTCGGGGCCGGCGTTCGTGGCGCGTCCTTCAGGTACACGACGACATGGCGCAGCTCGGATTCAGAGGCGAGGGCCACCGTTGGTACATTGCGGGAGTATGTTGAAGTCGCACGTCGCGCGGTAACTGGAATGCCGATCGACACACGGCCGCGCACGGAGCTGCGCTCCTGAGCAATCGGGTGCGTGCCGCTCGTCGTCATGAGGCCGAGGACGGCTGCCGCAAGCAGTACGGAATTACGCGCGCCGATACTCATGAGGATGCTGCATTCTAAATGGACTTAGCAGGACGATGTTCACCTTGTTGCTGATGGCGCTCGCCGCCGGTCCCCTCACCGATGCTGTCGAACGGGGTATTTCGGAATCGCTGGCCCGCGACCGCGCCGCGGCGTTTACCGCGGTTCGTTACGATCTGGCGTTCATCGTGCCAGAGCGCCGGCAGCAGCCGGTTGAGGGTTCCCTGCGCCTGACCGTCGTCCTCGCGGCTCCGCGGCGCATTGTCATAGATTTTTCGGCTCCAAAGGAGCGCGTCCGTAGCGTCCGGGTCGCGGATCGGGAAGTCGTTCCAGTTTATGCGGAAGACCACCTCATTATCCCCGCGGACGCAACCCGGGCAGGTGAAAACCGCATTGCCATCGAATTCACGGCGGGTGATGACGCGCTCAATCGAAACGACGACTTTCTCTACAGCCTGTTTGTGCCCGCGCGGGCGCACCTGACGTTCCCCTGCTTCGACCAGCCGGATATCAAGGCACGCTACACGCTCACGCTCGATGTGCCCGCAGGCTGGGAAACGGTGGCCAACGCGAGCGAGTCCGCACGCGAGACCAACGGCGCTCGTCTGCGCGTCCGGTTTGCCGAGACCCAACCGTTACCGACGTATTTATTCGGGTTCGTCACCGGCCGATTCAGCGTCGAGCGGGCGACGCGGAACGGGCGCGAGCTGCGGATGTTTCACCGCGAAACCGATGCGGCGAAAGTGACGCGCAACCGCGAGGCGTTGTTCGACCTGCACGCCTCGGCCTTGACGTGGCTGGAAGACTACACCGCGCTCCCGTACCCGTTCGATAAGTTCGACTTCATCCTGATCCCGTCGTTCCAGTTCGGCGGCATGGAGCATGCCGGCGCGGTTCTGTACAACGCATCCGGAATGATGCTCGACGAAAGCGCGACGCAGAATCAGCTGCTCAATCGCGCCAGCACGATCGCACACGAGACCGCACACATGTGGTTTGGCGATCTCGTGACCATGCGGTGGTTCAACGACGTGTGGATGAAGGAAGTTTTCGCCAACTTCATGGCCGCGAAGATTGTGAACCCGTCGTTTCCGAACGTGAACCACGAATTGCGGTTCCTGCTGTCGAACTATCCCGATGCGTATTCCGTCGATCGCACGGCAGGATCGAATCCGATTCGGCAGCCGCTCACCAATCTCAAGGACGCGGGGCAGTTATACGGTCCGATCATCTACGAGAAGGCGCCGATCGTGATGCGGCAGCTGGAGATGATTGTTGGCGAGCAGCCGTTCCGCGATGGCGTGCGCGAATATCTGAAGACGTACGCATTCGGCAACGCGACGTGGCTCGACCTGATTCGCATTCTCGATGCGAAGACTCCCGACAATCTGGCGGCGTGGAGCCGGGCCTGGGTGGAAGAACGAGGCCGGCCTGAATTTACAACCACGCTGCGGATGACGAAGGACGGCACCATCGGGCGACTCACCATCGCGATGAACGATCCGCTGCGCCGCAGGCTCGTCTGGCCGCAGCGGATGCGCATCACGCTCGGCTACGCGGACCATCAGAAGGATGTAAGCGTCTACGCAAACGGACGCGAGACCGTCGTTCGCGAAGCCGCCCACCTGCCGAAGCCGCTATTCATCCTGCCGAACGGTGGCGGCCTGGCCTACGGTCTCTTCCTGCTCGATGAACAGAGCTCGGCGTACCTGCTCGGCAACATGCCGCGCATCGAAGACGCGCTGACACGTGGCGCTGCATGGGTGACGCTGTGGGACAACGTGCTCGAAGGGCGCGTGCCCGCCGGTGCGTTTATCGACGCCGCGCTCCGCGCTCTTGGCGACGAGAGCGACGAACAGAATGCGCAGCGGGTGCTCGCGTACGTCAGCCGTGCATTCTGGCGTTATCTCTCGCAGCAAGAGCGCGCCGCGCGCGCGCCCGCGCTCGAGGCAGCGTTGCGCGCGGGCATCGCGCGCGCGAGTACGACGAGCCTGAAGTCTGCCTGGTTCAGTGCGTTTCGAGACGATGTGCTGACGCGCGAGGGGCAGAGCTGGCTCGAGCGCGTGTGGCGGCGGGACGAGAAGATTGCGGGGCTGCCGTTGGTCGAAACAGACGAGATCGTGATGGCGATGGAGCTGGCTGTCCGTGAAGTGCCCGGATGGCCGCAGATTCTTCAGACGCAGCTCGAGCGCACAGAGAATCCAGATCGGAAGGCGCGCTTTGCGTTTGTAATGCCCGCCCTCTCGGCGGATCCGCAGGTGCGCGGCGCCGCATTCGAGCGATTCCGAATGCTCGAGAACCGACGTCGCGAGCCGTGGGTGAGTGAATCGCTTGCGTACCTGAATCACCCGTTGCGCGAACAGGATTCGGACCGGTTCATCCGTCCCGGCCTCGAGCTGCTGGCCGAAATCCAGCGAACGGGCGACATCTTCTTCCCGTCCAACTGGACCGGCAGCATTCTCTGGGGACACAGGTCACCACGCGCGGCGGCGATGGTACGCGACTTCCTCGCCGAGGAACTCCAGTTTCCGGACCGGCTGCGGTGGACGGTTCTGAGCGCGGCCGACGATCTCTTCAGAGCCGCAGCACTATCGGTCCGGTGACTTCGCTGCCGGCCGGCGTGTAACGCGGCACATCTGGCAATCCATCGTTGCGGGGGCTGCCCTTCGAGTGCGACCCTGCGTCGATCTCGCCGATGATTCGCACCGTCATCGTCGACCCTTCGATTGTGACCAGCATGAAGTGCGCGTGATTCGACCAGCTTTGGGTGTGCGCTTCGAGGAAACGATCCGGCCGCCCTCGATCCAGCTTGCTGCCGGCGCCAGTGAGGAGATAGTCGATCCCGTCGTGACGCGAATGCTGGAAGTTGTGCTCATGCCCGGTGAGCACGACGCGTACGCCGGCACGCGCGAAGAGCGGCAGCAGCGCGTCCATCCGGTCGGTGTTGTGATGATTCGGGCCGGCGCAGAACGGCGGATGGTGACAGAACACGAATTTCCAGCGCGCCGCGGCGTCGGGCACCAGCGTCTGTTCCACCCATTCCCAGTGCTTTGGATATTCAAACAGGCGCTTGCCTTTGAAGAACTCCTCCTTGGAGGTGTCGATGCAGATGAACTCGACGTCGCGTCCGTAGCGGAATCGATAAAAGAGTCCCGGATCCATCGATGCACGTCCCGATGCTTCGTCGCTCGCGATCCGCTCCCGCAGATAGAGGTTGTCGAGTAACTGCTCGCGGTCGTCTCGATCTTCTGTCTCTGCGGTGTCGTGATTGCCGATGCAGGGGTACACCGGAATGCGATTCAGCATGTAGCGGTACGGCTGAAACAACGTGAAGAACCAGTCGTCATCCTCATCGCCGGTCGCGCCGATCGGAAGGCCGAGGATGCGGTGTCCCGCGTAGATGTTGTCGCCGGTCGTCACGATCATGCGCACGTCGTGCTGCTCGAACGCGAGCTGCATCAACTGCGCGACCTCGTATTGCCGCCGCGTCGGTGTCGAGCGCAGGATGCCGGTGCCGTAGTCGCCGATCACCATGAAGCTGAACGAACCGGGTTCGACCGCCGGATCCGGATGGGTGCGGAACCGGTTGATGTACCGTCCACCCCGTTGAACCAGTCCCTGTTGGTCGGCCCGCACCCAGTCCCACCGCTCGTCGGCGCCCCACTGCTCACCTTTCACCACTACCTCGTACCGGTAATCGGTGTCGGGGGCGAGACCGGCAATCCAGCAGTGGTTTGTGGCTTCGGTAAAGCTGGTGGCGACAAGCGACCCTGTGGCTTCGTGATACACGTTCACGCGCGCGGGACCGTACGGATCGGACCGGGCGCCGATGCTTTCACGTCGCGGCGGGTGAACGTGTCGGAGGTCGTGGTCATCCACGAGCTTCCATTGCCCGCGCTTTCTCGTCTTGAAGTAGAACGCACCCCAGGCGATGAGTGCCGACTTGTGCGACAGGCCGGCGAGGTGGAGGTACGGTTCGGCGTGAAACTCAGGCACGCCGTAGCGTATGCAAGATGTGCGCACTTCCGCGCGTAGGCGGTATGCAGAAACTGCGAGTTCGACCCGGTTGCCGCGTCCGGGGTTCGATGTCTCGTGACGCCGGATTAGACTTCGCGCGCCTGCTACTTCCGTTCGTCGATGACCCGAAGAAACCGCAGCAACTCGATTGGAACAGGGAAGAGAATGGTCGAATTCTGCTCGGAGGCGATTTCCGTCAACGTCTGCAGGTATCGCAGCGTCATCGCCGCCGGCTCGCGTTCGATGACCGCTGCCGCCTGCGCAAGCTTCTCGGAGGCCTGCAGTTCGCCCTCGGCGTGAATGATCTTCGCCCGCTTTTCGCGTTCCGCTTCCGCCTGTCGCGCCATTGCACGCTGCATCTCCTGCGGCAGATCGACGTTCTTCACTTCGACCGAGGACACTTTGATGCCCCACGGCTCCGTTTCGTTGTCGAGGATGTGCTGCAGCTGTTGATTCAACCGATCGCGCTGCGAGAGCAGATCGTCCAGCTCCGCCTGACCCAGCACGCTGCGTAGCGTCGTCTGTGAGAGCTGCGACGTCGCGTACAAATAGTTCTCGACTTCGACGACGGCCTTGCGCGGATCGATCACGCGGAAGTACACGACAGCGCTCACCTTGACTGAGACGTTGTCGCGCGTGATGACATCCTGGGGCGGCACGTCGTGAACGAGCGTCCGCAGGCTGAGACGAACGATCCGATCGATCGGACGGAATACCAGGATGACGCCCGGTCCTTTCGGCTGCGGCAGCAGTTTGCCGAGACGGAAAATCACCCCGCGTTCGTACTCCGAGAGGATTTGGATGGACGAGATCAGGTACAGGAGCAGAACGACACCGAGAACCAGGGCGGGCGAAATCGTCATGATGCGGAATCTCCGTGACTCGTGGATGCCGGCAGCGGCTCCACGTCGAGCGTGAGACCGTTGACCTGAAGGACGCGAATCGGCGCTCCCGGCTGAACTGGCGAACGGCTGCGCGCTCGCCACAACTCGCCGCGGACGAGAACGTACCCGATCGTGTCCGGTGTCAGTGGCTCGCGAGCCTGCCCTGCGATGCCGACGAGGCCTTCCTTGCCGGTGACGGGCGGACGGCGCTGTGCAGCCAGCGCGAGCCGGCCGAGGAACAGAAAGATGATGGCGAAGGCGAGTGCGGCGGGAATGATGAATCCCAGTCCGACGGACACGCCTGGCACGCTGCCGGTCATCATGATCGAGCCGATGACGAGCGCGATTGTTCCTCCGACGCCGAGGACGCCGCTCGGCACTTTCAGTTCCAGTACGAGCAGGCCGATGCCAAGAAGCGCAAGCAGCAGTCCCGTCGTGTTCATCGGGAGCACTTGCAAGGCAAAGAAGGCGAGCAGCAGACTGAGTGCGCCCACGACACCCGGCAGCACCGCGCCGGGATTCCACAGTTCCACCGTCAATCCGATCATGCCGAGTGTCATCAGTAGATATGCGATTTCCGGATTCGCGATCGCGCTCAGGAAGCGCTGACGCCAGGTCATCTCGACGCGGCGTGTTTCAGCGCCCACCGTATGCACGATCGTCGAACGGCCGTCGAAGCGCCTGATGCTGCGGCCATCGAGTTTTCGCAGGATCTCGTCGACGTCGCGGGCAGTGAAATCAATGAGTGGCGGCGACGCCTCGAGCGCCTCCATCTCCGTGAATGCGCGGCTTTCCTGAACCGCCTCGGCCGCGAGCATGACGTTCCGGCCACGGGCTTCGGCGAGCGACCTCGCGTACGCCGCGGCGTCCGACGCGGCTTTCTGCGATGTCACGGTGTCCATCGCCTGACCCGTGCCCGATACCGGGTGCGCGGCGCCGATGTGCGTGCCCGGCGCCATCACCGCCACATCGGCGGCCAGCGTCAGGATGAATCCGGCGGATGCGGCGCGTCCGCCGGCGGGTCCGACAAAGACCACAACGGGTGCGCGCGAGCGAATCATCCGGCTGACGATGTCACGCGTGGAGTCGAGCAGGCCGCCAGGTGTCCGCAGCACGATGACGACGAGGTCGGCGCCGGCGGCGTCGCTCTGGTCGACGACGCCGGTCAGGTATTCGGCTGAAACCGGGTGAATGATGCCGTCGAGTTCGGCGACGATCGCCAGCGGGCGATGGGCGGGCGTTTGCGCCGCCAGCAGGGCGCCGGTGAGGATCAGGGCTGCGAGCAGGACTCGCCGCACCAGAAGATTATGACTCGCGCGAGACGCGCAACGCGACTCCGACTCCTATAATCTCCCCATGACCTCCGACCGGCTGTTTCTGCGCCACGCGGTCGCGACACTTGCGTACCGGGCGGGGAAGGCGCTGCGTGGCGCCCCGGCAACGTTTGCCGATTTCGCCGTGGCGGCCGGCACGCGAACGCCAGGTCAGATTCTGGCGCACATGGGCGACCTGCTTGACTGGGCGCTCTACCTCGCGCGGGGTGAACACAGCTGGCATGACTCGATGCCGCTGCCGTGGGATCAGGAGGTCGCGCGCTTTTTCGCGGCGCTCACCGCGTTCGATGCCTATCTCGCATCAGACAATTCGCTCGGATGGTCCGCGGAACGGCTATTCCAAGGTCCGATCGCCGACGCCCTGACGCATACCGGACAACTAACGATGCTCCGCCGGCTCGCTGGAGCCCCGGTTCGCGGAGAGAACTACGCGAGGGCAACGATTGCTGCAGGAACGGTTGGCATCGCGCAGGCGGCGCCCGGCCATGAATTCGACTGACATGCGACGCGCGCCACTCCTTGCGGTCATTGTCGCGCTGGCGCTCGCAGCGGCGAACGGCTTCGCCCAACGCGATGCCTTTGCCGATCTTCAGCCGACAGTCATCGTCGTGTCGTTCGACGGTTTCCGCTGGGACTATCTGTCGAAGGTGCCGACGCCGAATCTGCGCCGGTTGATCGAGCGCGGCGTTCACGCCCGAAACCTGATTCCGAGCTTTCCCTCAAAGACGTTCCCGAACCACTACTCGATCGTCACCGGACTCTATCCTGGCCATCACGGGATTGTCGCCAACAACATCTTCGATCCCCCAACGGGCAGAATGTTCGCAACGGCGAATCGCCAGGAAGTGCGGGATCCGATGTGGTGGGGAGGAACACCCATCTGGACACTCGTCGAGCGCGCCGGCCGTACGTCCGCACCGCTCTTCTGGCCAGGCTCGGAGGCACCGCACGCAGGCGTCATGCCCGCATACTTGCAGCCGTTTGACGAAAACAGACCCGCGAATGCTCGAATCGATCAGATTCTCAGCTGGCTCGATCAGCCCGCCCCTCGCCGCCCCACGCTCCTCACCCTGTACTTCGAAGACGCCGACAGCGCCGGTCATGCAAACGGACCGGACTCGCCGGAAGTGCGCGCCGCGATTGCCCGTGATGACGCATACATTGGCCGCCTGGTGGAAGGACTGACGCGCCGCGGCCTCGTCGATCGCGTCAATATCGTGGTCGTGTCCGATCACGGCATGGCGGCGGTCGACGATACGCGTGTGATTGTCGCCGACGACTATGTGTCGGCTAACGACGTCGTTATCGCCGACATCAACCCGACGCTGGCCGTATTCCCGAAGGCTGGCAAGGAAGACGAGGTCTACCGCAAGCTCGTCAAGGCGCATCCGCATTTGAAGATCTTCAAGCGCGAGGAGACGCCGGCGAGGTGGCATTACCGCGATCATCCGCGCGTGCCGCCGATCATTGGCGTTGCTGACGAAGGCTGGCAGGTGCTGCGCCGCGGAACGGTCGACAACATCACAACGCGAACAATCCGCGGGGCGCGGGGTACGCACGGCTACGACCCGCAACTCATGTCGATGCGTGCCATCTTCATCGCCGCCGGCCCGGCGTTCAAACGCGGTGCTACAGTGGCGCCCTTTGAGAACGTGAGCATCTACGACGTGCTCGCGAACATCCTCCACGTCACACCGGCGCCCAACGACGGCGACCCGTCGGTCGCGCGCGGTTTGCTTCGTGAGGACACGCCGGTGACGGTCCGTTCGAATCGAAACTGAGACTCGCTCGCAAGCTTCGCACGGCGCGCGACTTTGCGGTAGTGTGAACCGTAGTACTCGTTCAGTTCATGGTTGATGGGGCCACGCGAGAGTCGAAGACGCTCGCCGCAATTCGAAGACTGCTTCTCGGTGCACTCGCGATCGGCGTGCTCGGCACAAGCGGTGAGCTGATCTTGCTCCGCCACATCGACAAGCCGGCGCAATGGATTCCGCTGGTGTTTCTCGGCGCGGCCCTGCCCGTCCTGATCTGGCATGCCGCGGCGCCCAGCGCCGCCAGCGTCCGCGTCCTTCAGGGTCTGATGCTGGGGTTCATTGCGCTGGGCGTCATCGGCGTCGGCCTCCATTACGACGGCAATGTCGAGTTCGAGCGCGAGCTCCACCCCGATGAACGCGGATGGACGTTTATTCGTAAGACCGTTGCAGGGGCGACGCCCGTGCTTGCCCCAGGATCAATGGTGCTGCTCGGGCTCGTGGGGCTCGCGCACGCCTACCACCATCCCAGACGCGGGTTATCCCGCTTGGAGACAGAGACATGAAGCAGTTTGCGCGAATCGCGATTGTTGCAGCGTCGATCGCCGTAATCCCGCTCGTCGGGCACGCGCAGGTCGGCAAACCGGTCACCATCGTTGATGCCAATCTGGTGACCGAGGCGGACCTGGCGAAGCTGCCGCACATGAATGCGGCGCTGGCGAAGGCGGTCCTGGCCAAGCGCCCGTTCAAGACGGTGAAGGACCTCGACAACGCGCTCAGCTCGCTGACGAAAGAGCAGCGGACTGAGCTCTACGGAAGACTGTTCGTTCCGATCAACCTGAACACGGCGACCGACGAAGAAATCCTGCTGATCCCCGGGCTTGGCAACCGCATGCTGCGCGAGTTCAAGGAATACCGCCCGTACGCGGCGCTCTCGCAGTTCCATCGTGAAATCGGCAAATACGTCGACGACAAGGAACTGGCGCGCCTCGAACAGTACGTCTTCGTTCCGGTTGCAAAGTAATGCTGTCGCGGGGCCTCGCCGCGATTGTGCTCGCGGCCGTCGTATACGTCGGCGTTGCGGGCGCGGTCTCGCTGCACGCGGCGCAGGATCCGACGACGCCGCCAACATCGCTGGCAAACGCGTTGCCGCCGAACGCAGACGGCGAATACATCTTCAAGAACAACTGCGCGACCTGCCACGGACCGGACGGAAAGGGCTCGCCCCAGAGCGTGATCGGTTTCGATGCGCCGCTTCCGGATTTCACCGACTGTTCCACGAACACGGTCGAGCCGTTCGGCGACTGGAACTCAGTGGTGCATCGGGGCGGGCCGATCCGCGGGCTCGACCACCACATGCCGGCGTTTGGCGATGCGTTGTCGGAAGACCAGATTGAATCGGTGATCAAGTACCTCTGGACGCTCTGCGACGATTCGCGATGGCCCCGCGGCGATCTCAATTTCCCACGCGCGTTCTTCACCGAAAAGGCATTTCCAGAAAGCGAAGCCGTCTGGACCACGGGTATCACTGCAAAGGGCGCGAAAGCGGTGGCCAACGAGCTCGTCTATGAGCACCGCATCAAACAACGGAGCCAGTACGAGATCACCATTCCGCTTGAGTTCCAGCAGACGGCGCCGTCGGGAGCCTGGGTCCAAGGTCTCGGCGACGTCGAGTTCGCGCTGCGGCGTGCCTTCTGGGCGAGCCTCGATCACGCGGCGATTTTCGCGGCCGGCGGCGCGGTCACACTGCCGACCGGCAAGGATGAAGTCGGCGTCGGCGAAGGCGCTACCGTGTGGGAGCCGTTTGCGATGTTCGCAAAGGGACTCGGCGCCAACGGCTTCGTGCAGCTGCACGGCGGGTACATGGCGTCGAGCAATCGGACCAACGTCGAGAACTCAACATACCTGCGTCAGGCGTGGGGCTACACCTACGCGCAGGATCACGGATTCGGCCGCTCGTGGACTCCGATGGCCGAAATCATCTGGTCGAAGGAAACGGGGGCCTCCTCCGTCGTCGATGTCGTGCCGCAGATGCAGGTCTCGCTCAGCAAGCTGCAGCACATTCTCATCGACGTCGGCGTCAGTATCCCCGCGAGCCAGCGTGAAGGGCGCCATCCGGAGTTCCTCGTGTACTTCCTGTGGGACTGGTTCGATGGCGGCCTGTTCCAGTACTGGCACTGAGTCGATCGATGACGAGTCGCCGAATCATTCCGATCGCGTGCATGGCGTGGCTGCTGGCGTTCTTCACGGCATTACCCCGCGCCGCGCAGACCGCCGAAACGGCCGAAGGCGGCGTCAAGGCTGACCCGAAGCAGGTTCACAAGAACCTTTCGCTCTTCACCACGTCCGACAACTGTGTCGCCTGTCACAACGTGCTCGTCACACCAGAGGGCGAGGACGTGTCCATTGGCGCCTCGTGGCGCTCGACGATGATGGCCAACTCGGCCCGCGATCCGTACTGGCAGGCGGGTGTCCGCCGGGAAACGCTCGATCATCCGATGCATTCGGCGGCGATTCAGGACGAATGCGCCGAATGTCACATGCCGATGTCGACGCAGATCTCGCGTGCATCCGGCGGCAAAGGCGAAGTGTTCGCACACCTGCCGTTCAACAAGACCAACGGCAGCGAGCTCCAGAGGTTTGCTGCCGACAGCATCTCGTGCACCGTCTGCCATCAGATCTCCAACGAGCGGCTCGGTACTCGTGACAGCTTCAACGGCGAGTTCGTCATGAAGCCAACGCCGGCTGACGGGACGCGTGTGATTTTTGGTCCGTATCAGATCGACGCCGGACGCAAGACGATCATGCGTTCGGTGACGGGCTTTGTGCAGGCGCAAGGCGCACACATTCAGCAATCTGAGCTGTGCGCCACGTGCCACACGTTATATACACAGGCCTTTTCGCCGACGGGGCAGGTGATTGGCTCGCTGCCCGAGCAGATGAATTTCCAGGAATGGCAGCACAGCGACTACAGCAAGGGCCAGAGCGCACAGTCGTGCCAGTCGTGCCACATGCCCGAGGTGAAGGGCGCCACCAGGATTGCGTCGGTGCTCGGCGACTTCCGCGACGGTCTCAACCGCCACCTGTTCGTCGGCGGTAACGCATTCATGGTTCGCATGCTGAACCGCTACCGCGCGGACCTCGGCGTTGTCGCGACGTCATCGGAACTCGAGGCGACGGCGAAGGCCACCGTCCGCCAACTGCAGGAAGACACGGCGACGCTGTCCATCGCGCGCTCGGAGCTCGCCGGAGCGACGCTGAACGTCGACGTTAACGTCAGGAACCTCACGGGTCATAAGTTCCCAACCGGTTATCCCGCGCGGCGCACATGGCTTCACTTCACGGTGCGTGATGGTGACGGCCGAACCGTGTTCGAGTCGGGCGCCGTCAATGACACCGGCCTGATTGCCGGTAACGACAACGACGCCGACGCGACGAAATACGAACCACATTACGACCGAATCACCAGCACCGACCAGGTGCAGATCTATGAGCCGGTAATAGGGGATCCGAATGATGTTCCGACGACCGGGTTGCTCACCGCGACGCATTACCTGAAGGACAATCGGCTGCTGCCGCGCGGGTTCGACAAGGCAACGGCCGACAAGGACATCGGCGTCTACGGGGCTGCGCTGCAGGACTCCGATTTTGCCAGCGGCGGCGATGTCGTCCACTACGCAGTGCCGGTGCCCGCCCGCAGTGGCCCCCTCGTGGTCAGTGTGGAGCTGCTCTATCAGCCGATTGGCTACCGGTGGGCGCACAACCTCGAAAAGTATGATGCGCCCGAGCCGAAGCGGTTCTTGAACTATTTCAACGCGATGTCGGCGTCGTCGTGGGTGGTCGTGGCGAAGGCAACGACGACGCAACAGTAATCTCGCGGCGGCCCGTTCCGGCACATAATGCCGCGCATGGCCGTCATCAAAGAGTTCCGGGAGTTCATCGCCCGCGGCAACGTCATCGACCTCGCGGTCGGCGTCATCATCGGCGCGGCGTTCGGCAAGATCGTGACGACGCTCGTCGAGGGGATCATCATGCCGCCCGTCGGGCTGCTCCTCGGACGGATCGACTTCTCGAGCCTGTTCTACGCCCTTGACACCGAGAAGGGTGTCCCCGCCTCGCTTGCGGACGCGAAGACCAAAGGCATCCCGGTGATCGCGTACGGACAATTCCTCAACGACGTGATCAGTTTTCTGATTGTCGCGCTGGCGGTATTTCTTCTGGTCAAGCAGGTAAATCGTCTGAAGAGAGAGGGACCGGCTCCAGCGCCGACGACGAAGGACTGCCCTTATTGCGCGACGGCGATTCCGATCAGGGCGAGACGGTGCCCGAACTGCACGTCCGAGGTCGGCGTCGCATCACTGGCGTAACCGATCAGATCTCGACCTGAACGCCGAGCTCGACGACCCGCTCCGCAGGCAGCCGGAAGAACGAGGTTGCAGCCACGGCGTTGCGGGTCATCAGCACGAACAGCTTCTCGCGCCATCGCGCCATCCCACGGCGTCCGGTGACGAGAATCGTCTCCCGCCCGAGGAAATAGGTGATGTCCTCGGTGTCGATGTCGAGGCCCGCTGCGTGTGCCGCGCGCAGGGCGTCGGGCACGTGCGGGTCTTCCATGAAGCCGTATACGAGACGGATGCTGTAGATGCCGTATCCGATCGGATGCGTCGTGATGCGGTGATCCTCGGCGACGTGCGGCACCGGCGCAGTGCTTACCGTCAACAACACGACGCGCTCGTGGAGCATCTTGTTGTGGCGCAAATTGTGCGCAAGTGCGGGCGGAATGCCTCGCGGCTGCGCTGTCATGAAGACCGCGGTGCCAGGAACACGGATCGGCGGCGCGGCGGTAATGGCCGTGAGGAAGTGATCGATCGGTATGGCGCGCGCCACGAGGCGCTCGGCCATCAGGCGTCGTCCGGTCTTCCAGGTTGTCATCCCGGTAAAGATGCTTGCCCCGATCATGATGGGAAGCCAGCCGCCCTGGAACAGCTTCAACAGGTTGGCCCCGAAGAACGTGAGATCGATCGCGAGGAAGGCGGACGTGATCGTCAGAGCCAAAGCCGGGGGCCACCGCCACCTTTCGATGGCGATGACATGCAGCAGCACCGCCGTGATCACCATCGTCATGGTCACCGCGATTCCATACGCTGCCGCCAGTGCACTTGACGAGCCGAAGCCGACGACGATCAAAACCGTCGATACCATCAATGCGAAGTTGACCTGCGGGACGTACACCTGCCCAATTTCGTGCGACGAGGTGTGCTCGATGTTGAGCCGCGGTGCATACCCGAGCTGAATCGCCTGTTGTGTGAGGGAGAACGCACCCGAGATCAGCGCCTGCGAAGCGATGATCGCCGCCGCCGTCGCGATGGCGACAAGCGGAAACAGTGCCCATTCCGGCGCGAGCAGAAAAAACGGTTGCCTCGCGGCCGCGGCATCGGTCAGCAACAGCGCTCCCTGTCCGAGGTAATTCAGCACGAGTGCAGGCAGGACGAGCGCGAACCAGGCAATGCGGATGGGAGTCTTGCCGAAATGTCCCATGTCCGCGTAGAGCGCTTCGCCTCCGGTGACGGCCAGGAACACGGCACCGAGAACTGCGACGCCGGGCAAGCCGTGCTGACGGAAGTAAGTGAAGCCATGTCGCGGGTCGATCGCCCCGATGATCGTCGGCTCCCTCACGATCCAGCTAATACCCAGAATGGCGATCGTCACAAACCACAGCACCATAATCGGTCCGAACAGGCGACCGACCCGGTGCGTTCCGTATTTCTGAAAAAGAAACAGCACGACGAGAATCGCCACCGACATCGGTACCACGTACGGCGCGAACAGCGGCGTCTCTACCTGCAGACCTTCGACGGCACCGAGCACGCTGATCGCCGGCGTGATCATGCCGTCGCCGTAGAGCAGCGCGGCGCCGAAGATGCCGAGCCCAATCAGCACGGGCGCCATTCGACCTCGAGTCGGCAGGAGCGCCGTTAGTGCGAGGATGCCTCCCTCGCCCTGGTTGTCTGCACGCATCACAATCGCGATGTATTTGATTGAGATCACGATGAAGAGCGCGTACAGCACAAGCGACAGAACGCCGAGGACGTTCTCCGGCGTGACGTCTACGGCGTGCGATCCGTAAAAGCATTCGCGGATCGTGTAGAGCGGGCTCGTGCCGATGTCGCCGTAGACGATGCCAATCGCCGTCAGCGTCAGCGGCGCCAGACGACTCGGTGACCTCGCTGCCGCTCGGGATGACGATGTCGCCGGCAGCGCGGAAGAGGTCACGCTAAATCTCCACTTGCACGCCCAGTTCGACCACGCGTTCGGGTGGGAGGCGGAAGTAGGCTGTCGCGCGCACGGCGTTCCGGGTCATCAACACGAACAACTTTTCGCGCCAGATTGCCATTCCGCGGCGGTATGTGACCAGGATCGTCTCGCGGCCAAGGAAATACGTTACATCGTCGGCGTCGATGTCGAGGCCCCGGCTTTGCGCGGTACGCAGCGCGTCAGGGACGTTTGGATCCTGCATGAAGCCGTACAGGAGCCGGACCATGTAGACACCACACCCAAAGTCATCGATTGCGACATGTTCGTCAGCGGCGACATGCGGCACCGGCGCGGTGGTGACGGTCAAAATCACCACATGCTCGTGCATCACCTTGTTGTGGCGGAGATTGTGCGCGAGCGCCGGTGGTGTTCCGCGCGGCTGCGCAGTCATGAAGACAGCCGTGCCGGGAACCCGGACGGGTGGCGACGCCGTAATGACGGACATGAAGTGGTCGATCGGAATCGCGCGCGCGGTGAGTCGCTCAGCAACGATGCGGCGGCCCGTCTTCCATGTTGTCATGATCGTAAACACGCAGCTTCCGATCAGGAGAGGCAGCCATCCGCCCTGGAGGATCTTGACGAAGTTCGCGCTGAAGAACATCAGGTCGATCGTCACGAAGAAGGCACCAATGGCGATGACCGCTCCGATTCTCCAGTGCCACCGTTCGACCGCCACCACACACAGCAGAATCGTCGTGATCACCATCGTCATCGTGACCGCAATGCCGTAGGCAGCGGCGAGCGCGCTTGACGATCCGAAGCCGACGACGATGACGATGGTCGCAACCATCAGGGCCCAATTCACCTGCGGCACGTAGATCTGTCCCATCTCCGATGAGGATGTGTGCTCGATGTCGAGGCGGGGGACGTAGCCAAGCTGGATGGCCTGCTGTGTGAGCGAGAAGGCGCCGGAGATGAGCGCCTGTGACGCGATGATCGCCGCCGCGGTGGCGATCGCGACCATCGGCAGCAATCCCCATGACGGCACGAGGAGGAAAAACGGCTGGCGCGCCGCCGTGCTGTCCAGAAGGAGCAGTGCGCCCTGTCCGAAGTAATTCAGCACGAGTGCCGGAAACACGAGAATGAACCACGCGAGCCGAATGGGTTTCTTGCCGAAATGTCCCATGTCGACATACAGCGCTTCGGCGCCGGTTACTGCGAGCACGACGGCTCCGAGCACGAGGATCCCGGCGACACCATGCTCGGCGAAGAACCGAACCGCGTGAACGGGATTGAGAGCAGCGAGAACGGCAGGCGCGCGCACAATCCAGACGATCCCCAGCAACCCGATCGTCAGAAACCACACCAGCATGACTGGCCCGAAGAGGCCACCCACGCGATGCGTGCCGAACTGCTGCAAGACGAACAAGAACAGCAGAATCACTACCGCAATCGGCACCAGGTAGGGTTCGAAGAATGGTGTCTCTACTTGCAGGCCTTCGACGGCGGCGAGGACGCTGATGGCCGGCGTGATCATGCCTTCGCCGTAGAGCATTGAAGCACCGAACACGCCGAGCAGAACCAGCACCGGGGCGGCGCCCGACACCAGGGCACGCGGTGGGATGAGAGCCGTGAGCGCGAGAATGCCGCCTTCGCCCTGGTTATCCGCGCGCATCACCAGCGCGATGTATTTGACGGAAATTACCACCGCAAGCGCATAGACGATGAGCGACAGAATGCCGAGGACGTTTTCATGCGTCGGCGCGAACCCATGAGGTCCGGAAAAGCACTCGCGGATGGTGTAAAGGGGACTCGTTCCGATGTCGCCGTAGACGACGCCAATTGCGGTCAGTGTCAGGGCATACAACCGTTGCGAGCCGGCTGCACGGGATCGACGGATGCTCGAGGAGCCGGTCACAAACCACCGAGCATAGCACGCATGAGTTCGCCCCTCGATGCCGTTCACGTCAGCGCACTTGCAGGCTGCCTCGCCTGGTTGAAAACCGACATCGATGCATGGGAGGAACTAGTCCAATGAAAGCCAAGGGTCTTCTCGCACTTGTATGCGCAGTCGCGTTGACGGCGGCATGCAACAACAACCGCGCCGCCAATCGGGAAGCCGAAACGACCGGCACCGCGGGCGCAGGCGTCAGCAACAGCGACAAGAATTTCGTCAGTGATCAGCTGGCGGATGGAATGGCTGAAGTCGAACTGGCGAAAGTTGCCAGAGACCACGCCGCGAGCGCCGATGTGAAACAGTTTGCGCAGATGATGATCGACGACCACACAAAGGCCGGCGATCAGCTCAAGCAGATTGCGACAAGCAATTCGATTCCCGTCGATACGAAGATCGACGACAAACATCAGAACCTTATGGACAAGCTGTCGAAGTTGAATGGCGGCGACTTCGACAAGGAATACATGAGCGCGATGATCGACGATCACCAGGACGCGGTAAGCGATCTGCGTTCGCGCGTGGACGAGAACCGCAGCGCGACCGATCGGCTGACCGGCAAGAACCCGGAGAACCCGGCGGCGGTCAAGCCCGAACAGTCGGACAACAGGGTGACGATGAGCATCAACGAATGGGCCGCCAACACGCTGCCGACCGTCGAGCAACACCTCGATCGCGCGAAGCAGATCAAAGACCACGTCGATAACGCGACGTCGACTCGCGGAACGACCGGAACATCCGACCCAACGTCGGCGACGACGCCAAAGGGCGCTTCGAAGTACTGACGTCGTAAGAGCCGAATCCCGGGGGGCCGACCTTACGGTCGGCCCCTACAGCTATGGCCCCGGTAGCCAGATCGAGCGCACCGTCAGCTCGCGATGGTCGAGTCCAGCCGCTTTGTCCAATGTCTGAAGCAAAGGAGGAAGCGATGCGCGGAAACGCCATTCGTCGGCGCGTCCGTCTTGCTGCGCGGCTTGCGAGGCCGCGTCATCCCACCACGGGGCAACCGCTCGCGCGATCGGTTCAAGGATCAGCACGCGCACTCCCTGCGCGCCTGCGGCGAACAATTGTTCGAGCACGCGTGTCCGCGTATCGGCCGGCAGCTCATTGAGGACGTACGCGGCTATTGCGGCGCTTCCACGATCCAGCCGCGGAAGCCGGCCCGCATCACCCTGGCGGGCTGAGCCCTTCAGCCTCAACATCCGGTAGGTCGATCGAGCTTCGTCAACCGCCCACGGATGGCGGTCGATGCCCGTCACCGGAGGCGTTCCTCCACACGCAACAGCCCACGCAGCCCCCGCCGCGCCGGTGCCGCATCCAACGTCCAGCACCGATGAGGGCGCAGGCGTTACGGCCTCATGCAATCCCTGAATGACGTAAGTTGCCGTCAGGAAATGCAGCGGTGCATAGAACAGTGCAAAGGCGGCTCGCTTTCCGGCGCTATCCAATGGCCCCCCGCGGCCGACCGTGTGGCGCCGCTCCACATACGCCGACGACAACGCCCGCAGTGCTCGCGTCAGTTCGGGGAGCCGGAGATTGGCCAGATGGCGCTTCTCGAGCGCAGTCACCCACTCGTCGAAGGTCATGGTCAAATGACAATAACGTGCAGCGCGTGCAATGGAATGCGTGATTCTGATCGGGTTGCCTGCGTCCGGCAAATCGACGTTTTTTCGCGAGCGTTTCGCCGGAACCCACGACCACGTCAGTAAAGACCTGCTCCGCAACAATCGGAAGCCACAGCGGCGGCAGGAGCACTTGATCGCCGAATCGCTGGCGTCGGGACGATCGGTCGTGGTGGACAACACCAATCCAAGCGCCGCCGTACGGGCGCCGCTCATCGCCATTGCGAGAAAGCATGGCGCTGAAGTATCGGGCTACCTTTTTCTCACCGACGCTGGCGACGCGCTTCGACGCAACCGTGCCCGTCAGGGTCAGGAACGTGTTCCCGACGTCGCCATCTTCACCGTACGAAAACGTCTGGAACCTCCCAGTTCGGCTGAGGGATTCGATCGGCTGTTTACGGTGAAGATGAATGAAGCCGAACGGACGTTTGAAGTATCCGCGCTATGAGCCGAAAAACTGATCAACCGCTCCGGTAAAATAGCCGCGACAGGAGGATCGGCCGATGCGATCGACATGTGCGTGTGTAGCAGTGGTTCTATCCATTCTGATGGCAGCTCCACCACTCCAGGCCTCGTCGCCGGAGCGCGACCAGTCCGCCGCGCCCGCGCATATCGCGGGTCAGCCCGTCCTTGACGCTGCCGTCCAGGAACACGCGCTTGCCACCGATCGAGACCGCGACACCGTCCGGTTGTTCCTTCAGCGCGCGGACGTCCGAGCCGTTGCGGGAAAGTACGGCATTGACATCCGTCGTGCCGAGAGCGCTGTGGCGGCGATGGATGCCTCCGAAATCGCAAACATCGCGGCGCAGGCGCGCACCACCGAAGGAACGCTTGCGGGTGGTCAAGGGAGCGTGACCATTTCCACGACTGCGATCATCATCGGTCTGCTCGTCCTGATTCTGTTGATCGTCGCATTGAACTAGCGCTGTGAAACGCGAGCGGCGAGCCGTTCTTCTTCTCGCGCTCGCGTTTTGCATCCATCCATCTTCTCTCCATTCCCAGTCGCTGACGGTTCTCGACGTTCCGTTCATTGCCCAGTCCGAGTTGCTGTGCGGCGGCGCCGCAGCAGCGATGGTGATGCGCTACTGGGGCGAACGCGGTGTTGACGCGGAATCGTTCCAGTCACTGGTCGATCCAAAAGCTGGCGGCATTCGCACCGACGTCCTTGCGTCAAACCTGCGGGGTCGCAGCTGGAACGCCACCGCGCTCGAAGGTTCATCGGACACGATCGCGCAGGAGTTGCGGCAGGGAAGACCGGTGATCGCCCTTCTCGAGGATCGTCCGCGCACGTACCACTACGTAGTCGTGGTGGCGCGCAACGACGACGGTGTGGTGTTCCACGACCCCGCGCGAGCGCCGTTCCGCGTGATGAGCGCCGCGGATTTTGACCAGCGTTGGTCCGCCGCCCACCGGTGGATGCTTGTCGTGACGCCTCCGGTCCAGCGTGGTCAGGCCGCGCCAACGGCGTCATTTCGAAATGCGGGGACGCCATGCGATGCGCAAATTGCGTCCGCCGTCGAGCAGGCGCAACAGAACAGGTTGGAGGAATCGGAACGCACACTCGTCGGAGCGCTGTCGTGTCCCGGTGCGGCGGTCTTCCGCGAGCTGGCGGGCCTCAGGGTGGTGCAGCGCCGATGGGCGGAAGCCGCCGATCTGGCGTCGGCGGCGCTGGCGCGCGAGCCGGGAGACGAATACGTCTCGAGGCTGCTCGGCACTGCGCGCTTCATCGGCGACGACCAGCTCGGCGCTCTCGATGCGTGGAATCGGACGCGTGAACCGCGGATCGACCTGGTTCGGATCGATGGCCTCATGCGCACCCGCTATCGCGTCGTCGAGCGGTATCTCGGTTTGAAGACGGAGGAGGTGTTGACACGCAGTGCGCTCCTCCGCGCCCGCCGTCGTCTCAATGAGCTGCCGTCCGGTGACGGCACTGTCGATTACGTTCCGTTGTCGTCAGGGCTGGCGGAGGCGCGCGTGACAGTCGTCGAGCGCTCGATGGTGCCGCGCAATTTGTTCGACCTCGCTGTCGTCGGTCTTGCCACCGCGGTGACACGTGAACTCGTGGTTCCCATCGTTTCACCGACAGGTGGTGGCGAGCAGATCACCGCGGATTGGAGATTCTGGGCTCACAGGCCGCTCTATCAGTTGTCCATTGCTGCTCCTGCGCCCTGGCGTGGCATTTGGACGGTTGCTGCGAGACGTGAGCGACAACCATTCACGGCAACGTTCTCACCGACCGTTCACGATTCACTACGGATCGAGATCGCTGATTGGGCGGGTGGCATCGTTCGCTGGCAGGTGGGGGGTGGTGTTGACCGGTGGAACGAACAGCGCGTCTTTCGGACGGCCGCCGCGGCGATGCGCGTGACCTCGGCGGGTGATCGCCTCGATGCTCGCGCACAGGTCCGCAGCTGGTTCGGCGGAGGAAGCCGTTTCGGGCACGCTGAAGTTCGTGTGCTGGCGCGCTCGTCGCCGCGTCTGGCAGGGTTCGTCCTGACGGCCGACGGTGGCGTCGCCGCCGCGAGCGATTCCGCACCGCCAGATCTGTGGTTCGCCGGCGATACGGGCAGAGCCCGTCCGTTGCTGCTGCGCGCGCATCCCGTCCTGACGGACGGAGAGCGCTTCCGGACCGAGCGGATGGCCCGGATCTTTGCCCACGAAACAACAGAAGTGCAGCGTTGGTGGCGCGTTGGCCCATTCCGGACCGGATTAGCGACGTTTGTTGATACCGGATTGACCGCGCGGCGGCTGTCAGGCGGTTCGATTACAGATGTGGACGTTGGAATCGGTCTCCGGGGCGCATACCCGGGCCGCGCTGGCGCGCTTCGTCTCGATATTGCGCGGGGGATCCGCGATGGACACATCGCTATTTCGGCCGTTTATAGCGCCGATACGACCCACTAGGGCGTGCAACCCACGCTCTAGCTGCGTGATAAAGTAGCGCTTCTCCACGATCAGCTCAGGGGTGCCCATGTTTCGGTGCGCGACGGTGCTCGTGTGTCTCGCGACGACGTTGCTGATGTGTCCGGCCTCGGCCAAAGCGCAGTACTTTGGCCGCAACAAGGTCCAGAACGCACGGCTGGAATTCCGTACGCTGCGCACCGAGCACTTCGACATCTACTACTACCCTGAGGAGGAAGACGTCACTCGCCAGGCGGCGCGCATGGCGGAGCGGTGGTACGCCCGCTACTCGGAGCTGCTGGATCACACCTTCACTCGCCGCCAGCCGATCGTTCTCTACGCAAGTCATCCGGAATTTGCGCAAACCAATGTGAACCCCGGCACGATCAGCGAAGGCACCGGTGGCTTCACCGAACGGATCCGTTCGCGCATCGTCATGCCCTTTGCGCCCGGTCTCGGCGAAACCGACCACGTGCTCGGCCATGAGCTCGCCCACGCCTTCCAGATCGATATCGCGAAACGCACGCACCAGAACATGTTCGACTTGCCCGGCTGGTTCATCGAAGGGATGGCCGAGTACCTGTCCCTTGGACCATCCAACACGTTCACGGATATGTGGCTGCGCGACGCGAAGCTGCATCGCCGGCTGCCGACGGTCGAGCAGCTCGAGGACCCGCGTTATTTCCCATACCGCTACGGGCACGCCTTCTGGTCGTTCCTCGGAGAACGGTTCGGCGACGAGATCGTCGCCAAGCTTCTGCGCGCGAAAGGGCGGGACGTTGCCGCACGGCTGGAGGAAGTCACCGGCGAAACGCGCGCCGAACTGACCAAGGAATGGCACGCGTCGATTCCGATGGCTGAAGGTGATCCGGATGTGATCGTGCGGCCGCGGCAAATCATCACGTCGGCTGCCGGCGAGCGCGTGCACGTCGCGCCGGCGATCAGTCCAGACGGACGCCAGATCATGTTCGTGTCGGAGCGCGATCGGTTGTCGCTCGACCTCTTTGTGGCGGACGTGACCTCTGGCGCCGTGGTGAAGAAGGTGATCAGCACGGCCGCCGATCCGCATTTCGACAGCCTTCAGTACATCCAATCCACAGGCTCGTGGGACTCGGCGGGGCGACGATTCGTCGTCGCCGCGGTGCTCGACGGAACACCTGCGCTGAGCATCGTCGAGATGGATGGATCGTCGCGGCGCCGCGACATCCGCATGGGGGGAATCGGCGAGATTTACAACCCGAGCTGGTCACCGGACGGCAACCGAATTGTCTTTTCCGCGATGAAGTCCGGTGCCTCGAATCTGTTTGTGTACAACGTGGCTGACAGCACCATGGCGCAGCTCACAGACGACGAGTTCGCGGACCTGCACCCGGCGTGGTCGCCGGACGGGAAGACGATTGCGTTCGCATCCGATCGCTTTACGACGTCGCTCGAAGACCTGACGTTCGGACCTGTTCGTGTCGCACTGCTGGACGTCGAGACGCGAATCATCCGGCCCCTTATCGGATCCACCGATGGCGGCAAGCAGATCAGCCCGCAATGGTCGCCGGACGGCAAGGCGATTTACTACGTCGCCGACTCTGATGGCGTGAGCAATATTTATCGCGTCGAGCTCGCGAGCGGAGACGTCCGGCAGGTCACCTCCGAAGCAAGCGGCATCAGTGGCATCACCTCAACGAGCCCCGCGTTGGCCGTCGCCTCCTCGACGGGGAAGCTCGCCTTCAGTGCCTATCGTGACGGCCGGTTCGAGATTCAAACGCTGGAACAGACGAGTGCGGAATCGGCTCCGCTTGTGACGGAGGGCGCCGCGACGCGAACGACATCGCCGCGCGCGCTTGGCAAGCTCGGGGAACTGTTGTCGAACGCGCATTTCGGTATGCCGGCCGACCGCACATTTCTGACAGCGAAGTACGACGACCGGCTTCGCGTCGAGTCGATTGCGGATCCGTACGTCGGTGCGGCAGTTGGCGGCGACGGGCTCGTCGGCGGGGTGCTGCGCGCCAGCTTCGGCATCGCGTTCGGTGACATGCTTCGGGACCGTCAGCTGCACGCCCTGGTCCGCGTCGGTACGAGCAAGGACGACTTCGCTGGTCAGATCGGCTATGTGAATCGGCGCGGGCGGATGCATTGGGGCTTCATCGGGGGATTCGTACCCGCACGTTTTGCGGGTGCGCGTCGATCCGTTGCGCGAACCACGTCGGTCATCACACAGGAGTACGCCAACCTGCGGTACGCGCACGAATACGCGAGCCTCACCGCGCGCTACAACGTCAGCCGCGCAACACGATTCGAGTTCCGGGCGGGCGGCAGGCGAACGGGTTACGGGTGGCAAACGATCACGCGGGTGACGGATGCATCCACCCGGAAACTGGTGACGCGGACGCTCGAGGAGCTGCCAGGTGCGCCGCCCGTCTACCTCGCCGAGATGCAGGTCGCGTACGTGCGCGATACGGCTGTCCTCGGTCCCATCAGCCCGATCGTCGGCCATCGCATTCGCCTCGACGTCGAACCGGCGGTTGGCGGATTGACGTTCGCGGATGTTCGCCTCGATGTACGCCGCTATTTCATGCCCGTTCGCCCCATCACGTTTGCCGTGCGGCTCGACCACACCGGCCGTTACGGTCCAAATGCGCGCGACGGGCGGCTCACGCCCCTGCTACTCGGCTTGCAAACGCTGGTACGCGGATACGACCTCACCACCTTTGCCGCGGAGCGGTGTGGTCTCACGGCGACGAGCTGCTCGATGGTCGACCAGCTGTCGGGTAATCGCTTCGCCGTGATGAATCTGGAACTGCGGGCGCCACTGCTCGGACTGCTGACTGGCAATCTCGATTACGGTGCGACGCCGATGGAGGCGCTCGTGTTCGCTGATGGCGCCATGCTCTGGACGCCGCACGCCGAGGAACGCGACCGGTTCAGCAGCGTGGGCGCGGGCATGCGTGCGAACCTGGGCGGCTTCGTACTCGAACTGACAGCCGTCCGCCCGTTCGATAAACCACGCAACGGGTGGACCGCCAGCTTTCTGATTCGCCCGGGGTTCTAACCCGCCGCTTTTACTTTGCCTGTTCGCACGGTTCTCCGCTGAGGATCGACAGCAGAATCAACGGCCGATTTCCGCGTCGCACCACGCCGTGGCCCGTATTGCGTGGAATCGACACATAGCTGCCTGCGGCAAGCGGCGTATCGCGGCCGTCGAGTCTCACCGCCCCCTGGCCGGCAACCACGTAGTATTCGACTTCTGCACCGTCATATCGACGATCCGGTTGATCCTGATTCAGCACCACGAGCATCGTCCTCGTGTTGCCGCTGCATGAGACCAGGGTTTCGCGCCGCGGCTGGTTCCCGGAAAGCTGTCGTTCGGCGAGATCGACGATCGACATCACCTGTGGCATGCCGGCAGGTCCGACCTTCGCCGCCGGCGCTGCTACCGGCGCTGGTGGGGGCGGAGGAGGTGCAGCAGGAGGGGGCGGCGCAGGGTTCAGCACGGCGTCAAAGCTGGTGGTCTGGCCCGAGCGGACAACGACCTCCTTTTCAAAGGAGATCACCTTGTCTCCATCGAAACGAACGCGGTAGGTGCCCGGCTGCATGCCGACGAAATTCAGCTGTCCGCTGTCATTCGTTTCACCGTTGCGATCCGACGGACCCGCGACCGTGACCTGTATCCCTGGAATCGGCAAACCGCGTGCGTCGGTAACGGTCATGGCAATTCCCGAGCGCGACACCGCCGGCGCCGGTGGGCGACGCGGTGCAGGCGCTGCCGGCGCAGGTGCGGCAGGTGCCGCAGGTGCTGCGGGGGCCGGCTTTGGCGGCGGTGTTTGTGCAGGTGTCTGCGCGAATGACGCCTGCGTAATCAGTACGGTCAAGCTGAGGTAGAACAGCGTCCGCATACGGGAATTATGCATCGACGGCTTCCAGGCGGGGCGTCCGTTCAGGAGAATCACGCGCCCCGTTAGACGCGCCGCGTGACGTGCAGCATCGAGCGTCCGGGAACCTGTGGACCGTCGCGCGGAGAGTATAATCACGAGGCCGCCAGGGGTATCTCCGTAAGGAGATTGAGAAAGACCCTTGGAACCTGATCCACCTTCGCGCCGCGCGGCGCGTCGGTAGACCCACCATAGCCTTGGCGACGGTGGGCCCGGTTTAGACCGGCGGAGGGAGCGCGGCAATCCTGCCGTTTTCCCTCTCGCAGACCGTTGTTGGACCGCTCCGCACGAGGGGATGATGATCGACTTTGCCACCGCGTATCCGAACTCCCGAAAGGTGTACGACGAGCGCACCGCGCGCTTAGCCGCCGACGGTTCAGACATCCCACTGCGCATCCCGCTGCGCGAGGTGACGCTTGGCGGAGGCGAACCGCCGGTGCGGTTGTACGACACGAGCGGACCGCAGGGACACGACGTGCGCAGCGGCCTGCCGAAGCTGCGTGCGGATTGGATCGCCGCGCGGCGCCGCTCGGGGTTTGTCGGCACGCAGCTCTATTACGCACGACGTGGTGAGATCACGCCGGAGATGGAATTTGTCGCGGCCCGCGAAGGGCTGCCGGCCGATTTCGTCCGCGAGGAGGTCGCGCGCTGCCGCGCCATCATTCCTTCGAACATCAATCACCTGGAGCTCGAGCCGATGATCATCGGCCGCAACTTCCTGGTGAAGATCAACGCCAACATCGGCAACTCCGCCGTCAAGTCGTCGATCGAGGACGAAGTCGAGAAGCTCCAGTGGGCGACGCTCTGGGGTGCCGACACGGTGATGGATCTCTCGACCGGCAAAAACATCCACGAGACTCGCGAGTGGATCATCCGGAACTCGGCGGTCCCAATCGGGACCGTGCCTATTTATCAAGCACTCGAGAAGGCCGGCGGACGTCCGGAAGATCTCACATGGGAGATTTACCGCGACACGCTCGTTGAGCAGTGCGAGCAGGGAGTTGACTACTTCACGGTCCACGCCGGGGTGCTGCTGCGATATGTTCCGCTGACGGCCAAGCGCGTCACCGGGATCGTGTCGCGCGGCGGTTCCATCATGGCGAAGTGGTGCCTCGCGCATCACAAGGAGAATTTTCTCTACACGCGCTTCGAAGAGATCTGCGAAATCATGCGCGCCTACGACGTGTCGTTCTCCCTTGGCGACGGCCTGCGTCCAGGCTCAATCGCCGACGCCAACGACGAGGCTCAATTTGCGGAGCTGAAGACCCAAGGCGAACTCAATGAGATCGCCTGGCGGTTCGACGTGCAGGTGATGAACGAAGGCCCTGGCCACATTCCCATGCACCTGATCAAGGAAAACATGGAGAAGCAGCTCGAATGGTGTAAGGAAGCGCCGTTCTACACGCTCGGTCCGCTGACGACCGATGTCGCGCCGGGTTACGACCACATCACCTCAGCGATCGGCGCCGCGATGATCGGATGGTACGGGACCGCGATGTTGTGCTACGTCACTCCCAAAGAGCATCTTGGACTTCCCAATCGCGACGACGTGAAGGCGGGGGTTATTGCCTACAAGATTGCGGCGCACGCCGCTGATCTCGCGAAGGGACATCCGCGCGCGCAAGCGTGGGACGACGCGCTGTCAAAGGCGCGGTTCGAGTTCCGCTGGGAAGATCAGTTCAATCTGGCAATGGATCCAGTGACGGCGCGCGCGTTTCACGACGAGACGTTGCCCGCCGATGGGGCAAAGGTGGCGCATTTCTGCTCGATGTGCGGCCCGAAGTTCTGTTCGATGGAACTGACGCAGCAGGTCCGCGACTACGCGGCAAGTCACAACCTGACGACGCCCGATGCACTGCGGGAGGGGATGCGCGAAAAGGCCGAGGAGTTCAAGAAGGCCGGCGACATCTACGTGAAGCAGTGATCACAAGCCGCGGAGACGCGTCTCCGCGGTTTGTTTTCAGCGTTGGGCCACCGCGCCCGGCGGCGCCGGAACAATCTGGATGACAGACGGAAAGCGCGCGGGCTGAACCCCCGGCTTAGGGTTCGGATATCCCTGCGATCCGCCCCACGTGAAGTCCTTGATCGTCACTCCTGGCGGAAACGCCATCGTGTCGTTATTGAACTTGCCCACCTCGAACGTGTGCGTCGGCGGATCCTGGAACACCAGGTTGCCTTTGTCCTTGAGCACCGTGCGGTAGTACGTCACGAGCTCGGCAAACGCGGTCGTCGAACCAAAGATGTAGTACCGCTGCGCGCGCCCCGCGTCATACGATGCGATGAATTGCGCCCCCGGATAGATCGGGAATCCAAGCGTTGCCTCAGATGGCGTTGCGGGATCGACGGGCGCCGGCGGCGGCGTTGCCGACGAGGGCGGGGGCTGCGCGGGACGAGCTGTCGCGGGTGGCGACGGAGCGGGAGACTGCGGTGTCGTCGGACGAGGAAACGGCTGCGGTGTTTGCGCGGCGGCTGAACCCAGCACGACCAGTATTCCAATAATTGCCGTAAACCACTGTCTCATATCCGCATTATAGAGAAGCCGGCGCGCCTCTTCCCCACAATTGGGCGAGTGGTCAGCAACGCGTCATCGGGTGGCGACTCTTCCGTGCGCGAAGCGTAAGCTGCCGGCGTCTCGCAGGTTAATCCGCACGGCTGATCCGGCCGGTCGCACTGGCTCGTATCTTGAAGAGCGAACGAGCAGTGACTCGTCATTCACACGAATACGGGTCCAGGAGGCGACGCGGCGTGGACGACTTCGACATCGCACAAAGCAAAATCGGCGAATCGGCACAGCGGGTGGTTGACCGCGCCGTGGAGGAATCGCGACGCCGCGATCACGCCCTGCTGACCAACGAGCATATTTTTCTGGCGTTTGCGCAAGTCGAGTGGGACACCTTCTCGCAGGTGATGCGCGACCTCGAGTTGAACCCGCATGAAATCCTGCAGGCGCTCGAAGAGCACCTGCACGTGTTACCGACCTTTGCGGGCCGTGAGCTCCGTGTGGCGCCGGCCACCAAGTTGGTGTTCAAGCTGGCCTTCCATCAGGCAAGCCGTGCGGGACGTCAGACCATTGAGTCGTCCGACCTCTTTTCGGCGATCTTCGAGGAGAGCCAGGGCGTGCCCGTGTCCATCATCAGACATCACGGCGTCGAGCCCGAGGTGTTGGTCTCCCGGATCGCGACCAGGATGCGCGACAACGAGCTGCGTGAGGAGCGGCTGCGAAAACGATTCGAATTGCCGCCCTTCCTGAAACACTTCGCGACGAATTTGAACCTGCTCGCGCGGCAGGACCGGATTGCGCCGGTCTATGGCCGCGACGCGGAAATCCAGCAGGTGCTCGAAATTCTCTGCCACCGCGAGCGGTCGAACTCGGTGATGCTGATCGGCGAACCCGGGGTCGGAAAGACCGCCATCGTCGAAGGCCTCGCGCGCCGCATCGAATTCGACCCGGACACGGTGCCGGTCCGCCTGCGCGACTGCCAGGTGATCAACCTGCAGATGAACACGATGGTCGCCGGCACGATGCTGCGTGGCATGTTCGAGGACCGTATTCAGAACGTCATTCGCGAGATCAAGGAACGGCCGAACCTGATTCTGTTCGTCGACGAGGCGCACACGATGGTCGGGGCGGGCTCCGCCCTCGGCGCACCGTCGGACGCGGCGAATGTGTTCAAGTCAGTGCTCGCGCGGGGCGAGGTGCGCATGATCGGCGCGACCACGCTGAGCGAGTACAAAGAGTACATCCAGGAAGATGAGGCGCTGTCGCGCCGCTTCCGGACCGTGCACGTAGAGGAGCCGTCGATCGAGGAGACGCGCCGGATCCTCTACAACGTCCGCCCGCGTCTCGAGCGCAATTACTCGGTGCGCCTTGTAGATGAGGCGATCGAGACGGCGCTCGAGATGTCGCCGCGGTATCAACGTCACCTGCACCTGCCCGACAAGGTCATCGGATGGCTGGACACGGCGGCGGTGCGGGCCGAAATCGATCGGCGCTGGGAAGTGACGAGCGACGACATCGTCGAGGTCATCTCACACGCCGCGCAAATTCCCAAGGACATGGTGTTTCGCGACGTCGGCGACCGGTTCAAGGAAATCGAACAGCGCCTCGGCAAACGTCTCATCGGCCAGAAGAGGGCGGTGGAGGCGATTGCCAATCGTCTGGTGTTGAACAAAGGTCCGCTCAAGGACGGCTTCGATCGCCCGGATGGTGTGCTGCTGTTCCTTGGTCCGACCGGCGTCGGCAAGACCGAACTCGCCAAGGCGGTTGCCGAATTCCTGTTCGGCGACGACAAGAAGATGATCCGCATCGACATGTCCGAGTATCAGGACGGCGGCGTGTCGGTGGACAAGCTGATTGGAATGCCGCGAGGCATCGTGGGCAGCGAGCGCGGGGGCCTGCTCACGAATCAGTTGAAGGACAACCCGTGCTCGGTCGTACTGTTCGATGAAATCGAAAAGGCGAGCCCGAGTCTCCTGAACCTGTTCCTGCAGGCGTTCGACGAAGGATGGCTCACCGACGGACGCGGCAAACGCGTGTATCTGTCCGACGCCATCATCATCATGACGTCGAATGCCGGCTCCGAGCACTTCCGCAAGCTCACCAACCCGATGGGGTTCCGCTCGGGGCAGATGCCGCTCGACCAGGTGCAGAGTGACGTGAACAAGGAGCTCGAACGGCGCTTCCCGCCGGAGTTCCGCAACCGGATCGATGAGGTCGTCCTGTTCCAGCCGCTTACGCACGACGAAGTCCGGCAGATCGCGATCAAGTACATCGACCAGGTGACCACGACTCTGAAGCGTTGGAACAAGACCGTCACCGTCGAACCCGAGGCACTCGAGAAGCTTGTGACCGACGGGTATAGCCTTGCGTATGGCGCGCGCTTCCTGAAGCGGGTGATCGATGATCGCATCAAGCTGCCGGTCAGCCAGCGCTGGAAGGAAGCCAACAGCTTCCGCGTGATGCTTCGCGACAACAAGATCGAGGTGGAGGCCGTTGGGCCGCGCCTGGTGGCATCTGCCGAACCGAATGCGATAGCAGTTTAGGGCCGGGATTCGAGATCCGGGATTCCGGATCCTGTAGTTCCAGATTCGAACGGGAGGGCCAGGGTTTCACCTGGCCCTTCTCGTTTCGCCTCCGGTGTATCGTCCTGCTCTGAAAAGCGCTGACCGACAAGTCCGTGCTTCTGTTGAACGCAGCGATCTGACTGGATACTTCCTTCCGGTACGCCGCGGGCGCGTACTTGCGCGCGTAGAGCTGCACGTAACCGTCGACCAGCTGCGGATACTCCTGCTGGAGCCATCGCATGAAGTGATCGCGCGTGCCGCCTTCGAGGAACATCACGTTGCATCCGACGAACTGAGCACCGTGATCCGCGATCGCCTTCACCGTGCGCTCGAGCAGCGCCGGCTTGGAGGTGATGCCTGGGACGATCGGATTCATCAGCACGCCGGCACGGATGCCGGCATCTACGAGCTCGCGCACGGCGCGGAGTCGCTGCATCGGATGCGCCGTGCCCGGCTCGAGTTGACGCCAGGCATCTTCGTCCACGCTCGGCACACTGATGCACACGTTGCAGTCAGCGCGTGCGGTGATGTCCTGCAACACATCTTTGTCCCGGACGATCATCGGCCCTTTGGTGATGATGCCCGTCGGATTGCGACGCGCGCACAGCGCTTCCAGTGACCCGCGCGTCAGCTTGTAGTACCCCTCGATTGGCTGATAACAGTCCGTGGCGGCGCCAACGACCACGTAGTCACCGTGCCAGGACGGCTTGTCGAGTTCCGCCCTCAGCGTTTCAACGAAATTGATCTTGACGAGGATGATCGACGCGAACTCGTCGTCTGAGCCGAGCTCAAATTGCGTTTGGTATCGGCGCGCGTAGCAGTAGTGGCAGCCGTGCGTGCAGCCGCGGTACGGGTTCAGCGTCCACTCAAACGGCATCCCCTTCACGCGATTCAACGCGCTGCGGCAGCGCACTTCCTGGTATCTGGCGGCATCGGCGCGCCGAATGGCTTCAGTGAGTGCGTCGACTCCTCCGGTTTTAACCAGATCCGCAATCTGTCGGACGGTCGGTTTCGGTTTGCCCAGATCGAGGAAAAGGGTTGGGGTCTCCATGGCGGCGAGGCTATGGCGAAGATATGGCGAATCATACCCCAAAGGCGGCACGAAGTCGCAGCCGCTACGTCTGAGCTTTGCCTGGGAAATCGCAGAACGGGGCCACCGTTCCCCCTCCTTGAACGGCAGCCCCGAGCGATAGGGTGAGGCAACGGAGTTTACGTTTTCGCCCCGTGCCTCGAAATTCGGTGGGTTCTGTAGGGAAATGGCCTACGTGGTGCCTCAGGCCTCAGGGGTTTTGCACAGCCGACGAGAAGCTCAGCGTCACCTCGGGCCGTGCGTTGTCGAGCATTACCTGCGGCCACGCGTAAGTGCGCGCTCCGCCGTCGGAGAACTGCAATGTCAAGCGCGGTTCAAATTGCCAGTCGTCACGGCCATCGGGGGTGAGACGAATGCGGACCTGGCCATCGTTCAGATCTGTGCGGTAGAACGTGCCCGACATCGGCAGGGTCATCGGGGTGATGGCCGCGTTATCGTCGAACTTCGTCCCGACGCTGTGCAGGTGCGCCATCTCATTCGAGCCATGAAGCACCCAGACGTCAACCGCGCTCCTGGCATCCTTGCCGTGTTCGCGATCGTTGAACTGGATGCTGGCCGACGTGATCGACGGCCCCGGAGCCACCGTGCTCGACACCGTACGCGTCGCGCCGCAGCCGGCCGAAATCACGGCCGCCGTCATGAAGACGCTGAGCGCAAACTTTTTCATAGGTTCCTCCTCACGCTCGCGCTGAAGCATGAGAAGTGCCGCACGATATGGCTCAGGCCGGCGTGATGCTGCGCCAGTAGTTGAGCAGGTCGTCGAGCGTCCGGTCGAAGGAAATCTCGGGGCGCCATCCGGTTGCCTCATGCAGCCTCGTGGCGTCGCCCAGCACGATGGGTGTGTCGATCGGTCGCATGAGCGCGGCGTCGGTTTCGATGCGTACCTTCACACGTGCGCGCGTCACGAGCGCGTCGAGCACCGATCGCATCACGCGAGCGGTACCGGAGGCAACGTTGTACAGCGCCGACGGCGCGCCGTGGCGCAGCAGAGCCAGATAGGCTCGCGCCATGTCGCGGACGTCAGTGAAATCGCGCTGCGCATCGAGATTACCCGTCCGGATCACCGGCGCTGCAACGCCCGCTTCGATCATGGCGATCTGCCGCGCCATGTTCGGCGCGGCAAACGCGGCACTCTGCCGCGGTCCGGTATGGTTGAACGAGCGCGTGACAATCACTTCGACGCCGTCTTCACGTGCGGCGCGTAATGCGAGTTGCTCCTGCGCAAGCTTGCTGACCGCATACGGATTGGATGGCGCCACGGGGCTCTCTTCGGTCAGGGCCGTAAATGACGCCGCATACACGGTCGCGGATCCGGGTACGACCACGCGGCACGGTGTCCCCGTTCGGCGAAGTGCGTCGAACAGATGGTGGGTCGCCAGGACGTTCGCAGACAGCGGAGTGACGGTGTCACGCCACGACTGCGCGACATTTGGGGCACCGGCACAATGAATCACTGCCGACGGCTTGAGCCGGGCGATGGCCGCACGGACCTCCGCCAGGTTGAGCAGATCGACACGCTGCCATGCAGCGAGCTGCTCGATCTCCTGCGGCGCCGGCGCGTGATGCGTCCACCCGACGACGTCCTCACTGCCGCCGAGCGCCTCGACGACGTGGCTGCCCGCGAAGCCGGCAGCGCCGGTGACAAGAATCGACACGATTAGCGCGGGGTTTCGTACTGCGCTTGGTAGTACGACTTGAAGTGTGAGTCCTGTTCCTTGATCGGCCGCCACCACCACTCGTTCGCCCGGTACCACTCGAGGGTATCGCGCAGTCCGGCGGTGAAGGCGACCTGCGGCGACCATCCAACGGAACGGAGCTTGGTGGTGTCGAGGCAGTACCGTCGATCGTGACCGGGTCGATCGGCGACGGGGCGGATAAGCGAGCGAGGTTTGCCGAGGATGTCCAGAATGCGGTGCGTGAGATCGACGTTTGCGACCTCGTTCCCCCCGCCCACGTTGTACACCTCGCCGTTCGAGCCCTTTTCAATCAGAAGATCGATCGCGCGGCAGTGGTCGATCACATGCAGCCAGTCGCGAACGTTCCCTCCGTCGCCGTAGAGCGGTAGCGGGACGTCGTCAATGGCATTGGTGGCAAACAACGGGATCAGCTTTTCGGGAAACTGGTACGGTCCGTAGTTGTTCGACGCTCTCGTGATGATGACCGGCACCCGGTACGTGGCCCAGTAGCTGTACGCGAGACGGTCTGCGCCGGCCTTGCTGGCGGAATACGGGTTGCGCGGTTTCAGTTCATCGGTTTCGTGGCTCGCGCCGGTCGCCACGCTTCCGTAGACCTCGTCGGTCGAAATCTGGATGAAGCACCGTAATCCGGGGGCGCGGCGGGCGGCGTCGAGCAACACAAACGTTCCTTCGACGTCGGTCTTGATGAATGCACCCGCGGCGGCAATCGAGCGATCGACATGCGTTTCCGCCGCGAAATGCACGACGACATTCGACCGCTCGACCAGCGGCCCACTGACGGCAGCATCGCAAATATCGCCGTGCACGAACTGGTGACGCGGATGCGTCATCACATCGTGCAGGTTCTCGCGCCTCCCGGCGTAGGTCAGCTTGTCGAGCGTGGTCACACGCCAGTCGGCCCGGGTATCGAGCGCGTAGCGAACGAAGTTGCTGCCAATGAAACCGGCGCCGCCGGTGACGAGGACGTCAACCACCAGTTAGAACTTTATCATTCACGTGCTGGCCTGGTGGTCCACAGGATTGCGCCGCGCGGGATGCATCTTCGGTCAGCGCAGTGTGTTGCCGAACGCTCCGAAGAAATTCGAGAAGGTTCCGAGCCCCGCGAGGACGAACGACAGATTGATGCGGCGGTCGGATGGAACCGGCGCGGACGAGACGAGATGGAAGTTCTGGAACTCCAGCTGCAGGCCGCAGCATTGGGCCATGTAGGTAGCGAGCACGTTCTGCGTGACGATCGTCGAGTGCGTCAGATCCCACCCGATCGCGTACGTGCCGGTGACGTGCCCGTTCGGCGTGTGGAGCGAGGTGGAACCCGAAAAGTAGCTGTTTGGTCTTGAATTGGCCGACAGATGCTGCCGGCTGAACTGCAGGCTGCCGGACGCCAGACCTGCCGATACCGTGCTTCCGACGCCGAGCGATGCGAGGCCGAGTCCGTTCACGTCGTACTCGACGCGCGTATTCGCATCGACCCTCGCCGACGGTGACACCCGTGCGGTCAGCGAGATCGGTGAGAGGTTCACCGGTTTGCGGTTGGAGTTCGAGCTCGAATACGAGGTGTCGAACTTGCTCGACTCAGAATTGGAATAGTAGGTTTGCTGAATGCCGACGGTGATGAATTCCCGCGTCTGACCGCGCACGCCCTCGACCGTCTTGCCCCGATACATGAAACGATTCGTCAGGCCGTAGGTCACTCGCGATGCCCCGCCGACGACGAAATCCGACGTGTCGGTGAGAATCGGTGTGCGCCGGACATCATCGATAGCGGTCGTGTAATCGACGGTAAACGCCGGCTCGATCACGTGCTTCATGCGTTCGGAGTAGCCGGTGTCGGGTGTATCCCAGATCTTTGTGAACACGGGTCCGACGACCTCGGTGCGCAGCTGCGTGTAATCGCGAATGAACGAATCGGGCACGGCGACCCCGCGTGCGTCGAAACTGCGCGAATAGTAGGTCGTGCGGTATGCGGCGCTCGTGTTGAGCGACAGGTAGGTGAGTCGTGACAACGGCACACGAACCGCCGGCGTGAAGTCGACGCGTGAAAGACTGTTGTCGAGCGTCACCACGTTGTTGTTGACATTGCGGTACGGCAAATAGCCGTACTCGCTGTTCAACGATGCGTAAATGGGCGCGCCGAACAACTGCTGCGGCGCGAGCGCAGCGGTCAGTTTCGGGGTCGATCCGTACAGCACCGATTGCACGTCGCTGTCGAACGTTTCATTGCGTTGATACAGCAGCGTCGTCTGCAGCGGCCCGAACACATCGCTCGCACCGGCCTCGACGATCCGGTTGCGACGCGATGCCTGATAAATGTTCTGGTGATAGATCTGCTGCGTGAAGACGTCTGAGAAATAGTCGAGCCGCATACGCGCACGCGCGCGACCGCCGAGCGCTTGCGTGACGGCGCCGGTGAACTCGTAACTCGTTTTCGCCGGCAGCGTGGCGCCGGATTGTTCGAACGTCGTCTCGTGTTGATTGAACCTGTACAACCGGACGTTTCCGGCTGATTGCAATCCGGCGATATAGCGGTACTCGCTGCCCATGCCGGTGCCCGTGCGTGTGAACCAGTCGTGGAAGAACGTCGCATCCTGGCTGCGGTTGATTGCCCAGAAGAAGGCGTTGCTGATCGACTGGCCGCGGACCGTCGAGGTGCCGTAGGTGGGCAGCAGGATGCCGGTTTGCCGTTCGCTTTTCTGAATCGGGTAATAAATCATCGGAAGGTACATGAGCGGCACGCCTTTGACCTTCAATAACGTGTTCCGTGCAATCGCGTAGTCGTCGAGATTCAGGACGACGCTCCCGCTCGTTATCTCCCATCGTGGGGTCGGTTGCACGCAGGTCGTGAAGCCGCCTCGCGTGATCCGATACTTGCGCGGCCCGAGCTTCTCCAGCTTTGCGCCGTAGAAATAGACGTCCGGATCCTGCCCGCCGAATGCTGCGGTATTCGTTCCCGCCTGCTCGCCGAGCGACATGATGCCGGAAGCGTCGTAAAACGTACCGACCCCCGTCCCTGTGTCGAATTCCACCCGCTCCGCCGAGATGCGGCCGTCAGCATTGGTGAACACGACGTTACCGCTCGCGACGACCTTGTTTGTATTCACGTACAAATCAACGTCGTCGGCAAAGAACTTCAGATTAGGACCTTCGATCGCGGCCTGATTGATCAAATGGAGATGGTCGCCGACGCGTTCGAATTTCCAGCTCGAGAAGTTCGAGATGCCAAGCGGCAGGCTGGTGGTGCTCGAGTTCCCCGAGACGGCCGGAGCCGGTGCCGCGTCTGCCGGCGGCGGGCTCGGCGCCTGGGCGCGTGCAGCCGACGACCAGAAACACACCGCACAGGCGAGCAGAAAAATATGAAGGGGCCTCAAATACACGTTTAATGTTGAGGAATTACCGCAGGATACCACGCTGTTCGAGGCACTCCCGGGCCTCGCCGGCGAGGAAGATCGAGCCGGCGACACATACCGTCGTGCTCGTTCGCAACGCCGCGTCGAGGGCGGCGCCGACATCCGCGTACACGTGAATTGATCGCTGCGCATCGAGAACTCTGACGCACGCGGCGAGCTCGTTGGCCGGCATCGCGCGAGCCGTCGCCGCCGCTGTGGCGAATACGGCAGAGGTGACCGGCAGCAGCTCCCGGCCGATGGCATCGGCGTCTTTGTCTCGCATCAACCCGATGACGAGCGCCGGCCGGTCTGGATGCCACGCGGCAAGATACGAGCGCAGCGCCCGCGCGCCCTCGGGATTGTGCGCGGCATCGAGGAGCACGCGCCTTCCCTCTGGGAGCTGAACGAGCTCCAGACGTGCGGGCCAGTTCACTGTTTCGAATCCCTCAACCACCGCGGACACGGGTACATCGACGCCGTGCGCGTCTGCCGTTTCGAGTACCCGCGCAGCGACGACGGCGTTGCCGACCTGATGTTCGCCTCGAAGCGCAAGCAGCATCGGTCCGTACCGACGCTTTTCGGTCTCGATGGTGAGCCTGGCGCGCCCTTCGTCCATTTCGTAGTGGACGTGCGAATCCCGCGCGGGCTCGACGAGGGCCGCGCCCCGCTCCGTTGCCACGCGTGTCATCACGTCCAGGGCAACGGGCGGCAGGAAACCACAAACGACGACCATTCCCGCCTTGATGATGCCCGCCTTCTCGAAGGCAATCTCCGCCAGCGTATGGCCAAGATGCTGTTCGTGGTCGAACGCGATGGAGGTAATGGCGCCGACGGGCGGAACGAGCACATTGGTCGCGTCGAAACGGCCGCCGAGGCCAACTTCGATCACCGCGACCTCGACGCGTCTGCGACGGAAGATTTCGAATGCGATTGCCGTTGTGGCTTCAAAGAACGTCGGTGGAGCGGGCAGCACACCGTCTCGCTGCAGCCTGTCGGCGCAGTCCAGAACGTCCTCTGTGACCTGCCGCAACGTTTCCTCGTCAACGGGTGCGTCTCCTACGACGAAACGCTCGCGGAGGTGAACCAGATGCGGTGATGTATACCGTGCCGCGCGTATTCCGGCGGCAATCAGCGCCGCGTGCACCATTGCCGTGACCGAGCCTTTGCCATTGGTGCCCGCGATGTGAAACGAGAGGAAGGTCCGTTCGGGATGATCGAGCGCCTCGCAGAGACGACGGATGTTCTCGAGACCCAGCTTGATGCCGAACGTCTCGAGCGCAAAGAGGCGTTCTAACACTCAGGCATCAGGCGTGAGCACGGGGACTGCGGTCGTGGCCGCCGCGACGCCGGCGGGGGTGGCAGCGGCGGCGTGTGTTCCCATGAAGCGCAGTGCACGGGCAATCGTGCTCTTGATTTCACGGCGATCGATCACGAGGTCCAGCATGCCGTGCTCGAGCAGGAATTCGCTTCGCTGAAACCCTTCCGGCAATTTCTGTCGGATCGTCTGCTCGATGACACGGGGGCCTGCAAAGCCGATCAAGGCCTTTGGCTCCGCGATGTTCATATCGCCGAGCATCGCAAAGCTCGCTGTAACGCCGCCGGTCGTCGGATCCGTGAGCACTGAAATGAAGGGGAGGCGCTCGCGATCGAGTCTCGCGAGGGCGGCGGACACCTTCGCCATTTGCATCAGCGACAGCGCTCCTTCCATCATCCGCGCGCCACCGGAACACGAAACGATGATGACCGGCTTGCGCCCCTCGATCGCCATTTCGATCCCGCGCGTGATCTTTTCGCCGACCACGACGCCCATGCTGCCGCCGATGAAGGCGTACTCCATTGCCGCAACCACAACCTCGAGGCCGTCCAGCCTGCCGGTGGCGACGATGACCGCGTCCTTCATCCCTGTCTTGCCAATCGTGTCCTTCAGACGACTCCGGTACGGTTTCGTGTCAGTGAATTTCAGCGGATCGTTCGACGTGAGGTTCTGGAAGTGTTCGGTCCAGTTGCCGTCATCGAACAATGCGCGCAGCCGTTCGGCCGCGTTGATTCGAAAATGGTGGCCGCACTTCGGGCAGACCTGCTGGTTCTTGTCCAGATCCTTGTTGTAGATGATTTGCGTGCAGCCGGGGCACTTCACCCAGAGTCCCTCTGGCACGCGGCTCGGTTTCTCGCCTGTCGGTTCGATGGGCTTGCGGGTCTTCTTGAACCAGGCCATCACGAGGAGATTACTACGTCCGCGGGACGTAATAGCGAGTGCCGCGGTTCAGTGTGCGGATCTGTCTGATCAAGTCGTCCACTGCCTCGTCGCCGGGGTCGAGTCCGAGTTGTGATGTTTCCACGACGAGCAGCGGCGTTGCGGAGTAATGAAAGAAGAAATGTTGATACGCCTCGTTCAGTTCGCGAAGGTAATCGGAATCCAAATCGAACGCTTCGTGCTGCGGATCCTTCGCCCGCGCGCGCAGCCGTTTGATTAGGACATCACTCGGCGCTTGCAGATAGATCACGAGGTCCGGAGCGGGAATGTCTTTGGCGAGCAGATCGTAGAGCCGCTGGTAAATGAACAGCTCGTTGTCGTCCAGATTCAGATACGCAAAGATCTTGTCCTTGTCGAACAGGTAGTCACACACCGTCGCCTGTGAGAAAAGGTTGCCCTGTTGCAGGCCGACGAGTTGTCGATGCCGGTTGAGAAGGTAAAAGAGCTGCGCCTGCAACGCCGCGCCCGCGCGGCCTGCGTAGAAGTCGGCGAGGAACGGATTATCGGTCTCCTCCAGCACGGCTGTGGCATCAAGACGGTCTGCGATCCGTTCGGCCAGCGACGACTTGCCGACACCAATCGGTCCTTCGACAGCGATGTACTGAAAAGACATGAAGGGATGTGCCGTTCGGGTGTGCCTGCGATGCTATCATCGGCTCATGTGCAAGGCTCAGCGGTCATGGCAATCGTTAGCCTTGAGCCTCCTCGTCTTCACCAGCGCGTGCGCGAGCGCGCCTCCTGCACCCGCTCCCTCGGTCAGACCGCCTGTCATCGCGTGGGAAGAAAAGCTCGGATGGATTCTGCGCCTCGAGGATCAGCGCCTCATTCGTGATCCGAATCCGCCCGCGCAAGTAATTCTCGCCCCGGCCACGAGGGGACGGCCTGCGATCGTGGCGCCTCCGCCTCCATCCGACCTCTTGCGTCTGCTGAATGACGATGAAGCGCGGACCCGGCGCCGTGCAGCGCTCGCGCTCGGACGCGTGGGCCTCCCTGAAGCGATTCCTGCACTGCAGCAGGCGCTCGGCGACGCCGAGTTCGAAGTGCGTCAGATGGCCGCCTTTGCCCTTGGCCTGATCGGCGATGCGTCGGCGCGACCGGCGCTGCTCAACGCGCTCAAGGACAGCGAGCCGATCGTGCAGGGACGTGCAGCCGAAGCGCTCGGCACGATCGGTGACCGAAGCGATGCACCTGCAATCGCCGCGATGGTAAAGACGTGGATTCAGGGTGGCGCGTTGAACTCCGTCGCACCCGATGATCTTGGCTGGCCGCTGGCGCCGCCCGTCGAAGCCGTCCGTCTGGGCCTTTACGCGCTCGTGCGACTCGGCTCCTACGACGGCATCGCGAGCAGCGCGGTGAACCCGAACGGAGCTCCCGCTTCGGCGTGGTGGCCCATCGCGTTTGCGCTCGGGCGCTCCGGCGATGCGCGTGCTGTCCCGGCCCTCATAGCGTTGTTGCCAACCCAGGGACGCTTCACCGCCGCCTTTGCGGCCCGTGGTCTCGGGGCGCTCAAGGCGCAGAACGCTGCGCCGGCGCTGCGCGACATCGTGGACAAACGCCAGCGCGACCCGGCCGTGGTCATCGAGGCCATTCGTGCCCTCGCCGCGATGGGCGACGCGCCTGCGCACCGTGTCTTCGAGAAGGTCATCGCTGAAAGCGAGGCCGACTCGACGCTGCGGCTCGAAGCGGCGAACGCGCTGGCGGGGTTGCACGCTCCCGAGTCGCTCGACTTCATCATCGACCTCATGTCGGATCCGGCTCCCTCGATTCGAGGCGCCGCGATTCGTGCTCTGGCCGCCATCGACTCGGAGACGTTCCTGACCACCCTGTCCGGGATGGATCCCGACCGCGATTGGACGGTGCGGACAGCTCAGGCCGACGCCCTGGCCATGCTTCCGGGAGCGCAAGGGGAGGCGCGCCTGGTCGCGATGCTGCAGGATCGCGATCAGCGGGTGATCCCGGCAGTCCTGCGCGCGCTGGTCGCGGCAAAGGCGCCAAACGCTGAACGCATTCTGATGGACCAGCTCAAGGTGGACGACTTCGTCGTGCGGGCAGCGGCCGCAAACGGGCTGGCATCGTTGAAAGCGAGGAGCGCAATTCCGGCGCTTGTCGAGGCCTATCAAGCAGCGGCCGGCGACAGCACATACGTGGCCCGAGCGGCCATGCTGACGGCGGCGAACACGATCGACGCCGCTGCCGCGCGGGCGCTGTTACAGACCGCGCTCCAGGACAAGGACTGGGCGGTTCGCGTCAGGGCCGCTATGCTCTTCCGCGATCAGGGCATCACTGATAGCGCGGCCGCGATTCGGCCGGCGCCTGTCCGTCCGCTGGACGAGGCCACGCAACGAACGCTTCTGGCGCCGCAGTTCTCGCCCCATGCGTTTATCCAGTTGGATCGGGGGACGATCGAACTGGAGCTGGCGATTACCGATGCGCCGCTCACGGTCGCCAACTTCATGGAGCTGGCCCGCAAGGGCTTTTTCAACGGGGTCGCCATTCATCGAGTCGTGCCGGATTTCGTCATTCAGGACGGCGATCCGCGCGGCGATGGAGAAGGCGGGCCGGGCTACACGATTCGCGACGAACTGAATCAGCTGCCCTACTTGCGTGGAACGGTCGGCATGGCGCTCGATTGGAAAGATACCGGTGGGAGTCAGTTCTTCATCACACACTCGCCGCAACCACACCTCGACGCACGCTACACCACGTTCGGTCGCGTCGTGAACGGCATGGAGCTCGTCGATCGCGTTCAGCCGGGAGATGTGATTCGCCGCGTGCAGATCTGGGACGGGACAACCTTGCGGTAGCGGTACACAAAAACAAAAAAAGGGGACGCGGATGCGTCCCCTTTCTCGCCAAGCAGCGAACTTACCTTTTCTTCGCCGCCTTCTTCTTTCCGCCCTTCGCCTTCTTCGCCATTGAGGATTCCTCCCTTCACTGGTGGATTGCGGGGTCGTCCTGCCGCCAGCGCACTCTGCCGCCTGGCACGTCGGCCCGGCGTTGCGGCGACCTCGCTTCGTGGGCTGACCCGCGCGCATGATGCACGTCGGGCGAGCAGCAACTTGCGGCGATGTGGGAAAAAACCCTGGATAAAAAAATGGGGTGCTCGACGAGCACCCCGAAGGTCAAAGCGGAAAAACTACCGCTTCTTCGCGGCCTTTTTCTTTCCGCCCTTGGCTGCCTTCTTCGCCATTTTTTTCTCCTCAGGTTGTTGTGACTCAGCCTCCGACGAACCACTTGGTCGTCACTACGGGTGGGCTGAGCCATCCACCCTCATACCAGATGTAGATTATGGGTGAGATTTTTTTTCTGTCAAGCATAAAAGCGCGCCGCTTGTCAAAAATCTCGGTCCCCGAACACGCTCATTCGTGTTCCTGAAGTCAAGTGTCGGTAGAAGTTGCGATCGACTTCAGCGAGCGGAGCGCGTGCGCGCGTTCAAACGCGTCAACTCGCGCTGCGCCTCCGCGTACGCGCCGAACGGCGCGAGCGGTTTGGCCGCAATCACCGCTCGCAGTTGCTCGATCGCGCCGGCGTCGTCGTTGAGACGCTCGAGCACTGACGCGATGCCCAGTCGTGAGCGCATCTCGGCGAGCTCTGAATAGGCGATTCGGTGCGCGCGTGCCGCATCGAGCAGCGACCGCCACGTGCGAAGGCTCGCCGGCAGATCGTGCAGGTAGACGTCCTGTACTTGAGCGATCAATTGCGGAAAGAGCGGATTGCGTGGGTGGCGGTCCCGAAGGTTCATCAGCAGCGCCAGCGCGCGCTGCGGCTGCTTCTCATACCACAGGTAGATCACGTGCAGCTGGTAATCGGCTTCATCACCGAACAGCTCCGCGTGCTCGCGCGCGCGCATCATCTCCTGCATCCCCTGAGCCTTGTCACCTCCGGGCAACAGCAGCAGCCACCGCAACATCTTGGCGGCCGTCGGCGCGACGTCGGCGTAATAGTGGTAGAGACCGATCCCGAAGTACGCCTCCTGCAGCCGCGGATCGAGGGCCAGCGCGCGCTCGAGCGACTCCTTGATGCGTTTGCCGTCGCGTGCGGCGCTGAGCCGTTCGCGCCGAAGCACTCTCCACTGCGCCCGCGCACCGTAGGCACCGCCAAGGTAAAACCAGGCTTCGGCCCGTTCGGGGTCGCGCTTTGTCCAGGCTTCGGCGGAGGCAACGGCGGCGTCGATTCGTGACTGGAACTGCGTGTCGCGGGCGAGGCTCGTAGGGTCCAGCTGGATTTGCCACCACACGTTGACGGCCTCGAGCAGCTGGCACGCTTCGGAAGGGGCCGGTGGACACGTCCGCGCGAGCAGCGGCGGTACGTCCTCGAACCGTGCGTCGAAAATCGCGTCGTACACGCGCCGGAGTTGAGTTTCCCCTGTCAGCTCCTGCGCGGCAGCCGGCGAGATGAGCAACCCGCTCAGCAGGCCCGACGCGACTGCCAGGCGCAGGAGCCCCATTTACGTGATGCTGGTGCGGAGCTGCTGCTTTTCGGCATGCCGCTCGAGCGCGAGCGTGATGAGCCGATCGATGAGCTCCGAGTACGAGACCCCGGACGCTTCCCACATCTTTGGATACATGCTGATCGTGGTGAAGCCGGGAATCGTATTGACCTCGTTCAGGAAAATATCGCCCGTATCACGCGCGAGGAAGAAGTCGACGCGCGCCATCCCGGCGCAATCGACGGCCCGGAACGCGGCGATCGACAGGCGCTGCACCTCGCGTACTTGCGTCTCGGTCAGCTCCGCTGGAATCACCGACCTGGAGCTCTCGTCCAGATACTTCGCCTCGTAGTCGTAAAACTCACGCGACGGGATGATTTCGCCAGGGAGCGACGCCTGCGGGTCGTCGTTGCCCAGCACGGCACATTCGATCTCCCGCGCGGCGGGAACCGCCGCCTCGATGACGACCTTGCGGTCGTACTGCAGCGCCAGCTCCATCGCAGTCATGAGGTCAGAGGGTGTTTTCGCCTTCGAGATGCCGACGCTGGAGCCGAGGTTCGCGGGCTTGACGAACACCGGATAACCGAGTTCCTGTGCGATCCGATCCGAAACCGCCTGCACGGACTTCAACCACTCGGGTCGCAAGACGACGATGTAGGGGCCGACGGGAAGACCGCGCGCGAGAAACAGCGTCTTCATCACCGCTTTGTCCATCCCGACCGCGGACCCGAGTACACCCGCCCCTACGTACGGCACATTGGCGAGCTCCAGCAGGCCCTGCACGGTGCCATCTTCGCCGTACGGCCCGTGCAGCACAGGGAATACGACATCCAGGCCGACCCCAGTCACTGTTGCCGGGGCATCGATGTCGGCGCCAGCCCGGCGTTCGATGGCCAGCACGGTGTCTTCGCTGGGGTGCGCGACCAGATGCGCTTCACGGCCGGGACGTACCGGTCGTGCCGCTTCGAGACGCGCGTGTTCGATGACATCCGCTGCGGAAATCGACGTTGGCGCTCTGTCTGCGAGCGTCCAGCGGCCGTCTTTCTCAATACGAATCGGAACCGGCTCGTACCGACCTCGATCCAGATGCTTCATGATCGAGGCGGCCGAGGCGACCGACACTTCATGCTCGCCCGATCGCCCGCCGTAAATGACGCCCACACGAATCTTTTTCACGTCTGATCTAATAGTAGCGTGCCCTCTGCATTCCGCTTCGCGGTCCTGGCAGCCGACGGCAGTGCGCGCCTTGGCGAGTTGCGCACGCCACATGGCGTCGTGCAGACGCCGGCGTTCATGCCCGTCGGTACCCAGGGAAGCGTCAAGGCCACGCGCCATCGCGACCTGGAGGAGGCGGGGGCACAAATCATCCTCGGCAACACCTATCACCTGTATCTGCGGCCGGGCGATCAGTTGATCGCGCGTCGAGGGGGGCTGCACCGGTTCATCGGCTGGCCGCATCCGATCCTCACCGATAGCGGGGGCTATCAGGTATTCAGCCTCGCAGGACGACGCACGATCGACGAGCAGGGCGCGGAGTTTCGCTCGCATCTCGATGGTTCGCTGCACAGGCTGTCGCCCGAGAGCGCCGTCGATAGTCAGGCGCGGCTCGGGTCCGACATTGCGATGGTGCTCGACGAGTGCCTTGCGTATCCCGCGTCACGCGATGAAACCAGGAACTCCATGGAACGTTCGGTCCGATGGGCCGTGCGGTGTCGCGCGCGTTTCGTCGACATCCGCGATGGAGGCGGCGGTGACGTTGGTTCGACCAACCCGGGTCAGGCGCAGTTCGGCATCGTTCAGGGAGGAGTGTTCCAGGATCTGCGGGACCAGAGTGCTGATGCCACCATTGCGATCGGGTTCGAAGGCTACGCAATCGGCGGCCTGAGCGTCGGTGAGCCGATTGACTTGATGTATGCGGTGGTCTCCGATACGGTCCGTCGTCTCCCGGCGAACCAACCCCGGTATCTGATGGGGGCCGGCACACCGGAGGATCTGATTGAGTGTGTCGCTCGCGGAATCGATATGTTCGATTGCGTCCTGCCGACCCGCAACGCACGGAACGGCCAGCTGTTCACCAGCGAAGGGCGCATCAACATCAAAAACGCGCGGTATGCCGAAGACGATGGTCCCGTTGATCCCGCGTGCGGTTGCTACACGTGTCGGACGCACTCACGCGCGTACCTGAGGCATCTCTACCTGGCAGGGGAAATGACCGCAGGCAGCCTTAACACGTTGCATAATTTGACCTTTTACCTTGACACGATGCGGAGGATCAGAGAGGCTATATCGCTTCGGACCTTCGATAAATTCAGGCAGGAGTTCCTTCGATCGGCTTCCCGCCTGTCGCTCAATTCATGACCACGATGTTCCTGGTTGCCATGGCTGCGCCGGCGCAGGGTGCGCCGAGTGCGTTGGTGCAGTTGATGCCCTTCGCACTTGTCCTGGCGATCTTTTATTTCATCATCCTGCTGCCGATGAAGCGGCGGCAGCAGAAGGTTTCCGCTTTCCTCGAGGGGCTGAAGGAAGGCGACAAGGTTGTGACCTCCGGCGGCATTTACGGGACAATCACCAAGATCGGCGACCAGGCGCTTAAGCTGGAAATTGCCGAACGGGTCCGGATCGACGTTTCTCGCAACGCCATCGTCGGGTACCAGGGGCAGGCGCCTGTGGCGACGGATGGCAGTGGTAGCTCGTCATGAACAAGAACATTCGTTGGAAAGTGCTCACGATCCTCGCGGTGCTGGTGATTTTCACCGGCGTCGGCGTCTATCCGATTGTCGCGTCGTCCTTCGGCATCAATACGCCATTCTGGTTGATGCAGAAGCAGTTGAAGCTCGGTCTCGACCTGAAGGGCGGCGTGCACCTGGTGCTGCGCGTCCAGACCGACGACGCCATCCGGTTGGAAACGGATCAGGCGGCCGAGCGGCTTCGTGAGGCGCTGCGGATGCGCAACATCATGGTGACGAGCATCGCGACGCCCGCTATCTCACAAATTCGGGTTGAAGGCGTCCAGCCGACCCAGGAGGCCGCGTTCCGCGATGCGGCGGCCGACCTGACGACGAACTTCGATCGGAGTCCCGGAACCAACGGCAGCTACACCTTCACGATGAAGCCGAATATCCAGAACCAGCTTCGCATCGACTCCGTCGTGCAGGCGCGACAGACCATCGAGCGCCGCGTGAACGAGCTTGGCGTCGCGGAGCCACAAATCGCGGAGCAGGGGCAGAACGGCGATGAAATCCTCGTTCAGCTCCCCGGCGTGACCGACGTCGAGCATGCGAAGGAAATCATCCGGTCCACAGGGTTGCTGGAGCTGAAGATCGTCGAAGGCGGGCCCGCGGCCAACCGCGAAGACCTGATGCAGAACGGTCAAGTCGCGGAAGGAATGGAAGTCCTACCGGGTAACGCCGACGCGACGGGCGGCGGCACGGTCTATTACCTGGTGCGCAAGGCAGCCGCGGTCAGCGGCCACGACGTCACCAACGCACGTCCGGCGGTTGACCAGAACAACCTTCCGGCCGTCAGCTTCACGTTGAGCGCCGAAGGCGCGAGAAAGTTCGGCACCGTCACCGAGACGAATATCGGTCGCCGTCTGGCCATCATCCTCGACAACCGCATCACCTCTGCCCCGACGATTCAGTCGCGCATCACCGACAACGGACAGATCACGGGCGTCACCCGTGACGAGGTCAACGATCTCACGTTGATTCTGAAGTCCGGCGCGCTGCCGGCGCAGTTGACGTACCTCGAGGAACGCACGATCGGGCCGAGCCTGGGGGCCGACTCGATTCGCTCCGGCGTCACGGCGTCGATCGTCGGCCTGCTGCTGATCGTGGCGTTCATGCTCATTTACTACAAGCTGTCGGGTGTGAATGCGGTCGTTGCGCTGATCTTCAACCTGGTGATCCTCCTCGGGCTGATGGCGTACATCGGCGCCGTCATGACGCTGCCCGGCATCGCAGGTTTTGTTCTGACCATGGGCATCGGCGTGGATTCGAACGTCTTGATTTTCGAGCGCATCAAGGAGGAGCTCGAGGCGCAGCATGGGGTCCGCGCGTCGATCAACGCAGGTTTTGATCGTGTGTTCTGGACGCTGGTCGACACGCATGTGTCGGCGCTGATTGCTGCCCTGTTCCTGATTCAATTCGGGACCGGACCGATTCGCGGCTTTGCCTACACGCTGATCATCGGGTTGGCGTCCAATCTGTTCACCTCGATCTTCGTGTCGAAGACGCTGTTCGAGATTGCGCTGTCGCGGCGCTCGCCTCGCGAGCAGGTCGCGACGTTGTCGATTTAGAGACGAGAAGTCACATGCATATCTTCACCAACCCCAATTACAACTTCCTGCGGTGGCGGTGGCACGCGGTTGCGCTGTCGTGGATCGTCATCCTGGCAGGGCTGTTCACCATTTACACGAAGGGCTTGCCGCAAGGGATCGAGTTCGCCGGCGGAACGTCGGTCATCATGCAGTTCGACCAGACGCCATCGGTTGAAGCGGTCCGCTCCGCGCTCAACGCGAACTACCCTGGCGGCGGTCAGGACGCGATTGTTCAGACGTACGGCGATCCGTCGCTGCGGCAGGTGATGGTGCGTGTGCCGACGGTGGGTGCCGAGCAAGGCGCATCGCTGAACGCATCGGCACAGAACGTCGAGAATGCGCTCCGCAAGGCGAATCTCGGAAACTTCACAGTGGTCGGCACCGAAATCGTCGGGCCATCGGTCGGGGAAGAGCTGACGCAGAAAGGCATTTGGGCCTTCATCCTGTCGCTCGTGGGCATCCTGGCCTACATCGCGTTCCGTTTCGAGTTCTCGTTCGCCGCGGGCGCGGTCATCGCCACGCTGCACGACGTACTCGTCACGTTCGCGTTCCTGGCGTTTTTCCGCTACGACCTGAGCCTGAACGTTATCGCCGCTCTGCTCACCGTGACCGGCTACTCGACCAACGACACCATTGTCATCTTCGACCGCGTCCGCGAGAACATGCGGAAGATGCGACGCGAATCGCAGAACGAGGTCATCAACCTCTCGATCAACCAGACGCTCGGTCGAACCGTCATCACCGCGGGCACGGCGCTGCTGTCCGCGATTGCGCTGTTCCTGTTCGGCGGCGAAGTGCTGCACGGCTTCGCGTTCACGATGATTGTCGGGATTTTGACGGGAACCTACTCGAGCGTGTTTGTCGCCGCGGCCATCGTTACCTTCTGGCGCAGGACGAAGCCGTCAAAGCTGTCGACGGCTGCACCGGCGGCCGTTACGACCTCGACCACGCCTGCGCGCGCCGCGGCGTCGCGCAAGTCGAAGTCGCCGCGGAAGGCTCGGGCGTCGTAAGGCGGGCCGGCGTGAAGCCGGCCCCTTCGTACGGTCCCAGTAATCGGCCGCCTGCGGGCGGCCCTTTCGATTGTCCTACCACTGATTGACGTATTTCCTCGCTGCACTCTTAGGGATCGTTCAGGGCGTGACGGAATTCCTGCCCGTGTCCTCGACGGCGCACCTGCTGCTCGGTGAGAAGCTGCTCGGATTCGACGACCCGATGGGCATATTCACGGTGATGATCCAGCTTGGGTCGATCCTGGCCATCGTGTGGTTGTATCGCGTGAAAATCCTTCACGTCGTCACCGCGCTGCCATCCGACGCGGACGCCCGACGCTTCGCGGCGGGAATCGTCGTGGCTGTGATCCCGGCGCTCGTCGCGGGCGCACTGCTGTCGTCCTTCGTCAAGTCCGTGCTGTACGAGACGCCCGCGGTCTACGCTGCCACATTCATCATCGGTGGCGTGGTCATGCTGATTGTCGAGCGGTTCCGACCGGCGCCTGTGGTGCTGAACGCCGAGCACACACCACTTCGTCGGGCATTCGGAGTCGGCCTATGCCAGATGCTCGCGATTGTGCCCGGCGTGTCGCGCAGCGGCGCGACCATCGTCGGGGGAATGCTGATGGGACTTGACCGTCCGGCCGCCGCGGAGTTCTCGTTCTTCCTTGCCATTCCGACGATGGCTGCAGCCTTCGGCCACGACCTGCTCGAAGTGCGGCATTCGCTGACGTCAGAACGTGCGGCGGAGATCGGCATCGGATTCGTCGCCGCGTTCATTGCGTCGGTGCTGGTCATCCGGCCCTTTCTCGCGTTCATCCGACGAGCCGGGTTCGCGCCGTTTGCGTGGTATCGGATTGTCGTCGGGGTCGTGATCATCGCCGCGCTTGTGGCGGGTTGGAGGTAGTGAGTGGCGAGCGGCCCTGTGACGCAGTGGCTGAGACGCCGCTTCATCGCCGGCTTCTTCGTGACGGTTCCGCTCGTCATCAGCATTGCCGCGCTGGTGTGGATCTTCGGTATCATTGACGACTTCACGGCGCCGCTGGCGACGCGGCTGGTGGGTCGTGCCGCGCCTGGCGTCGGCATCCTGCTCATGGTGCTGTTCGTCCTGGCGGTCGGGACGTTAGCAACCAACGTGATTGGTCGGCGCATTCTCGGCCGCGCGGATCAGTGGCTGACGCGGGTGCCGCTGTTCAAGACCATCTACTCGCCGGTCAAGCAGTTGGTGGCCGCGTTCTCGCCCGACAACGAGTACGGCTTCAAGCGCGTCGTGATGGTGGAGGATGAGCGCCGCGGTTTCGTCATGGGATTTCTGACGAAGGAATTCACCGTCGACCGCGGACGCGGTCCGGAGAGCTTGATTGCGATCTATGTGCCAACCAATCACCTGTACCTGGGCGATATCGTGTTGTATCCACGGGAGCGAGCGTTTTTCCCCGACGTCACCGTCGAGGAGGGCATCCGCATTTTTCTGACCGGCGGGATGTCCCTGCCAGGACGAATCAAACCAGGTTCCGGAACGAGCGAATCACCTTAGGCGGGCCGTCACGGCCTTCCCCACACGGACGAGAGGACGAATGAGATCGACGACTGGATTGTTGAGAGGAGCCGCGCGCGCCGCGGCGCTGCTGGCGTTGCTGGCTGCCATCTTCGCGGTGCCTTCGACGGTGCTGGCGCAGCAGCCCGAACCGGGGGGCGCGCCGGCGCAGGCGGAACGTGCGGCGGGCGGCGAAGTGAACCTCGTGCTCCCGGATCTGGCGCAGGTCGATGTCGGCGGCTACAACGGCCGCACGCTGCTGATGGGTGGCATGGTTGTCTCGGCGCTCGGCATCGCGTTCGGGCTCATCATCCTGACGCAGCTCAAGAACCTCCCCGTACATCGCTCGATGCGCGAAGTCTCGGAGCTGATTTACGAAACGTGCAAGACGTATCTGATCACGCAGGGGAAATTCCTCGCGCTCCTCGAAGTGTTCATCGCGATCGTCATCGTCTTGTACTTCGGGCTGCTGTCAGGTCTTGGCGTGGAGCGGGTGGTCATCATCCTGCTCTTCAGCGTGATCGGCATTCTGGGCAGTTACAGCGTCGCCTGGTTCGGGATTCGCGTGAACACCTACGCGAACTCACGCACCGCCTTCGCGAGTCTCGAGGGCAAGGCATATCCCGTCTACGCCATTCCGCTCCGCTCAGGCATGAGCGTCGGCATGATGCTGATCAGCGTCGAGCTGCTGATCATGCTGTTCATCCTCCTGTTCATCCCCGGTGATTACGCCGGTCCGTGCTTCATCGGCTTTGCGATTGGCGAATCGCTTGGCGCCGCTGCGCTGCGCATCGCAGGCGGCATCTTCACGAAGATTGCGGACATCGGTTCCGACCTGATGAAGATCGTCTTCAACATCAAGGAAGACGATGCGCGCAACCCGGGCGTCATTGCCGACTGCACGGGCGACAATGCGGGCGACTCGGTCGGCCCGAGCGCCGACGGCTTCGAGACGTATGGCGTCACGGGCGTCGCGCTGATCACGTTCATCTTGCTCGCCGTGCCGGCGGCGGCGACGCAGGTCAAGCTGCTCGTCTGGATCTTCGTGATGCGCGTGATGATGATCATCGCGAGCGCCGGTTCGTATCTGATCAACGACGTGATCGCGAGGGCCCGCTACGCGAACGCCACGCGCATGAACTTCGAGGCGCCGCTGACGACGCTCGTCTGGCTCACCTCAATCGTCTCCGTGATCCTGACCTTCATTGTGTCCCGCATACTGATTCCGGACCTTGGCGACGGCACACTGTGGTGGAAGCTGGGAATCATCATCACGTGCGGCACACTCGCGGGCGCGATCATCCCGGAGCTCGTCAAGGTGTTCACCTCCGTCGAATCCAGTCACGTCAAGGAAGTCGTCATCTCCTCGCGGGAGGGCGGCGCCTCGCTCAACATCCTCTCCGGGTTTGTCGCCGGGAATTTCAGTGCCTACTGGATCGGCCTGAGCATTGTGTTACTGATGTCCATCGGCTATTTCGTCAGCGCCTCGAGCGACTCGATGTCGAACCTGATGCTGGCGCCGGCCGTCTTTGCGTTCGGTCTGGTCGCCTTCGGTTTTCTCGGAATGGGACCGGTGACGATCGCGGTCGACTCCTACGGTCCGGTCACCGACAACGCGCAGTCGGTATTCGAGCTTTCCGTGATCGAAACAATCCCGGGCGCCAAAGAGGAGTTGAAGCGAGATTTCGGTTTGTCCGTGCAGTTCGACAAAGCGAAAGCGCTCCTCGAGGAAAACGACGGCGCAGGGAACACGTTCAAGGCAACCGCGAAGCCCGTTCTCATCGGTACCGCGGTGGTCGGCGCCACGACGATGATCTTCTCGATCATCATGGAGCTGACACAGGGACTCACGACGGATCTCGACAAGCTGTCGCTGCTGCACGCGCCGTTTCTCCTCGGTCTGGTGACCGGGGGTTCGACCATTTACTGGTTCACTGGTGCGTCAACGCAGGCCGTGACGACGGGGGCGTACCGGGCGGTCGAGTTCATCAAGGCGAACATCCGGCTTGAAGGCGTCGAGAAAGCGTCGGTGGCCGACAGCAAGAAGGTCGTTGAAATCTGCACGCAGTACGCGCAGCGCGGTATGTTCAACATCTTCCTGACGGTGTTCTTTGCGACGCTCGCGTTCGCCTTCGTCGAGCCGTTCTTCTTCATCGGCTACCTGATCTCGATCGCGCTGTTCGGCCTGTATCAGGCGGTGTTCATGGCCAATGCAGGTGGCGCGTGGGACAACGCGAAGAAGATTGTCGAGACCGAATTGAAGATGAAGAACACGCCGCTGCACGCGGCCACGGTGGTCGGCGACACGGTCGGTGATCCGTTCAAGGACACGTCGTCGGTGGCGCTGAATCCGGTGATCAAGTTCACGACCTTGTTCGGCCTGCTTGCCGTGTCGCTGGCCGTACGGTTGAGCACGGAGGCCGGCAGCACGGTCAGCCACAGTCTGGCGGCGGTCTTCCTGCTGATATCGATTGCATTTGTGTACCGCTCGTTTTACGGGATGCGAATCGGGTCGGGCTCGGATTAAAGGGGGATGCACCTCACGAATACCGCGCAGCGGGGGTTGCGGTTCTATGGAAGCGGTATAAAATCCGGATCTTTGTCGCTACAGCCTGGGAGCACTTTGGAAAGACCGGTGTCTAAGTCCACTGTCGGCTGTCTGGCAACAGGGGCCGCGTAGTTTCGTTGACACTCTTTTTTTGCGATAGCTATAATCGGCCGCCTTTGGCGAGCTCAACCGCGTCAGACACGACGCGGTCGCATCGCCGGGACGACCGCAGGAGGTAAGACCGGTGCCACGCATGATGTTCGGCGATATCGTCGAGCCGTCAGTCAAGGTCGGAACCAAACAGTGGTATACGGTTCCGGTTTCGATTGCAGTGCATACAGCGGCAGTACTCGCCCTGATTGTCATTCCGTTGATGGCCGCCGACGTGCTGCCGACGCCTCCCTCGATGCTGGCGTTTGCGGCCGCTCCGCCGCCGCCGCCGCCGCCACCGCCTCCACCTCCGCCACCGCAGGCTGCCGCGCCTAAACCGGTCGTCGAAGTGAACCCGGCCGCGGCGCCCATCGAGGCTCCGAAGGAAATCGCCCCCGAGCCGCCCGACACCAGCTTCGAGCGCGCCGAGCCTGCCGGTATTGCCGGCGGCGTTGTCGGCGGCGTCGTTGGTGGCATTCCGGAAGCTCCGCCACCGCCGCCACCGCCACCCGCCGCGCCCGTTCGCGTCGGCGGCAACATCAAGCCGCCCATGAAGACCAAGGACGTGCGGCCTACCTATCCTCCGATCGCGCAGTCAGCCCGCGTGCAGGGGGTCGTCATCATTGAAGCGACCATCGGACCGAACGGCAAGGTGCAGGACGCCCGCGTGCTGCGCTCGATTCCGTTGCTGGATGCGGCGGCGCTTGACGCGGTGCGGCAGTGGGAGTTCACCCCCACGCTGCTGAATGGCGTCCCGGTGCCCGTCATCATGACGGTTACCGTGCAGTTCACGCTCAGTTAACAACCACCGACAACCAACGATTTACACGCGAGATTTTTTTGACAGCGGAGGATGCAGTAATGGAAGTAAGCAGGATGCGTCAGATTGCACGGATCGTATGTGCCGGGACCGGAATGGTGGCGCTCAGCACCCCGGCCTTCGCACAGGCTGCTGCCGGTGGGTTGAACCTTATCGACATCGCGCAGAACATGTCCGGCATCGCGATCGCCGTCGCGATCGTGCTGTTCGTCATGTCGTTCTGGTCGGTTGGTGTCGCCATCGAGCGTGTCTACACCTACAACCAGGCACGCAAGCAGTCGAAGCTGTATGCCCCGCAGGTGGCCAAGCACCTGAAGGACGGCCGGCTCAAGGAAGCGATCGCCCTGTCGGCTTCGAAGGACTATCGCTACAGCCACCTCGCCAAGGTCGTGCTCGCCGGCCTGCAGGAATATCAGTTCCAGCAGGAGACCGGTGGCGCCTCGCTGAACCGTGAAGATGTGCTCGACACCGTCCGCCGCTCGATTCAGCGCGCGACGGCGCTCACCGCGTCCGACCTGAAGAAGGGCGTCAGCACCCTCGCCACGATCGGTTCCACGGCGCCGTTCGTCGGACTGCTCGGCACGGTCGTCGGCGTCATCAACGCGTTCGTCGGTATCGCGTCGACCGGCTCCGGTGGTATCGGCGCCGTTTCGGCCGGTATTGCAGAAGCGCTGATCGAGACCGCACTGGGGCTGTTCGTCGCGATTCCGGCGGTCTGGTTCTACAACTTCCTGACCAGCCGCATCGAATACTTCAACGTGGAGATGGACAACTCCTCGTCGGAGCTCGTCGACTACTTCATCAAGAAGACGGCGTAGTTGGATTGATGATTGGCGACTGGTGATGCACGAATCGCCAGTCGCTGATCGCACATCACACATCGAGTTGGAGTCGTAACTATGGCAATGCAACTGGGTGGCAGTGGCGGCATCAAGTCCGACATCAACGTCACTCCCCTCGTCGACGTCATGCTGGTGCTGCTGATCATCATGATGATCATCGCCCCGCTCCTGCAGAAGGGCGTGGACGTCCGGCTCCCGATCGCCGTCAACAGCGCGAGCAAGCCGGAAACGCAGGACCAGACGGTACTCGGCATCAAGGCCGACAAGACGGTCTGGATCAACGGCGTCGAGGTCCGCCGAGAAGAAATGCGGACGCGGCTCGACGCGATTCTCGAGACCAAGAAGGAAAAGCTGATCCTCATCAAGGCCGATGAAGACGCGCCCTACAGTGCGATCATGGACGCGATGGACCAGCTCCGTATGAGCGGCATCGAGGACGTCGGGTTGATTACCGACAGCAAGGCCTCGAGCGCGCTGTCGCAGGGAGGGCAGTAATGGCATCCCACGCGCACAAGCACTACGGCGCCGACTCGGTCTTCAAGGCCAAGATGCCGGAGCCGAACGCTGACATGAACATCACGCCGATGATCGACGTGCTGCTCGTGCTGCTCGTCATCTTCATGGCGGCGCTGCCGCTGTCGCAGAAGGGCCTCGACATCAACCTGCCGCCTGAGACCAATCAGCCTCAGAATACTCCGCAGATCAGCCAGATCGTGCTGGAGTACACGGCCGACAAGAAGATCTCGATCAACCACCAGGACGTCCAGCTCCCGGAGCTCGAAGAGCGTCTTCGTACCATCTTCGAGGACCGCAAGGACAAGACGATGTTCATCAGTGGCGACGGTACGCTGCGCTATGGCGACATCATCAACGTCATCGATGCGGCCAAGGGCGCAGGCGTGGAGAAGGTCGGGATCGTCACGGAAGGCATGAGAAAGGGCACTTCGGGTACGCCAGGCGCCTAGGATCGAACGCATCCGTACATGTGAAGGGCCGTCCCGTTGGACGGCCCTTTCTATGTACATCCGGTAGGTCGCAGGACCGTTCTGGTGCTCGCGATCAATCAGTCGATACGACGATGCCGTCGAGCGCTGCATCAGTGAGCAGCCGTGGATGCGACCGAAGTTCCGCCTGCAGCCGGCGGCGTTCCGCCATGCCGCGCTTGATCACCTGTGCAAGGTCCTCGCGATTGAACGGTTTGACGATGTAGCCCACGACACCGGGCCGGAGCGTTACCATCGGGTCCATTTCCATGAGACCCGTCGCGAGCACCGTGGCAGTCTCCGGGAAAAGCCGCCGGACCTGATCCAGCAACCAGATGCCATCGTGACCGGGCATCCGGACATCCACGAGCGCGACATCCACCTGATGCTGACGCATGACGTCGAGTGCGCTGTCGGCGTCCGCCGCTGCCTCCACGGCATACCCCATGTCCGCCGCCCACCGCGAGAGCACCCGCCGGACGCCTTCGTCGTCATCAACAACGAGCACGAGTCCTGAGAGTTGCTGTTCCATGTTCGCCATAGGGTTTCGGATTGATCCCAATCAGAGCAGGATCGGTGCCACAGAGTGCCAAGAATTGTTCCGAAAATCACTCCGAAGCACGCACTGCGTTGCCGGCCGTGTGCCCGGGGCGCACACTTCCGCGCGTGCCGCACGCTAGATCTGCCGCAGAAGGGGTAGTGAGAGGAGGTCAGAACCGGATACGGGCGCCGAACTGTGCCTGCCAACGCGAGCGGAGGTCGTCGCGATTGAACGTGCCCTGGAAGTTTGGCGACGTGATCGTCGACAGGTTCAGGGTCTCCTTGCCTGTCCCCGCATTGAGTCCGGCGTAACCGATCGGGATTGGGCTGTTCAACGTCGGATAGAAACTCCAACCCCAATCCTTGTTGAGCAGGTTGAGCAGGTTGAACACATCCATCGTCAGCTCGACTCTCGTCCTGCCGCCAGTCGGAACGGTAACGCCATAACGGAAGTCGAGGCTGTTGATCCACGGCGCGTGACAAGAGTTGCGGATCGGTATGCTCCCGCGATGGTCGCGCATGCTGCAGTCGCTGTTGATGTAGTCGTTCAGCTGGTCCCACGTGCCGTTGATGAGGACGACTTGATCGGGCGTCGCCGGCACGAACGCGATGTCGTTCGTGGTCACGCCGTCGGCGTTCGCGTCGCCGTTGAAGACAATCGAGTACGGCTGCCCGTTCTGACCGTTGTAGTAGAAGGACGCTGTACTGCGAACGGTCGACGTAATCGGAATCGGAATGGTCGCGGTGAGCGTCACGCGATGACCGGTCTCATAATCCGACGTGGCGAGCGGCGGATTGTTCACGTCATAGCTCACGGAGGACCCGAATGCCCAGTTCGATCGCGCGATGCTGGTGGTCCCGTCGTTGACCGATTTCGCGCGGTTGTACAGATATGACGCGCTCGCGAAGAATCCATTTGCGAATGGCCGCTCGAGCTTGAGCGTGGTCGTCCAGCTGCTGCCTCGCGACGTATTCGCGAGAACGATGACGTCATTCAGATTGGAGTCCTTCTTCGCGTATGTGAGCCGGCCGTCAGGCAACGTGCCGATCGGTATGTAGTTCAGGTTCTGGTAGACGATGTCGTTGATGTTCCGGCTGACGAGCAGTTCCGCCGTGCCGGTCAGGCCGAACGCCAGCTCGCGGTCGTACGCCACATTGCCGCGAACAATTTCCGGATACTTGTAGGTCGGGTCAATCAGATTGATTGTCTGGCGGCCGGTCGCGCCGCCGACTACCGTGCGCGGCTGATTCTGCGGATCGGCGACGAACGGAATCGCGTTGGCTGCGTTGAAGTTCACCGACAGATTCGTGAAGTCAACGCCCGTGTTTGCGTACTGATTGGATAACCAGACGTACGGCGTGCGACCCGTGAACATGCCGCCGCCGCCGCGCAATTGCCGGCGTCTGCCGGATCCGCCGCTGAAATCCCAGTTGAACCCCGCACGCGGCGACCACATCGTCGGCGCAGGCACCTGATCGGTGGCGATCCCGAACTCCTGGACCGCAAGCGGATTGGCGTGCGGGTTATCAGGGAAGCGCGGCACATCGACACGAATGCCGTAGGTGAGAGTGAAGGTCGGCGTCATTCGCCACTGGTCGCCGGCATACGCTCCGAACTGCCGCACGGCGAATTCCGACGCCTCGAGCGGATTGGAGGTGTTCGAAAAATTCGACGAAAACGACTGCGCGATGCCGGCCTGAAAATTCGCCAGGCTCGAGAAGCGGTAATTGCCGTACCGGTTCTGAATGAACAGGTTATAGAACTTCAGGAATTCGTTGTGGGTACCGATCGTCACCGTGTGGCGCCCGCGAACGACGGTGAAATCGTCGGTGAACTCGGTGATGTTCTGATTCAGTTTGTTCGCCTGTGAAGAACTCTCGCTGCCGAATCGAACATTTGTGCCGTCGGCAAAGTCGACCTGGACCATCGGAAATGGCCTCTGGCCGCTCGCATCAGCGCGGTCATCGCGAATTCGCTGATACGTGACGCGGAGCTCGTTAACTGAATTTCCGAAGGTGCTGTTCAGCTGTCCGACGGTCGAAGAGGTCTTGTCGCCGAACTGGTAAAAATTGGCCGGCATCAGGTACTGCGTGGTCGACGGGAACCCGATGCGCGTGCGTGCGTCGATGTAGTTGGTCCGCAGGGTGAGCTGTTGTCTCGGTGTCACATTCACATCGGCGCGTACGAACAGTTTGTTGCTGTTGTTTGGCTTGCTGAACTCGTCGGGGCTTCCAGGGTCGTAGCCGTAACGGCTGCGGGCGATGTCAGCGGCCTGCTGCACGTTCCCAGGCGTTCCCCATGGCTGGCCCGACGTGCCCGTTGCCGAGAAGCCCGTCGGCGTTCTCTTGCGTCCCCAGTCGGCGTTTCCGAAGAAGAAGGCCTTGTTCTGAACGATCGGGCCGCCGATGCTGAAGCCGAACTGCTGATCGCGGAACGGACCGATGGTCGTATCCTCAGGGTCCGGATTGGATGGCGTTGCAAGACCAGGAATGCGTCCGACCAGATTCTGATCGCGGCCGAAGTAGTAGCCCGTGCCCGACAGCGTATTCGTGCCGCTCTTGGTGATGGCGTTGATGCCGCCGCCTGAAAAGCCGCCCTGCCGCACGTCGTACGGCGAGACGACCAGCTGAATTTCCTCAATGGCGTCGAGGCTCACGGGCTGCGTGCCGGCCTGCCCGCCCGGCGTCCCGGTCGCGGCGATGCCGAACACGTCGTTGTTCACCGCGCCGTCAATTTGCATGCTGTTGTAACGGTTGTTCCGTCCAGCGACGGTGACGTACGTCTCGTTGCCCGAGCTCGTCGCGTTGAAGTACGGCGACGTTCGCACGAAATCGAAGATATTCCGCTGAATTGTCGGCAGCGACTCAATCGCTGCGGAAGAAATGTTGGCAGCGGCGCCCGCATGCGCGGGGCTGAAAATCGCGGAAGCCGTCTCGGCGCGCACCTCGACGGTTTCGCTGACGGTTGCAATCTGGAGCTGCACCGGAAGATTGGTGGCCTCTCCGAGCTTCGCGAAGACGCCCGTCTGCGTGAAGGTTTTGAACCCCTGGAGGTTCACCGTGACCGTGTACGGGCCGCCGACACGGACGTTCAGGAGGTGAAAGCTGCCATCGCTTTCCGTGACGGTTTCGTACGACGTGCCTGTTGGTTCATGCACTACGGCGACGCTGGTGCCCGGCAGCACTCCGCCCTGGGCGTCCTTCACCACCCCTGTCAACGAGCCCGTCGTTGCGGTGTTCTGCGCACCCGCGCTCGTGCTCAATAGCGCGAAACCGATCGCGATCCAGACAACTACTGTCCAACGTTTCATGACGTACCCCGAGGACGGAAAGGTTCGAGAGTGCCAGTAAGAGGCGAGATTGTACGTGAAAAAGCCGGCGCTCCTCGGGAGCGCCGGCTTTGGACCAAGCCCGCCGCGAATTCCTAGTTGAACGAGTATCGGAAGCTAAGCATGAACTGGTAGACGTCGCTGCCTCGCACATCGCTGAACAGATTGGTGTTTGGCTGGAAGGTCTTGGTTACCAATTGGCCGTTCGCGACCGCCATGCGATAACTGACGCGCCCCTGGGCGTCGGGTGCGGCGTTCGTGAGTATCTGCGCGCCTTCGGCCTGCGTGACGGGAACCACAAGCCGCTGGCTGACACCCCAGTTGTGGTTCAGCATGTTGCCAAAGTTCGTGATGTCGATGCGGAACTGGCCGCCGTTGCGCTGGCCGCCAATGTTGTGGAAGACGTCCTGGACGATGCTCAGGTCCATTCGCTTCACCGTCGGGAACCAGATACCGCCTCGCTCTGCGTACTGGCCGCGGTGCTTGCTGAGGTACTTGTCCTGCTGGATGTACGCTTCGAAGGCCGCCGCCTGCTCTTCGGCGGTGAATGTCCTGCCGCTCAGCGTGAACGGCACGAAATTCATTTCGGCCTGATTTTTCGGAATGTAGATCAGATCGTTCCCCGCGGCGCCGTCGCCGTTCATATCGCCGGCAAACACATAGCTGGCCGTCGACGAATACGAAACTCCGTCGAGTGCCGGTTTCGCCTCCCAGAAAGAGGCGATCGTCGTCGCTCCCCAGCCGAAGTACGAGCGGGTGTACGACGCCTGGAGGAATACGCGGTTGCCCTGCGCCGACTTCGATCGGCCGAGTCCGGGATTATTTGGGTCGTTTGGCGTCTCGTTGAGGTTCCAGGACGAGAATGCCGTCGAACCCGGATCGATCGTGTTCTTCGCGTCGCCATAGCTGTAGGCGCCTCTCAACGTGAGGCCGTGATACAGCGTCTTCGACAGCGTCTCTGAGATGTTCCACGATCGCCCGACGCTCTCGTTCTTCATGACGATCGTCGACGTGATCACATTGGGCGCTGCGTTGTAAATCCGGTTGGCTGTGTATCGCGGACGTGCATCGACGCCCGTGAACGCCGTCTGTGCCGCCGGCAGATTTGCGTTGATGTAGTAGATGCCGTTGATGTCGCGGTTGTAGATGTACTCCGTGGTGCTCGTGATCCCGCCTGGCAGCCGACGGTCGACCGCGAGGTTCGTGCGCCAAACCTGCGGGAACTTGAAGCTGTTGTCGGTGATGTCGAGCTCGTAGCTGCTGGCCGGCGCGCCCGTGATGCTTGTCGGCTTGTACGCGTTCGGATCGGGGTTGAAGGGCCTGTTCGTGATGTTGTCGAATTGATCGAAACCCGTCAGGACGCCGGTGTTGCCGACCTGGTTTGAGATCCAGACGTACAAGGGCGGCCCGGTGAACACGCCCGTGCCGACGCGCACCTGAGTTTTTTGTTGTCCACCAACGTCCCAGTTCAATGCGACCCGTGGTGACCACAGCACCTTGGGATCCGGCAGGTGTCCACTCGAATAGGTCGCCGCACTGCCGCTCTCGTCGCGGAACGTCAGTGCGTCGGCATTCGGGTTGGGAAACCCTTCGCTTGTGAACTTGGCCACGTCGAATCGCACCCCGCCGGTGATGGTCATGTTCGGCCGCGGGCGGAATTCGTCCTGACCATATCCACCGCTGTAGTACACCGTCAGCGGCTGAATCGGCTTCGTTTGTCCGGGGATGTTGTTATAGCGGACCTGGAACCGGCGCGTCGTCACCGGAGACGTTGTGCGGTTCGGATTCGTAAGGAACCCGTTTGCATCCGTGTAGAAATCCTGCAGCGAGTTGTAGACGTAGGCGCTTTGGCTCAGTGGATAGAAGACGTTGACCTGGTGGTACTGCTGCATGGTGCCGCCAAACGTGAAGGAATGCTTCGCGCTGAATTTCGTGAAGTCGTCCTTGAGCTGGAACGTGTGGTACTTGAGCTCGTTGTTCGGCGTAAAGGGCTCGGAACCAAACGACGTATAGGCGGTACCGTCGGCCGCCAGGATGTCGACAAACGGAAATATCTGAATCGGCGCACGGTCCTCGTTGTTCGTGGTGTAGCCGAGGATCAGACTTTGCGAGATGCTGCTGCCGAGAACCGCGTTCCATTCGCCGACGCCCGACTTGATCGTTTCGAGCTGTGCGTAATTCGAGCTGGCGAAATTCAGGAAGCTCGTGCCGAACGTGCCCCTCCCAAGTCCAACCGATGACGATCCCGATAGATTCTTCGCCGCGCTCGAATCAAGCTGGCTGTAGCGGAAATTGATCTTGTTGTTGGTGTTCAGGTTGTAGTCGGTTCTGACCAGATATCGTTTTGCAGGCGTTTCAGCGGGCATGTTCTGGTACGGCCCCGTGTCGTACTTGAAATTCTGCTTGAGATATGCGCTCAACGCGTCGAGATCCGATGCCAGCACGCGAGTAACGCTGCCTCCGACAGGCTGCGATCCGGTGTTGGCGACGAACGTGTGCAGCGGGCGGGTGTCCTTCTCGTTTTCGTAGTTGCCGAACACGAACAGCCGATTCTTCATGATCGGACCGCCGGCATTCACACCCGTATTTCGAAACGTAAACGTTCCCGGGTTGACGGCCAACCCTTGCGCCTCGGTACCAACGAACTCCTGGTTTCGATACCGGGTGTACACCGACGCACTCAACTGGTTGGTTCCGCTGCGTGTGACCGTATTGACGGCCGCTCCAATGAAGTTCCCCTGGCGCACGTCGTAGGGCGCAACGCTGACCTGGACCTGCTCGATTGATTCGAGCGAGATTGGCGCGACGCCGGTTCGGCCGCCCGGCTGCCCTTCGCCGAGGCCAAAGGCGCTGTTGAAATAGGAACCGTCCACCGTGATGTTGTTCTGGCGGTCGTCCTGCCCTGAATACGAATTGCCGCGCGCCTGAGGCGTCAGGCGTGTCAGATCATTAATGCGACCCGAGATGGTCGGCAGCAGCGCGAGATCCTCTCGGCTGATGGCCGTTGCCGCTCCTGTTCGCTCCGAGCTGAAGACTGGATCAGCAACCCCCACAACCTCGACGGTTTCAGCGACCGCCGCGACCTGCAATCCGAAATTGACGTCCTGCCCGACGCCGAGGGAGAGCATGATGTTGTCCTTACTCTCATCAGTGAACCCTGCCAGCGACGCGGTCACTTTGTATGGACCACCCACGCGCATGCCGGGAATGAAAAATCGCCCGTCCGCCTGACTCACACCTTCGTACGAAGTGCCCGAAGGCTGATGGACGGCAACCACGGTCGCGCCGGGAACGACGCCGCCCTGCGCATCGCGCACGACGCCGGTAATGGAGGCGGTAGTGACACCCTGAGCGGCGGTGTCGGGAATGGACCACACGAACAGGCCGCACACCAGAACAAGTGCTGCCGAAAGGACCTTCATTGTTTTCTCCTGTACCGATGACGGATTACGGGCTGTTTCCGTGCGCGACGCAGGCGTTGCGGTTCGAGCCAGCTCTGCGGAAAAAAATTGTATATGAAAAAGGCCGTCCCTCAAGGAGGGACGGCCTCATTTCACACCGAAGTTACGAGCGTTAACGCTAGGCGCCGCCCCGGCCAGCCGCGGCCGCCGGTTGCGCCTGTTTCTGTTTCTGAAGTTCCTGCGCCTTGTCGCGGAGCTGGTCGGCCTGTCTGAGGAGCGCCTGCTGCTTGGCGGGATCCTTTTCGACCAACGCCTGCGAGCGGAGGAGCAGATTCTTGTAGGTCAACGCCTCGAAGTAATCGGGCTTGAGCGCGAGCGCCTTATCCGCTTCGGAGAGACCCGCCTGGATGTACTTCAACTTGTCGACGTCCCGCAGCTTGAAGTTCTTGTAGGCCTCATTCCAGTAGTAGGTGGCGATGACATGATGCGCCTCGGGATTGTTCGGCTCGTGCTGGGCGCGCTGGTTCAACGCGTCGATCACCTTGTCGAACTCACCTTGCCGGTCGTAAAACGCCGCGAGCGTTGTGTACACCGTGGCGTCGTTCGGCTTCATCTCCTTGGCCTTGAGGAACTGCTCTTCAGCCTTTTCGTAGTCGCCGTTCTGCTCGTAGATGTTGGCCAGATAGAAGTAATTCGCCGGATCTGATGGATCCATGGAGATCATCTGCTGGAGGATCGGCTCCTGCTGCGTCGGATCGTTCAGCTTGTCCGGCCCGTATGCCGCCACCAGATACTGCAGCGATAGCTTCTTCATTTTCGGGTCCGGATCGATCTGCGCGTCCTTCTTGTAGTAGTCGACGGCCTTGCTCATGAAGGCGTCGTTGGCCGCGTCGCCCCTTTTCGCCGACCGATACAGGTTGTCGTAGCTGTTGGCGAGGAAGAAGTACGCCGGTTCGAGATGGAACTGATGCAGCGTGTCCTCGTCGAGCGCGACCACCTCTTCGTATTTGGCCGAGGCGCCCTTGTAATCGCTCGCCTGATAAAGCCCGTTCGCGTCACGGAACGTGCGCTTCGCCGTCAGGCCGTTGTACTGATTGCATCCAGTCGCCGCCGTGGCCAGTGCAGCAACTGCCGCGAACAGAATGGTCTGTGACACAAGCTTCCGCATCATTACCCCTTCCAACAAAGATTCCGTAAGCGCGCCAGTATAGTTAGCGGTTTTCGAGGTAGTCAAGCGGGGGAATGCAGGTTTTCTTGACCCCCCTCAACCCCACTCCTATCATGACGTTAGACACCAGATTCCATGATCCGCTTCGAGACGCTGCTCGAAAAAGTCCGCGGCTACAGCCCAGAGGCTGACCTCGAGCTGCTGCGGCGCGCGTACGTGTTCTCGGCACTCGAACATAAGGGACAGGTCCGCCATTCGGGCGAACCCTACCTGGTGCACCCTCTCGAAGTCGCTGATTTTCTCGCCGACATGAAGTTGGACGTCGTCGCGGTGGCCGCGGGCCTCCTCCACGACGTCGTCGAGGATACGCTTGCGACGCCGGAGCGTATTGCCGAGCTGTTCGGTCCAGAGGTCGCACACGTCGTCGAAGGCGTGACGAAGATCGGCGCGATCCCCTTTTCGTCGAGCGAAGAGCGGCAGGCGGAGAACTTCCGCAAGATGCTGCTCGCGATGGTGGATGACATCCGCGTGATTCTGGTCAAGCTCGCGGATCGTCTCCACAACATGCGAACGCTTCAGCACCTGCCGGAGGAGCGCCGGCTGAAGGTGGCTCAGGAAACGCTCGACATCTATGCTCCCATCGCCAACCGGCTCGGGATGAGCAAGGTCAAGAACGAGCTGGAAGAGCTCTCGTTCAAGTATCTCGAGCCGAAGGCCTATGAGGGGCTGCGCGCGAAAGTCGAGGCCAAGCGGAAGATGGCCGACGCCGTCATCGACGACCTCACCGGGACGATTCGCGCGAAACTCGACGAAGCGCAGATTCCTGTCACACACCTCGATGGCCGGATCAAGCGCCTTTACAGCATTCACCTGAAACTGAAGCGGCAGAAGATTGACCTCGACCGCGTCTACGATTTCGTCGCGCTCCGCATCATTACGCAGTCGATTAAGGACTGTTATGCGGCGCTCGGTATCATTCACCAGACGTGGTCGCCGGTACCGGGGCGCATCAAGGACTTCATCGCGATGCCGCGACCGAATGGCTACCAGTCCCTTCACACATCAGTGATCAGCGAGAACGGGTTCCCGTTCGAGGTGCAGATCCGCACCGAGGAGATGCATCGTCGGGCCGAGGAAGGCATCGCGGCGCACTGGAAATACAAGGAGGGACGTGTCGGCGACCACCGCGACGAGCGCTACTTCCAGTGGATGCGCCAGCTCCTCGAAGTGCAGCAGGAAGTCCGCGATCCGCAGGAGTTCCTGCAGAACCTGAAGATCGACCTGTATCCAGAGGAGGTCTACATCTTCACGCCGAAGGGCGAGGTGCGTTCGCTGCCGCGCGGCGCAACGCCCGTGGACTTCGCGTACATGATTCACACCGACGTCGGCAACCAGTGCGTCGGCGCGCGGGTCAACGGCAAGATGGTGCCGTTGCGTACCCGCCTACAGAACGGCGACATCGTTGCCATCACGACGCAGACTGGACACAAGCCGAGCCGCGACTGGCTCACGTTCGTCGTCACGTCGCGTGCACGCAGCAAGATCAAGCACGTTCTCCAGGCCGAAGAGCGGAGCCGCAGCATCGAGCTCGGACGACGCCTGTTCGAGAAAGAGGCGCGCCGGTTCGACCTCAATCCCAAGACGGTGCTCGAAAGCGAGGAACTCGCGAAATTTGCGACGGAGTATGGCGCGCAGAAGCCCGACGAACTGCTTGCACACATTGGTTACGGCAAGCTGTCCGCGCGGACGGTCCTCCAGAAGTCGGTGCCTGGCGGTCAGCTGAAAGAACGTCCCGCCGATTCAGGCGTCGTCTCGGTCGTCAAACGCGTCCTGCGCCCGGGAGCCGCGAGCGACAAGATCAAAGTGCGGGGGACCGACGACATCATGGTGTTCCGCGCGAAATGCTGTAATCCGATTCGCGGCGAGAAGATTGTCGGTTACATCACACGCGGCAAGGGCGTTTCCGTGCACGCCGCCACTTGTCCCAACGTCTTGAACCTGATGTTCGATCCCGAGCGCCGCATCGACGTCGAGTGGGACACCACCACCTCCGATCAGGCGCCGTACACGGTCCGCCTGACGATGCAGGTGGAAGATCGCAAAGGGATGCTGGCCGAGATCAGCGCGAAGGTCTCCGACATCAACACGAACATCACCAACATGGAAGCCCGCACCGGAGACGATCAGCAGGCGCGCATCGATATGACGGTCGAGATCAGCGATGTGAAACACCTCGAGCGGGTGATCAAGTCAATCAAGGGTGTTCAGGGGGTGTTGGGAGTAGAACGGACGGCGCGAGCGTAGGCAATGTAGGGGCGGGTCTAAAGATCCGCCCCTACATCGTCCAAATCAGTCAATGACTGCGATTACATCGATCTCCACGCGCGCATCGCGAGGGAGCCGTGCGACCTGTACGGTTGAACGCGCCGGCGGCGGATCGACGACGTAGCGGGCGTAAACCTCGTTCATCTTCGCGAACTCACCCATGTCGGCGAGAAAGACCGTGGTCCGAACGACGTGCGCGAAATCGGCGCCCGCGGCTTTCAGCAGCGCCCCGATGTTCCGCATGACTTGATCGGTCTGCGCGGAGATGTCGCCGTCCACGAGGGAGCCGGTCGAGGGATCGAACCCAACCTGGCCGGAAAGAAATAGAAGATGCCCCGCGCGGATGGCGGGGCTGTAGGGGCCAATGGGCTTCGCCGCGTTCGGCGCCGAAACCGCCTGTCGCACTGCTAAGCCGCCTTTGTGACCTTGCCCGAACGCAGGCAGCGGGTGCACACCCGGATGCGCCGCGTTGCGCCATTGATGAGCGCCTTGACCGACTGCAGATTCGGCTCGAAACGCCGGGGTCCCACATTGTGGGCATGGGAAATGGTCCGGCCAACGACGGGTCCCTTCCCACAGATTTCACACCGCTTTGCCATGATTGCCTCTGGAAACTCGTACAGAAGCGCCCGATCGCGACGGGCGCAAACTCCAAATTGTAGTGGATGGTCAGGGAATGATCAACGAACGGGCCGGCTCCGCAGGCGACTCTTTGCCGGTTCGGTTGCGCTGCAGCAGACGGGCCATCAACGTCAGATACGACGCCTCGCCCGGCTCGATCTTTCGTGTCTCCCGAGCGCCCTTTTCGATGGCGCGCAGCACAATCGCAACCTCGCGGTCGTAGACCTTGACGCCCTGTTTCTGGATGTCGGCGAGCATCGCTTTCATGTCCGACGCAAGGCGCTGCGCCGGTCGTGACTCCGCGGCGTGGTCATAGATGACGCCGCGCGCTGCGGTTTCGAGTGTTGCGGCCACGGCAGCCGCCGCGTCGGCGACATCGTCATCGAGCAGCCGCGTGAAGCCTTCAGGCGTATGCCGTGCAATCAATGATTGAAAGAGGAAAAAGAGCTGATGCTGCCGCTCGGAGAGACCCTGAAGCGTCGGCAGGAGGATCGCGACATCGTGGTCCTGCTGCCGTTTGACGATCGCCGCTGGATGCTCGCGCGCGGAGGTCAGGTACACGCAGTCATCAGGGCACTGAATTTCTGTGAGTCGCTTCGTGCCGCAGCACACCGGACAAATGGTCTGATGCAAAGCCGGACACGCGCGGCGCGGCTTACGTGTGTGGCAGATGGGACAGGACATCTCGTCAGTTTGGATTATAATTTCGCTCGATTTCTCCCGGAAATTCTGCAGGAACACCCCTTGCACCAGGGCCGGTGCGAGTCAGACCGGTGTAGGGAGGAACATGGCCGACGCGCTTGTTCGACATGAAACGCCGGCGGAGTACTTCAAAGAGCTTGTCGAAACGGCGATGGAACATCAGCACGTCGCCGTGCATGATCTCACCTCGTTCTATCTTGTAAACCTGCTTACCGGTTTTGTGCATTTCGATCGGTCGTCGCCGGCCGTCGGCGACGAGCCTCTTGGGATCCGCCTCGCGCGCGCGTTGCAGGCGGGTGGCCCCGCTCAACGTACTGGGCTCCGCGAGGTCGGCGACCTCTCGCTCTTCATCTCAGGGTTCTTTTCCGACAGCCTCACTCGCAGCCTCGTGGACGTGGACTATTACATTCAGCTCGGCGAGTGCGCCTACGGTTCCCTCGCCCGCCGTGGCGACGTGGCGCTCGGTGACGTGTTCGACGAACTTGCCGGGAAGTTCTCCGCGTTCGTGGACGTACTCGGCGAGGTCAGCGAGCGCAGTGCGCTGTCGTCGAACTCCGACGTCCTGAGACTGTATGAGAAATGGGTGCGGACGCGGAGCCGTCGAAGCGGAGATCTGCTGGTCGAGCGAGGAATCGTTCCGAATTACTCCGTGAGCAGTCGACTTATTCAGTAGACGTTCACGGCAGAAGCACGGGCCGCACATATTTGCGCAGATTGTCGATTTGGCGACAATTCGGTCCGCAGTCTTGCGCATCTCGATTTCCCACCGAATCACGGTCTTTCCAAGTCGTTTGGCGGCCAGAGCGGCTCGACGGTGAGTCATTTCTGCAACATCGTCCAGCTTTTCGGGCGTTCGAGAGCGTGGACACGGCCCGCAGCACCACTGCGGCGTCTAAAGCCCTGACGGCGTGAACGAGAGCGATCAGTCGTCGGACAGGACGGCCTAATTCATTGATATCCGGCGTGTTGTGACAACAGGCTGGGAGTGGCGACGGGCCGTGGACCTCGACAGAAATCAGCCTGGAACCATTCGGGTAAAAACGCAGTCTAACGGGGCATCGCAATTGCATTAGCGCAGCGCCAACGTGGTCACCCACACGGGTGGGTGATGTGGAAGGAGCGTCAGGGATCATGGCGACGACGACAAAGAGCACAAAGGTGGCGGGCAGTAAGAGCAACCGCTATAACGAACTGAAGACCATGCTCGAGGAGCGCCGCCGCGAGTTGTTGAGCGAAGTTCAGGGCAAAATTCGCGACGTACGCGCCGAAAGCGGCAAAGAGCGCGATGTTCTCGACCAGGGTGAAAGCTCTGAAGTGGACATCCAGGAGGACATCGAATTCGCGCTCATACAGATGAAATCGGAGACGCTCAACAAGATCAACGAAGCGCTCCGTCGGCTTGATGAAGGCACCTACGGCAACTGTTTCGAGTGCGGCGACGAAATCGCCCACGCACGCCTGCGGGCGCTGCCGTTTGCCGTTCGTTGCATTGATTGCGAAGAGGCGCGTGAGTCTGCCGAGCAGCGCGAGCGAATGCAGGCGCGCAAGAGTGGATCGGCTGCGCTCTTCTTCGACATGTCTAACTAATCGGTTCAACCGATGGCCGCGCCGCATGTCTGCGGCGCGGCCCGGCTCTCGCCATGAGTGATCGCGACGAACCTCTCGAGGTCGAAGAGCTCTCCACCGATCGGCCGCTCAATCTTCCCGACGAGCTCCCGATTCTCCCCCTCCGGGATACCGTCCTTTTCCCGAACTCGTTCATGCCGCTGGCTGTCGCGCGCGAGAGCTCGGTTCGGCTGATCGACGAGGCCATCTCGGGCGGCAAGCTGATTGGCGTCTTCACGCAGCGTGATGCCACCGTCGAGGAACCGCAACAGGCCGACTTGTACTCGCTGGGGACCGCCAGCCACATTCACAAGATGTTCAAGCTCCCGGACGGCAGCCTGCGGCTGATCGTGCAAGGGCTCGCGCGTCTGAAGCTCGAAGAAGTGACGGCCGTCCGCCCGTACCTCAGGGCACGCGTCAGCCTGGCCCCGGAAATCACCGCCGACATCCACCATCTCGAGATCGACGCGCTGTTGAGGAATATTCGCGCAAATTTTCAGCAGGTGGTATCCCTCTCGCCGCTGCTCTCCGACGACCTGCAGACGCTCTCGTCGAACATCACGGATCCGGGTCGCCTGGCGGACTTCATCGCCTCGAGTCTGACGACCATCAGCACGCAGGTGAAGCAGGAGGTTCTCGAGACACGCGACGTTCGCGCGCGTCTCGACACGTTGAACAGGGTACTGATTAAGGAGCTCGAGGTCCTCGAACTGGGGTCGAAGATTCAGTCCCAGGTGCAGTCGGAGGTCGGCAGGAACCAGCGCGAGTACTTCCTCCGCGAGCAGATGAAGGCCATTCAGAAGGAGCTCGGTGAAGGCGACGATCAGACGCGCGAAATCGAGGAACTCCGCGAAAAGATTGAAGCAGCCGGAATGCCTGACGGGGTGAAGAAGGAAGCCCTGCGTGAGCTCGATCGCCTCGCGAAGATGCCCGCCGCGGCCGCCGAGTTCACGGTTTCCCGTACGTACCTCGACTGGCTCGTCGCATTGCCGTGGCAGAAGCGTACCGACGAAGTCATCGACCTGCCGCGGACCAAGCAGACGCTCGATGCGGATCATTCAGGCCTCGAGAAAGCCAAGGATCGCATCCTCGAATATCTGGCGGTCCGCAAGCTGAACCCCGAGGTCAAGGGGCCGATTCTCTGCTTCGTGGGACCGCCCGGAGTCGGCAAAACATCGCTGGCGCGTTCCATTGCGCAATCGCTCGGACGTAAGTTCGTCCGCGTGTCGCTCGGGGGGATGCGCGACGAGGCAGAAATCCGCGGGCATCGCCGCACCTACATCGGCGCGTTGCCCGGGCAGGTGATACAGGGGCTTCGCCGCGCCGAGTCGAAGAATCCGGTCTTCATCCTCGACGAAATCGACAAGCTGGGAAACGACTTCCGCGGGGATCCGGCGTCGGCGCTGCTCGAAGTGCTCGATCCGGAGCAGAACGTCTCGTTCCGCGACCACTATCTCGACGTGCCGTTCGACTTGTCGGAAGTGCTCTTCATCACGACCGCGAACATCCTCGACCCGATTCCCCCTGCCCTGCGCGATCGGATGGAGGTGCTCGAGATTCCGGGCTACACCGAGGAAGAGAAGCTCGCGATCGCGCGCGATCATCTCGTGCAGAAGCAGATCGCCAACCACGGTCTCACGCCTGATCAGGTGTCGCTCAGCGACGATGCGATCAGGCTCGTGATCAGGGGATACACGCGGGAAGCCGGCGTCAGAAATCTGGAACGTGAAATTGGTGCGCTGTTCCGCAAAGCCGCGCGGCGCCGCGCCGAAGGCGATGAGACGCCTCTCCACATCATCGCCGAAACCGTTGTCGAGCTCCTTGGTGCGCCGCGCTTTCTCGACGAAGAGATGGAAGAGCGGACGAAGGAACCAGGCGTCGCCATCGGGCTGGCCTGGACGCCGGCGGGTGGCGAGGTGCTGTTCGTCGAGGCGTCGCGGATGGCGGGTACCGGCACGTTGACGCTTACGGGACAGCTGGGCGAAGTAATGAAGGAGTCAGCCCGCGCAGCCCTGTCGTGGTTCCGCGCGCACGCCGCCACCTACGGCGTCGATCCCGACTTTTTCAAGAGCTCTGAAATACATCTGCACGTGCCGTCCGGTGCGATTCCGAAGGATGGTCCGTCAGCCGGCGTGACGATGGTCACGGCGCTGGCGTCGGAACTGACGCGGCGTCCCGTTCGCGGCGATATCGTCATGACCGGCGAGATCACACTGTCGGGCCGCGTGCTGCCGGTTGGTGGCATCAAGGAGAAGGTGCTTGCGGCGCGCCGCGTCGGCATCCGTGAGGTGATTCTGCCGCGGCAGAACGAGAAGAACATCAACGAGGATCTCACCGAGGAATTGCGACGCGAGCTCACGGTGCACTACGTGCAGAG